>Ga0207697_10000736_pt1 | contig 18593 bp, 20 predicted proteins | sample KBSSwiS5withPhiX_FD_184293 | JGI IMG/M metagenome (GOLD analysis project Ga0207697, IMG submission 184293) | Switchgrass rhizosphere microbial communities from Kellogg Biological Station, Michigan, USA, with PhiX - S5 (SPAdes) (version 2) | ecosystem: Host-associated > Plants > Roots >... | reverse complement strand
GGCTGCCCTGCTATCGGAGATGCGAACCATTGCGCGAGCGTTCGTTCTGGATCGTCGCGCAGTTCGTCCACCTGAGCGACTCGATGAACGCAGCCAACCGTGCACAGCGGAGCGCAGCCCTTGCTGCGGTGATACTCCCTCTGCAGATCGTCAGGACCATATTGCTCGAGCGGGATACCCGGATGCCCTCGTTGCTGAGAACACCAGTGCACGAGACCGTCCTCGCAGACATAGAGATATCGCGAGCCGGCGCGGCAGTGCCATTCATTGGGCACCCCGTTCGCGAGGTTCTTCTGGAAGCGGTTGTAGTTCGCGAAGTCGAACAACGACTTGCCGAGTGCGACGACGCGCTCGAGGATCTGACGCTGCGGGTCGTCCAGTTTGCGCAATCGCCCTGTGCCGTCGTGGATGATCCCGACTGTGGTCGAGAACCCGAGTTCCCGCGCCCTCTGCGCAATCGTCAGCGCATCGTCGGGATTCCTGATACCGCCGCCGACGACCGAGTTCACCGTGACGTCGAAGGCCGCCGTCTCGGCGAGCGACACCAGCTTCTGATCCAGGACTTTCAGGCTCTTCTTCGACACCTCGTCGGGCATCACATTGTCGATGCTGATCTGAAGGTGATCGAGCCCGGCCTGATTCAGTCGCTCGATGCGATCGCGCGTCAAAAGATACCCGTTGGTGATGAGCGTGGCGATCGCGCCGCGGCGCCGGATGTGGCGAACGATCTCGTCGAGATCGGGATGCAGCAGCGGCTCGCCTCCGCTCAACGTCACGACACCGGTCCCGAGATCGACCAGGCGATCGATCCGGCGCAACACGTCCACGGTAGGAATGGGCGCCGAGCGATCGTCGTACTCGTTGCAATACGCGCACGAAAGATTGCAGCGACGGATAGGGATGAGATGTGCCGCGACCGGCCGGTAGCGGAAACGGAGTGACCGGACCAGCATTCGTGCCTCGCGAACTCTCCTGCTCGCCCGGCGAACCCCGCGCTTCAAACGCAGCACGTGCATGGTCCCTGAAGAAACCACATCTTCTCACACCGCTGCAACCGCAGCGGCTCTGCTGACGCCTCAACCGTCACATGAGCGGGTTACGATGCGGGAAATAGCTGCGAGCGTGTTGCGAAGCTTGTCCTCATCGGCGCTGTTCCGTCGATCATGCTGAAGACGCCCGCCAACCCTGGCGGTCTGCCAATCGAGGTGTTCGACGGTTTCCGGCAACAGCTCGAGGCGAATCGCGCACAGTTCTATCGGGATGACGCGAGTGGGCCATTCTACGGGTATAACCGCGCGGGCGCCAAGTGAATCCACATCACTGAAGCCAGCGAACGAGGCTCAATCCCACGGGCGCCGCGGCAATCGCGTTGAAGATGACACTTACGGCAATGGCGAACGAGATGCCGGCCGTGGTAGCAGGATGGAGTTTCCGCATTGTCACGACGTCGTGAATGACGACTGCCGCCAGCAACGCCAGCAGGACACTGACCGTGAGCGGACCCTGTTCGCCACCAAAGAATGGCAGACGCGCTAGACGCGCAAGCGCGGGCCCCAGGACGCTCACCGTTGCGATCACCAGCAGACGTTTATGCGCAGCGGCGCGACGCCGCAGCAGGATGCCCGCCCATCCCAGAACCGCGAATGTCACTGCGCTACTGAGGTTGCTCCAGACCACGCCGGCGAGGAATTAAACGACAGGCCCGCCGACACCGATCCCGAGCACACTTGCATCGGCATCCAGACTGATCCCACTTGCGACCACACGTCCGACCACCTGTGAGGTCGCCAGCAGCCCTGCGAACGGCACGGCGACGGCAAGCACTGCCCTGCAACGCCCAGCCGGCGGTGCAGCGCCGTCCGTCGCGACTGGATCAGGAACGTCTGCATGGTGAACCAGACGAACCACGAGGTGAGGACGATGCCGTGGAGATACAGATACCCGGGTATCGGCAGCGGTTTGAATACCGGGCGGAGGTAGAGCGTCGGCGCAAAGCCGCTGAGGACAATCGCCAAAATCACCGCGGACATCGCGGCGAAGAACGGATCGCGCGCAACAGTTCGCGGGCGCGCTTTCGTCACCACCGACTCTCGAGCAAGTACTTGCGTCGTCATCACTCTGGTCCTCGTCGGCCATCACTTCACTGGCACGCGCCCCTTCAGCTCTTCCGCCCAGTTGAGCACGATCTCGATCCGCGGCCGCGGCGCTTGAGATGCGGCGACGGACTCGGCCCGGCGAATCAGAAGAAAGCGCTTGCCGCTTGGGTCGACGTCCCATCGCGTCCCGCACCCTGGCAGCGTGACTTGATCGCGAAGAGTTGCCGTGGCTGACCAATCCCGAACTCAGGCTTGTGCGAGACCGGCGCCGCCGACATGCCGTCGCGATCGAAAGCGATGATTTCGTAGACCCCGAGCCGAGTGCCTGGGGAGAGTGTCACGGCTGAGCTCGACGGATTGTAACTTGATTCGAACGGAAGGTCTGGCTCGATTGAGACCGAACGCCTATTCGTAGCGCAACGCGACAAGCCGATCGATGCTGGTCGCGCGGCGGGCCGGCACATACGACGCGAGCGCCGCGACACATGCGAACAGTAGGAAAGCAGCCAGGAACGTCATTGGATCCAGCGGCGTCACGCCAAATAGCAGACCCCGCACAGAGCGCATCGTCATTGTCGCGACAATCAGACCGATCGCGAGTCCGATGACGGTCAGCGCGAGTCCCCGACGAACCACTTGACGCATCACGTCGCCGCGTTGCGCACCAAGCGCCATGCGAACGCCGATCTCGCGCATTCGCTGCGCGACGCCATACGCCATGACGCCGTACAAACAGACGGCAGTCGCTGCAGGATGACTGAATGCACGACGCTGAAGATCAGGGGCATGGCTCAGCCGTGTCTGGGTCGTTCAGTGAATCAGTTTGTTCACAAACAGCGAGGTACACGTTCATACGTTGCCCCCTCACGACGTATGGAAACCATCGACTACAGACACTTGCTGGACCAACTAATAAAGATCGAAGGCGCGAAGCTCGCCCCCTACCGGGATGCAGCTGGCAATCTCATCGTCGCCCCCGATGACTACGTGGAACGAATGGGAGTTAAAGGAACCCGAATGGCTGTTGTTGAGGTGGATGTGCGCGCCGTCGCTGCAGATCTGGACGGACGATGGTCAATCCTTGGCACCCTGGACGGTGTTCGGCAGAGAGTGGTCATTCACATGGCGTTCAACATGGGGGTTGGTGCGCTGCTGGCAATGACGCGCTTCATGTCGGCGGTCGAATGCCGCCGCTGGGATTCGGCAGCGGAAGAGATGATCGTCTCGCACTGGGCGGAGCGGGAACCAGATCGCGCGAGTGTCTTGGCCGTGATGATGCGGACGGGCGGCGACGAAGTATTAAGCGTGATTCGAGTTTAAGGCGGATAACGGCGTTGATTTGCATCTCAGTCGACGGCCGCGCGCAGGTGGGTTCGGTGCTCTTCGAATCGTTCGGCCAGGTAGTCGCGTTCCATCATCGGTCACACTTCCTCGTTGCGTTCCGTCGTTGCATTGACGGACGAACGGCACACAATGTGACAAGGACGCAATACCCGCGAATACATGGATCAGGGTCTCCATATTCTCGTCGCTGGCGGTGGCATCGGCGGCCTGGCGGTCGCCTACGCCCTGGGCCGGGACGGCCATGACGTGACGGTGATCGAGCAGGCATCCGAGTTCGGAGAGATTGGTGCGGGCATTCAGCTTGGGCCAAACGTGTTCCGAATGTTCAGCTACCTGGACCTGACCGAAGCCATTAACGAGGTCGCCTTTTTCCCCAGTGCCCTCTGCATGAATGACGTGTGCACTGGTGAGAGGGTGGTACGCATGCCGCTGGGCGACGAGGGCGCGCGCACGGCGAATGGCTACCCGTATGGCGTGATCTATCGAGTCGACTTGCATCAGGTGCTTCTCAGCGCCTGCCGTGTCCTGCCCAACATCACGCTCCGCACGAGCGCCAGGCTGGCGCATTTCGAACAATCGGCGGGTAGCGTTCAGGTGCATCTGGCTGACGGCAGGCGCGTGGACGGTGAGGCTCTTGTCGCAGCCGATGGGCTATGGAGCAAAGTCCGTGAAGCGATAGTGGGCGACGGCAAACCGCGCGTGTCAGGCCATGTCGCCTACCGCGCGGTGCTCAAACGAGAAGACGTGCCATCTCATCTCTGGAGCGACGAAGTGCGCCTGTGGGGCGGCGAGAAGACGCATCTCGTGCATTATCCGCTGCGCCGCGGTGAGCTGTTCAATCTTGTGGCCGTGTTCCACAGCAGCAAGTACGACGAGGGTTGGGACACCTTCGGAGATGCTTCGGAATTGCGTGAACGTTTCGCGAGAGCATGCCCGCAGGTCCAGGAGCTTCTGGCCAGAATCGAGACGTGGAAGATGTGGGTGCTCTGCGACCGCGAACCCGTCATGAACTGGACCGACCGCCGGGTTACGCTGCTGGGTGACGCCGCTCACCCCATGCTGCAATATCTCGCGCAGGGTGCCGGTCAGGCGATCGAGGATGCTGTTGTGCTTCGTGAAGCTCTATGCCACGCGTCGGGTGATGTCGCCCTGGCATTTCAGCTGTACCAGCAGACGCGCTATCTGCGCACCGCCCGAGCGCAACTGACGGCGCGCTTCTATGGCGACATCTATCATGCGTCCGGAGTTACGCGCGAGCTGCGCAACCGGCTGTTCCAGTCTGGCACTGAATCCGCCGGTTTCGTCGGACTGCAGTGGATGTACGACGGTATTGATCCGAAGCAGTTGTTTCGACGCGATTGAGGTCACCTCTGGATGAGATCCCCTTCTCGCGAAGGCGCGATATGGCGCGTTTCGAGGTAGCGTTCTCGTGAAGCTTACCGATCTGCGCGGCATCCTGCACTATGTGCCTCAGTTCCGCGACCGGACATTCATCCTCGCGCTCGACGGCGGCATCGTCGGTGACGAGAACTTCACGACGCTCCTCCTCGACGTTGCCCTGCTGTGGTCGCTCAATATCCGGGTCGTGGTCGTTCATGGTGCTGCAGAGCAAATCCGGATGTTGGCTGAAGCCCAGGACGTGCAGCCATCGGACCTGGAAGGCACCGGTGTTACCGACGGGACGACGCTGCAGCTCGCGTTGACCGCTGCCACACGCTTGACGCACGAGATCCTCGAGGGCCTGTCGGTGCACGACCTCCGCGCCGCGTGCCCGAACGTCGTTGTTGCGCACCCCGCTGGCGTCATTCACGGCGTCGATCAGCTGTTCACCGGCCGGGTCGAACGGATCGACACAGCGTTCCTGCAGTCGCTGCTCGACCAGGGTGTCGTGCCAGTCGTGCCGCCGCTCGGATTCGACGGCAACGGCAACACGTACCGACTGAACTCGGACAGCGTGGCCGTGGCCATCGCGGCGCAGCTGAAGGCCGTCAAGCTGATTTTTGTCACGTCTCATCCAGGGCTGGTCTATCGAGGACAGCCGATACGCCAAATGCCGGTTGGCGACCTGACCGGTCTCATGGAGCAGGACGACGCAGGCTTCAGCCCGGAGATGCTGTCGCGAGCCCGTCACGCCGTGCGAGCCTGCACGACGGGTGTGCCACGTGTACACATCATCGATGGAAGGCTCGAGGAGGGACTGCTCGCCGAGGTCTTCGACAATCACGGCCTTGGCACGCTCGTTCACACGAATACGTACGAAAACATCCGGCCGGCAACGAAGAAGGACGTGCAGGCCATTCAGTTGCTGACCCGCCAGGCAGTCGAGGCCGACGAGCTCGTGAAGCGAACGCGCACCATGATCGAGAAGAGCATTGGCGATTACTTCATCTTCGAGATCGATGGGAATCCGGTCGCGTGTGTTGCCCTGCACGTATATTCGGACCAGCGCAAGGGTGAGATCGCCAGCCTGTATGTGAGCGCGCCGCACGAGAACCAGGGCATCGGCCTCAGGCTGATTCAATTCGCCGAGGACCGCGCGACGGACATCGGCCTGACGCAGCTGATTGCGTTATCCACGCAGGCCTTCACGTACTTTCAGTCCAAGGCGGGGTTCATGGAAGGCAAGCCCGCGGATCTTCCAGCGGAGCGCCGCGAGAAGTACGACCGCAGCGGCCGCAATTCCAAGGTGCTCGTCAAGCCGCTTCAGGCGCGCAGCGCTCACGCGGCACGGTAGTTACTCGCGTTTTCGCCCGCCTCTATGCCATTGTGAAAAGAGCGCTAGCCTAGCCGAGACGAGCTGCAGATCGGCTTGCCTCGGCGCTCGGTGTCGCACGATCCCGCCTGGCCAGGAAGGTGTGCAGCTGTGCGACGACCGCAGCCCCCTCTCCGATGGCCGCCCCCACTCGCTTTACCGAGCCGCAGCGCACGTCGCCAACGGCGAAGACCCCTTCGACCCCGGTCTCCAGTGGTAGCAGTGATCGTTGAGTTGAACGCACGTCGGCACCGGTCCGGATGAAGCCCTTCTCGTCGATCGGGATGCCGCTGCCAGTGAGCCAGGCTGCAACCGGATCTGCGCCGGTGAAAACGAACAAATGAGTGATCGCGTGCTGTCCCTCGGTCCCCGTGCGGCGGTTGCGCCACCGCACGCCCTGCAGACCCTGGTCGGTCCCGAGGAGCTCAACGACCTCGGTCTCAGCAATCACTTGAATGTTCGGACAACTCGCTATCCTTTCGATCAGATAGCGCGACATGGTGCTCGAGAGACCTGTTCCGCGAACCAGCACGCGCACGTGACGGGCGTGGCTCGCGAGGAACACTGCCGCCTGCCCCGCCGAGTTTCCTCCACCCAACAGGACCACATCCTCACTGCGGCACAGCCGGGCCTCGACGGGTGAGGCCCAGTACGAGACGCCGCGGCCCTCGAACTGTGCAAGGTTCGGGATCTCCGGTCGACGATAGCGCGCGCCGGTGGCGATAACGATCGTGCGCGCCCGGACTCGTCGCCCGTCTGCAAGCTCGAGGATGTGCACGGGATCAGGCCCTGAGCGTTCCGAAATGCAGTCCAACCGCGTGACCTCGGTGGACAGGCTGAACTCGGCCCCGAATTTTTGCGCTTGCGTAAACGCGCGTGCCATCAGCGCCTGCCCCGAGACCCCCGTCGGAAACCCTAGATAGTTCTCGATCCGCGCGCTGGCGCCCGCTTGTCCCCCAAACGCAAGCGCTTCCAGCACCAAGACGGCAAGACCCTCCGATGCGCCATAGACCGCAGTCGCCAAGCCGGCCGGACCCGCTCCAACGATGACCACGTCGTACGGCTCGCCCCGGAAGCTCGCCGCTATCAGGCCCAGAGTCCGGGCCAAATCGTGCTTCGTCGGATTCCTGAGCACTGTGCCGTTCGGCAGGACAACGATCGGGAGCTCGCCCGGATTCGTGGCGACGCGCGCGAGCAACGCCGAAGCATCCCGATCCTCATCGGGATCGACCACGCGGAACGGAATGGCGTTGCGTTCGAAGAAGTGCGACAAACGTGTCACGTCTGGGGACTTGAGTGCCCCGACGACCACCGGGCCTCCGAAGCCGAGCTCGATCAGCGCTACTCGACGCAGGATGAGAGCGCGCAAGATGCGCTCGCCGAGCTCGGCCTCGGCGATGAGCAGTGCCCGCAAGGCCTCCGGCAGAACAACGATGGCCTCCACGTTACCGACGGCTCGGGCGTCGAGGGCGCTCAGATCCGGTCGGCCGGAGAGCTGACCGATCTCAGCAATGACTTCTCCCGGGACCACCTCCATCATTTCTTCGACCGGTGCACCGATCAGCTGTGCGAACGCTGACACAGGTATGGCCTGTCCCAGCCCATCACGCGGCACGATCGCTATCCGGCCGGACAGGATCACGTACATCCCGGGGACGGTCTCTCCTGCCTGGAACAGGAACTCTCCGGCAGCGAACCGCCTCACCTCGCCGAAACGCCGCACACGGTCGATCTCGGCCTGGGAAAGGACCGGAAACATCTGTTGGAACCGCGGTGCCAGGACGCCATTGGATTCGGCCGGCCCTGTCGAGGTTGTGTTCCCCAGTGCCTCGTACTCGCTCCGCTCGTTCTCGCTCGGCACGTCAGATCCTACGGAAGGTGATTTGATCCTGCATCACGTGAGCTCGAGACACGCTATGCGTGTGAGGCGCCACAGTCAACGGGTGAATGACAAGCCGCACGAGCTTTGTCGATCGGCGCGAAGAGGAATCTTTCGCCGCACGGCCACGGCTGGCTGTCGACTCGGCAGTCGGGGGTCCGCTCTATATAATCGACGTGAGGTCACCGATGACGCCTTCTCGTGCACGCAGGCCGTACACCGGCACGATGCGGCGGTCGCTGGCGATGCTCCTCACGTGTTTTTCGATCGTCTGTTGGGCCGCGACGTCGAGCGTGCGGGCGCAGAGCGGGCCGCGGGCCGAGGCGAATCAGCTCCACGCCGCGATCGTCAACGGTGACGTCGAATCGCTTCGGTACTGGTTGACCGACCGCCACGCGGACGCCTCGGCCGCGAATGCCGCGGAACCGGACATCACTCCTCTCGAGCGCTGCGTCGGCCTCGCCGCGCGGACGCTCGACGCGCCGCCGGCCGGCGAGCGTGAGCCCCGCGAAACCTCGTCGCCCGTTGTCAGTCTTCGCACGCTGCAGGCCATGGTGACGCTGCTCTACCAACATGGCGCGCGGCTGACCGACACCGGTCGACAGCGGTTCTCCGGGCCCGTGCTCAGGTGGTACGACGACACTGTGTCGACGCCGGCCGCGCCGGGGCCGCCCTCGCACGCCGATCCGGCGCCGCCGGCGCCGCCCGACCGCTCCAGCAAGCCGGCGGTCACTTTCGGACTGACGACGGTCATCGTCACGACAAACCCACGCGAGTCGTGCAACGGCGTCGGCCACGTCGTGTACCTCGTGAATTACACCCAGCGGTCCGTCAGGGCGAACGTGACGACATATAACGAAGATGCGGCGGGGACGACGAACGGTGGCGAAAAGAGCGACAGCTACACGCTCGATGCCGACAGCTCGTGGCGCCTCGGCTGTGACGCGTCGACCGACGGCCGCAGCGTGCGTTACGTGCTGAACGCCTGGCGATGACCCGTTCTGCCCCACGCTCGAATCGGACCGTTCCTTACGTGCAGTGTCTCTCCTCTGACCGGGTGGATTGCCCTTCGCGCGCAGTCGTTACTCGGCGTGGAGGGCGGTCATGGGATCAACCTGCGTAGCGCGACGCCCGGGAATCACGGTTGCGACAAGCGTCGACGCAATCAGCACCCCGGCAACGGCTGCCAGAACCAATGGGTGATCGACGTTACGGATTGACCATCGCGCAAGAACAGAGTTCAGTGCGACGCTTAGAAGCAGGCCAATTCCAAGGCCAGCCACAGCGGCGATCACGACTTCTTGGAGCGCCGAGCGCAACACGGCACGCGGCGATGCACCGAGCGCAATGCGAATTCCGAATTCGCGTGTGCGACGGGCGATCGAATAGTACGAAACGCTGAACAGCCCGAACGACGCCAGGAGCAGTGCCACGCCACCGAAACCGATCAGGAGCACGGTTACGAATTGCTCTTGCTGCAGGCCGGTAAACCCCTCCGGCGTCAAGAATCTGATGATCGGCAGGCTGCCGTCCGTCCTGCTGACCGCGATTCGCAAGTCGCGCTCTGCGGCAGCCGGGTTTCCCTTGGTACGAACAAGCAGCACAGCGACATCGCTGAGTGCCGCGGTGTATGGGTAGTACATCGCCGGAGCGATTGGCTCGCGCACGCCCTGGTTCGGCGTGTCGCGCACGACACCAATCACCTCGAACCAGCCGTCGCGCCCAGGCGCATTCAGGATCGATTGTGGCCTTCGGTCGGCGAACGATCGGTCGCGGATACGCTTGCCGATGGGGTCCTCCTCGGGCCACAACTGCCGCGCCATGGTTTCGTTGACGACCGCCACGCCTTCCCCACGGGCGTCGTCTGATACCGACCACATCCGGCCGCGCACGAGCGGAATCCTCAAGGTCAAGAAGTAGTCGGACGCAATAGAACTGGCCAGCACCTCGCGCTCATCCGCACGCATGCCCTCGGCCTCGATGCGCGTAGACGCGCCGACACGCGGCGGCGGACCAGTGGGGATCAGGCTGAGCGTCGAGCGCTCGACAGCCGCGACCTTGGCGACTTCCGATCGCAGCCGCTCGAACAGCGCGACGCGCTGCGGCCAAGAGGTATAGCGCCCCACGGGAAGATAGATCTGCGCGATGGTCACGTGGGTCTGGTCGTAGCCAAGAGGCGAACGGTACAACTCGAAAAGAGACCGAATCGCCGCACCAGTTCCGGCCAGCAGCACAACGGCCACGCCGACCTGAACTGCCACGATGCCGACGCCACCAAAACGAGCCGGCCCGGTGCCACCCCTGACGGCAGACGCATCACGCATCGCATTGCTCCGCAGACGCGACACCACGAGCGACGGCCATAGCCCGGCAACGACGGTGATGAACATGGTCGCTGACGTCGCGAAGAAAATGGCCGTCGGACCGACGACGACCCGGCCCGCGCGACGCGACACGATGCCGGGAGCGGCATCGAGCAGAACCGGTAGTACCTGCGTTACCACCACCACGGCAAGCGCCGCAGCAGCCAATGTGATGAGCAGCGTCTCGGATAGCAACAGGGAGACGAGGCGCCCGCGAGTCGCACCGAGAGCGTGACGCAGAGCAAGCTCCTGCAGGCGATGGCTGCCGCGCGCGAGCAGGAGAATCGTGACGTTCGCGCACCCGATCAACAACAGCAGCGCGGCCGCGCCGAACAGCACGCTGATGATCGGAACGTGCGCGGATCCTCTCTCATCATCCACAAGGCGACGTAGTGCCACACGAAAGCCACGCGGAAAGTCATCCGGCCGGGTTCCTGCGAAACGCTGGTAAAGCTGCTGCAGTTCAGCCTCTGCGGCGATGAGCGACACGCCGGCTTTGACGCGCACGGTAACGGGCCACCGCTCTTTGGGGTCGAACGTCATGGACAGCGGCAGAACGACATCCGTCAGGTCCATCGCAAATTCCGGTGGCATGATGCCGATCACGGTGAACGATTCGCCATCAAGCCGCAGCGTCTGTCCAATCGCCGTGGACTGGCCGGCAAAATGACGTTGCCAGAACTGCGAGCTTAGAAGGGCCACGCGCTGCGGCTGTGAACCGACCGGTGCGTCCGCCTCCGCGAAGACACGGCCGATGAGGGGTCTGACCCCGAGCAGCGGAAGCGCGTTGCCGGTGTAGTACTCCGTCCACACCGACTCTGGGAACGCAGCCCCACCGAGCGTCTTCGTGAAGCTGTCTTTGACGTAGGCTTCATCGAGAGTGGAGGCGCGCCTGAGCGCCAGGAATTCCTCGGCCGTGACGGTTCCCGCCCGTGCCGAACCTGACGTTGTCAGCAGTTGCACGCGCGCGAGGCGTTCGGCGCCGGCGTAGGGAAGCGGACGAAGGACCATTGCATCCAGGACCGCGAACAATCCGGTGCTTGCCGTGATGCCGACGGCAAGGATGACGGCGGCGGACGCGGCGAATCCGGGATTACGCCACAGGGTGCGCGCGGCGTGGCTAATGTCCTGCACCGCCCTCTCGAATGGCGGCGGCCCGCTTCGCTGAACTAGCATCTACTTGAACTTCACTTTCGCGATTTCCGGGTTCGGCGTGAACCCGTCACCGAAATCCTCGACCTCCATCAGCTTGCGGATCTCGACCTCCGCCTCGCCGTTCGGAGAGACGTTCGGCGCGCGTTTGACCCACTCGATCGCTTCTTCCTTCGACCTCACCTGGATGATCGAGAAGCCCGCGACCAGCTCTTTCGTCTCGGCGAACGGGCCGTCGATGACGGTGCGCTTGTCGCCGCTGAACTTCACGCGCGCGCCCTGCGAGCTCGCGGTGAGCCCCTCGGCGGCGAGGAGGATACCAGCCTTGGCGAGCTCCTCGTTGTATTTCTGCATCGCGGCGAACGCTTCTGGCTTCGGCGGAGGGCCCGCTTCGGATTCCTTCGTTGCCATGACCATGACCATGAAACGCATTGTTCTCTCCTGAATTCGGTTCGTGTCGATTGCCGTGCCCTTCACGGCCTCACTAACACGTCGAACGAGACCGGTCACAATCGACACGAGCTTCTTCTCTTCTATCCTGGCCGGTTAGAGTGTAGTCAGTTCTGCGAGCACGAGCGCGGACCCACGTGGTATCTGTCGCAGGAGGGACCAGCATGAAAACACACATCGAAATGCTGAAGGAAATGGGAGTATCTGACAGTGATGCCGAACAATATCTCCCCCATCTCGAGGAGGCGCTGCCCAAATACGGCATCGCCGACTCGCGGCTACGGCTCGCGCACTTCTTTGCTCAGGTGCTCCACGAGTCGGGCTGTCTGCGCTTCGACATGGAGAACCTGAACTACTCCTCTGACGCCCTGCAGAAGGTGTTCGGCAAGTACTTCCCCACCAGAGAAGAAGCAGACGCGTATGCCCGCAACCCGCAGAAGATCGCGAACCGCGTCTATGCCAACCGCATGGGCAACGGCAACGAGACGAGCGGGGACGGCTGGAAATACCGGGGCCGCGGACTTATCCAACTGACAGGCCGGTCCAACTACAAGGCATTTGCCGAATGGGTTAAAGATGTGCGCGTAATGGATGAACCTGACCTCGTATCTACCGAGTACGCCGTACATTCAGCCGTGTTCTTTTGGGTCAGGAACGATCTGAACAGGCTTGCGGACAACGACGACGTTGTCGGAGTGACGACACGAATCAACGGCGGGGTGAACGGCTTGGCACATCGTCGGGAACTCCTGAACAAGGCGAATGGCCTGCTCAGTATGCTCAGTGTTGGCGCTGGAACGCTCGCCTGATCGCCGGCGACGTCGTTGGCTGTGGCTCTCGCAGCAAACGTGCTTGGCGACGTTTCGTTGTCTAACGCGAGGAGGGCTCAGTCCAGCCAACCACGGGGCTGACAAAACGTTTCCCGTTCGTCACTGCGTCGATCGCTACAGGGAGATCCCTTGCGACTGCGACCTTAACAACGTATCCAGCGGCACCAACCTCGAAGGCTCTTGCGACGTAACTGAGACTCTGGTGTGCCGTGAGGATGATGATGGACAGCGTGGGTACGTCGCTGCAAATGCGCCTCGTCGCTTCAAAGCCATCAATGTGAGGCATCGACAGATCCATCAGAACTACGTCGGGGCGATACCTCAGCGCGAGGTCAACGGCCTCCAAACCATCCAATGCTTCACCAATGACCGTGGTGCCAGGTATCGAAACGACGAAACGCCGAAAGGACTCGCGAACGCCACGATCGTCATCGGCGATGAGGACAGTCTTCATCGTCGGTCGTCCGTGTAATCGCATGTCGCATGCTTACAGAAACAGAGGTGAGGGCCGGCCATGATTCAACCTCCACGTCGTACTCGGAGTCCCTTCACAACACCAATGCGACGTTTCGAGGAAGAGTGGCTAGCAGATTCGGTCAACCACGTCTGGCTGGCTCATTTCGAGAGGCTGAAAGGCAGCCTCGTGCCGCCGCCGATCGCGAGCGCCAGCAGTCCGCCCAATACCGGCGGCCCGTAGGCGTTGGTGAGGTAGCTGTAGTGAAACAGCACGTCGCTCGCGAAGTGGAAGTTGAGCACCATCAGGAGCGACACGCTGGCGGCCAAGCGGACTTTGATCCCGCAAACGAGGGCGGCACCTGCAGCAAGCTCGCCGACGAGTACGAGGCGCGCAAAGACGGGGGCGCCAGGAAGCGCAATGGTGTCGAGATACCACCGGGCCATCGGGGGAGCCGACTCACGCCACTCCTGCAGACGTGCGACCAGAAGGCTGCTGTCCATCAGCCAACCAACCTTGTCGAGCCCCATGAAGATCAGGAACACACCTAGCGCGATCGACAGCACACGGAGGCCACTCGCGCTCGTCATGGCGCGCCTTCCTTATCACCCCATGCCGTTCGCCGGCTGCGTCCACGGTTTCTCGGCGGCACCGGAGGCGCGTTGCTGCGCCAAGGGACTTGTCGGACCACGCGCCTTGCTATTCCCAGTTCGGTCTGGTCTCCACGCGCCGGCGGTTCGCTTGTCGTCTGGCGGTCGTTGATCCAGGTAAGACCGAAGGGCGCAAAGGAGCGGGAAATGGGTTTGATCAACATCTACTACAAGACCATGTTCGAGATGCATCCCTGGCCGACGAACTTCAAGACGATGATTGACGGAGCGATTCTGAAGTTTCACCAGGATCCAAAAACCAGCAATACGTGTGCGAGCGAGATTAGCTACGCCTTGAATTGTATTGACGGTCACGCTGTCGATACGAGCGGCGACTACGGAAAAGGAAGCTTCTTGGTCAAGAAGGTCAGGACGCTCCCAGATAAAGACGGTTACGAGTACATTTTCTCCACTCTCGATCTCCGCCAATACCTCAACAACCGGTATGGATCAGGCCAACAATTTCCAAATACTTCCAAAATCGGAAAGCGTAACGGAGTGATTATCTTTGAGCCCGCCCCTCCCACGATGGGCCACACGGACGTGTGGGTGGATGGGGAAATCGACAACCCATCTCTGTACATTTCCGACTGGTATGCAAAAGTAAAAAACCAGTTGTGCTTCTTCTGGGATCTGAACACCTGAAGGTCGGATGGTGCGCCTTCGGCGCGATCTTTGAAAGACCGGGGCGTATGGCTGCACCGGACACCACCGAGTCCGTTCAGGGTGGGCTGTCGGACGAGGAAAAGCGCGACAACGTCATTCGACTGGCGTTCGGCGGCGACCCGGCGCGGCTCCGCGAGTTCTGCCGCGTCGTTGAAGAAGTGATTCCGCCGGGTACAACGGTCGTGCTGCGCGGCAGCTCGCTCACCGGCTGGCGGTGGGATCGCACGCAGCCGTTCGACGGTGAAGGGCCGGGCACGAGCGATCTGGATCTGACGCTGGTGGGCGACGGCCCGCTCGCGTTCTTCAAAGCGACCGGCTTCTTTGTCCCCGGCGTGCACTCGCGCCCGCTCAGCGACGAGGACCCGGACATCGCGCCGGATCTCGTCCCGCTGCGGCAGCGGCTCATGGCGATGGTGGGTCGGCCGGTCAACATCCAGGCGTCGCGCGAGATCGTCATCCAGGTGCGCGGCGATCTGATCGGGCAGCCGTATCTCGAGCTGTTCCGGAAGCCGGAAGGGCTGTCGTTGAACGGTCCGCCGGCCGCATGATGTTCCGCCTGATGACCTACAATATCCGGCACGGCGGCCGGGGCCGCGAAGCGCCGATTGCCGCGGTGATCAACGCCTGCACGCCCGATCTCGTGCTGCTGCAGGAGGCCACCGCCCCCCGCAGCGTCGAGCGCATTGCCGCCGCAACCGGAATGGAGGAGTGGCGGGCGTACGCCGGGCAGTCGCTCGGCTTCCTGAGCCGTACGCGTGTGGCGCTGGCCGAGTGGACACGGCCGCGCGTGTCGCGCCACGCCTTCGTCGAAGTCGTGCCCGCCAGCGGCGCGCTGCGCGTGTTCGGCGTGCATCTCGCCGCGGTTCACGCGGCGTGGACCGAGCAGCGCCGCCTCTTCGAGCTGCGCGCGCTGCTGCGCAGCGTCGCGCGCCATCAGGACGGCTTCCACGTGCTGTCGGGCGACTTCAACACGCTGGCGCCGGGCGAGACCCTCGACATGCGCAATCTGCCGCTGCGCCTGCGGTCGCTCGTGTGGATGAGCGGCGGCCGGATCCGTTGGCGCACCGTGCAGACAGTGCTCGACGCCGGCTATGTGGACGGCTTCCGCATGCTGCACGCCGGCGATCCGGGGCTCACGCTGCCGACGCCCGCGCCGCACATCCGCATCGACTACGTGTTCGTGCCGTCGCTGTTTGCCGATCGCGTCGTCGCGTGCGACGTGGTGCGCCATCCGCAGGCCGCGGCGGCCTCGGATCACTACCCGGTTGTGGTGGACCTCGCCGTTGATGGCGGTCTTTAGGTGTCGGTGCCCTCGAACCGCTCAAGGCTTCTGTGGAGATCCACACTGCGGGGAAATCATCTTGATAGTCTGAACCGCGATGCGTTGTATTGCTGCGGCGGGCGACTGTCGACCGGATACAGCAGAATCGCGCGGCAACAGCTGCCCCGCGATCTCGACTCGGTGGCCCTTGTGGTTTGCAAGTTCGGAGGCGAGACCCTGAAGCGAATAACTGGTCCGCTCTCGCGTCTCACGCTGACCGCCGCCGTCCACGACGGGTGTGGCGTCGAGCAGGATGTAGGCGTTCACCGGTTCCGAGCTGTTGGCCTCGACGCCAGCGGTATTGGGAGACGGCACGTTGCCTGTCGCCGTGTCGTCGGTAAGAGAACCTGTTCGAGGGGCCTGCGCAATACAACCGGACACTTTCACCACTCGGTTGCGGCCCTGCAGGTCCTGCGCGTGCGCGGTTTGCGTGGCAACACTTGCAAGCGCGAGAACCACCGTTGCCCAAAAGCTGGCCATACGTCTCCTCCGCTTGAGAATGGTGCAACAACGGGACCACGCGTGCCGGAACCTAGCACGCACAGTCGCCGTTGCAAGACCTCGGCCTTTTCAGCAATCTCCTTTAACCGGCAGAGCCGCCGAATCGATCGAATCACGCACAGACGCTGGGAACACGCGCGTGCCGACACCGGCTCACGGCACGGCTCCATTGCCGACGCCTCTGCCGACCGGATTGCTGGAGGCTCCCTGTGATCACTTCGCCTCGAGGCATGTCTCACCTTCCGCGATCGCGCAAATCTCGTAGTTCGTCCACCGAACATGTCAATCGGGGGTGTTCGGGATCGCTGATGTCGATCTGATCCCAACGCGAGACCTTGCCGCCCGCACGCACGCCGAAGAGCGCCTTCAGGCCGAGGTTCAGGCGTTCCATCAGGCCCGCCGGTCCAATCAGGCACTCCACGATGCAGAGGTGGTCACCGCGCTGCTCTACATGGAATTCCTCCAGCCGTCCGATGCGGCGATTGTTGCCCGCCACTACCCTGCGGCCGAGAAGTTGATCAAGAAAGAGCTCTTCTCTCCTCATCGATTCGCCCCAGGAATGCTTTTTACGAGCCTGCGCAGTTTGTGCTCTATGACTGCGGCCGGCGTGTCGCCGAAATCCACATCCACCTTTACCGTATCGGTAACACTGATGATCTGGCCGACAGGAATGCGCAGCGGCTGACCTTCCTGCACGCCAAGACCATGAAGGAGTCCTGTGATCCAACGGCCAACGAAGCAGCCCAGTCGCTCCCCCAGTGCTGAGGGACCAATTTCGATCGCCACGACGCGCGGAGGGGAGCCGGTGCCATGCTCGATGACAACGCGATCAACACGGCCCGTGTCGCGTCCGTTCCGATCGACCACTCCTTTGTCGAGCACGTCTCGAACAAGTTGCACGACTAGCCTCCCCAAATCTCCAGTGGAACTACAACCAGCGCCATCAGGGCACCTGCCACCGCCAAAACGGCCAGCACTGCGTTTCCGGCGACAGAATTGGTTTGATTCTTCACGAACTGTGCATCGTTCATCAGAACCAGAAACGGCAACACCATCAACGGCATTACCACGACCGTCAGCGCCACTGAAATCATCGTGAGACGGAGCGGATCGAATCCCATTACGCCGATTGCCGCAGCGGTCATGAGGACGAACGTAAACGCACACGTGAACCGTGCGTTTTCAGCTCGGGGCTTGTTCGCGCTCCACGACCAGCCGAACACCTGCGAGAGGACGTAACCGATGTTGAGTGAGATCTCGAGGGCGGCGCCAATGCACCCGATCGCGAGTGACAATGCAAACAAACCGACTGCCCACGAGCCAAACGCCGGTACGAACATGAGTGCCGCCTGTTCGTACGAATCGACCTTGATCTGCAACGGTTCGATGACCATCGCGCTTGTCACCAGAATCCCCATCGACACGAGAGAGCCGAACAGGTTTCCGCCGTACGCCGTCGCACTGTTGACCCACAGCTCGTCCTGTGTGACGTCTTCCTCAATCGTGCCGGATGAATAGAAATTCAACAGGTAGGGACTGACCGTCGCGCCGACGATGCTGATTGCGAGAAAGGCGTAGCGCACGCTGTCATGCGATGGCAGTGAAGGAATGAAGCTGCGCGCAACATCGCCAGCATCTGGCCCCAACCGCCAGGCGGCCAGAACGAAAGACAGTGTGACCAGCCCCAACAGACCGATACCGTACTCGACGACGCTGAAGCGGCTGACCCAGAGGATCATCCACACGATCAGGGCAATCGGTAGCACCCACCATTGAAAGCCAATGCCGGTCAACAACTTGACGGCGATAGCAGCGCCACCTAGTTCCGCCGTGAGCAGCAATACGTCAAGAACCAGTTCCGCGCACAGCGGCACAACGTGAAAGTGGATCCCGAATCGTTCACGAACCGCGGCGGCAATCGTGCGTTTGCTCATTACCGCGAGACGACCGGACATCTCGGTCAACAGCGCCAGCATCGCGGCTGCGATCGCAACGGCCCAGAGCAATTGGAAGCCAAATTCCGCACCGGCCTGTGCCGACGTCGAAATCGATCCGACTTCAACAAAGCCGCCGATGCTCGTCACGACGCCAAGAACGAGATCGACAATCGCGCTCACTGCGCTTCCTGCTTGCCG
>Ga0207697_10000734_pt1 | contig 18602 bp, 17 predicted proteins | sample KBSSwiS5withPhiX_FD_184293 | JGI IMG/M metagenome (GOLD analysis project Ga0207697, IMG submission 184293) | Switchgrass rhizosphere microbial communities from Kellogg Biological Station, Michigan, USA, with PhiX - S5 (SPAdes) (version 2) | ecosystem: Host-associated > Plants > Roots >... | reverse complement strand
CCTCCCCGCAGGCATCGATGAGGTGTTCGAATCCTTTGAACGCGACAAGCCGGCCGACGCTGACGATGCGGGGGACCGGGTCTGCCGTCGAAAGGGACGTCAGAGGAAAAAACTCCAGGTCGATGCCGTTGTAGACCCTGTAAATTTTCCCAGTGGAATCCGGGCATCGCTGACAAAGCAGCTCACGGCTGTAATCAGTTTCAGCCGCGACAAACTCGGCGGCGGCGCAGATTTCACGCAGGAGATCATCATTACCGAGATCTTTCATGAAATCCTGTCCGTGTGCCGTGACACTGAAAGGAATTTGCGAAATTTCTTTCAAGAAAATGGCCGTGTGCGCTGCGCGATTGGCGAAGTGCACATGAAAATGATCAACGCCATTGCGCGCAAACAGGTCCGCGAAGTAGAGCGCATTGCGCGCGCGCTGTTCAGCCTTGAAGCTCGGACCGTATTTTTGCTCGTGCCGATCGACAAGCGCCCCGGGCCATTTCCCGGTCGTTTTCGCGTCTTTCTCCCAAATTTTTAAGACTTCCTGTGGCGGCGCGTAGCAGATCGGCGCGCGCAGCCTGGAGATATGTTCGTGGCGCAAACTGGTGAGCGGCGGATAAACCGAACCAATCACGAGTTCAATGCCGAGACGTTCCAAGGACAGCATCTCCGCGTCGCAAAACGTTTGCGAGATAACGGGATACCGCGAATAAAGATAGCCGAGGCGCATCGAGATCGATGATTACGCGCGCCCCGTCGAAATGGCAATTCGCCGCTGTAGCCGCGTTTCTGAGAGAGGCGTGCCGCGCGCGCTACAAATACCCCAGTGCTGCGCTTCGCACAGCGAAGCGACTACAGGAATCACGAGAAGCGAACGTCTTTGCCCGGGTCCGTCTCGAAGTCCAAGACCAAAGAATCGGCCGTGTTGGGCTTGATGATCTCCTCCGTGAACTTTACGAAAATCGGGTCCTCACGGAAGATGGCGTATTTGTCCATCGATTCAAAGTCAATCGCGATAAAGAACGGCCAGGGCAATTCAGAATCGACCCGTTTGCCGCATTTGATGCTCAGGACCTCCGGAATTTTCAACAGCTGCATCCGTGCGTTCATCATCATCGCCTCCACCCGAGCGGGAGTGACCTCGGGCCTAAGCTTATAGAGAACAATGTGGTGGATCATGAAAGCTAATGCTATTAGGCGGTTCCGGCGAGACACGCAAGCGCGAATCCCTGCGCTCAATCTTCGGCTGCGACCACGTGAAGGCAGAAAATCGCAAAATGCTTGACCTGCTGCCGCGCTTCTGAATAAAAAGCGTACTCGCCGGGCGCTTCGAGGGAAATCGCAAATCCCAGAATGGGGCGACATCTTTGATGCGCCTCGACCAAACCCCGACACCGCGCCCTCGCCCGACTCCCGGGCCTGGGTGAGATCTCATCAGCCATCGCCTCGGCTGTGATGCCTAAGGCGAGGTGATAAATAACAACATCGGTTGCGTCGGCTCTTTTTTGGCCGAGTCTCGGAGAAACGCGCGTGACGATTCGATGGATGCCAAGTGCCGATTGTATCGTCATGGACTTGACAAGGAGGCAGCGCATTGTGGTAAAAGGGAGGCGGCCACTGTCGAACTGCCGCCTATGAAACGTCTTTTTCCCATTTGCTCGCTCGCCGTTGTCGGATCATGCGTCGCTGCCGCGAGCGCAATGGGCCCACGGGTGAACGTTACCCAGTATCACAACGATGCTGCGCGTGCCGGTCTTTACATTGATGCCGCCTTCACGCCAGGCGCTGCCGCCAATCTGAGGCGGGACCTGAACTTTGACGGCACAATTTCTGGCGCGGTTTACGCACAGCCGCTCTACATCGAAGGCGGTCCGAGCGACAGGGCGATGGTCATAGTAGTGACTGAATCAAATAACGTGTACGCGCTGGACGCCGGGGATGGCAGCATTATTTGGCAACTCAGCGTTGGCGGGCCTGTGCCGTCAAATTATCTCGCATGCACTAAAATTGATCCGCTGGGTATCACTGGCACTCCCATTGTCGATCGTGCCTCGCGCGCGCTCTTTCTCGACGCAATGACGACGCCCGATGGCGGCCCGACCAAGAAACACCTTATTTTTTCCATTAATGTGGATACGGGCCATATCAATGCCGGCTGGCCCGTGGACATGGGCGAGAGGGCTGTTTTTAACGGCACGACTTTTAATTCGGCGGTGCAAGGGCAACGCGGTGCGCTCGGCATCCTGGGTAACGTTCTTTATGTGCCCTATGGGAGTCTGAGGGATTGCAACCTCTATCATGGCTGGCTCGTGGGAGTGCCGATAAATAATCCAGCCGGCGTAACGGCATGGGCCACTGGCGCCATGGGTGGGGGAATCTGGGGTGTCGGCGGCGTCGCCAGTGATGGCGCCAATTTGTTCGTCACTACCGGGAACACCTTCAACACTTTCGGCAACTGGAGCGGTGGCGAAGCGATCATTCGCTTCCAGCCCGGCCCGATCTTCAGCTGGTTCTGGGCCCCCCGCAATTGGTTTAACCTCGATTTTAATAATTCGGACCTGGGGAGTTCCGGCCCATTGCTGGTGGATGTGCCCGGCGCAACGCCTTCCAATTTGGTGGTTGCACTGCCTAAAGATGGCAAAGCGTATTTGCTTAATCGCAACAACCTCGGCGGGATCAGTGAACCGATAGCCGCAGCTCGTGTTGCCGCCGGCGACGACATCATGCAGGCAGCGGCAACCTATCGGACGAATGAGACCACGTACGTCGTTTTCCGCGTCAATAGCAACAGACTTACGGCTTTCACCATTACTGCAACCAATCCGCCCGCAATAACCCCTGGTTGGAGCGTCAACCGGAACGGTCAAGGTTGCGGCTCTCCCTTCGTTACTTCCACTGATGGGGCCAATGACATGATAGTCTGGATAGTAGGCACTGAGGGCGACCAGCGATTACACGGTTATGATGGAGATACAGGCGCAGTTGTTTACAGAGCCGGCGGCCCAAACGAACTGATGGCAGGCACGCACGCGTATAGCACCACTGGCATTGTGGCTCGGGGACGCATCTACATTGCCACTGACAATAAGGTTTATGCTTTCGCCGTTCCCACACCGACACCTACACCGACACCAACGCCGACTGCGACAGTGACACCAACGCCGACCCCAACCCCAATATAGCTGTCTCAGTCGGGTCCACGACTTAGCGCATCACTTCGCCCGTTTCCGCTGTCTCACTCGACACCGCGGAGCTAGGGCGCTAAATAACCACATCAATTTCGTCGGGCTCTTTTCAGTCCGGCCTCGGAGAAACGCGCATGACGATTCGATAGAGTATGTTGGCGTCTTGTGAGGAACGTATCGGATAGGACAAAGGATTTCTGGTTAGCAGCCGGGCTGTCGCTTTTTGCGACGGCAGCCTTCTATTTTACAACCAAGGCGACGCTGCATGACTTCGACTGTACCGGTCGGATTGCGTCGGCATTGTTGCGCGAACATCTTGGTCTTGGAACTCAGCGGGGCTCGTGGCTAAAACGAAATGGTTCCGTGGGAGGGCAACTAATATGCGGTCTTTCCCTTTAGCGTACTCCTTAATGGTGTTGCACGTCACCTAGGATCGATATTGGTTTCCTAATGAGCGAACCCGAGGGATCGACACCGGTGCCGCGCACTGGTCAAAACATTTTGGCCGCGCTTGCGTCGTGGGATTGGATCGTGGGAATCATCCTTGCCATGATCGCGGCAATCGTATTCTTCAAAACCACGAAGCCGACACAGCAGCATTTCGATTACACATTTCGGATTGCTGGTGCACTCCTGCACGGCCAGGTCGGTCTCGAGAACCGCCCGCCTTCGTGGTTGAACGAAATGGTTCCCCGCGATGGCCGCTTATACTCGGTCTTTCCCCTTGGTGCTGTAGTGAGCATGCTCCCAGTCGCCCTTTTGCAGCGCACTGGTTGGGTCGTGAATTTTCCCGGCCATTGGGTTGCCACGATTCTCGTCGGCTGCATTGTCTATTTCTTTTTTCGGTTGACGGAAATTCGGAGCCAGCCCGTCGTCCGGCGAATCTTACTCGCGCTCTTCCCAATCTTCGGCACTTGGGCGTGGTGCAATCTCGGATTCGGTGGCGCGTGGCAGATCGCGCTTGGGTTCGCCCTGCTTGGTGAAACGGCAGCGTTATATTTTGTCCTGGTTCGGCCGCGCCCGTTTTTGGCCGGAATTTTCTTCGCCCTCGCAGTCGGCAATCGCACCGAACTCGTTCTCACGCTCCCGTTTTTCCTTTATTTTGTCTGGCGTCCGCCCACCGATGTCGATTCTTTTCCAACTCTTGCCAATCTTTTGCCAAATCTCCGCAAGAGTTTACCGAATTTTATTTGGTTTCTCGTTGTCCCCGTAACTCTCGGTTTGCTGACCGCAGCATATAACTTCGCGCGTTTTCATTCTATTTTCGATTTCGGTTACGCACACATCCCGAACCTGATGAGAGAGCCTTGGTACCAACGCGGACTCTTCTCGATCCATGCCATCCCCTGGAACATGCAGAAAAGTTTGTTCGAAGGCTTCACTGATTATCCTCATTTCCCTTACATCCGGTTCTTTCCTTTTGGCTGTTCGATCTTTCTCGCCAGTCCATTTCTGTTCCTCCTTTTTCGCGAAGGCGGAAGATTCAAAACGGCAATCTGGCTTATCATCGGGGCGGTGATGTTCGTGCTTTGGTGTCATGGAAATCCCGGTGGCTGGCAATTCTCGTATCGTTACGCGGTGGTTTTAATTCCCTGGATGTTTTTACTCCTGGTGGAAAATGGCCCGGTCAAAATCTCGGCGATCGAATGCGCGCTCTTCAGCGTATCGGTCGCGATTAACGCCGCCGCAACTTACGAATTTCTCTGGACGAACCTCATTCATCCGTGAACTTGCGTCCGCAGCAGTTGCTCTGGGCAGTGATCCTCGCCCTCGGATTTGTTCTTTCTATTCCTGCAGTGCTTCGTGGTGGTTACATTGGCCCAGATTACTACACGCATTTCGCCCGCCTGACCGAATGGCCGAAGATTTTTGATTTCTCCACGACCAGTCCACCGATGTACTACTTGTTGGGCCATTGGCTTTTTCTACTTACCGGAAGCAGCAACGCCTTCCCGATCACGCTTTCGATCGCACAATCAGCTTTAAACGCGTTCGCGATGTGGTGGTTTTTTCGGTACACTGAACACCGGTTTCGCTCCCATCTGATTCATTTGGCACTAGTGCTCTTCCTGGCGTTTCTGCCGGTTCGAGTCATCCATGCGGCTGCAATCGGAACCGATAGCATGACGGTTCCATTGTTTGTGCTCGTGCTTTTTCTGGTCAACAGATTTTTGTCTGAGGAAGCGCCGAGTATTAGAAGCGCTATATTTCTCGGCGTCGGACTGGCTATCGCCGTTTGGACGAAGTACAGTTTTATGGCGTTGATTCCTACGGTGTTCCTCATTCTGCTTGGCGTTTGGGCGAAACACAGATGGAAGTTCCAACCATCGGTGGCAATTTGCGCGCTAGCCCTGCTGGTTCCTTCGGCGCTCGCGCTCCATAGTTTTTGGGCAAGCAGCCGCGCGCATGGCTACAACACCGAAAAGCACTGGCTCGCGAAGGGCCAAGCAGCTGATATGAATTACCGCGACCTTTTCTCGGTTAAGGCTAATGATCTCCAGCTTTTTCGGGCACCTGAATACTTCAAACGTGAAATTCTCGACGCCCATCGCTATAGCTATCTCGGGCTAACGCATCTAGGCATCTTCACGGATACGATGAATCTGTTTCAGGTCCTGACGGTACCGCAGCATTTCGGAAGCGTGCTAATCCCCGATCAAAAGACGCGACGGCCCTGGAAAACACCCGTTATGCAAGCCTCCATGTATTTGGCAGTGATCTGGACGGCGCTCATTCTCGTAGCGGTGCCTTGGGCGCTATTTCGCGCGTTTCGAAATCTCTTGCGAGAGAAGCTTGAGCCAGAGGATGTTACCGCGGTTCTCGGAATTGCCTTCTTCTTGGTCGTGTTTCTTCTCATTCCATTCGTTAACGGCGGAGCGCGATTCGGATACTGGACGCCGCGGCTGATAGTGCCCGCCCTGCTCTCGTTTTACTTAGCGGAATTTCTTTTCATCGATCAAAAAATCGTCCGGCGGTCAACAGCAGTTGCGTGGACAGTTCTGTTCCTCGTTTTCATCCAATGTGGAATCGAAGCTGTAATGCTCGTCTGAGGAGTGGAACAGCTAATTTGTGGCCTGTCCGAGCTTCCAAAACGTTCGGGTTTCCGCTGGAAGATTTCTGTCTTGTGCCAGCCAAAAAGCCGTTGAAAGCGTGTTGATGGTTATCGAAACCACAACCAGAGCGACCATGACGTAGCGCAGGCGGACCGGCGCAGTTTTTGCTCTCTGGAGGAAAATAAAAAAGCAGAAAACAAGGAATGGAAAAAGCTCCGCCGTGTAGCGTTGGCATAAGCCCATGAACGATAAAATCAGGATCAGTTGAACGACAAATGCGATGGCGATTGCACGATCTAGTGCACTCGCTTCTCGGGATCGTATTAGCAGCGCGATTCCAATGATTGCACCCAGCAGCAGCCAAGATGACGACCAGAGTATCGACAAATGTGTCTCGCTAAAAGGCATAACATAGAGATTTGGATGATTGAAGTGGCGCCACATGACCCGAAGGAACGGGAAGTTCTCTTGCACTTCAGGGTAACGCAGAAAGAAATAATCCGCGAAGCTGTAGGACACGCGGTCAAGCCGAAACAGGCCGTGCTTCACGGCAAACTCGCGCTGCTCCGGGTTTGCGGAGTAGCGCATAGGCATGCCGGTGAGAGCGCCAAAGCGGGCATAACTGAGAAACACATAAAAGAGGAGGGCCACTGCGATCGGAACAAAAAGCGCGGCAAGGTTGTGCATGGGATTCCTGCGGAATAAACGAAGCGCAAGGAGGGGCGCGATCAGAAGGAAGGGCACACCGAAAGTAGCCCGAGAAAGCAAAGCTGCGCCGGCGCAAAACGAGAATGCAACCAGTGAAAAGGTTAAGGCGGTACCCTCGGCTTCTCGAGATCGCAACGAAAAATAAAGAGCAGCGAGCGACCAGGCGAGGCCCCAGAGGATTGCTTCGTTATAAATAGTAGGGCTTCCAACAAGAAACAGGAGAGGCGAACCAAAAACGAGTCCGACGAGACATGCACTTCCCACCCAGTTCCGCCACGGGGTAGATAGGCAAGAGGATCGTAACGCCATCCGGAGAAGTCCGGCAAATGCGGCCAGGGCGATAAGGCCCGCGCAAAATCCGCAGAAGCGCGACCAAGCTCCCCTCCCGCTTGCATAAACATAATTTAACGGCATTCGGACGAAAGCCGGAAACGGCCCGAAATAAATACGAGCCTTACCATTTACAATCATCGTCTCCCAGCGACTTGCGGCCAGATCAACGCCGACATCTCCCCGGAGAAAATGCTCCGCCTGTGAATCGTAGGCATCTCCAAGAACCTCCTTGACGAATACCTCGCGTCCTCCCGTGGTGGCGATAATCCACAGAAGCACGCTCATCGCGATCGTGAATGGTAGCAGACGGGGTGAAGTAACCATTTATCAAACAACAGCCCAGGAACGCGACCCAGATGCAGACAAAAGCTATTTTTGCAACTGCTGATAATACGCGTGAAAGAGCCTGCTTCTTTCCGAGTCGAAAACCCTAAACTTCGCAACCCCAATCTTCTGCAGCCTAAACTTCAGAGACGTCCAAAGCACCCCGAGGCCATATTTCAAGCTACGCTTGAAACTGATCGAGGATGCTTCCGCAAAGTACTTGGTCGGACAGGAAATCTCGCCGACCCGATAATTGAAGTAAATCGCTTGAGCAAGCATTTCGTTATCGAAAAGAAAATCGTCGCTGTTTTCTTCGATGGGTAACGACTCAAGGACCTGGCGCGAGAAGGCGCGGAATCCCGTATGATACTCCGACAATTTATAGCCGAGTAGGAGATTTTGAACGGCGGTCAGAAATCTGTTGGAAATATATTTGTAACGCGGCATCCCGCCCTTGAGCGCACCAACACCCAAAATACGCGAGCCCAGGGCAACGTCGTAATGGCCGGAGGCTATCATTCCCGCCAGTGAAGTCACCAGCTTCGGCGAATATTGGTAATCAGGATGCAGCATAATCACTATGTCCGCCTCTCTCTTGAGAGCTTCGCGGTAACATGTCTTTTGATTTCTGCCGTAGCCTAAGTTCTTCTCGTGCTGGAAAGTAGTAACGTTCAGTTCGCGAGCCAGAGTCACTGTTTCGTCCGAACTGCTGTCATCAACGAGGAGCACTTGGTCAACAATATCGAAGGGTAGCTCTTCATATGTCTGGCGCAGTGTCCTAGCGGCGTTGTACGCCGGCATGACTACGACAATTTTCTTTTCGTCGAGCATCTGGCTGTCCCGCTTAGATGACCTTCTTGGAAACGCTGAAACTTAGGCATCTCCCTCTCTCGCGAGAGCTCGGGGGGCTTATTTCTTGAACTCGAGTGCGCCCTTTTTGAGCGCGTAAACGTAGCCCACCATCAAGATCGAAATAAAACTGAGCATGCTCCAGAAGATGAGTCCGCTTTGCTTGATCGCGTCTCGGTAAACCACCGCCCAGGGATACATGAAGACAATTTCGAGATCGAAGAGGATAAAGAGCATCGCCACCAGATAAAACTTCACGCTGAACCGCGGATGTCCTTCACCCTGCGGCACCATACCGCACTCGTAAGCGGTGTCTTTGGCCCGGGTGCGTTTTCCGCTTGCCCCAACCAGAATGCTGACCAGCAGCGCGGAGCCGGCAAAGAGTATCGCTACAATGATCTGCACGAGAACTGGCAAATATTCGCGCAGCATTCCGGAGTCCCCGCTGAAGCTAAGTCGGGTTTGGGCAGATCAGTTTATCTTACCCCGGCGAGATGGCCGTTCTGCTGAGCGATCGCGCTGGCCAAAGCCGAAGGCAAGCCCTTGTATTTCTTGCCGTTCTTCTTGACAGCACCGCGCGCGACGAGGTTTTGCAGTTTCTCGTAGGCTCGCAAGCGGAGCATTTCCTCGCCACCGCTGGCGGCGTTACGAGCCCGAAGATTCTCGTGCACGATGTCGAAAAGTTGCTTAAACTCGAATGAAGAGCGCCGGGAGAGAACTGCCACCAGCTCCTCAGTCACCAGGTCCGGGACTCGACGGGAAAATGCATTTTTCTTTAGAATAGCCATAAGGCGAGAATGATAGCACAATTTTCGTACAGCGCATCAGTTTTCTTTTGGACCCAGAACAGTGCCGAAATGGCGCAGCCGCCAGGGAGGTTTTTTTGATTCTCATTTCTGGACGCTGGAGTGATAACCCGGCGTGCCATTACTTATGGCGTCCCGCTCGGGCTTGGCGATGACTGCGAGCTTCCCGCCGGAGGGGAGACCCCTCCGCTCAAACCGCTGTTGACTTTCTGACGTGCCGCCGCACCAGCTCCGCTAAGAATAGCCAGGCTAAGCACCAATTGATTAAATGTGATCGGTCCGACAGATTCGGCCACGTAGCCATCGCGCTCGTATCGCTGCGAAGAAACGATCGGGCTCAGGTGCTTGGTGATTGCCTCCGGCGATGGAAGCTTACCCAGATCGACCGAACTACTTATCGCCGGCATAAAAGCCGCGGCTAACAATAACATTGGGCGAAGCGAAGCATCGAGGCGGGAGTATAGAAGTTGCGTGTCGATATAGGCGAAAAAATTTGTGGGCGCCGGAACCAAGCGCGCGGCGCTCTTGTAGGTTTGTGAGACCGAGAGTTCTGACGAGACGCTTTCACTGCGTTTTACTGCCTCTTCCACCGAGACCGGATTGAAGCCGGCGACGAGGAGCCGGTCCGACAACGCAATCGTCGGCGTGATTGCTACGAGGGCAGCGGTCGACTGCATCGAAAAATAGCGCACGCCATCCTTTTCCGTGTGGGTCCAGATGGCATCTTCGTCGGCGCGAGTGGCGGCCTCCAAAATCTTTCCGGCCCTGGCCACATCCAGTACCGGCAGCGTGAGAAGCAAAGTTGGCCAATGGGCGCTCGAGGGCCAGTCCGCTAGTGCCCCCAACTCGAGCCCAAACGCAGCCTTCCAATCATCGGCCGTAATCCCGCTGTCGAAAAAAGCCTGGGCAAATTTTTGGGTCGCGCCGCTGAGACCAGAGGCCTGATTTAGCGTGTCGATCCTTTCTCCGAGATTCAGCAGCATCGAAAGATAGAAAAACGTCTCTTTGGCTCCCAGTGTCAGGGATGCTCGCGTCAGCGCCGTCGCGCCATCCGGAGATTCCAAACGCGGCATTCCGACAAAGAGAAGGTCGTATATCTTGCCGCCCTCCAACCGCGTCGCACCGGAAACGCTTTGCACCTGTTCTAGTATGGTCTGCTGCTTCGCCGCCGCCGCTGGCGACTGGATCGCGGCTCGGAGGGCGGCAAGCCGCTCTGCAAATATCTTCGGTTGCAGATAAAAGAAGAGCGCGTAATTCGATGGCCTGTGAGAGATCGCTGCGCGATACGCCTCGTCGTTGTCGAGTGTCTCCTCTGGATTTTTGGCGCGACCATCAGCGCGATCGAGGAGAGCCTTCAATTCCGTCAGATCAGTAGCCGCAAAAAACCAGGGCCGATCATACGCCGTCGCGAGCGTAAACGGAGTCGCAGTAACCAGCTCGATTTCGTGATGTTCGTAATGCAGTTTCTCGCGCCTGGCACCAGGATTTCTTTCCAAGAACTTCGACCGCCATTTGCCGATTACTCGCTCTGCGTCTGCGATGCTTCCTTGAAAACGGAAACCGCCTGCAAGTTTTGGATTATTATTCTCCAGCGATGTCAGCGCGACAAAAATATTCCTCGTCTCGAGTTGTTCGAGCTCCCCCAGGATTTGAAAAGCTGTGTCCCCTTTCGAAAGGGTGGCCAGCGGCTTGCGAAGAAAATCCTGCACTGCAGGCTCGCGGTAGAGGGCGTAGATGTCGGAGTGGAACGATTGATCACGTGTTCGATTGAAGTCCGGCATGTGCGCTAGAAAAATTGTCTCGCGCGGCAAAAGCACGCTTACATACGCACCCGACGTTTTCTGGGAAAGATTCCAGACGTACCAGCCTGCGACCGCCGCCGCCGCAATAGCGAGCACGAGGAAAATTAGACGTTTCATGAGTGCTGGATGCTAGATGCTGGATGCTGGATAGCAACCACGTCGGCGTTATCAAATATCAACTTTCCTGCTACTCCATTCCTCCAGCACTCTATTGCTCCAATTCTGCTTATGCTCGCGGATGAAACTGCCGATGCACCGCTTTAAGCCGCTGTTGATCAACATGCGTGTAAACTTGCGTTGTCGAAATGTCCGCATGACCGAGCATTTCCTGGATAATGCGCAGATCGGCGCCGTTCCCGAGCAGATGCGTTGCGAAACTGTGCCGGAGAAGGTGAGGATAAATGTTCTTTTCCAGTCCGGCCTGCTTCGCATGTTTTTTCACGATCTGCCAGATACGCGCTGTCGTTAATTTCGTGCCGCGCTCCGAAAGAAAAATCTCGCTGCTGCTGCGGCGCTTGACCAGTTTCGGCCGTTCGGCGGAGAGGTACGCAGCCAGCGCTTCACACGCTTTGCGGCCGACTGGCACGAGTCGTGTCTTGTTTCCTTTGCCCGTCACGCGCACAATCCGATCTTCGAAATTGAAATTCTCCAGCCGGGAATTTGCCAGCTCGGAAATGCGCAGTCCGCTCGCGTAGAGCAGCTCGATCATCGCTCGATCACGCAACCCGTGAGGGGCCTTCGTATCGATCTTTTCCAGGAACTGCTCGACCTGCAATTCGTTGAGCGTTTCCGGCAGATAACGCTCGATCCGCGGGAGTGCTAGCGCTTCGGCCGGGTCACGCTCGACCAAGCCTTTAGCGGCCAAGAACCGGAAGAAAATTTTCAATGCAACCACAATCAATTTGATCGAAGAGGCGGAAAGCCCGGAGCGCTTGCGATCGGCGAGGTATTCGCTGATGAGCGGAAGGGTCACGATGCGCGGATTGTCGATTTTTTTCTTTGCGACGCACCAATGCGCGAATTCGCTCAACGATCTCTGCGTAGAGAGCTGATAGTTTTCCGACAGGCCCCGCTCGACCGCGAGGAAGCGGATAAACGAGTCGATTGCCTGTTCCATTCCGCTAAAGATTCCGCGAAAGGCCAGGTCCTGGCAATCGCACGATTAAGAAATGGGTAATTACGATGGAAGCGTCGCTGCCTTTCTCGCGCGACATTATTGACAAGGAAAGGTTAAATGTTCGATGTTTCAGCTGCGATGAGCCTGGATCTGAATACGATTCTGAAAGATTGGCCGCACGAGAACGGCAACATTAAAGTGCGCAAGATAACCGGCCTCGATGGTCGCGAGAAGTTGCAACTGCGCGTGGACCTGGGCGTGTTGCAGATGGAAATGAGCGGACGTCCCGATGGTCAACGACCGCATAACTGCGAGTCGCTCCTGGAGTATCATCAAAAGCGGGCGGGCCGCGCGGAGGAGAAGGGCCAGCCTTACCAGCTTACGCCTGAACAATGCGCCGAGCTCCAGCAGGAAGGCATCCAATATTATCATCGCTACTTGAGTTTGTTTCAGATCAACGATTTCGCTGCGGTGGTGCGCGATACGCAGCGTAATCTCGATCTTTTCACTTTTGTTACCGAACACACGGATCGGGAAGAACTTTCCTGGAGCTTGCAACAGTTCCGGCCTTATGTGCTCATGATGAGCACGCGCGCCAAGGCCTCCATTTTTCTTGGCCAGGGGAAATTCGGCGAAGCCATGGCCGAAATCGAGCGTGGCCGCGACGCTATCGCCGATTTTTTTCAACGCTCAAATTTCCCCGAACTCGTATCGAAAAGCTCCGAGATCACATTTCTGGAGGAATGGCTCGAGGAAGTGAAAGCGAACCGTCCGCTGTCGAAGTTGGAGATCATGCAGCGCGAGATGGAAACTGCGATTACAAAGGAACTCTACGAGCGTGCCGCGGAATTGCGGGACGCCATCAATGTATTGAAGGCGCGAAAGCCAACCTAGCTTTCTGAAAATCAGCCGGCGTGCGCAGTAGCACGGCGGCGCAATGGTCTGGATTTTGGCCACGGGCGATTAGCTGTCTTGCGATATGAAAATTACACGCTGTTGTCTGGTCCTGAGCGTTCCGTTCCTGTTTTCTGCCCGCGGCGACCTCACGATTGTCTACTCGTCAACAATGGCACCGGCGAAGACGACCGGAAACGATGAGGCAGTGGAACCGGCCCGAGCGGGCGCAAACATGACAATCAAGATTAGAGGCGATAGAGCTCGAATTGATGCTTCGCCGCAACTCACGACGATTTTCGACGGGAAAACGGGCGAGGTGATCAATCTGTTGAATGACCAAAAGACCGTTGTCCGTATTTCGCAGGGCAAACTGAAGGCCGTTACCGATATGCTGGATAAGTTCAATGACAAAAAAGCAGCCCCAGAGAAACCGAAGCTGACGCCGACTGGCCGGAAGGAAACGGTCAACGGTTACGCGACCGAGCAATACATCTATGACGGGCCCGGTTTCAAAGCGATCTACTGGATTGCGCCTGATTATCCCGACGGCGCTGCCATTCTGGCTAAGCTCCAATCCATCAAATCGGAATTCTGGGATGCGGCCAACACAAGAATGCCCGACTTCCGCGATTTCCCCGGGCTACCGATCCGCACACGCATGATCCTTAGTAAGGAAATTCCCGCAGACAAGCCCGGCGCGAGCCCGGCCGAGCACGGTACGGAAATCACTAGCACGATTACGTCCGTGAGCCACGACCCGATTAACGACAGTGAGTTCACCGTCCCAGGCGATTTCAAAGAGACGAAGCTGCCGGACATTTTTAACAAACTGGATCTGGCTCCGTCCGTTTCGCCGAATCCGTAAAGAGAGCGGGGTCGAGCCGCAAAAATTTTCCTCGTAGGCAAATCTCGAAATCGGGATAACGAAAAGCTGGGCTGCAATTTCCCAAGGCTATTAGGCGCGGAAATATCCCGTACCGATAAGAAGTCTCGAGGAAGAATTTTTTAAAACTTAAGAGCCTTGACGGGCTTCAAAAGGGCGATTCTTGCGAGAGAGTCGCAGAAAACCGAAGCAGGTGAAACCGAAACCCCGCCTATGCGCGCGGTCATATTCAGGCCGTCGCGCGGGTGACGACACGCGATGGGAAACGCTGGCTGACGTGGTTTTGATAACCAGAAGTAACAAAACTGTTACCAATCTTTAGTTGCCAGTAGATGGCTCGGCGAATCTTTTGTCCGAGCGGATTACTCCGCCATGTTGAAAACCATAAAGTCCGAAAGTTCGCAAGACAATCTAAAAAGTATTGACGCTTTCGGTATCCTCGCTAAGCGGAGAGAAACAAAAAACTAAAACCTCAACCTAATAAGAAAAATTCTATGACTTCAAACCACGCATTCACATCGCCGCGATTACGGCGTCTCTTTTGTTCATTATTCTTTCTCGCAGCTGCCATCGCTGCGCTGGGGGCGTTCGGCTCCTCGCGTGCCACCAGTCAGAGTGGCCCGTCTGACCAGGCGGCGACTGCGACCAAGATCGCGCCCTGGGTAATCGATCACACGGCTAACGGCCAGCAGGCGGAATTTTTCGTCGTGTTCGCTGATCAGGCCGACCTGAGTGGAGCAGCGACGCTGCCGACAAAGAACGAAAAGGGCCGCTATGTGCGTGATGCGCTGTGGAATAAGAGTCAGGCAACGCAAGGCCCGATTCTGCAATGGCTGGATGAACGCGGGCTCGAGCATCGCTCCTTCTACACTGTTAACGCAATTTTAGTGAAGGGCAGCCGCGAGATCGCCGAAGCATTGGCTAGTCGGCCGGATGTGGCGCGCGTCGAGGGCAATCCGCAGATTCAAAATTCGCTTCCGCAACCGGGCACTTCTGTTGAGGCGCCTTCGCAGCCTCAGGCACCGGAGACGATCGAACCGGGCATCAGTTACACGCATGCGCCTGATGTCTGGGCGCTCGGATTTACCGGGCAGAATATTGTGGTGGCGAGCGCCGATACGGGTGTTCGCTGGACGCATAACGCGCTCAAGCCTCACTACCGTGGGTGGGACGGGGTAACGGGCGATCATGATTTCAACTGGCACGACTCCATTCATTCCGGCGGTGGCGCCTGCGGTCCCGACTCTCCACAGCCTTGCGATGACTTCTTCCATGGAAGCCACACTACTGGCACAGCGATCGGCGACGACGGTGGCGCGAACCAGATTGGAATGGCGCCTGGCGCCAAGTGGATTGCTTGTCGCAACATGAGCGTGGGCGTTGGCACACCGGCCAGATACATCGAGTGCATGGACTTTTTCCTGGCACCTTACCCGGTTGGCGGCGACCCGAGCCAAGGCGACCCGACCAAAGCGCCTGACATTACCATCAACTCCTGGGGTTGCCCGACCTCGGAAGGTTGTGCGGTCACCACCTTGCAAGCTGCCGTTGAAGCTCAAAAGGCCGCTGGCATTATGATGGTGGTCGCTGCGGGTAACGCCGGATCGGGTTGTTCCACTACGATAGATCCACCATCCTTCTATGCGGCATCTTACACGGCCGGGGCCCTGAACACCGGCACCGATACCATTGCTTTCTTTAGCAGCCGCGGTCCAGTTACTGTCGATGGTAGCGGGCGGATAAAGCCGGATATTACTGCCCCGGGCACTAGCACGCGTTCCGCCAGTAATAGCTCCGATAGTGCCTATACGTTTGCCGACGGCACCTCCATGGCCACTCCGCATATCGCGGGCGCGATGGCTTTACTCTGGTCGGCTATTCCGAGCTTGCAGAACCAGATTGATGCGAGCCGGGCAGCCTTGAATGACGCGGCTCATTTTATTTCTTCGACCCAGTGCGGCACCCCGGGCCCGCCAAACAACGTCTATGGCTGGGGCCGGGTCGATATCTTGGCCGCTGTAACCAGCGCCACACCGACACCGACTCCGACACCTACACCTGGACCGATCACGCTCAGCGCCGTAGGGCGCAAGGTGAACGGAATCAACACGGCACGTCTCACCTGGACGGGAGCGACTTCGAACCAAGTCGACGTTTTTCGCAACAATGTGCTGATCACCACGACGCCGAACGATGGTCGGTATGACGATTCCACGGGCGACACCGGCCGGGCTCGCTACACGTATAAAGTGTGTGAAGCTAGCACCCAGACCTGCTCCAATAACGTGAGAGTGACGTTCCAGCAGTAAAGGAACAATCAGGCCACTTCTTTAACAATACGGCGTCCGGCAGCTGCCGGACGCCGTATTTGCTTTCAGTGCTGCGCATCGTGCGTCTCGCGGAGTGTGACATATTTTTCGATCGCGAGTCTTGGCAGCCGACTGTCGAAATTAGTATAACGAATCAGGAATCCTAAGAGGCGATCAGTTTCGCGCGCCGCAGGTTAGCTAATCTGCAGCGGGTTTGAAATCGAATTTGCCTTTGCCCTCTTGGTAGAATACGCAATCGCTTCCCGATCGGCAGCCGCTCACGTGCACCCAGTCCGCCGGCATCATTACAACGGAGCCGGCGCCGAAATCTTTAGCTGACGCCGCATTGGCTCCCGTGTACCAGACCCCGCTGATAATCACGTTTTTAAGTTCGCTGCTGTGGGAGTGTAGCGGGTTGTCAGTGCCGGCAGGAACTCTGCGAATCTGCGTGTAGGGCCCGGTTTTAGGCTCACCTGAAAGGACAGCGAACTGCATGCCTTTCCTTTCGGGAAGTTCGACCCACTTCAGGTCCGTGAACGAGACCATGAGTGGCGCCTTGCTCTCTGCCCTCTGCGGGCTCTCTTGAGCGAGCAGCGGTGTCGAAACGCACGCTACAGCTACTGTGGCGAAGAATACTCTCATTTCACTCCTCATTTCTATTTTCATCTGCTTGAACGATCGCGAATTCTTTTCCGCATCAAACGAGAATTAGACGAAAATTTTCGTTCAACTGGGAGGACGATTTCGGCGGCCCGGCCATTCCTCATCCAACCGGGTTTTGCGGGTTTTGATTGTTCCAAACTTCGTGGAAACTCGTTCATTGCGCGATGATTGGACTTTCCCGGCAGCATATTTCCAGTTTGTTGCCGTCCGGATCTTCGAAGAAGAAGGCGTAGTAGCCGGGGCTGTAGCCTTCACAAATCTCGGGGCCTTCCAGCGTTTTGCCGCCCGCTTCGCGCACGGTTTTGGCGAGCCGATCCACTTCGGCCCGCGTGTCGGCCCAGAATGCGATCCGTGTTCCGTTTGGTAGATGAGTTTTATCTTGGGTAAAACCGAAAAATTCCGAGGGTTTATCGCCGCCAGCGGAATAAAAGGTATGGAAATCGTCGCCCGGGCTTTCGTGGACAAATCCGAGGTGGGGCAGGAATTTCCGGTAAAACTTTCTTGCGACTTCCATGTCTCTCACCCGTAAATCGATGTGATCCAGGCAACGCTTTTTCATTTTGTGTCTGGCGATTTTCGGTTGGTGCGACGAATCATTAATTTCAATCCTGACCAGGTTTCATCAATCGCGCACACTTTTACATCGACGAATCCGAGCGGCAGCGCAACCGCCCGAATGACATCTTCAGTTACATCGGTCGGCACTCGAGCCGGTTTCTTCGGCCACGAAACCCAAACCGTGCACGTATCCGGGATTTTCTTTCGCAATCTGCTCAACTGTTTTTTCAGTTCGCTGCGGCGCGTCGTGAAAAGATGAACGAAGCGCAAGTCACTTCCGGTTTCATCGGAAAATTCTACGCCATCCGCACGTTGGCCGAGCAATGACCGGTAATTGGCCGGTTCGTTGATGACTGTGACGCTCATCGCCGGCCTTATCCCAAGTTTTTGCGCCAGTGGTCTGCCCGAGTAACCGGTCATCGTTAGTGGGTTATCGATTCAAACATGGCTTTTTCGGAGGATTTTGCCAGTTTTGCCGGCTGCCTAGGGTAAGAGTGATGTATCAGAATATCGGCAGTCGACCATGGAAACTAAATATACTGGATTAGTTTCCACATTGTGATAAAACCATCACGGATATGAAACCGGCAAGCAAACCGGGCTCGCGAGGACGAAAACGCGATCCGACTCGGCAGCGAATTGTGGATGCTGCGCGGATCCACTTTTTCAGTCACGGATTCCGCAGTGTGACCATGGATGATCTGGCCGAGGAGCTGGGCATTAGCAAGAAAACGCTCTACGCGCATTTTCCGGGCAAGATCGATCTGCTCGAGGCAGTGCTGGCCGATAAATTCGCAGGCGTCGAAGCGACTCTGAAGAAAGTTATGCGCGCGCACCCGCACGATTTCCCAGCGGCTTTGCAGGAGTTGTTGGCCGGCACGCACCGCGAATTGGATGAGATTAAGCCGCCGTTTGTGCGCGATATGCGCCAGAAGGCGCCGGACTTCTTCAAGATCGTTGAACGCCGTCGGGCCGCGCTAATCCAGCGCTACTTCGGAAAATTTTTCGTCGAATGGCAACGGGCAGGAATGGTGCGCAAGGATGTTCCGGCCAAACTGATCATCGAAATTTTGCTGGCGATGGTTCAATCGATCATGAATCCGCCGAAGATGGAGGAGCTTGGGATG
>Ga0207697_10000733_pt1 | contig 18616 bp, 19 predicted proteins | sample KBSSwiS5withPhiX_FD_184293 | JGI IMG/M metagenome (GOLD analysis project Ga0207697, IMG submission 184293) | Switchgrass rhizosphere microbial communities from Kellogg Biological Station, Michigan, USA, with PhiX - S5 (SPAdes) (version 2) | ecosystem: Host-associated > Plants > Roots >... | reverse complement strand
TCGCTTGACGCCGGATGTCGCCATGGAGCAGTTGGCCATTGAGACAAGTTCCTCCCGACAGGAGTCCTTCGTAGGGACTCATGCCCCCTCTCCCACCGCGACGCCGATGCCCAGCCCGCCATCGACTGTGTCGCCAGCTGCGGTTGAGCCGGCGCCGTCAAACGCCGGGGCCGAACCCTTGGTGGCCGCCCCGGTACCTTCTGGCGTGGAATCCCAGCCGACGCCTCAACAATCTGTTCCATCACCGAACCCCGACTCATCAGCGGCAACAGCCCTTCCCGCGTTACTTGAAGCGGTGACAGCCTCGGTGCGGATACCAAAGGACCGAGGTTCCGGCATGACCGCCATGGAGGTGGACTTTGGGATCGGCGGCTCACAGACTCTAGGACCAGCCAAGGCCGTGTTCTCAGTGGAAATGGATGCACGGATCCAGGAGAGTTCGCTGCTTGCTCCGGACGGGTGGTCGTGCTCCATGGAGGGACGAACAGCCGTCACATGCACTACAGCTTCGGCACGGCGGAGCGACCTTCATTTTCAGGTTTCAGCCCAGTCCAAGCGTAAAAAGGGCACCGGTGTCCTGACATATTCCTTGAGTGGAAGTGGTCTTGCAGCGGGCGAATTCGTGCACAAATACTGACCACGAATCACTGCCAGATACAGCGTCACGAACCAATTGCTCCGGCCACTACCTCAGAGGCGGTGCCCTGAGAGGGCAGCTGCCCATTTATCTGTGCAATTTAGGGGAAATATGAAAGCAACGTTTTTGGCCGTTGCAGGCTTGCTGGGCGCGTCGGCGGCGGTCTGGGCTTTGGTCCCGATCGGTCAAAACTGGTTCGTTCGCAGGTTCAGCTCGCCGCATGGCCTCCGTTGGGCCATGGCAAGTTTGGGCGCCCTACTGTTGCTGTCACTGATGGGATGCGCAATGGGGCCGGCGCAGCGCCCCTGGCTTGAGGTTGTAGTCCTGCTCGCAGGAGCCGGGTTGATTGTGGGCTTTCTTGTCGCGCCGGCCTTCAGGATTCACCATGGTGTGGCCATGCAGCCTCGAAGGGTGCTGGCCATAGGAGCGCACCCGGACGACCTGGAATTGGCTTGCGGTGCCACCCTCGCCAAACTGGCAGATGCCGGGCATGAAGTCCGAACCATGGTGATGAGCTCAGGGGGAAAAGGAGGAGACAGCGCAGTCCGTGTGACTGAAGCGGCATCGGGCTCGGATTTCATGGGTGCGTCCAAGGTCCATGTCCACGACTTTACGGACACCAGCCTCGCCGAACATGGGGATGAAATGGTCCAGGCGATTGAGGCCGTGATGGACGATTTTCGCCCCGACGTCGTGATCACCCATTCCCGTAACGACTACCACCAGGACCATCAGGCCGTACACAGTGCGACCATGCGGGCAGCCCGCCAGCACTCCTCCATCCTTTGCTTTGAGAGTCCTTCATCCACACGGCAGTTCGATCCCAGCGTCTTCGTGGATATCGCGGGGTATGTGGACGTGAAGATTCACGCCGTCGCCATGCACAGGAACCAAAAGGGCAAGCCTTACATGAGCGCAGAAAGAGTACGCAGTCTCGCAGCGTTCAGGGGCTCGCAAGTGAAGACGACATATGCAGAGGGTTTCGAACCCGTTCGATTGCTTGGCTCTGCCGTAGGGGAGTTCTGATGGTTCGGGTACTCGTAACAGGCGTTGGAGGACCAGCTGGCTCCTCCTTGGCGCGCCAGCTCAGGGAACTGGGACATTGGGTCCTGGGCGTTGATATGCAACAGGTCCACGGTTCTGCGGCTGATACGGTCTCCTTGGTGTCGGCGTCCAGTTCTCCCGACTACCTGTGGGAATTACGGGGACTCGTGGGCGCCCATGGCATCGAGCTCGTGGTGCCCACCGTCAGCGATGAACTCGTCCTGGTTTCCGAAGCCCGGCAAGGCTTCGCTCCCAATGTCGAGGTCCTTATTGCCGACCCCGCACCCGTTCGAATCGCGAATGACAAATTCCTCACCATGAGGTGCCTTGCCAATGCAGGCGTCGCCGTCCCCGATTTCGGGCTGCCCGGCGATTTCGCCTCTGTTGACCAGGCGATGGCGCGGCTAGGAGGATCCCTGGTGGTCAAGCCGCGGATTTCCCGCGGCGGACGCGGGGTCCAGGTCCTGGAAAAGACTGGCGACGGCGGCCGGAACGCGGCCCACGTCTGGTCCTCCTTGGACGATTCCTGGATCGTGCAACGATTCGCCCCTGGAACGGAGTACGCACCCGTGGTCCTTCGCCACAGGCCGGAGCCGGGTCAGGGCGATCTTGTGGTGGTGCTGGAGAAGACAGAACTCAAAGAGGGACGGGTAGGTAACGCCCTGTCCGTCAGGAGGAATGAGGGAGCCGAGAGCACGGACGTGGCCCAATTGGCTGATTCAGCCGTGACGGCGCTCGGGTTGACAGGACCTGTAGACGTGGACGTGCGCCGCCTGCAGAACGGAAGTCCGGTGGTACTGGAAATCAATGCGAGGTTTGGCGCAAACAGTGCGTTCGCCCCCGAACTCCTGGAGAACGTCCTTCACCGATATGTCGCCGGTCGATTAACCGGAAGGCCTGCGTGACACCTGTTGATGCTGCCCTGGCGTTTGTCCAAATTGGGGGCGTGCTGATTCTCAGTTTCGGCGTGGTCAAAATCGTCTACGTTCCACTGGCCTTGTATTTCAACCGGCTTTACCGTTCCAACTCTGCCAAGCATCGCTATTCCGTCATCATTGACCGGCCCCTGGTCTCTGTGATCGTGCCCGGCTATAACGAGGCCGTGGTGATCACCAAGTGCGTCGAGTCGATACTGGCCAGCCGCTATTTACGTCTGGAAGTGATTCTCGTGGACGACGGTTCCACTGATTCCACCGCCAGCATCATGGCTGGGCTTGCAGATCAATATGATCGCGTCCGATTTCTCTCCCAAACGAACGCAGGGAAGGGAGCTGCGCTCAATTATGGAATAGCCAAGGCCAATGGCGACATCCTGATGTTTGTCGACGCCGACGGAATTTTTGCACCCGACACCTTGATGCGCATGCTCGAGGGGTTTGATCACACCAAAGTGGGAGCGGTATGCGGCGACGACCGGCCGGTTAACCTGAATCGCGTTCAAACGATGATGCTTGCCGTCCTGAGCCACGTCGGGACCGGTCTGGTCCGCAGGGCCTTGTCCTTGTTGCATTGCCTGCCAATCGTCTCCGGGAACATAGGTGCCTTCCGCCGTGACGTGGTCCAGCTGGTAGGCGGTTTTCACGAGGACACGCTCGGTGAGGATCTTGAGCTTACGTGGCGTGTCTATAAGGCTGGCTACCGGGTGAGGTTCCAGCCCTCAGCCCTGGTTTATGCCGAGTCGCCGTCAACGATGGGCGGATTGTGGCGGCAGCGTGTTCGGTGGTCGCGGGGCTTGCTGCAGACGCTCCGGATGCATATCGGGATGCTTGGGCGTCGGCGTTACGGGCTGTTTGGCATGTTCCTTTTGTTCAACGCCATCACCATGGTGGTGATCCCCATGCTGCAACTTGCCATATTGGCGGTGCTGCCCTTCCTGTACCTTGCCGGTTCGGGTCCCGTACCCGCTGAAGTCCTCGCCATTCTTGGTTGGTTGGGACTGTTTGTGTCCCTCGCGCTGATTGTCTTCTCCATTGGCCTCAATCGTTCATGGAAGGATCTTCGCTTTCTATGGACGCTGCCACTATGGCCCCTGTATTCCGTATTCGTTGGCCTGGCTTTAGCCAGTGCAATTATCAAGGAGATCCGCGGCAGCCCTGCCGTATGGAACAAGTTGCAACGGACGGGCGTCATTTCCGTAACTGCCACAGAGGCCAGCCCCAGCTACGAGGTGCGAGTATGAAGGCTTTTGGACCCACGAGGCTGGTCGCAAGGCTAAGTGCTGCCCTGGTGAGCTCGGTTCTCCTTGGCGTTGCATTGACGGGTATCGCTGCGTGCGCAGAAGAACCGGAGATTCGTCCTATGGACCGCATGGTGAATCTTGGCTTTGAGGACGTTGTCAACGAGGACCGGTCACACCTTGTGGACTTAGCGGAACGATTGGAAGCTGTGGACGCCACCGCAGTATCGATCTCCGTGGGACGCACAGATTGGACGGCCTTTCCCTGGTCCGGCCAACCCGAGGCGACCTCCTATGAGGTTTCCCGCACTGGCCGGGACTTCGTGGCGGAGGCGATCTCAGCATTGGGGGCGGCGAAAAACGGCAAGGAACGTGATGTGATCCTCACGATCGATGTCCTGTTGGATCGTGCGCTGAGTGAGGACCCCTCCCTGGCAGGACGAAATATCGCCGGCGAGCCATCCACGTCCTTCGCCAGTGTGTCGTCCCTGCGGCACGGCAAGGCCGGCGCCCGTTTGGCTTCCCTGGCTGCCGCCGTCGCGAATAAGTACCGGCCCACAGCCGTGAATCTCACGGAATTGATGTTCGATGATTTCACCTTTGGCAATGAAGATTTCGATGACTTCAAAGCCACCACCGGAGAAAAAGACTGGCCCAGAAACCACGAAGGCGGCATCGACCAGTCGGATGCCCGGATCAGTACGTGGCGGAGCGAAGCCATGGCTGACATCGTGCGCAGGGTGGGAGCCGCCGTCGAACCCTATAGTGTCCGGCTGGAGATGGACGTGCGCTCGCCGCGGGATTCACCGTCGGCGGACCGCGCCGATAGCGGCCATGACTACGACCTCTTGCTCAAGCAGCTCCACCGGCTCCACGTTTGGGAGTACGTAGGACTCAATGCCGAGCGCTCGCCGCAGACAAAGGATCTCGCAGAAGCCCTGACCCACCGCGCGGGCTCCCGCATGTCATTGTCTATCGGACTCTGGTCCAATGACGGCACGATCTCCCCGGAAAGGTTCGAAACGGCCTTGCATGAGGCTGTTCGGGGCGGGGCGACATCCGTGTCCGTGACACCCGCAAGCCTGATGACCGCCGGGCATTGGGAGGTGTTGCGGAACGCCTGGGCCCCGTAATCACGGGCTGTCCGGTACTCATCCCAAGGCGTACCCTGAGCGCATGGGCATGGAATCCGTGATGGCGGCAGTAGTAAGCCTTGCACTGATTGTGGGGTCGGTTTGGGCTGGCACACGGCTGGTGCAGAAGGGTGTTTCCGCGAAGGGAGCAACGGGCACACTCGGGAGTGTCCTCTCCATGATCGAGCCGGCCACAGGTGCGCCGACCAAAATGGAGGCCGCGGCAGCCCGCGAGGAAATGCGGCAGCGAAGGCACGAGAAATTGGTAGCCGGCCCGGGCGCCGCAGAGGCCGGGCTGTTCACCGGGAAGGTGGTCCTGCCGCCGTCGACGAGCAAAGCCTCTAAGCAGCAATCCGGTGACGCCAAAATCTGAGACGTATTCCCGCAGTAGAGTCCTGTGCGGGTAAGATCCCGTAGGAAACATTAGTAACCCGGCTCACAGTATCCAGCGCAGTGTACGAGCCAAACCAGATCCCGAAGGTAAGTATCTATGGTTCACACTGCCCATCAAGACACCGATCTCGCCGCAGAACTGCGGGCCGATGTGCGCCGCGTTTCCACCCTGTTGGGTGAGTCCCTGGTGCGACAACACGGCCCGGAATTGTTGCAGCTCGTGGAGCAGGTCCGCCTGCTGACCAAGGAATCCAAAGAAGCCGCACGGGGCGGAGCCGACGCGACCGGTCCATGGAGCGCGCACGACGTCGTTGCCCAGGTCCGCGAATTGCTCGCCTCCCTGCCGCTGGACCAGGCGACGGATCTGGTTCGTGCCTTCGCGTTCTATTTCCACCTCAGCAATGCGGCCGAGCAGGTCCACCGCGTCCGCGGGCTTCGGACCCGCCAGGAGAAGGACGGTTGGCTTGCAAAGGCCGTCACGGAAATTGCCGGCCAGGCTGGGCCGCAGGTCCTTCAGGACGTGGTAAACGAGCTTGATGTTCGGCCCATTTTCACGGCGCACCCCACAGAGGCCTCCCGACGCTCAGTGCTGGACAAGGTCCGCAAACTCTCCGACGTACTAGCCCAGCCCACTGAAGAGGGAACGTCTGCCCGACGCCGGCAGGATCGCCAGCTCTCGGAAATCATCGACCAAATGTGGCAGACCGATGAGCTTCGCCAGGTCCGGCCAACGCCCGTGGATGAAGCGCGCAACGCGATCTACTACCTGAACAGCATCCTCACCGATGCCATGCCGGAGATGCTGACAGACCTTTCCGAGCTTCTTTCCGAGCACGGCGTGGTCCTGCCTGCTGCCAGTGCGCCGCTGCGTTTCGGTTCCTGGATCGGTGGCGACCGCGATGGAAACCCCAACGTCACCGCGGCAGTTACACGTGAAATCCTGCAGTTGCAGAACCAGAACGCGGTTCGGATCAGTATCGCGTTGATCGACGAGCTGATCTCGGTCCTGTCCAACTCCACGGCTTTGTTCGGGGCTGACCAGGAACTGCTGGACTCGATCGACGTGGACCTCAAGAACCTTCCCGGCCTGGATAAGCGCATCCTGGAGCTCAATGCCCAGGAGCCTTACCGACTCAAGCTCACGTGTATCAAAGCCAAGCTCATCAATACGGGCCGCCGCGTTTCCGCCTCGACCTATCATGAGCCCGGCCGGGACTACGCCACCACAAGTGAGCTGTTGGCCGAGTTCGGCCTGCTCGAAACGTCGCTCCGGAACCACGCCGCTGGCCTTGTTGCCGACGGCGCCTTGGCCCGTGTCCGCCGTGCGATCGCAGCCTTCGGCCTTCACTTGGCAACTCTGGACATCCGTGAACATGCCGATTACCACCACGATGCCGTCGGACAGCTTGTGGATCGTCTTGGTACCGAGAAGCCGTACGCCTCCTTGACCCGCGAGGAACGTTTCGAATTCCTTGGTGCCGAGCTGGCCTCACGCCGCCCACTCTCTGGCCACCCGATCAAGCTCGAAGGCACCGCGGACGGCACTTACGACGTCTTCCGGAGCATCCGCCAGGCCCTGCACACGTACGGTCCGGACGTCGTGGAAACATACATCATTTCCATGACCCGGGGCGCCGATGACGTCCTGGCCGCCGCTGTGCTGGCACGCGAAGCCGGTTTGATTGACCTCTTCGGGGCAAAGCCACACGCCAAGATCGGCTTTGCTCCACTGCTGGAAACCGTCGAGGAGCTCCGCGCCTCCGCTGAGATTGTGGATCAGTTGCTCTCTGATCCGTCTTACCGTGAACTGGTCCGTCTCCGCGGCGACGTCCAGGAAATCATGCTCGGGTACTCCGATTCCAACAAGGAATCCGGAGTCATGACCAGCCAGTGGGAGATCCACAAGACCCAGCGCAAGCTGCGCGATGTGGCCGCCAAGCACGGTGTGAGGGTCCGTTTGTTCCATGGCCGTGGTGGTTCTGTAGGACGTGGAGGTGGTCCGACGTACGACGCCATCATGGCTCAGCCCAATGGTGTCCTCGAGGGCGAAATTAAGTTCACGGAGCAGGGCGAGGTCATCTCGGACAAGTACTCACTTCCTGAGCTTGCCCGCGAAAACCTTGAACTGTCCTTGGCAGCTGTCATGCAGGGTTCTGCCTTGCACCGGACTCCGCGTACCTCCGAAAACGAGCGCGAGCGCTACGCGAATGTCATGGAAACCATTTCCGATGCTGCCTTTGCGCGCTACCGGGCATTGATCGACGACGCCGATCTTCCGGCCTACTTCCTGGCGTCCACACCCGTGGAGCAACTGGGTTCCTTGAACATCGGATCACGTCCCTCCAAGCGTCCCGATTCCGGGGCTGGCCTGGGCGGCCTTCGTGCGATCCCGTGGGTGTTCGGTTGGACGCAGTCGCGCCAGATCGTTCCTGGCTGGTTTGGTGTGGGCTCCGGCCTGAAGGCGGCACGCGAAGCCGGTGACGCCGACCAGCTCATGGAAATGATGGACCGCTGGCACTTCTTCCGTTCGGTGATATCCAACGTCGAAATGACCCTGGCCAAGACCGACATGGAGATCGCGGGACACTACGTTTCGTCCTTGGTTCCTGAAGAACTGCACCGCTTGTTCCACATGATCCGGGACGAGTACGAGCTCACGGTTGCTGAAATCGAGCGGCTGACCGGGGAGCTTGAACTCCTTGACGCCCAGCCCACCCTGAAGCGGTCGCTGGAAATCCGTGATCAGTATCTGGACCCGATCAGTTACCTGCAGGTGGAACTTCTACGCCGTGTGCGCGAGGAATCGGTGTCCGGTGCTGAGATCGATGAGCGGCTTCAGCGCGCCATGCTGATCACCGTCAACGGTGTGGCCGCCGGCCTGCGCAACACAGGCTAAACGCTCTCTCACATCGGCGCCCGTTTTTCCGGAACGCTCTCTCACCCCACGAACTTTCGAACGGGGTGGGGGAGCGTTCCGGCTTAAAGCACCTGCGCTTGAGCGTTAGGGTTGTTGGATGCCGTCGTTCCAGACCAAGTTGAAGATCACTGGCCTCAAGCCTGGCAACCCTCCCGAATCGGTCATGGCGGCTGCGATAGAAGCTTTGGAAACCCGTCATCATGTCGAATCGAACCAGCTCGATATCGTCGCAGGTGTCCCGCAACTCAGCCTGCGCTTCACAGTGAACGACCGCGACTACTCGGGTGAGAACGACGAAGCCCGGACGTCGGCCGCGATGATGCGCGACGCCGTCGAACGCGTTGCGCTGACGGGTAGCCTCTACGTGTTGCGCCGTAGCCGCGGACGCTGGTCGCCTATCTAGGCTTGCGTTACTCCGGCTGGGGCACGTCGCCGTCGAACGGTTCATCCACCGGGGAGCGGCTCCCGCGCCGTCGCGTGACGATCAATCCGACCACAACACCGATGACCAAGCCGACGCCTACCCCGATGAGTGAGCTGGCCCAGAACGGCAGTTTGGTTGCGGAGCCCGTGAAGTAGCCCAGGCCCACCTGCCACACGGCCCACAGCACCGCGCCCAAACCGGCGCAGAGGCTGAAACCGCGGACGGAGACGTTGGCGATTCCAGCTGCGGACGAGGTTGCGAGCCTGCCGCCTGGGACGAACCGCGCGCCGATGATAGCCCCATAAGTGGAGGATCGGCCTGCCTTGGCGATGGCCTCGTGGATTCCACGGTGGACTTTCCTGCCCCATGCCCAGCGATCCAGTACATGGCTCACCCGCCGCTTAAACAGTAAGTAGACTGCCATGTCCCCGAGCCAGGACGCGAAGGCTGCGAGCAGCAGGATGAGCCAGAAATTGGCGTGGCCATCGGCGGCCAGTGCTCCGCCGGTGATCACCACCATTTCGGACGGGATCGGTGGGAAGATGGCATCGCCCAGCACCATGGGAACGATCCACAAATAAATTGCGGATCCCCACGTCTCGGGAGCGATGAAGTCCATTGGCACAAGGTACCGCACTTGCCGCTCGGGCCGCTCGGCGGGAGACTGGCGCAATGCAGATCGAAATCATGCACGGGGACATCACCACGCGCGACGTCGATGCGATCGTTAACGCCGCCAACTCTTCATTGCTTGGCGGAGGGGGAGTGGACGGCGCGATACATCGGGCCGCCGGCCCCGAACTGCTTGAGGCCTGCCGGGAGGTTCGCCGCACCAAACTGCCGGATGGGCTGCCTGTGGGGGCCGCCGTCGTGACCCCCGGGTTTAGGCTCCCGGCGCGCTGGGTGATTCATACGGTGGGTCCCAACCGGCACGCCGGGCAAACCGATCCCGCGCTGCTCGCCTCGTGCTTCCGGGAAAGCCTGAATGCGGCTGTGGAGGCGGGTGCCCGGTCCGTCGCTTTTCCCGCGATCAGCGCCGGAATCTATGGTTGGGATGCCCGGGAGGTCGCGGAAGTAGCGTTCGACGCCGTGGGCTCGTTCTCATCTGAGTCTTCAGATGGTGCCGCGACCGCCAGCGGACTTGAGTTGGTGGAGTTCGTCCTGTTTTCGGAGGACACGACGGCGGTCTTCCGGGCAGTGTTTGATGTTTGAGTCCTGAGGGGCGCCGGGCTGCTCCCGGTCAGGCGGGTTCGGGCCTGACGTCACCAGCAGGGTGGACGGCGGCTTTGTGGCTAAGGAACCTGCCCGCTTTGAAGTACCAGTATGGCCAGGCTGCCCACGATGACGCCCCGGCGACGAAACCCGCTCCCATCACTGCGTAGCGGAGCCACTCGGGCCCGGGAATGAGGAAGCCGAGGCCGGCAACGGGAAGCCCGGTTAGAAGTGCTCCGCCGATGAATCGGCCAAGCTTCGCGAGCCCGTTCGGAAAGTCCTCAACGTGGAGAAGCCTGTTGTGCGCCACGAGGAACCAGACGCCTTGGATCACAATGGCGGCCACGGAAATTGCTGTTGATGGCTCGAACCCCAGGACCTTGAGAACCAGCAGCGCGGAACTTGTGGCTCCGGCCGCGCAGGCGGCCACCGTTACCCATTTCAGCGGCTCGGTCCATGGTGCCTGGGGAAGGCGTTTATGGACTTGGAGGATCACTGGGATCACGAGCACGTTGAACACGGCGCCTGTGGCGTCGTTGATAGCACCGAAAACGAACGGGCCGCCTTTGGGGACTTCCACGGCGTACATGGCCCCGAGCGTCAGGACGCCGGCAACGCCGACTGCCGCAGCAGAGTAGGCGAAGGCCGAAGCGGTCCTGTCGCCCGGCATTTCAGTGAATTGCTTCATCGGAACTCCCGGATTCTGACCAGCAAACCAATGGTAGTCCTGTGCTGTAGCGGAAGGAACGGGCTCCGCGAAAGGGTCAGCCGTGGGCTTCGCTGAGCTCCAGTTGGCTACGGTATTCCACGCGCTCCTTGGTGATGGGATCCACGAAGGTGATGCCGCGGGCCAACAATTGAAGCGGCTTGCTGTAATCGTCCGGGGCCTTGTCCAGGAGGTCCGGATAGAAGGCGTCGTTGACGATGCCCAGACCCAGCGATGCCATGTGCACACGGAGTTGGTGTGTCTTTCCGGTGTGCGGCTCCAGCCGGTACAGCGCGCGCTGGTGGGTGCCGGCGTCGAACGTCCTGACTCTTTCGATGCGCGTTTCCGCATTCGGTTCGCCGTCGATAACTTCGGCGAGCAGATAGCTGCGGGACTTGGTCATGCGGTTGCGGACCACCACAGGGAATTCGACGGCGGGATGGCCGTCAGCAGGTGCCGCGGCGGACACACACTCGTATTCCTTCTGGACCTGGCGCTTCTCGAAGAGAACCTGGTACCGGCCGCGGGTCTCTGGGTTGGTCGACAACAGCAAAATGCCCGCCGTCATGCGGTCGAGGCGGTGCATGGGGATGAGGTCCGGCAGATTCAGCAGGTTCCGCAGGCGGACCAAGGCGGACTCTTGGATGTACGTGCCGCCGGGTGTTGTGGGCAGGAAATGCGGCTTGTCCACCACGAGGATGTGTTCGTCCTGATGCAGGATGTTGATTTCCACGGGCAGGCGGGTCTCCGGAGGGAGTGTCCGGTAGTACCAAATGAAGGTGTGGTCCTCGAGTTTGGTGCTCCTGTTCAGGCGCACGCCGCCTTCACCCACGATTTCGCCGGCGTCGAAGCGGTCTTCGATGCCTTGGGGATCGATGTGTCCCCAACGGTGCATCATGTAGTCCATCGCGGTATCCCACGGCCCCTCGTCCGGGAGGCGCAGGCGGGTCGCGTTTACGCCGTCGCGCACGGGAAGGGGGGATTGCATCACCGGACAATTCTACTGTGGCTCCCGTTGTGGGACCCGCTCTGCGTGCCCTGGGGCTGGAGGAGCACGCAAACCGGTACCCGCAACGCAGGTTCACACCGACGATAAAAAAGTTCTTGACAATAAAAATTGTCGGTTGGCATACTTGAAGCATGTTGGACATCGAAGTGATTGAGGACGCCGCTGCGGCAGAGGCGTCGTTGGATCCGATCCGCACACGCATACTTCAAGAGCTGGCGGAACCGGGCTCGGCCACTCAACTGGCCGCCAAGGTGGGGCTGCCCCGGCAAAAGGTCAACTACCACCTCAAGGCCCTCGAGCGGCATGGCCTGGTGGAGCTTGTGGAAGAACGCCGGAAAGGAAACGTCACCGAGCGCGTTCTCCAGGCGACGGCTGCCTCGTACCTGATCTCGCCCGTTGCGTTGGCTTCGGTGGCCCCGGATCCGCAGCGTTTCGCCGACAGGTTCTCCGCTTTCTGGCTCCTGGCGCTCGCCTCCCGCACCGTCCAGGAAATGGGGAAGCTCATTTCGGGTGCGGCAGCCGCCAAGAAGAAGCTCGCGAGCTTCGCGATCGATGGAGAAATTACTTTCCGCTCAGCCGCGGAACGCGCCGCTTTCGCTGAGGAGCTCGGCGTGGCGGTCACGCGGCTCGTCGATAAGTACCACGACGGCGGTGCTGCCGCCGTGGCAGGCGGCGCACGAAAGCACCGGCTCGTCGTCGTACTTCATCCCACACTCAAGACCCCGTCAACGGAAAAAACAGCAGAAAAGGAACAAGGCAATGACTGACAACCGGAAATTCGAGATCGTGGCGGACACCGAACTGCCGGCTACTCCCGAGCGGGTGTGGCAGGCGGTCACCAAGGACACGGCGGCCTGGATGTTCCCCACGGATCAGTGGCCCGATGTGAAAACCGTCGAGGAATACCCCAGCCATCTTGTGTCGCGGATGGAGGGTCCCAACGGTTGGTTCAACCAGTTGGAGCACGTCCTGGAGCCTGTGGAGGGTGGCCGCGCCAAGCTCCACTACGTCCACAGCGGCATCTTCGCCGACAACTGGGACGAACAGTACGACGGCGCCAGCAAGCACACGGAGTTTTACCTCCACACCCTGGGCCAGTACCTGCAGTATTTCGATGGGCAGCCCGTGGTCTTCACGGATATCCAGGCGCCCGCTTCGTCGCAGACTGCGGACGGTTTTGTGCAGCTGAAAAGGGCTTTGGGGGTGGACGACGTGGCAGCCGGTACGCCATTTGAGGTGGACGTCGACGGCGTGGGCAGGCTGAGTGGAGAGGTGGACTTCTCCAACGAGAACTTCCTGGGCCTGCGCACCGCCGATACGCTGTACCGCTTCTTCGGCAGGAACGCTTTTGGTGCGCCGGTGGGCATGACCGTGCATGAATTCGGTGGCTCGGGGGACTCCGAGCTGACGGCGAAGGCGTGGGGTGCGTTCCTGGAGAAGGTGTACGCGTAGGAAGTACTTGCCCAACTGGCTGGCATTAGTGGTTGTTTTCAGCGCGCTGAGAACAACCACTTCTGCCAGTCAGTTTCCGTCTAGGGGGCCCAAGCGCGGGCGACTGCTTCGAGGGAGGCTTCATAGATTCCGGCCCAGTCAGTTTCGGGTTCATTCATCCGCGCCAGCTCCAGGCTGACGAGCCCATGCACCTGTCCCCAAATGGCCATTGCGATGACGGAGGGATCATCCGAACGGATCCTCCCAGCACCTTGGGCGGCGACTACTGACTCCACCAGGGGGAGCATCGAGGCTGAGGCGACTTCCGGCGTCGGGCTGCAATCCACGTAGGCGGCCAGTGCCCCGCTGAACATGAGCCGGTAAAGTGCCGGATGCTCCAAGGCCCACGCGCGGTACGCCCGGCCCAGGCCGCGGAGTCCGTCTTTGGCTGCGTCCTGTTGAGACTCCCCAAAGGAGCGAAAGCCGTCGTCGACGGCGGCCGTCAAGAGTTGCGCTTTGCCGCCGAAGAGCGAGTAGATCGCCGAGGTGGAGGTGTCTGCGGCTGCGGCAACATCGCGGAGAGTGACACGCGCGGGGCCTTCGCGGTCCACGAGCTCTGCGGTGACCTCCAGGAGCCGTTGCTGAACGTGCTGATCATGAACGATGGGTCTTGCCATGTCTCCAAGTGTTTCATAACATTGTTTCATAACAACGTTATGAAACCCGGAAATCGAGAATTCCCGGTTCCCCACCAAAGGAGCGACATGGCACAGGAGATCTTTCCCGGACGTTTTACGGCGGACATCGGGCGCGAAACAATGACCGTCTTCCTCATCGGGATGCGGGCCAACCGGTGGTGGAAGATGGGCAAGGTCGCGAGGGTAGCCTCGGCTATGCCCACGATGATGAGGCATCTTGCCGCCAATCCGGAGGCCGGGTTGCTCGGCAGTGAGCAATGGTTTGGGCGCACCACCATCCTGCTCAGCTATTGGGAGAGTCCCGAGCACCTGAGGCGCTTCGCCGCGGACCGTGAATCCCCGCATCTGGGTCCCTGGCGGAAGTTCATGAAGGAAATTTCCGGCAGCGGCGATATTGGGGTGTGGCACGAGACGTACCAGGTACCGGCGTCGGGCATTGAAGTGGTGTACAACGGGATGCCGCTTTTTGGCTTGGCGAAGGCCACATCCCATGTACCCGTAGGCCCCGGAAGCAACACGGCGAAACAGCGAATGGGTTCAGCTGCCCGCGGCTCCAAGGCGTCTTAGGCTACTGCGACGGCGGGTGGCCGCCCGGCCTTCAGGGTCCGGCGGAGTTGGGGAGAAGCGTCGAGCTTGTCCTGGGCGGCTCGTAGGGCGCCGACGGCGAATTCGAGCTGCGCTGGTGGCAACGTATAGGGGACGCGGAGGTAATGCTCGAAAGCGCCACCCACTCCGAACCGCGGTCCGGCTGCCAATCGAAGCCCGAAATCGGGAGCCAGCACAGTAAGGGCGGTGCTGCAGGCGGTGGGCAGACGGCACCAAACGGTGAGTCCGCCGCGGGGCCGTTCCACTTCCCAGTCGGGCAAGTGTTCGGCAAGCAACGTCAGCAGCGATTCCCGGTTGTGTCGCAGCTCGTGCAGGCGGGCATCGAGCGGCTCGGCGAAAGACCTGACCAGCCGCGCGGCGGCCAACTGCTCAACCACGGGTCCGCCCAGGTCCATGGTGGTCCTTGTCGCCACGAACCGGGTGATCATCGCTTCGTCCGCCCGGATCCAACCCGTCCTGAGCCCGGCCCAATGCGACTTGCTGAGCGAGCCGATCGAAACCACGCTGGGACTGAAGGCTGACATCGGTGACGTCCGTACGGCGTCGAGGTTCAACCCGCGCAAGGTCTCGTCCACCACCAGCACAGTCCCGGCTGCTGCTGCGGCCCGTGCTAAGCGACGGCGCTGCAGATCGGACATGATTCGCCCTGTGGGGTTGTGGAAGTCGGGGACAAGGTAGGCCATTGCGGGGCGCTGCTGGTTCATTGCGGACACCATCGCATCAACGTCCCAGGCGGGGGAAGTGTGCGGCGGCAACGCCACAGGCAGCACTTTGCAGCCAGCCGCCCTGATGGCGTCCAGGGCATTTGGATATGTGGGGTGTTCCACCAGAACCCTGTCCTGCTTTCCCACGAGGGTATGGAGAACTACGTTGAGGGCGTGCTGCGCGCCGGACGTCACCAGGATCTGATCCGCGGTAGTGGGCACTCCTTCCGCGGCATACTTCTCCGCGATTGCCTGCCGCAGGGCCGGCACTCCAAGGGCGTCGTACCCGAAGCCGGGGAGCAGTGCAGGCAATTCAGTGAGGGCATCGGCGAACGCCCGGTGGACAACTTCGCCGGCGGCCGGAAGCGATGCGTAGGCCAGGTCCAGGAGTCCCTCAGGCGCAGCAAGGCCCGGAACGCTCACCGGTGCGTCGCGGTGGGGGATGCTTGTCCGGCCGCGGCTGCCTTGGCCCGCGGTGAGGAAACCTTGCTCGCGAAGGCTCGCGTAGGCCGCAGTGACAGTGGTGCGGCTCAGGCCGAGCGTCTGCGCCAGCGCACGCTCACTGGGCAGTGCGACGTCCAGCGGAATGCGCCCATCCATCACCAGCAAACGCACGACGTCGGCAAGCTCGCGGTAGGCGGGCAGGGCGCCGTTGCTCCAAGAGCCAAGGAGGCGGACGAGTGCCGTGGGATTCAGTGAGCCGGGCATAGGACCAGTATTACAAACTGGCTATGGAATGCAAGGCCAGTTTTCGACGACCATGGTTTCATGATGACCCGAAGAATCACACAACTCCTGATCGGCCTCGCGATGTACGGCATCTCGCTGGCCATGTTCATCCGCGCCGGTCTTGGCCTTGACCCTTGGGACGTCTTCCACCAGGGCGTTTCGGAAAAGACCGGCTTCAGCATTGGGGTTGTGGTGATCGCGGTCAGCTTCCTCGTCCTCCTCCTCTGGATCCCGTTGCGGCAAATGCCCGGATTCGGAACCTTGGCAAACGCGGTCCTCGTGGGAGTCTTCGCTGATCTGGGCTTATGGCTCATCCCGGAGTTCTCACACCTGGGCGGACAAATTGCGATGCTAGCCGGTGCGGTGATCCTCAACGGAATCGCGTCCGCTTGCTACATCGGAGCACGCCTCGGCCCGGGAGCCCGTGACGGCCTGATGACGGGACTGGTTCGCCGGACAGGGTGGTCTGTCCGCCTCGTCCGGACGGGAATTGAAGTGGTGGTTCTGGCCGTGGGCTTCTTGCTGGGTGGATCCGTTGGCGTGGGCACCGTGGTCTACGCCTTGGCAATCGGTCCGATCGTGCAGGTTCTCCTGCCGAAGTTCATGGTCCCGGAACCTGCCAAGGTTCCGGCCCCGGCGGAAGCTACGGAGGCCGTGGAGGCCGCGCCGGCTGCCTGAGGTCAGTAAGAACGTGAAGGGTTTCGGGTCCTATGGAAGTGGTTGGCATCTGGGACAGAAGTAGATGTCCCGCTCCTCGGTTCCATCCGGCGCTGCGAGGACGTCGCGACGAATAGGCGTTCCGCAGCGCCTGCATGGCTGACGGGCCCTGCCGTAAACCCAGTAGCCGGGCCTCATCGCCCGGGGACCCAAAGTGGTCCGCAGGCCTGGACCCAGATTCTCGCCCAGGAGTCTCTTGGCATCGTTGACGGTCTTGGCGAGATCCGGTACTGAGCCAACAGACAACGCAGGGTGGATCCCGGAAAGGAAGCACGCTTCGCAGCGGTAGATGTTGCCGATCCCGGCCAGCTTCCGCTGATCGAGCAGGGCATAGCCGACGGGGACGTCAGGTTCAGCTTGGAGCCGGCGGAGGGCTTCTTCTTCATCCCAGTCAGGTCCGAGCAAATCAGGCCCCAGATGCCCGACGATCCGATCTTCCTCGCTGGTTGGCACTACCTCGAGAATGCCTAGCGAGAACCCGACCGCGTCAACGGAAGCCGTCCGCAACACGCAACGTGCAGTATGCCCCGGTTTGGTCCAGCGACCTCCGGGCGGGTAGATCATCCAACTGCCTTCCATCTTGAGATGGGAGTGGATGGTCAGCTCACGGGGTTTCCTGCTCGCGCGGGGTTCCTCGTCCTCAGGCCCCACCAAGCGCATGAGCAGGTGTTTGCCCCGGGGAACCACTTCCCTCATGGTCCAACCTGCAAGGTTCAGCGTGGCGAAACGCGGCACACGGAAGTCTGAAGCTGTAATGACCTGCCCGGCCAAGGCCGCGTTGAGGCGCGAGGCTGCCCGCCAAATGGAATCTCCCTCAGGCACGGATCCGCAGCCCCTTCGGGGTTGAGTAGGCTCCGGCAGCCGCAAGCGCGGCAGCAATCGGCGTATCCAGGAGGTCGTGACCGTTGACCTTTTCCATGAAAAGCTTGTCCACCGCTCCGCGTCGCACCACGTCCACCAAAGCTTCGGCAGCGACCGTCAGGACGGCGTCGTCATGGCTGAAGGTGAGCAGAGTCTTACCGCCGCGCTCAACGTAAAGGACCAACGCGCCGTCGACCATCACCACCAGAGCGCCGGCCTTCCGTCCGGGGCGGTGTCCGGAACCGGCGTCGGCGGACAGCGCAGGCCAAGGCAACGCTGCGCCGTAAGGGTTGGCAGGGTCCGTGGCTGCGAGTGCCAAAGCCGCGGGTTCTGCCTTGGTGATGCGCGCATCTTCAGTGAAGGAACGGAGCCTGTCCACCGTTGCGGGGACGGCGAATTGGGCCGCTCCCAGATGCTCGATGAAGTAGCCACGGCGGCAACGCCCTGCTTCCTCGAGGCGGGCCAGGACTTTGTACATGAGCCCGAAACCGCCGATGATGTTCTCGGCCATGACCGACCCCCGGGTGACCACACCATAGCGATCCAGCAGAAGCTCGGCGGTGCCGCGTGCATGGATGGTCGGGTCAAGTTCGGGCGAAGGCAGCGCGGACCAGCGTCCTACGGCCGATGGCGGGGCGGGAGCGGTGCCGGAGACCGAACCATAGCGCCCACCCGTTAGCCCGGGGGATCCCAGAAGGCCCGTACCGTGGGAGCGGCCCAACCTGCTCATTCTCGGCGCACGGGCGCGAGGTGCCTTGGCGACCTGCCGGTGTGCTGTGCGCCCGCCGGCGATCATGGCGCGCACGGGAGCAAAGGTGTCGCCCGTGACGCGGCCGGCCCACACCAGATCCCAGAGTGCCGAGACCACGGCGTCATCGCTCAACACAGAGTCCATTCCGCCCGCCACTTCAGTGAGTTGGCGGAAGAAGTAACCGCCTCCTGCGCCCAAGTAGTCCAGGAGCCTCTGTTGGGCGTCGCCTGGTTCGAAGTCCGGAGCAGGATTGAGCGTTAGCTCGGCCGAGTCAGCCACGTGGAGGCTGATCCAGCCGTCGTTTCCAGGCAAGGCCCCCGCTCCAGACCACAGCAACTCACCGGCCGCCATGAGTTCGTCCAACATGGCTGGTTTGTAGTCCGCCACGCGGCTCGAGAGCACCAATGGCTCCCATGCGGAAGCGGGGATGGGAACGCCTGAGAGTTGATCGACCGCCGTGATGATGCC
>Ga0207697_10000730_pt1 | contig 18652 bp, 15 predicted proteins | sample KBSSwiS5withPhiX_FD_184293 | JGI IMG/M metagenome (GOLD analysis project Ga0207697, IMG submission 184293) | Switchgrass rhizosphere microbial communities from Kellogg Biological Station, Michigan, USA, with PhiX - S5 (SPAdes) (version 2) | ecosystem: Host-associated > Plants > Roots >... | reverse complement strand
CTTTGTTCAAAAGACCTACCGTTCGTTTTTCAGGTCAATCCGATCGGAACCGATCTGGGCCGTCATTTCCATCGGGACACATGACGATCAACACGATAATTGCCGTGTATTGCACGCTCTTTTATCGGAGACGCGGCTGGCTTTACTGGATCGTCTCCGCGAGCGTCGGTTACTCGCGAATTTATCTCGGTGCGCATTGGCCAAGCGACATCCTTGCCACGCTGTTTCTCGCCGTTGGTGAAGCGTTACTCACGCTGGGACTGTTCGAATGGATTTGGAGGACAGCGGCGCGAAAATGGGCTCCGACCGTTTACGCGCGCCACCCAAGCCTAATGGTAGACCATGCTTCCAGCTTGCCGTCTTCAAACTCGCAAGCCAGAGGCTCGCGCTACTCTCAATGAATACCACGCGCGCGGTCTGGTTTTTCGTTCTTGCGCTGACTGCGATTCGCTTGTCGATGCTGGCAACGACCGATCTTGAATTCGACGAAGCGCATTACTGGATGTGGTCCGAGCGCCTTGCCCCGGCATATTTCAGCAAAGGGCCGGGCGTCGCTTTTGCCATGCGCGCCAGCACTGCCGTTTTTGGGGCGAATGAGTTCGGGGTGCGCTTTTTCAGCCCAGTGTTGGCCGCAGCCACGAGCCTGCTTTTGTTTTACTTTGCGCGCCGATTATTCAGCGCCCCGGCCGGTCTTTGGGCGGTTATCGCATTGAATGTCACACCGATCTTCAATATCGGAGCGTTCTTGATGACGATCGATGCGTTATCGATTTTCTTCTGGTTAGCGGCGATGTTCACATTCTGGCTGGCGCTGGAAAGGAGTCCGCGTTTCTCCTTATACTGGCCGCTCACTGGATTGCTAATTGGGCTCGGATTTCTCTCCAAATACACGAATGCATTCGAGCTGATTTCTATTCTGCTCGTGCTCGCCCTGGCGCCCCGGCTCAGACAAGAGTTTACGCGCCCCGGTTTGTATTCATTGCTCTTCGTGTTCGCTCTTTGCACCGTCCCGCCGATTGTCTGGAACTCCCAACACGCCTGGATTACGCTGGCGCATCTGCGTTCGCGCGGAGGCGTCGAGCAGGGTTTTGGCTTTCATCCGGGCGAGATTCTTGAGTTCCTCGGCGAGCATTTTCTAGCCTATTCGCCATTCCTCTTCCTCGCGCTGGCGTGGGGCGTCATTGGAAGTTGGCGACGCGTAAATCAGCAATTCAAAGTGTTGTTCCTGATGTGGTTTGGATTGCCGGTGTTCGTTTTTTATCTGCTCTTGTCGATTAACAAAAGCGCTGCCCCAAACTGGGACGGGCTCGCCTTTTTCGGATTCGGTTTGCTGGCAATTTATTTCTGGTGGAAACGCGTCGAGGCCAGCGTGCTGTTGCAACTCTGCGCGAGCGTGGCGCTGTTGGTCGGATTAATCATGAGCGTCATCGCACTGAACACGGACTTGCTCCGAAGCGCAGGTTACGAATTATGGCGGCGTGACCCGAGCGATCGCATGCGTGGATGGAGCAGTGCAACCGGCGCAGTCGAAAAACTCCGTAATGATCTCGAAGCAAAACTGGGAGAAAAATTATTTCTAATTGCGGACGCCCGCGATCGGGCGTCGGAAATTTCGTTTTATCTGCGCGACAAACGGCCGGAGGGGCCGCGGCATCCGCCGGTTTACATCGTCGAGTCGCAGGACCTCGTAAACCAGTTTTCCTTTTGGCCACGCTACGATGAATTTGTCGAATTAAAGCCGGGCGTGCGACGTCCAGAGGACGAAGTTTACACCGAGGAGAACGGCATCAATCCTTTCGTGGGGCGCAGCGCGCTTTTCATTCGCCAGGGCGAAAAGGGACATGCGCCTCATAATATTCGAGCCGCCTTTCAATCGGTGGAACCGGTGGCGACGATTGAAGTGCAGCGCTACGGAAGGGTAACGCGCACCTGGCAAGTGTTTCTTTGCAAAGGTTATCGCACGCTTCCATTATGACGGAGATCGCAGACTCGCCGGCAGTTTCCGTGATCGTGCCTCTTTTTAACGAGCAGGAGAACGTGCCGAGCTTGCAGTCCGAGTTGCGTGCGGCGCTGGCCGGACTCGATCACGAAATCATCTTTGTCGATGACGGATCGGTCGATCGCACCGTCGAGCAAATCGAAACTGCGCCGAATGTTCGCGTGATTCGCTTCGAAAGAAATACCGGACAAAGCGCCGCCATTTATGCCGGCCTCCAAGGTGCGCATGGCGCGATTGCAGTTCTCATCGACGGCGATTTACAAAATGATCCCGCTGACATTCCCAGGCTTCTCGCCGAGATCGCGCGTGGCGCCGATCTCGTTTGTGGTTATCGCGTGAAACGCAGGGACACTGCTCTGAAGCGGCTGACAAGCCGGATCGCCAACGCGGTTCGGAGCCGCTTCACAAAAGACGGCGTGCGCGACACGGGTTGCACGCTAAAGGCGATGCGGCTGGAATGCGCGAGCGCACTGGTTTCGTTCAAAGGCATGCATCGCTTCATACCTGCCCTTATCAAGGGCGCAGGTTATCGGCTGGTCGAAATCCCTGTGAATCATCGTCCACGCCGCTTTGGTCAAAGCAAGTACAGCCTGGGTAATCGCGCCCTCCGTGCAACGATCGACATGTTCGGCGTCCGCTGGTTGCTCGCGCGGCGATTAGATTACAAGATCCGTAAAGACACGTAACAAATCATGTGGATGCCGCATCTGGCCTGCGTGTCAAATCGCGCTTGTCAACTTAGGCGCTCCCGCTAAGGTTGCCCTCCCGTACCGGGGAATCAGCATGTCGTTGGCCAATCTACTTTCTGCCGAGCAAATCATCCCCGAGATGAAGGCGACCGACCGTTGGCCGGCCATCGTCGAGCTGATCGATCTTCTGGTTAGCCTGGGCAAAATCAAACCCGATGATCGCGAAAGCATTCTGGCCTCGCTTAAGCAACGCGAGGAAACCATGAGCACCGGTATCGGATTCGGGATCGCCATTCCTCATTGCTCCTCCGACCGGCTTGACGAAGTCGTGGCCGCATTTGGACGATCCTCCGGCGGCATTGAATTCGACGCGCTCGACAATGCGCCGGTGAAGTTCGTCGTTCTTTTCATTGTGCCGAAAAATCAATTTCAGACACACCTGCGTACGCTTGCATCGATTGCCAAATTTTTGAACGATCGCAGTGTCCGCGAGAGTCTGGCCGAAGCGAAATCGGCCGACGCGATCTTGTCGGTTTTTCGCGACCGCTCGTAACAGTTATAGCCGTCGTCGTCGCGGCTGCGTCTCGCTTCCCGCAGGAGAAGCGGCTACAATCGGAGGAGATGGAGACTTTTCAATCACTCCTGGCAAAGAGATTTGCCGATGCGCTGGCGAAAGCAGGTCTTCCGAATGCCGGCGAACTGACGTCGGCGACCGATCTGCGCTTCGGCGATTATCAGACCAACGCCGCTCTGGTCCTCGGAAAAGAGCGCAGTGAAAACCCGAAAACCTTGGCGACGAGAATCCTTGCCCAACTTGATGTTGGAGATCTTTGTGAACCGCCGACGGTCGCTGGCGCAGGCTTCATCAACTTCACACTGCGTGCCGATGCCATCGCAAGAAAAGCGGGCGAGACTTTGCGAGACGAACGGCTCGGTGTCGCAAAGGCAGAATTAACGAAAAGGATCGTGATTGATTTCGGATCGCCCAACGTTGCCAAACCGATGCACGCCGGTCACATCCGCAGCACCGTGCTCGGCGACGCCCTGGCCCGGATCGCGCAGTTCCTCGGCCACGATATAATCCGTGACAATCACGTTGGCGATTGGGGAACGCAGTTTGGAATGGTCATTTACGGCTGGAAAAAGCTGCTGGATCGACAATCTCTTCAGCGCGATCCGCTCGCCGAGATCGTTCGTATTTACAAGGAAACAAATGAAAGGGCGACAAAAGATCCGCAGGTTCGTGAAGCTTGTCGCCAGGAATTGGTGAAGCTGCAGGCGGGCGACCCGGAAAACGTCAATATCTGGAACGAATGCGTCGCATTTTCAATGCAGGAATTCGATCACGTTTACAAACTGCTCGATATCCATTACGACATCCAGTGCGGCGAAAGTTTTTACAACGATCGCCTGCCGGGCGTGGTTGAGCGTCTGCTCAAATCCGGCATAGCTGAAATCAGCGAAGGCGCGGTGGTCGTTTTCTTTCGCGATATTCTCGAGCTGGCCGACAAACCCTGCATCATTCGCAAGCGCGACGGCGGTTTCAATTACGCAACGACAGATCTGGCGACAATCGATTATCGGATCAGCGATTTGAAAGCCGATGCGATTTGGTATGTGGTCGGTGCCCCACAAATTTTGCATTTTAAACAAATTTTCGAGATTGCGCGCCGCGAAGGGTACAAAGCCGATCTTCGCCATATCACGTTCGGCAGCATCCTGGGTGAGGGCCGCAAACTAATGAAAACACGCTCGGGAGAGAACGTCCCATTACGCGACCTCCTCGAAGAAGCGTGCAAACGTGCCCGGAAGATTATCGAGGAGAAGAATCCCGATTTGAGCGAGACCGATAAGAACGACATCGCGCAGAAGATCGGGATCGGCGCGCTAAAGTATTTCGATCTCTCGCAATATCGGATGACCGATTATGTGTTTTCCTGGGAGAAGATTCTCTCTCTGCAAGGAAATACGGCGCCATATCTGCAGAATGCTTACGTGCGCATTCGCTCGATTTTTCGGAAAGCCGGCGAACCCGAGCCGAAAACTGCGAGTTTGATCCTTGAGTCTCCCGCCGAGGTTAATCTCGCAAGACGTCTCTGTCAGTTCGCGGAGATCGTCCCGCAAGTGCTGAACGATTTTCGCCCGAACGTTCTGGCAAATTATCTATTCGAGCTGGCGAACAGCTTCCACGCATTTTACGAGACTTGTCCGGTCTTGAAATCGGAAGAACCTACGCGCAGTTCGCGACTGGCACTGTGCGATCTCGCCGGGCGAGTCTTGCAGCGCGGTCTCGATCTTGTTGGAATCAAGGTACCCGAAAAGATGTAGAGGAAAATGATGAAGCTCGAATGCCGAATGACGAATGAATGACGAAGCCCCAATGACAAAAGAGTGGGCGGCGATGCGATCGGCGTTTTGGATTTTGTCATTCGGATTTATTTCGTCATTCGTCATTCGAATTTCGTCATTTGAGGTGGCCTCTCGATTCGGCTCGACATGACAGACCAGAGACATCCACGAATTCCCAGTTGCACCTACCGATTGCAGTTCAATCGGTGGTTCACATTTGCCCAGGCGCGCGAGATCGTGCCGTATCTGGATGCGCTCGGCGTGAGCGATACTTATGCGTCGCCCTATTTTCAGGCCGGCGTAGAAAGCCTGCACGGTTACGACATCACCGACCATAATAAGATCAACCCGGTGATCGGTTCACGGGAGGAGTACGACTCCTGGGTTGCGGAACTTCACGCGCATTCCATGGGGCAGCTGCTCGATTTCGTGCCGAATCACGTGGGAATCGCCGAGCCGTTAAATGAATGGTGGATGGATGTGCTCGAAAACGGACCCAGCTCCCGGTTTGCGCCCTATTTCGACATCGACTGGCATCCGTTGAAATCGGATCTGCGCGACAAAGTTTTGTTGCCAATCCTGAGCGATCAATATGGGCGGGTCCTCGAGCGCGGGGAGCTGCGGGTACATTTCGAGGAGGGCACCTTTTACCTGCTCTACGGCGAGCGCAGACTGCCCATCGCGCCGGGAACGTATCGCTATGTTCTGGGCATCGCATTGCAAAATCTCGCCGAATACAAGGACGAAGAGTTCTATGCGGAGCTGCAAAGTATTCTGACCGCGCTCGAATATTTGCCCAAACGCACAGAAACCGATCCGAAGCGCGTCGCAGAGCGGATTCGAGAGAAGGAAATCATTAAGCGACGTCTCGAACGCCGTTGCACCGAAGCGCCGCAAGTGCAGCAGGCAATCGAAAAAGCATTGGCCCAGATCAATGGAGAACCGGGCGACCCACGCAGCTTCGACGCGCTGGACGAGTTGCTCAACGCGCAGTCCTACCGGCTCGCCTATTGGCGGGTTGCCGCCGAAGAGATTAATTATCGCCGCTTTTTCGATGTTAACGATCTGGCAGCGATTCGGGTTGAATTGCCAAAGGTTTTTGACGCCGTTCACCGCCTGCTCCTTGATCTGGTCGGTAGTCGCGCCGTCACTGGTATCCGGATCGATCATCCAGATGGTCTTTACTTGCCGCGCGAGTACTTCGAAAAACTTCAGCAGCGCTGCGCAAAGGCGCTGGCGATTTCGCTTCCCAAGGATGGACGCGCCATTTACATGGTCGCAGAGAAAATTCTCACCGGCCCGGAAACGCTGCGAAAGGATTGGCTGGTGCATGGCACCACCGGCTACGATTTTGAGAGTCAAGTCGCGCAGTTGCTGGTCGATTCCTCAGCCGAGGCGGCGATCACGAGAACATTTCATCGTTTCATCGGCCATTCCATGCCATTTGGGCATCTGCTGTATGCAAAAAGACTTCAGGTAATGAAGTTGTCGCTCGCCAACGATGTCGATGTTTTGGGCAACATGGTCGATCGGCTCTCCGAACAAAACCGATGGTATCGCGATTTCACGCTCGAAGCGCTGGCTCGCGCCGTGCGCGAGACGATCGCCTGTTTCCCGGTATATCGGACTTATCTCGCCCCCGGCGGGCCAGTCAGCGAAGAAGATCGACTAGTGATCGAGCGCGCCGTCACTGCGGCCAAACGCCGGAACCCGGCAATTGAAGAATCGATCTTCAATTTTCTCCGCGACGTCTTGGTCTTCCGGTTTCCGGAAAATCTTGATGCCGAAGCGCGCGCCGCCCACACCCATTTCGTGCTCAAGTTTCAGCAAACCACCGGACCGATCATGGCCAAGGGTTTGGAGGACACTGTCTTTTACATTTACAACCGGCTCGTCGCGTTAAACGAAGTTGGCGGCGAGCCGCAGCAGTTCGGATTAAGCGTTGAGGCCTTTCACGAGAGCAATATCGATCGACAACGCAATTGGCCCACGGCCTTGCTCGCGACCTCAACGCACGACACCAAACGCAGCGAAGATGTGCGGGCGCGGATCGTTGCCATTTCCGAAATCCCGGAGCCTTGGCGACGCTCGCTGCAACGGTGGCGCCAGGCCAATCGCCGCTGGAAGCGGACGATTAATGACATGGAAGCGCCCGATGCGAATGAGGAATACTTGCTCTACCAGACCTTGGTTGGAACCTGGCCGATCCAAGACTCGGGCGAACCCGAAGCAGCCGTAAACGCGGAGTACATCGAGCGGATTCAAGCTTACATGGCCAAGGCGCTTCACGAGGCGAAGCTCAACACGAGCTGGATCCAGCCGAACAAAGCGTGGGACGCGGCGATGTGTGATTTCGTCGCCAAGATCCTGGAGTCGTCGCCGCGAAATAAATTTCTCCCAGCTTTCCTCCCGATTGCGCAGGAAATTGGGCGCCTTGGAACGATCAATTCACTCACCCAGGTGGCGCTGAAGCTGACCTTGCCGGGGGTCCCCGACATTTACCAGGGCAATGAGATTTGGGATTATAGTCTGGTCGATCCTGATAATCGGCGCCCGGTCGATTATCAACGGCGTCGCGAGATGCTCGCGGCGTTGCCAGCTGCGGCTCCCGATGAGCTGATGCGCAACTGGCCTGATGGCCGGATCAAAATGTTATTGACCAAGCGCGTGCTGCAATTTCGCCGCCAGCATGCGGATCTTTTCGAGCACGGAGAATACTCGCCACTCGCCGCGAACGGCACATTTGCGGAATGCTGTGTTAGTTTCGCCCGGCAACTCGGGGACAAGTGGATTGTAGTGATCGCGCCGCGGCTCAGTTCCCGGGTTGGCTTTCCTCCCGTGGGCGAACGTTGGAAAGACACAACGATTGAATTGCCCGAAACGCTTTCATTGCAGGACGCGCACGATCTCTTTACCTGCCGGCCTGTTCCTCTGCAGGATCGACGCTTGAAACTTAGCGACACATTGTCGATCCTGCCCTTTGCGATGATCACGAACCTGTAGAGTAGCGTGACTCGCGAAAGCTTTCGGAGTCGCGTGTTGCTCTTAGAGTCGCAAGCCAGGGGCTCGCGCTACAGTAGTTAGCGCTGAGCAAGCTCAACGACCCAGCTCGAAAAATTGCCGAGATTCGTCATTAAATCCGCCCCGAAATCTGCAAATGTGATTTCGGGTGATGCAAGCACGAGCATCGCGCTGAGCAGTAGCAGGTTCATCAGATAAATCACCACGAGCGAAAAAAATGTGCCCTGGTCGCTGAGGTCGGTCTGGTTTTTCGGGATCATCCAGCAGGTAAACGTGAAATGGAACGCCCAGGTGGCGCCAATCACGGCATAAAGCAATCGCCCATACGGCTGCACATTCAGAAAAAGGCCAAGCACGCCATACGCGGCGATCGCCAGGGTGCTGTAGAGTGGGAAAAAATAAGGCGCCAGCGCGATCCAGAAATTATTTTTGTTTGTCACCACGTGGCCGCCATCGCGGCCAACCCGAAACCGGCTGACGCGTCCGCCCATCAGCAGGACCCAGAGCGCATGGGTGAGCTCGTGTCCAAACACATAGAGGAGAATCGGGCGGGGCAAACCGAGAAACGCGATCAGCCAGAGGATTGCGCCCAACGAGAAGAACCAAAATTCTTCGCCCGCCCAAAGCCTTTGGGTCACGGTCGCGCGTGCAAAGACAGTGAAAAATGTCTGGCTGATAATGGCGCAGGCCGGCAGCAAAAAGATCGCAACGACAAACTTCACCCACCGCGTCGGCACCATGAGCCGATCAGACACGGGAACCCCAAAAGCATTGCGGGCCCGGGCGATACTTCGGACGACCTTCCGATCGCGTCGGGGGTTACGCCTTCCGCGAGTACTTGTCGATCTTCGTTTGGTTGCAGCCAAAGTTAGCCGAAGATTACGCGGACGCCGTGGTCAGCGAAAGTCGAATCCACCAAGGACATGGAGCAATGGAGTCCGGGAGTATTGGAGGGTAGGCGCTTCGACTGCCAGCATCGGCAACCGGAGGGGTTGCCGTACAGGCGATTACGGCGATCACGCGCGGCCCATGTAGGCGCCGGTGCGGGTGTCTATCTTGATCGTTTCGCCTTCCTTAATGAACAACGGAACGTTGATTGTCTTTCCCGTCTCGAGAACGGCCGGCTTGGTCACGTTGCTCGCGGTATCACCGCGCAACCCTTCTGGAGATTCTATCACCTTGAGACCGACCGACGCAGGAAGCTCAACCTGCACCGGTTTGCCCTCTGCGTAGAGGACATGGACGGAAAGATTTTCCACCAGATAGTCTTTGGCTTCGCCAATCAGATTTTCCTGTAGCGTAATCGTGTCGTACGTCTCCGGGTCCATGAAATGATACCCGTTACGGTCCTTGTAACTGAATTCGAGGGCCTTTCGCTCGATCGCAACCAGCTCGACCTTGTCGGTCGAACCGAAGCGGACATCGGCACTTTTCCCGGTGTTGATGTAGCGGATGATCGCCTGGACGAACGCGCGCAAATTTCCAGGCGTGCGATGATGGACCTCCAACACAATGGCAGGATTGCCGTTGTATTTGATGGCCATTCCTTTGCGCAGATCGTTTGCCGCAGGCATGATTGAAGACGTTGAATCGTTAAAACTGGGGAGCGCGGAGTTTACACGGGCTCGGTGATTTTGCAATGTAGGGCGGACGCGCCTGCCGCGCATCGGCAAGCGAAGCGCTTGCCCTACAGCAACTTCAGCCGGGTGAGATCTTGCGAATCTACCATGCCCACCGGCACGTTGTTGTCATCGATCACGACGAGGTCGTCGATGCGATGGCGTTCGAGCAGATTCAGTACTTCGACCGCGAGTTTGTCTTTGTGCACCGTGACCGGATTTAAAGTCATCAGATCTGCCACCAGCCGTTCACCGATCTTTGAATCGGATTGAAAATGTCGCACGAAATCACCGTGCGTGAAAATGCCGATCAATTGCCGATCTTCGCCCGCCACGATCGCAGCGCCGGCACGCACGCTGGTCATTGCTTTGAGCACATCGCGCACCGACGTGTCGGTTGAGACAATTGCCATTGCTTCTGGCGGTCGCATGATTTGATGCACGCGCATAAGCAGGCTACGGCCAATCACTCCGCCGGGATGAAACTTTGCGAAATCTTCCTTGTTAAACCCGCGCGCTTCGAGCAACACCATGGCCAGCGCGTCGCCCAGCGCCAGCATCACTGTCGTGCTCGAAGTCGGCGCCAGATTCAGGGGACATGCTTCCTGTTCGATGTTTACATCGAGAAGCAGATGCGCGTTTTGGGCGAGAGTGGATTTCGGATCGCCGCACATCGCGATAATCCTGACTTGGAACCGGGCGATCGCGGGAAGAATCCGAAGCAGTTCCTCCGTCTCTCCGCTCGCGCTTAATGCGAGCACGACGTCGCCATCGGCGATCATGCCGAGATCGCCGTGCAAGGCGTTCGAGGAATCGAGCACGACGGCCGGCGACCCCGTGCTGGTCATGGTGGCGGCGATTTTTGCGCCGATGTGCTCAGACTTTCCCACCCCGAGTACGACCACCTTTCCGCGGGCATCGACGGTTTCCTTAATCAGTTCAACGGCGCGTGAGAAATTCTCGCCCAGGCGCTCCCGGAGCCGTCTGAGCTCAAAAATTTCTATATCCAGAACGCGTGCGGCCTTTTCAAGGTAGTCCATCGAACTATATAATGTGGGCAGGCGTCGTGACGGGCAAGAACTTGCACGCCCGCGCAAGAAAGGAAAAAAATATGAAAACATTACTGATCGCGTTACTGGCTGGGCTGGTTGCAACCGCTTCGGCCCAAGAATTAACCGCGCCGATCGGGCCGCAAAAGCCGGTGAGAGCAATGCCTACACCGCCGCCCGCCGCTGTGCGGCCGCCCGTTCAGGGAGTGGTTCCGCGAGCGTTTGGCCCCGGCCGTAATCCGCTCCAGATGTTGAATCCGTGGGCACCCGCCCGATACGGCACCTGGGTTGAAAGCACGTCGTTCGATCCAAACATCCCGGGGAAGTGGAACGGCATTAAGTTTTTCGAAATCCTCTTTTAAGATGTTTGAGGGTTGAAGGTTGATGTTTGATGTAAGACGCTCGTTCGTATTGCGTTTCGAATACGTGAGAAAGATGGAACCGGCCGGAGAAGAGCGGCAGGTTTGGACTGCGGCGACGTGTCGCCGCTTTTAAAAGCGCGGACATGTCCGCGCACCCACAAAACATCAAACATCAAACGTCAAAGATCGAACCTGATTTCCGTCCGGTTGTCGCCTGCTATTGCGCGACGTTTCTGAAACCGGAGATGTGGCACATTTACCGGCAGATCACGGCGCTCGAGCGCGTCTCACCTGTTGTCATCGCACAAAAACGCGAAAACGCTGAGCGTTTTCCGTTCGATAACATCGACATTGTTGCAAAACCGGCGTTCCATTTTCTGCGCCGCTTTTGGTTTCGCCAACTGCGTGATAAACCGTGGCAAATTTCGGGCCGCGAGCTTCGTGCATTGCTTGGGGTCTTGGAAGAGACCGACGCCCGGCTTTTGCACATTTACTTTGGGCACATCGCCGTCCATCTCTTACCGCTAATTCGCGCATGGCCAAGACCATCGATCGTTTCCTTTCATGGCGCCGATGTGATGGTCGACATGAACAAGCCGGCGTATCGAGAGACCACGCGGCAAATGCTCGACGCGGTGAAACTGGTTCTGGTTCGCTCGGAGTCGTTGCGCAGCGCGGTCGTTGATCTTGGCTGCGATGAACAAAAGATCGAAGTCCAGCGAACCGGCATTCCGCTGGAGGAATTTCCGTTTCGCGAACGTAATTTTCCGACCAACGACAGCGAGGCCGAATGGCGATTCGTGCAAGCTGGGCGCTTGATCGAGAAGAAGGGCCTGCCGGTTACGCTCCACGCTTTCGCAAGGTTTCTGAAGCGATATCCGAATGCAACGCTGACGATCGCCGGAGAAGGTCCATTGCTCGGCCATCTTCAAGACTTGGCACGCGAACTGACGATCGACAATTGCGTTTCATTTACCGGTTTTATTTCGCAGGAGCAATTGCGCGATCTATATTCTGGATCGCACATTTTCCTGCACCCGAGCGAGACTGGCCCCGATGGAAATCAAGAGGGAATTCCAAATTCCATGCTTGAAGCCATGGCCAGCGGGCTGCCAGTGTTCGCAACCGAGCATGGCGGCATTCCCGAAGCCATCAAGCACGGTGTGAGCGGTGTCCTAGTGCCTGAGCGCGATGATCAGGAGCTGGCTTGGGCGCTGCTCAACGCGATCGAAGACCGCCATTTTCTGTCGCAACTCGCGCGTAATGGCACCGAGGTCGTTCGCGAAAAGTTCGACCTGCGGATGCAAGCGCTACGCTTGGAAGATGTTTATTTGAGGCTAATCGGTATGGACGATTAGTCTCAATCGCCCAGAAGGTTCGGGCGCTGCGGCACCGTAGCACGGCAAAGGCGGGTGAACCGCCCCTACGTATCTTCTGCGCTTGCGAACTGGGCGAAAAAGTTTGCTAGCTGCAAACGCACCGTTTTAAAGGAGAGCTGCTCCAGTGCGAGCTCTTGCGATTCAGACACAATTGCCGCGCGCGACTGGGCGTTTCTCAGCAGATCGAGTGCGATGGACGCGATTTCGTTGATCGCCCGCCCCTCGCCGCAGGTCTTTGGGAACGCGATTCTTTCAATCGCGCCATCGCCGCCGACGCAAGCGGTCCGGCACAGAAGCGCATCGCCGGCGACCTGGCCGGGGACATGGCTGCGGTCCAGTTGCAAAACAAGCTTATGCCGGGCTACGAGACGCAAATAATCGGGATATGATTTTTCGTCTTCAATCAGACAGAATTTTCCTTCGGGAAACTTTAACTCCCAAAGCAATCGCCGCGCCTTGTATCCATCCAGATTGACGACGGTGACCGGTTCACCGGTCGCTTCGCAAAGCTGTCGGGCGACCAACAGCGCCGCGAAATGGTTGCGTGAAGGCACGTCCCATTCACGCGTCCCGACAAAGATTCCACTTTGCTCCTCAGACGGCACAGAAAAGTCCCATCGTGGATCTTCGATTGGATAAGGCGTAGGAATAAACGCGACTGTGGCCGGATTGTGTTCCCACCGGGTACGCTCGTAAATTTCGGCGGCTTCCGGTGTGCTGGCGATGCATCCATCGGCTTGCGCTAGAATCCTCATGAAACGCGATAATCTTCCGCGATCGCATAACTGTTGCGCGATCTGGTGCAGGCCGGTTTCCTTCAGGGAGACAACGACCTTGCGCTGGCGCTTTTTCAGGTCGGCTAATGCCCGCTCCGAAGCCCGAAACTCGCCGCGCAATAGAAGAAAAACCGGAGTTTCCTCCGCGATCGCGCGCCGAGTATCGTAATGAAAAACGCCGCGCGTGCACGCTGCGTAAGCGTGGAAATTGATGGGGGGATGGTCTCCCTCGCCTGGTGCGAATCCATCGTGAAAGCGCTGTTCCGGGTCCCGGCCACCTGGATTGAGAACGGTCAACCGAAAATCGTCTGCGTTTTGCGATATCATTGTCGGATCAGCGCGCCAGTTACGGGCCTTCGTCATTCGATCCCGAGCGCCTGCGAGACTGAAAACCAAGAAGGCAGCACACTTATTGGGAAAGATCGCTTGGGGGTGGCGTCGCTGATTTCAGTAGCGTCTCCTCCGCGGTCTCTTGATCGAGCGGTTTAACCGGCAGCGCACGTCGAATCTCGGCTGCTCCTGTATCTTGCGGCTGAACCGGGATCGCTTTCCTAATTGGCCCAATGGATTCTGGCGTGTGATTGCTTGGCTCGCTTCCCGGTTCGCCGGCCGTCGCGGGCTTCGTCGATGGCACCGGGCTCGCGCTCAATTCATTCTCTGTCTTTTGGTTTTCGGCTGTCTGCACTTCCGGTTCCGGCGTTGGTTCCGGTTTCAAATTTGGCTTGAGAGAATTGTATGGGTCCTTGTCTGCTAATAATGTTGGGTTTCTCACAGGCACCGGTGTGACTTCTCTAAGATCCACGGCAGGCGCGGCGCGCGGCAAGTCGCTGGGAGGAAGGTCTCGCACGAGGCGAGTGTGCGGTTCGCCGTGAACGTTACAAGGTTCGGTGGGCGTCTGTGCCGAGGTTCCCAGCTCCGTGTAGGTCGTGCGCCGTTGAACGGTGTCGCCCGCCGTCGATTTCACCGCGTCGTAGCACTTGTCAGTGGCGAGCAAGCCGGACCGCCAGCAAATCTCAACCTGGTTTAAATTCGACGGCTGTCTAATTTCGCGCGGCGGGTACTGCTGGGCTGCCGCATTCATAATGTCCACCCAAACCGGCAGGGCGAGCTCGCGTCCGAACGCGCCGCGATAGATCTTTTGCGGCTTGTCAAACCCCGTCCACACGGCGCAGGTAAAATTAGAATCGTACCCGGCGAAAAGCGCATCGGTAAAATCGTAGGCCGTCCCGGTTTTACCGGCTGCCGGTATTTTTTTCAGGCCAAATTCGGTGTAGGCGGCTTTCCCCGTTCCTGATTGGAGTGCATCGACAAGACACGAGTGCACCTCGTACGCGGTTTCAGGTTTAATGACCAATTTTCGGACGGTCGCCTGTTTCGAGTCCCAAACCAATGTTCCGTCCTTTTCCTCGATGCGTTCCAGAATGTGGGGCGGAGTTGGACGCCAGCCGCCGTTGGGAAAAATCGTGTAAGCGAGCGCGAGCTCGGCGAGCGTAATCTCGCTGCTGCCGAGAAACGTGGCCGGATAAGGACGCAGGGGCGAACGAATGCCTGCTGCGGAACAAAGCTGCAACACCGAATCAACTCCTGCGTTCATCCCGATGCGGACGGATGCGCCATCTTTTGATTTGGCCAGCGCCTGCCTCGCGGTCATGGCGCCTTCGTAGCGGTTCTCAGCGCTTTCTGGTCCCCATTCGCCGAGGATTCCGGTTGTACCGCCAATCATGACCGCGCGGTTATCGAGCGGCGAATCTTCCACGAGCGCCCCCGGAAACATTCCTTTTTCAAAAGCGGCCGCATAAACAAACGGGAGCATTGCCGTTCCGGCCGGCCGCCTGGCTTGCAGCGCCCGGTCGTACTGATTGTGCTCGAAATCGCGTCCGCCCACGAGGACGAGGATATCGCCTGTCGCGTTATCAAGACCGATTACGGCCCCTTGAAGATATTCCGGCGCCGGCTGGCTGGTCATTGTGCCGTTTGCTTTTGCCTTGCGAAAAGTGGCTGCATAATCGGCATAAGTCTGGTGATTGTAGGCAGGATGCTTTTCAATCCGGTCGAGATTCGCCCGGAGCGAATCCTCGGCAACCTTCTGAAGATCGACATCGATCGTTGTCTTTATCCGAAAACCTTCGTTCATCGCACGGTCCCATCCGACTGCGGCGATCACCTGCTGGCGGATGTAATCGACTGCGTAGGTTTGGCCCTGAGCGTTCTGCCGACTCCCGACGGCGATTTCTTCGGCGCGCGCGTTCGCACACTGTTCGCGACTGATTAAGTCGAGATCGCGCATCCGATCGAGCGCGTAATTGCGCGCTTCGCGCGAAGCGGTGCCATCGCTCCATGGTGATAGCCTGTTGGGACTCTTAATGAGACCGGCGAGGGTGGCGCATTCGGCCAGCGACATTTCTCGCGCAGACTTGCCGAAGTAACCGCGCGCAGCTGCTTCCGCTCCGTAGAGACCACCGCCGAAATAAATCCGGTTAAGATAGAGCTCCATGATTTTTTGTTTGCCGAACTGCTCCTCGATTCGGCGCGCCAGAAAAACTTCGAGCAGTTTGCGGCGAAACGTTTTTTCTTTAAGCGAAAAACTGTTGCGCGCCAGCTGCTGTGTAATCGTGCTCGCGCCCTGGCGCACGTGGCCGGCCGTGAAGTTTTTCAACGCAGCACGGACTATCCCCATCAAATCGTATCCCTGATGCCGATAAAATTTCGCGTCCTCGACGGCGACGACTGCGTTGATGAGATCGCGCGGCAACTGATCGTACGGCACTGTATCCCGGTTCTCGACGTAGATTTGACCAAATATCTTGCCCTTTCGATCGAGAATCACGCTCGCTGATTCCATTTGTTCTAGCTTGTTCAGATCGAATGTTTGGGCCTGGGCTTTCAAGCCGGCGAGAAGAATTGACGTGAAAGCCGCAAAGGCAATGGCCAACGCCGCAAAGATGGCCACGGGGATGTAAAATAGCGGCCTCGAATACCAAGGCGGACGAAAGCGGTAGCCCGGCGGAGGTTTGAGATAGGTCGTGGACGTTCTCAAGAGTCGGAGAATTTAAGAGCGAAAAGCTCAACGCTCAACCCGCCTCTGCAAGGCTACGGCGCGCCAGGCGCCCAACATTCCAAGTGAGTTCTGGCAGTTGAGAGTTGAGAGTTGAGAGTTGGACGTTGAACGTTGGACGTTGAGGACGCAAACTGGAAATCGCGCTCTGGTCGAGCTCATTCGCAACGAGATTCAGAATCGCGGCCCGCAATCCTTTGCCTGGTTCATGGAACAGGCGCTCTATCATCCTGAGCACGGATATTATTCTTCGGGCCAGTGCGCGATTGGGCGACGCGGCGATTACTTCACGAATGTGAGTGTCGGTCCGCTTTTTGGGCGATTGCTGACAGCGCAATTCGCAGAAATGTGGGAACGGCTCGGCGAAACAGAAAGCTTCGTCATTGTAGAGCAAGGCGCGCACCATGGTGATTTCGCGCGCGACGTGCTGGAATCGGCGGGCAAATACCGGCCGGACTTTTTTACAGCGTTGCGATACCGAATCGTCGAGCCTTTTCCAATCCTGCAAGCTCGGCAATCGCAAACCCTCCAATCATTCCGAGAGAAGGTGGAATGGCGCGAAGCAATTGAGCCGTTCGCCGGGGTCCACCTTTCTAACGAGCTGCTCGACGCTATGCCGGTGGATCTGCGCGACACACTGGTCGGACTCGATGGCGACGACTTTGCTTTTGTCCCGAAAACGGCGGCGCCGCTCGCGAAACCATCCGGAGTTTCCCAACCGCCGAGCGAAGAACGGCCATGCAATCAAGCGGCGCTCGATTGGCTTGACACTGTTTCGCGCAATCTCCGTCGCGGTTACGTTTTGATTATCGATTACGGATTTGCGCGCGACGAATTTCACGGAAGCATTCAGGTCCGCGCGCAACATCGATATCTGGATTCGCCTTTCGAGCGAATTGGTCACGCGGACATCACGATGCACGTGGATTGGACAAGTATCGCCCGGCGCGCGCAGGCGAACGATTTGGATGTCGCTGGCTTCACCGATCAACATCATTTCCTCACCGGAATCATTTCCGGGGCAGGTAGGAGCGGTTCACCTGAACCCCCCGCAGGCGAGTGGGATCAATCGTCCCTACCTGAAATCGGCAAATCGCCTAAAATGAAGCGAGAGTTGCAAACGCTGCTCCATCCGGAAATGCTCGGCCGCAGTTTTCAAGTTCTCGCGCTCGCAAAAAATGTCGATCCGGGCGAGCTGCCGCTTACAGGTTTCAAATTCGCGCGAGAACCAAGCTCCGCGCTGGATCTTTGAGCAAAACCGCAAATCGAAATCTTTTCGCGCGATTTTTTGTTTGCATTCATCAAAATGCGGACTTTCGTGTCAGCGTTCGCGGCAAAGAGTTTTCGCTGGTTCGGATGAAACTGTTAGTCACTCGCATTCCGCTGCTTTTCCTGGCGTTGCCGGTCTCAGCTCTTGCGACAAATGCCGTTGTGAACTTATCGCACTACGACAGAATGCGGGTCGATTTCCCCGGGATGAAGTCCGAAGGCATTATCGGTGTGATTCATGAAGCCAGTTATCCGCCGTTCGCGCGCGATGCGGACTACGCTTTGAGGCAGCAGGCGGCGACCCGGGCGGGGTTGCTCTGGGGCGCATACCATTACGGCAATGCAACGGATCCTGTTAGGCAGGCCGACCATTTTCTGCGCGTCGTTTCCAGTGCCTGGGCACAGGCCGATCCAGCATCGCGACCGGAAGGCGTCCTGCTCGTGCTCGATTTCGAAAAAAATGGTCACTATCCCGGCGGCACAATGCGCGTTGATCAAGTGATTGCATTCGTCGAACGGATTCGCGACCGAACTGGCAAGTTTCCGGGCGTTTACTCCGGCGAATATCACCTGCGGCAGGCGCTAAACAGCCCAAAGATAAAACTGATAGATAAAGCCGTACTGGCGAATTGCTGGTTGTGGATGGCAAACTACGGCGCTCGGCCGCAGGCGACCGCGCCATGGAGCTACTGGCATCTTTGGCAGTACACCGGTGATGGCAAATGCCGTCTGCCGGGCTCTGGTTACCCGAAGAGCGTAGCCAACATCCGCAAGGCGGAACGCAATATTTTCCATGGCAGCCGAAGTGATTTGGAAACGTTCTGGCAGGCGCGCGCCTGGAACCCCGGAAGAGAAACGCGCTCCCGCGAGCCAGAGCGAATCATTGCCGAACGCTAAGTCCGGATTCGTGGATGCGCGGGCTTAGGACCGCGCAGCAATCCGAGCCAGTGTCCTTCCGGGCGCGTATCCCGCGCTCCGTCCTCTTCCTCTCCTTGAGCACACTCAGGCTGATTTCAACTCCAAGGCATCTTCATTCCCTTGCGCGATGAAGTGCGGATTTTGAATTCAGCAGAACGGCTCAGCAT
>Ga0207697_10000729_pt1 | contig 18691 bp, 19 predicted proteins | sample KBSSwiS5withPhiX_FD_184293 | JGI IMG/M metagenome (GOLD analysis project Ga0207697, IMG submission 184293) | Switchgrass rhizosphere microbial communities from Kellogg Biological Station, Michigan, USA, with PhiX - S5 (SPAdes) (version 2) | ecosystem: Host-associated > Plants > Roots >... | reverse complement strand
CGTCCTGGCGCTTATTCTCATCACGAGCGCTTCAGCCATGGCGGACGCAGTCAGTATCACCAGTCCGAATCACGCGCGAACCTATGCGTACGGTGCAGTCAGTTGGCAACAGCTCTACCTGGAACGAACGCGCGGTGAACTTGGGGCGCGGATCACATTCAGTAATTTTCCCTTCGCGGACGCGAACGAGCCGCGCACAGACGAGGCGTTCGACTTCCGTTTTCCAGGAATCCATGTCGATTTCGCACAGCATGCATTCGTGGTGAGGGGACGCCGCGGCGAATTCATTCCAGTTGCCTGGTTTCGAGGCGATCCCTCGTGTGGTTGGATTAAACTGGCAGCGAACGCAAAGATTTATCTGCTCAAGGAAAATGGTCGTGTGACTGCAACGTTAACGGCCACGAGTTACCCGCGTGGCGGAGAGCGCTGGATCGAGTTAGACAACAATTATTCGCTCCAAAATCTGTTGTGCGCGCTTTTCCGTGAGATCGGTTTAGGGCCGGACGGTTGATGTTGGGCGAAAATCGCCAGGCTGCTGCGAAAGATTTTGACATTCAACAGCGACGCGGATTTAGGCTACCAACCGATTATGCAAACGCGTTTCTTTTGTGCTTTTGCTCTCCTGACAATTGCCGCATCGGCGGTTGCCACTTCATTCCGCGACGATTCGCGTTACGTCGCGCGCGGACCGCGCACCGGATATTACATTGTCCGCCCCGGCTCAGGGTTGATGCAGCAACTCGATCTTCAAGGCGCCCCGTTCAGGGATACGTCGGACCCATTGAACCACGGGCGTGGAGCGGATGTGCTTGCGTTTCGCTTTACGACAGCTGGCGTGTTATCTGCGGCACCGGCTTACATCGTGCAAGGCCAGCCTAACGACTTTTACATGCGGCGTATCGGTTCTTTCATTCGTGGCCACACCACCTCGCATGATGTCGAAAGCTTCTTTGGACGTCCGAGGCAGATTGAAAAGCGGCGCGACGGCTTCGTCGCTTATCATACGATCGAGGTTTATAATCCATTTGAAGAGAATTCAGGTGGGAGACGCTAGTCAGGCACACCCACGAAAACAGTTCGTCACTTTTCAAAGCCTGATTTAATCCCATGGACACCAGCTCTGGCAGAAAAATCCTGATTATCGAAGACGAAAGCGACGTGGCGGACCTGCTTGAGATGACTTTGCGCAAGGCGGGCTTTAAGACCACGGGAGCCGCCGACGGCGCAAGCGGGTTACAAAAGGCGCGCGACAACCGGCCCGATTTCATCGTTCTTGATTTGATGTTGCCAAAAATGTCCGGACTCGAGGTCTGCAGGATTTTGAAAGGCGATGCGGCAACGTCTCACATTCCGATTCTTATGTTGACGGCAAAAGCAGAGGAGATTGATCGAATCGTTGGTTTGGAATTCGGCGCTGACGATTACGTGACCAAGCCTTTCAGTCCGCGCGAAGTGACGTTGCGAATCCGGGCAATTTTGCGGCGTGGCGAGAAACCAGAGGAAACGCTCAAGGCCGGTTCCATCTCGATCGATCCTGCGCGTCATCAAGTTCGTGTGAACAGCAAACGGGTGCATCTCACCAGTCTCGAGTTCAAGCTGTTGCGAACACTGATGCAGCGCAGGGGGCGCGTGCAGGAACGCGACAAATTGCTCAACGACGTGTGGGGCTACGAAAGCGTGATCGACACTCGCACCGTGGACACGCATGTGCGCCGACTGCGCGAAAAACTCGGCAAAGCCGGCGATGCGATTGAAACCGTGCGCGGTTTCGGGTATCGCCTCCGCGAATAGTAACGGCGTGGGTGCGAAAGCGGCGCGAGGACACCCCGCACTCCGAAGCTGACGCAACAACGAACCGCGCCTAACGAGAAAACGCATGAAGTGGTTTGAGATTGCGAGAGATCTTCGCAGCCGCTTTGCTGCCAAAGGTATTTGGAAGAGAATAGAAATGCCGTGACCTGGTTCGTCATTGTCCTAATTTGCGTCGCGTTCGGCTGCATCGCCTTCATTGTTTGGCGCAAATGGATCGCGCCGTGGCAGCACCTCGAGCAGGTCATAACGCAGATCGGTCGCGGCGAACGGCCGCGGACATTTTTGATGGAGGGCAGCGTGTCAGCGCAACGCATCGGGTTCCAGCTGGAAAAGATTGTTAATGAGTTGGAGCAACTTCAAAAGCAGATCGCAAAACGCGAGTCCGGGATGCAAACCATTTTCTCTGCAATGCACGACGCATTGTTGGTAGTCGATTCCAACCGGCAGGTGATTTTGACCAATCAGACGTTTCGAAAATTGTTCGACGCTCCCGAAATTTCAGTAGCGACGCCGCTGTTGGAGATTGTCCGTGATCCCACGCTCGATCTGCTCCTGACCGATGCGTTCCGTGGTGACGGCCCGGTTCGCTGCGAGTTGGCTCTTGATGGTTCGCAAATCGAGCTGCATGCCGTCGCGACCAAGAACGAATCCGGCGAGATCACCGGCGCACTGGTTTTGTTTCACGACATCACCGAGCTCAAAAAGATGGATCAAGTGCGGCGGGATTTCGTGGCGAACGTTTCGCACGAATTGCGCACGCCGCTGTCGATCCTGCGCGGCTACATTGAGACGTTACTCGACACTCCAAAAACCCCGCGCGGGGAGCTCACCCGAATTCTCCGCGTAATGGAGCGTCATTCGGATCGGCTTGAGTTGCTCGTCGAAGACTTGCTTACGCTCGCGCAACTGGAATCAGGCAATCCGAACTTGCAGATGGGAACGGTGGATCTGTCGAGTTTTCTGCCGGAAATGGTTCGCGATTGGGAAAAGAAACTAACAAGTAAACAGCTCAACATGAGTGTCGATGTTCCGCCCGACTTGTCGCCCATTCGCGTTGATCGCACGCGGCTACAGGAAGCCCTCTACAATCTGCTCGATAACGCCGTGAAATATTCGCGCCAGCACGGCGAGATTCGGCTAAGCGCCCGGCAAGGCGACGGTGAAATCGAGTTGACTGTGAGCGATGATGGCATCGGTATCGCAACAGAGGATTTGCCGCGTATTTTCGAGCGCTTCTATCGCGCAGATAAAGCACGCAGCCCCGATAAAGTTCGCGGAACGGGCCTCGGCCTGGCGATTGTAAAACACATCGCACAGTTACACGGCGGGCGGGTAGAGGCGGAAAGTGAACTAGACAAAGGCACGACGATCCGGATGGTGCTGCCGAGCGCAATGTGACGTTCTGGTGACAATCCCACGGATGGCTTCAATTGTGTTCGGTTTCGGTTAACATTCGGGCCTGTGAAAAAGAACGTTCTTTTTATTTGCGTGCAGAACAGTGCGCGCAGCCAGATCGCTGCGGCGTTGCTTAACGAGACGTGCGGTGATTACTTCGAAGCCCAGAGCGCTGGGTTGGAACCTGGCGTTCTCAATCCTTTGGCGGTAGAAGCACTGCAGGAGCGAGGCATCGACATTTCTCGCAACAAGACACAATCCGTCTTCGATGTTTGGAAGTCAGCGCAGTACATATTCGCCTATGTGATTACAGTGTGCAGCGAGTCCGAAGCAGCAGGGTGCCCCATTTTCGCGGGCGTGACTACACGACTGCACTGGTCCTTTCCAGATCCTTCCCAGTTGACCGGCACGCAGGCGGAAAAGCTCGCGAAAACACGGGAGTTGGTGGAAGAAATTCGCGCAAAAATTGAAGAGTTCTGCGACGAACATTGCGAATTGGACCTGCAAACCTAAATCTTCGCGCCTTTCGCAAAGCATGCGGAAAAAGCTGGTCGCAGAATTTTTGGGAACTTTCTGCCTCGTGTTTGCCGGCACCGGCGCGATCGTGATCGATGGCGTAACCGGCGGCGCCGTTTCGCATGTGGGAGTGGCACTTACTTTTGGCCTCATCGTGTTGACGATGATTTACACGATTGGAGACATTTCGGGTGCGCACATAAATCCCGCCGTGACGATTGGGTTTTTCGCCGCGCGGCGGTCTGAAGCGGGCAGCGTCATCCCTTATGTGGCGAGTCAGTTCGCTGGGGCTCTTGCGGCCAGTGTTGTGCTGAGATTTCTGTTTCCCAAAAGCGCGACGCTTGGAACAACCATACCAGCAGGTTCCACGATGCAATCGTTCGTGCTTGAGATGCTTTTGACAGCATTGCTCATGTTCGTGATTCTGAGCGTTTCGACAGGTGCGCGCGAGAAGGGAATTACAGCGGGCATTGCAGTCGGTGCTGTCATCGCTTTGGAGGCATTGTTTGCCGGGCCGATCTCCGGGGCATCAATGAATCCTGCGCGCTCACTGGCACCGGCACTTGTCGCCGGGCATCTCAGCAGTTTGTGGATTTATCTTGTGGCACCAGTTCTCGGCGCAGCTCTGGGCGTGATCGGGTGCCGTTGCGTGCGGGAACGCGGCTGTTGCTCCGGCGCTCAGACAGCTGACATTTCTTCAGTATGACGACTCGCGACTTCATCAGCAGGCTACAAGCAGCTGCAGCGAAGCAATTGGTGTTTACTAACTCTGACGGTGCGATGGTTCATGGCGGCTATCATCTGACCGAATTAAAAGCGGCATCGTTCGATACAGTCGATTGCGGTGCGCAAAAGAACCAGTGGACCGAGACGATCGTGCAGTTGTGGGTTCCTGAAGATGAGGAGAACGGCGAGTGTATGACCGCAGCAAAGTTTCTGTCCATCTATGACAGGGTTGCGCGCCTGATCCCGCTCGATCCGACGGCGGAAATTCGTTTCGAGTACGGCGACGAGAATTTTCCACCGTCCAACTACCACGTCGAAAACATTAGTGAGAACCGGACTGAGCTTCGCGTGCAGTTACGGGTTCCTCAAGCGACGTGTAAGGCGCGTGATCGCCGCGAATCCGGCGCGGTCTGCTGCGGATAATTCTGTCTACGTTGCGGAGCCACCGTGGTGCTGTCGCTGGATACTGCGATTCGTTGAATGATTACAACGTGACAATGGAGCCGCTTTAACGCTTCAGCGGTTTAATGTGTAACGCGGCGAAGCCCGCTGTCACACAAACGTAACAGTAAAGGCTTTGACCGGCGGAATCGGGGTGCGGCACCTTCATCGTATCATGAAATTCCGCAGACGAACATTTCTTGGGCTGGCAATCGCTCTAGGACTGAGCACAAGCGCTTCGGCGCAGATGATGATCAACGGCGCGGGCGCAACGTTCCCGTATCCGATTTATTCCAAGTGGTTTGACGAATACACGAAGGTCGATCCGTCCGTTCGGTTCAATTACCAATCGATCGGTTCCGGAGGCGGCCAAAAGCAAATACTGGCCCAAACGGTCGATTTCGGCGCATCCGACGGGCCGATGACTGATGATAACTTGAGCAAAGCTCCGGGAAAAATCCTGCATATCCCAACAGTCGCCGGCGCAGTGGTGATTACCTATAATGTGGAGGGCAACCCGGCGCTCAAACTCGATGCCGACACGATTGCCGGTATTTTCCTTGGCACCATCAAGAAATGGAATGATCCGAAGATCGCGGGAACAAACCCTGGAATAAAATTGCCCGACAAGGACATCGTGGTTGTGCATCGATCCGATGGGAGCGGGACCACGTTCATTTTCACAGATTACGTGAGCAAGGTCAGTCCGGAGTGGAAATCGAAAGTGGGCACGAACACATCCGTGAGTTGGCCAGCCGGGATCGGTGGCAAAGGTAACGAAGGCGTGTCTGGCCAGGTGAAACAGACACCGGGCGCGATCGGATACGTGGAGCTGATTTATGCGATCCAGAACAAAATGCCGTACGCGGATATTAAGAATTCAGCAGGTGAATTCGTGAAGCCGACACTCGATTCGGTCACTGCCGCGCTGGCTACAGCAAACATTCCTGACGATTTCCGTTTCTCGATGACGAACGCACCGGGCAAAGACGCCTATCCTATCGCTGGCGCGACATGGTTGCTGGTTTACCAACAGCAGAAGGACGCGACCAAAGGCAAAAAGCTTGTCGAATTCTTAAAGTGGGCACTCGCTAAAGGCGAGGCGATGGCGAAGGATCTGGATTACGCATCATTACCCGAGAGTGTCCAGCAGCGCGTCCTGAAACGGATTGACGAAATTAAAATGTAGGGACGACTTCGAGTAATCAGTTTGAGTATGTCAGCCGTCACTGTCGAGGAAGCAGACGCAATTCACCCGGCCCAGGCGCGGATGTCGCCGCCGTCCCGGTTTGGTGATAAAGCGTTCTATTGGCTCACGCTGTCGATGGCGTTTACAGTTGTTCTGCTGGTCATTTTGATCGGCTGGCAACTGGGACAGGGCTCCTGGCAGGCGATCCAAAAATTCGGATTCCATTTTGTCGCCACGTCGACGTGGGACCCCGTGGCGGAACAATACGGCGCGTTGCCTTTCATTTACGGCACAGCAATCTCCTCCCTGATTGCGTTACTTATCGCTGTGCCGCTGAGCATTGCGACGGCGGTTTATTTGACCGAACTCGCGCCGCTCTGGATCCGGCAACCGATCGTCTCGCTGATCGAAATGCTGGCCGCGATCCCCAGCGTCATTCTCGGGTTGTGGGGAATTTTCGTCATGATCCCGTGGCTGCGCGATTATCCGTTTGCGTTCCTGAAGCGGACACTCGGTTGGACTCCATTTTTCAGCGGCCCGATTTACGGCCCGTGCATGCTGGCTGGTGGAATCATTGTTGCGATTATGATTCTGCCGATCATCACGTCGGTCTCGCGCGAAATCCTGCGGAGTGTTCCTGATTTGCAGCGCGAAGCCGCGTACGCTCTCGGCGCAACTCGCTGGGAGGTGACTCGCATCGCGGTGCTCAGTTACGCGAGGAAAGGTTTGTTCGGCGCAGTGGTACTCGGGCTAGGTCGTGCATTAGGCGAAACGATGGCGGTGACGATGGTAATCGGTAACACGCCGCAGATTGCCGCTTCATTATTTAAACCCGGTTACACGCTTGCCAGCGTCATCGCGAACGAATTTACGGAAGCGACCACCGACATGTATCTGCAAGCTTTGTTCGAGATTGGGCTGGTGTTGTTCGGCGTCACAATTTTGGTCAACCTCCTCGCGCAACTGCTGTTGAAAACAATTACCGCAGGCGCGGCGCCAGACCGAGTTCAATAAACATGGAGACCCAGCGCAAAGACCATCACAGTTGGCGCAAGTTCAAAAGCGCGCTCATCTCGGGTCTCACGTTCTGTTCCGCGGTGCTTGTGATCGCGCCGCTTGGTCTCGTGTTTTTTTATGTGCTCAAGAGCGGAGTGGGCGCAGTGAATCTCGAATTCTTTACGCAGCTGCCAAAGCCGGTCGGTGTGGCGGGTGGTGGAATGGCCAACGCGATCGTCGGCACACTGGAGTTACTGGCGTTTGCCTCGATCATTGGAATTCCCGTCGGCGTGCTTGGGGGAGTGTTTCTGGCTGAGTACGGCACGGCACGTGTGAATGCAGTGCTGCGCTTCATTGCGGACGTACTCAATGGCGTCCCTTCCATCATCTGGGGCGTAGTCGTTTACGGGCTGATTGTGTTGCGTTTCAAGAGTTTCTCCGCGTACGCCGGCGGACTCGCGCTGGGGTTAATCATGATCCCATTGATCCTGCGCACAACGGAGGAAGTGATTCTTCTTGTGCCTGTCGGCTATCGCGAAGCCGCTCTGGCCCTGGGCATCGCTCGCTGGAAAACGATCGTCCAGATCGTGGTGAAGACCGCGTCGCGCGGCATCATTACGGGAATTCTGCTCGCTCTCGCGCGCGTCGGCGGCGAAACCGCACCGCTTCTTTTCACCGCATTCGGCAACCGCTTTTGGAATCACGACTTGAGCGAGCCGATTGCAGCGTTGCCTCTGCAAATTTTTACATATGCAATCTCGCCGTACGATGACTGGCATCGCCAGGCATGGGCCGGAGCGCTTGTTCTCGTCACAGGCGTTTTCTGCGTTAATGTGTTGGTGAGAATTGTCACCCGTGTTCGCACCGCATCGGCTTAAATTCTCAAGATGATTGCCGCACTTATGCCGCAACCTGAAGTAGTTGAACCTCGCGATCCCGCCGCCGCGGTATTGTTAGACACAAACGGGGAGCCGCTGCCTCTGGCAATGGAGGCCAAAAACGTCTCAATGTGGTACGGATCGAAGCGCGCGTTAGACAACGTGAGCCTGGACATGCCCGCCAAAGCTGTCACCGCGATCATCGGGCCGAGCGGCTGTGGAAAATCGACGTTTATCCGCGCGCTCAATCGCATGCACGAGTTGGTGCCGCACGCGCGCATCGAAGGCAGCGTGTTCCTTCACGGCCAAAATCTCTACGCAAGCAGTATGGACCCGGCAGTTGTGCGCAGGCGCGTGGGTATGGTGTTCCAGAAATCCAATCCGTTCCCGACAATGTCGATCGGCGAAAACACCATCGTCGGCCTCCGCTTGAATGGTGTGAGCGATCGGAAATTTCTTAACGAACGGCTCGAGCAATCATTGAGGATGGCGGCGTTATGGGATGAAGTGAAAGACGATTTGCACAAATCCGGGACGAGCCTTTCCGGTGGCCAGCAACAACGCCTCTGTATCGCGCGGGCTCTAGCCGTGGAACCGGAAGTTCTTTTGATGGACGAACCTTGCTCGGCGCTCGACCCGATCGCTACCGCGAAGATCGAGGAGCTGATCCAGGGACTGAAAACGCGTTACACGATCGTCATCGTTACGCACAACATGCAGCAGGCGGGACGCGTCTCCGATTTTACGGCCTTCTTTTACATGGGCCGGCTCATCGAGGTTGGCTCTACGACGAAAATTTTCACAAATCCGAACGAGAAGCAGACGGAAGATTACATCACTGGGAGATTTGGATAATACTATGACATTGTCATTCCGAGCGAAGCGAAGCGAAGTCGAGAATGGAGCGGCTGGGGAAGCCGCGACATGGACGGGAAGGCCGGAGGCTGAGCGAACGGGAAGTGAGCGAATCAAATCCCGCGGCACAACCGAAAGCTTATTCCACGGGGTCCCTCGACTCCGCTCGGGATGACGGGAGGAATTATGGTGATACCGAAGCACATTCTTGGGACATTCGATGAAGCGCTAACGTCGCTTCGCAACGACCTGCTGATGATGGCCGGGCTGGCTGAGCGCAGCCTGGATCGAGCACTCAAGGGCTTGTTTCAGCGTAATGACGATCTCTGCACACACGCAATCGCGGATGACGAAGAGATCGATCAGTTGGAGAAACAGATCGATAAGGACGGATTCGAACTTTTGCTTCGCTTCCAGCCCGTGGCTTCGGATCTGCGGCGGGTGATTTCGGCCATTAAGCTTTCGCCAAACATCGAGCGCGTGGGCGATCAGGCTACAAACATCGCGAAACGCGCCCGCAAGTTGAATCGGCATCCGCCGCTGCCTGAGGTGCAAATGATTGTCCCGATCCAGGCGCACGCGATGTCGATGTTCAAGGACGCCATTAACGCGTATGTGCGGGAAAATATTGAGTTGGCGCACTCGGTCTGCAGCCGCGACAAGCAACTCGACGATATGAATCGCGATGCAAACACGAAACTAACCGCCCGGATGATGGAGGATAGCGAGCAGTTGCGCGGGTATTTTAACCTCATCCTGATTTCGCGCGCTCTCGAACGCGTCGGCGATCACGCAACCAACATTGCCGAGGATGCGGTTTACACCGCGGTTGCGGAAGACATCAGGCACAAGAGCGTGGCGGCCTCCGGCTGAGACGCGGCGTTGCGCATGCGCGGCTGATCGGCAATCGTTAGACATGCCGCAAGCCCAGGCCACTCCCCGCACTGAAGAAAAAACCGAAGCGGGAGCTGTTCCGCAGGTTGTCCAAACCCTCCACGACCGTTTTGGCGATCCGAAGAATTTCATCAACCGGGAGCTGAGCTGGCTCGCGTTCAATCAACGCGTCCTCGAAGAAGCGCAGGATCCCACGCAACCGCTCATCGAGCGGGTTAAATTCCTCACGATTTTCAGCTCAAATCTGGATGAGTTTTTCGAGATTCGCGTAGCGGGAATCAAACAACAGATTGAAAGCGAAACGAGCGACGTTGGTCCTGACGGGTTGAGTCCCACGGAGTTGTTCGACCGCATTCAGAAGACGGTGCGCGAGCTGGTCGGTACGCAGTATGCGTTTTGGAAAAACGAGTTGCAGCCCGAATTGGCAAAGAACGGGATTTATGTGCGCGAGATTGCGGAATTGTCGGCGAAACGGACTGCGTGGGCCAATCGCTACTTTCAGCAGGAAGTCTTCCCAATGCTGACGCCGCTGGCGGTAGACGCCAGTCATCCATTCCCGCATCTGTTGAACCGCAGCCACAACCTGCTGGTACGAGCGAAGACGCGCCGTCGAGGCGAGCCGTTGCACGCTATTGTCCAAGTGCCGCGAGTTGTGCCGCGGCTTATCCTCATGCCTCGGGGCACCGGCGCGAACGAGCCGTGGGAATACATTTATCTGGCGTCGCTAATTAAACAGCACATCGGCGAATTGTTTCCCGGCTTAATCCTGGACGGCGTGCACGCGTTTCGCGTCACCCGCAACAGCGATCTCTACATTGACGATGAGGAAGCGGAGAACCTTTTGCGAACCATCGAGCAGGAACTGCGACGCACCAGCCGTGGCAACGCGGTGCGGCTGGAAGTGGAAGCCGATTGTCCGAAAGATTTTCTCCAGCTGCTTCTCGACTTTTTCAATCTGTCTGAAGCGGACGCTTACAAGCTCGATGGCCCATTGACGATGACGCATCTTGCTCCGCTGGTGGCGAACGACGCGTTTGCCAAGCTGAAAGACCGTCCGTTTCAACCGGCCCGCGATCCGGCGTTGCCGCCACACGCGGATTTCTTCGAGGTCTTACGACGACAGGACGTGTTGCTGCATCATCCTTATGACAGTTTCGATGAAGTCGTCGAGTTGGTCGAGACGGCGGCAAAAGATCCGCAGGTGCTTGCAATGAAGATCACGCTGTACCGGACGAGCGGAGATTCGCCCCTTGTCGAGGCTCTCATCAACGCGGCTAACGCAGGAAAACAAGTCACCGCGATTGTCGAGCTGCGCGCGCGTTTTGACGAGGCAAGCAACATTCAGTGGGCCAGACGCCTGGAAGAAGCCGGCGCGCATGTGATCTACGGTGTGGTGGGTCTCAAGACACATTGCAAGGCATTGCTAATCGTCCGGCGCGATGCCGACGAGCTCCGGCGCTATGTTCATCTCGGCACCGGAAATTATCACCCGCGCACGGCGCGCATTTACACCGACTTCAGTCTGCTCACCAGTGAACCGCAGTTGAGCGAAGAAGTGGCGACCGTTTTTAACACGCTTACCGGCCTCGCCGGTTATCCGGGTTTGAAAAAGTTGATGGTTTCGCCGTTCGACATGCACAGCCGGTTCGTCAAGCTGATCGAGCGGGAGCGCGACAACGCGCTGGCAGGCAAGCCGGCCCGCATCGTCGCGAAGATGAACGCGCTGGTGGATCAGGAGATCATTGAGAAGCTCTACGAAGCGTCCTGCGCAGATGTAACCATTGACCTGGTCGTGCGCGGGATCTGTTGCTTGCGTCCGAAAGTTCCAGATCTCAGCGGAAACATCCGTGTCATCAGCATCGTAGGCCGGTTTCTCGAGCACAGCCGGATCTTTTATTTTGAAAATGCCGGGCAGCCGCGCGTTTTTCTTTCCAGCGCGGATTGGATGCCGCGCAATTTTTACCGGCGAATCGAGCTGGCTTTCCCGATCGAGACGCCGGCGTTGCGGGATCAAATCATCAACGACGTTATTCCCGCGTTTTTGAACGATCGCGTGAAGGCGCGGGAATTGCAGCCGGATGGCATGTACCGGCGTTTAAGACCCGAAGGCGAAGAACCGCGCCGGCAGGCGCAGTGGCAATTTCGCGAAGTATCACGCGAACGCATGAAGAAGCTTGGTGGTTCCACGAAAAAAACGCGTGCGGACCGACTGGTGCCCATTGCAATTGTAAAGGAAAGCGGCCCGACCGGTGCGACGAAATCGGAGACGCAGTGAAGAAAAAAATCCTCGTCATTGATGTCGGCGGTTCGAACGTGAAGCTGATGATTTCGCGTGCGCAACGACGAAAGTTCAAGTCCGGCCCACAAATGACGCCGGTCGAACTGGCGGCTCAACTCAAGGCGCTGTTGCAGGATTGGAGATTCGACGCGATTTCGATGGGATTCCCGGCGCCGGTCCGCAGTGGCTGTATCATGACCGAGCCGAAGCATCTTGGACTGGGTTGGACACGATTCAATTTTGAGAAGTCGTTAGGCAAACCGGTCCGAATTATCAATGACGCCGCGATGCAGGCGCTCGGCAGTTATCGCGGCCGGCGGATGTTGTTTCTGGGATTGGGCACCGGACTCGGATCGACCCTGATCTGGGAAAACAACGTCCTTCCACTCGAGCTCGGTGATCTGCCTTATGGCAATGATCATATCATCGAGGATTACCTCGGTAAATCGGGACTGAAACAGCTCGGCGAAAAACGATGGGAAGCCGAAGTCCTTCGTGCCGTCGTGTTGTTGAAGAAATCGCTGATTGCCGATTACGTCGTTCTCGGTGGCGGAAGCGCGAAGAAATTGGATCAATTGCCGGAAGGGATCGAGCTTGGACACAATCGAAACGCTTTTCTCGGCGGCGTTCGGCTCTGGCAAACCGACCCGCACACCCGCAGGGCGAAGTGGCAAATCCTGTGAGAAATTAAGTCCGTCATGTCGAGCGAAGTCGAGACATCCCGCGAAACCACCTGTAGGTTGTGCTACGGGATTCCTCAACTTTGTTCGGAATGACTGTCTAGAACATGCAACTCTATTTTCTCAGACACGGCGAAGCCGATTGGCCGGGCTGGACCAAACCGGATGATGAACGGCCGCTCACCGATTTTGGTAAAAAAGAGGTGCGGCAGGTGGCGAAGTTTCTCAACCGTCTCAAGGTGAAGCCGGATTTAATTGTCACCAGTCCGCTGCCGCGAGCGTTGCAGACGGCAGAGGTTGCAGCAGAACAGCTGAAAACAAAGTTGCGCCAGGACGAAGCGCTTGAGCCCGGGTTTGGGATTAGCGAGTTAGGCACTGTGCTCAAGCGACATCGCTCAAAAGTTTTAATGCTGGTCGGCCACGAGCCGGACTTTTCGAGTGTGATCTCCGCGTTGACCGGTGGTTTCCTCAAGATGTCCAAAGCCGGTGTGGCGCTGATCGACATCGATCCCGAGACTGAGAAGGGAAGACTTCTCTGGCTATTTCCGCCAAAATTCGCGCGCAAAGCGAATTAGGTTTCTCGCGATTAATTGCGCCGAGCTATAGCTGCCAGCATGCGCCAGTCAGCGGGCTATGGTTTTGGCGAACCCGTTGGTGCCGTGGTTGCGGCTGGAGAAACAGTCGGCGAAACCTGTGCCGGAGTAGTTGCCGGTGATGATGCTGGCGATGATTTTGGTCCCGCAGGCGCAGGTGAGGTTTGCGACGCCGGCTGGTTTTTCATCAGTTCACGACGGAACGCACTACTTGCCACGCTGTGGTGCGCATAAAGGACCGATAGCGCAAAAGTGAGTCCGAAAAATATTCCGGTCAGCCACGTAGTGAACTTCACTAGCACGTTCGTGGTTTGCGCGCCGAAAATATTCTCCGTGACGCCGCCACCAAATGCTGCGCCCAGACCTTCACTCTTTGGTCGCTGCATCAGTATGACAAGAACCATCAGAGCGGCGACTAGCACGAAGAGCACCAGGCAAAGGTTGATCAGCAGGTTCATTGGGAGGCGAAATATGGCGAACACTAGCAGAGACGCAAACGCCGAACTCCGAAGTCGAAGTCAGAGGCTTTATCGTTGAGTGTTGGGCGTTGGACGTTGGGCGTTGGACATTTGCTTAATCTGATCCCAAATCGCGTCCATTTCGGCCAACTCCACTTCGCCTAATTTCCTGCCACGCTTTTTGAGTTCGTCCTCTAATCGATTGAATCGTGCAACGAATTTATCCGTGGCGCGTTGGAGCGCGGTTTCTGCGTCGATTTTCGATTTCCGCGCCAGATTAACGACCGCGAACAGCAGATCGCCAATCTCATCTTCGATCCTTTCTTCCTGCCGTGATCGCATCGCCTCTTTGGTTTCGCGAAGCTCTTCTTCCACCTTGGCCATCACATCGCGCAGTGCTGTCCAGTCGAAATTCACCCGGGCCGCCTTGGATTGCGCCTTTTGCGCGCGGACCAGCGCGGGCAAGGCTTTCGGCAAACTGGCGAGGAAATGCGAGTCGGCGTTTTTCTCTTCGCGCTTGATCGCTTCCCATTGTTTAAGCACGGCGCCGGCGTCGCGTGCTTCGCTCGTGCCGAACACATGCGGATGGCGCCGGATGAGTTTGTCCGACACGTGCTCAATTACCTCCTCGATGTCGAAGCGGCCGGTTTCGCGCGCGATTTGGGCATGCATCACTACGAGCAACAAGAGATCGCCGAGTTCCTCGCGAAAATGTGCATCGTCCTGAGCGCGCGCGGCCTCGGCCGTTTCATATGCCTCCTCTATGAGTGCTGGCAATAACGACTGGTTGGTTTGCTCCCGATCCCACGGGCAACCATCAGGTGCGCGAAGCTTCGCGACGATCTCGCAGAGCTTCGCGAAGTCATCCGTGATTTGTGGTCGATAATCAGGCATAAGGGAAGCCTTTCGAACGTGCAGCTCTTCACTGAGCACGGATCTATCGGGAATCCAGTGCCGACTTACGACGATCGCACTTTGTTCTTGGCGCGATACTGCGCGTTAAGAGTCGCACATACCGCGACAAAGCGATGAGACCGACGATTTGGGGCCTCTAGCCCGCTGATCGATGGCCATTACTGGAAACGGGTCTGTGTGGCCTCTCGGATGGTCTGTTGGCGAATTGTCTGCAGCTTTTGGTACTGTTCAGGTGAAAGAATTGCCTTCATCTGCGGATCCGTCTGCTGATGGATGGCCCTGAGCTGTTGTATTTTTTGAATTTTGTTAATCGAATTGTCGTTCTTGACAGCCTGCACTTTGGGTACTTCAGCGGCAAGAATGGGCAGGATTTTCTCCTTCTGTTGCGGCGTCAGGTTAAGTTGTTGTGCTATTGCCTGAGCCTTTGCCATCGCACCCCCTTTTTGTTGAGCAAACGAAATAGGGGACAGCAGCGCGCAGATCGCAATTGATAGCACGGCGATAAGAAGGCGCGTGTTTTTTTTCATATTTTCCTCTGGTTGACGCATGGTGGTGAGAGCACTTCACTAAGTCAAGTCCAATTGCGTACGACGGACCGCTGAAAAGGAGTTTCTTACAACAGATGCCACTTCAACTCGCGAGAATTCCGTTTCCGTTCCCATAAACGGATTCCACCGAGAAATGCGTTCTCATTTTGACCGCGTACGATTCCCTTCGGTAGTCGATCAAACCGGTGCACCAGGCCGCCGCCAAGGACCACATAATCGGCGATGAACGCGCGCTGTAATTGGCCGACGGCATAAAGGACTTCACGTTTCCATTTTGTCTTGCCCAATTTCGCCAGGCCGGGGACCCCGAGATGGTTCTCAATGATTTCTCCATCCGGATAGGGGAGGTCGCCCAGCTCGAGTGACATGAGATTTCTGTCCCATACCACCGCGGATCCAAGCCCTGTTCCGAGGCCCAGAAACAGCATGCGTCCCCCACCGAGATAACTGCCGAGCGCTTGCATGGCTGCGTCGTTGACGATGCGCACCGGTATTCCCAGCGCGCGCGCAAAACTAAAATGGACCCAATCCTTACCGAGGTGCTTCGGGTTTCGAAGAATCCGTCCGGCGCGTACGGGCGCCGGAAAACCAATCGACGCAACGTCGAATTTCCAGCCCCTCACGGTCTCCTTAAGTCTGGCGATAAACTGTTTCGGAGTCATTCGTGGACCGGATGCAAATTCGCGTTCCACGCGCTCGGACATGAGCAGTTTCACGAACGTTCCGCCGATATCGACGACGAGAATTCTTCTGTTCATGAGCGGGCGTTCGGGCGAAGTGAGGCGACCTTATCGGCCGCGCCCGAATAATCGCCCCATGCCAGCCTTCGGTTCGGGCGTCGCAGTTGTACTGCCAGGCCAGCACTCTACGATTCCAAGCGCAACGAACCGGAACAGCAGTTGCCGGGCAGATTTCAAATCGAGCCGCAGATTTTTTGCAATCTGTTGCACGGACCGGGCGCCATTGAACTGCGAGCCGAATTGGGCCTCATCCGAATTCAGTTTCAACTTCTGGACGCGATCGAAGCCTTCTCTCGTGTAAGCCGGGATTGACGCCGGATCGAAACCTCCTGGTTGCTCCAGGTTCTGGACGAGACGCAAAGTTTCCAGTGACCAGTCGTCCACATCGGGCTCACCGGTCACGTCGCCAAACCCGCCTAACAGGTCGGCGTTCTTTTCAAACATGATCCATACGTTTGGCGCCGACCACAGTTGCGAAAAGAGCAGTTGTCCCTGGTGGCGAATCAAATCGAGCGCAGCCTGCCGCTCGATCGACTCACTCCGGGCAAGCGTTAGCAGAAAAGGAGTTCCGTTTTCTTTCTGCTGATCGCGCGCGTTGGCAACGACCTCTGGATCAACGTTTGTGAGGATAGATGGAGTCTCCGGGCAATAGAGATCCAGGTCCCGGGTTGTGGCTAAAAGAATCTCGCCGTCACGGGCGAGAACCTCGATCGGTTCCTGGTCCCAGCAGGCTCGTAGCAATCCGGTCAGGTTTTCTTTCCCGATGGCTCGTATCGCAAGGTTCAGAGGAAAAAGACTTGTGCGGCCGCAAAAATAAACATCAGCAGTGCCGACTTCCTTCCGCTGCCCGATTTCCGTGGCTGCAGCGTTTGAGACCGGCTGGGCCCAATCCGACTCAGGCGCGGATGCACGCCACCATTCGTCGGACTCGGAAGTGGTGCCGGGTTCGGACGCTGCCTCGTCCTCGCGCGGAACGGGTGGCCGGTCGATCTGGTCGCGCTCTTCGCTGTTCGAACGTTCCATTTGGTAGCTTGGGTTTGTGGGGGCTGTTCCCGTAACTGTTCTGTCGCCGTAAGCAAACCCCTTATCAAGGCTTTATCAAGAGGCCAATGTTCGCAACGAAGAACTCTCATCCCGTGCTGAGAATTGCTGCGCCAGCTCACGCCTGCTGATCTTGCCGCGTTCGTTTGTCGGAATTATGTCGACGATAAAGATTCGTTTCGGCACCTGCCAGCCGCTCAACGCAGTGCGGCAAAATCGTAAAAGATCGCTTTCGCTTATCCCCGGTGATGTCAACACGCACGCTGCCACCTCTTCATTTCGCAATCCTGCACCTGTAGGACGGCCGAACACGACGGCCTGTCGCACTCCCTTAAAACGCAGCAGATGCGCTTCTACCTCCGCCGGATTCACTTTTTTTCCGGCGACGTTAATTACGTCCGAAATCCGGCCCACGATCTTCAGCGCGGAATCGTGTCGCGCGAGCAGATCGTCCGGAACAAAAACACCGTTGCCAAGCTTCTGCGCATCGGGCTCGGGAAAATAGCCGTCGCTCACGGCTGCGCTGCGAACGCGGATCTGACTGGCGGAGTCCATTGGATCCATGAGCGCAACTTCGACACCTCGCATCGGCTGGCCGACAAGACCGTCCTCGAACGTTGTGCCATAACGATCGTAACAAATTCCGCCGCATTCCGATGCGCCGTAGAAGGAATGGATTGGTTGCTTAAATTTCTCGAAAAATGTTTTCGCGACGGCGCTCGCGAGCGGCGCACCGGCAGAAATACACAGGCGAAGTTTTGGTAACGGGGGCACATCACCAATGTCGCAAAACGCCTGGTAAAAAGCGGGCGTGCCCGGAAAAACCGTCGCGCTGGTGCGCGCAAGATCAGCAAGAACGGCTCGCGGTGTTCGGTCGCGACTCACAACCATCGGCACACCGCGCGCCATCAATGGTGTAAGCAAATTGCTAAACCCATACGAATGCGAGACGGGAATCACGCCGAAATTCAGATCGGCATCGGAAATGTCCATCGTGTCGCAAATCTGATTGCAATCAGCCAACAATTGATGGCTGCGAAATCGAATTGCACGCGGCGCTGCCGTTGTGCCGGAGGTAAGTTTTAAGAGCGAGGGCACATTCTCGCCCCAGTCTGCTATAGCCTCGGCTGTCCTCAGCGGAATGATCTGCGGAGAATTTTCGCTGTGGACCTCCTCCTTCTCAAAGACTTCGGCGGACAAGGCAGACACTAGAACGCTCGCTCTGCAAATCTCCAACGCTGCGTCGCGCTGTTGCTCCCCAATGGACTGGTCCAGCGGCAGAACAACCAGCTGTTTGCGTAAACACGCGATGAAAACCGCAGGCCAATCTTCGTGGTTGCCAATTTGAATAGCTACGACCGCCCCGGGGAGCAGCCTGGCCATTTTGGCTTCGAAAGCACGTGCCTGCTCTTCAATGTCCCGGAAGCTCCTTGCGATGCTGCCGGTTGCATCGAAAACGGCCGTGTCATCCCCTTTGCGCGAGATCGTCGCCTGCCATGCGAGCAGCAGTGGATCGCTATGTTTCATCGCTTGCAAAAACCGGAGGTCGCGAATACATTCCGCGCTCTATTTAGAAGATGAAAGCAGGCATTCATCCAGAATACTACGAGACTGATATGGTGTGCGCATGCGGCGCGGCCTATCACACGCGCTCCACGCGTCGCGATATTAAGATCGGCATTTGTGCCGCTTGTCATCCCTTTTTCACCGGCGAACAAAAGTTTGTCGATACCGCG
>Ga0207697_10000722_pt1 | contig 18782 bp, 20 predicted proteins | sample KBSSwiS5withPhiX_FD_184293 | JGI IMG/M metagenome (GOLD analysis project Ga0207697, IMG submission 184293) | Switchgrass rhizosphere microbial communities from Kellogg Biological Station, Michigan, USA, with PhiX - S5 (SPAdes) (version 2) | ecosystem: Host-associated > Plants > Roots >... | reverse complement strand
CCCGGGTTCCGCCGGCGTTGACGATGTGATCCCCGCGCGCCAGCGGTGCCCGCATCGGACGGGCTCCCTCGCCGGGTTGTTTCCGGGAGCTGTGCCGGGCGGACGTCTGGGTTCGTGCGTGGCGCCCAGGCCCGCGGCTCCTGCCTCAGTGGCCGGGCGCGGCTATGCGGTCCAGCCGCCGTCGATGATGTGGATGTGTCCGGTGGTGTAGGTCGCGGTCGCGAGATACACGACGAGATCGGCGATCTCGTTCGGGCTGCCGATGCGGCCAATCGGCTGGCGCGCAACGAACGCGGCGCGGGCCGCCTCGTAATCCCCCTGCGCGCGCAGCCGGTCCTGCAGTGACGGGGAATCCACCGTCCCCGGGCAGATCGCGTTGCAGCGAATGCCTTTCGCCACGAAGTCCGCGGCGATCGCCTTGGTCAGGCCGATCACGGCGGCCTTGGTGGTCGAATACGCGAAGCGGTTCGGCACCCCTTTGACGCTGCTGGCGACGGACGACATGTTGATGATCGCCCCGTCGCCGCGCGCCAGCATCCCGGGGAGCACCGCCTTGATCGTCCGTACCATCGACTTCACGTTGAGGTCGATGGCCATGTCGAAATCGTCGAAGGTCGCCTCCAGCACCGTCCCGCTATGGACGATACCGGCGCAGTTCACCAGGATGTCGATCGGGCCGGCCTGGTCGGCGAGCCGGGTCACGGCGCTCGCATCGAGCACGTCGAGCACCTGCGCCTCCAGGCTCGAGATGCCGCGCAGCTCCGCCAGCTTCGCCTCGTTGATGTCGGTGGCGATGACCCGGGCGCCAGCCGCCGCCAGCCGCTCGGCGGACGCCCGCCCGATGCCCTGTGCCGCCGCCGTGACCAGCGCCGTTTTGCCTGACAGATCGCGCACGGCGGAACTATATCGCGGTGCCCGGCGTCGCGATATAGCCGCAGGGCCGTGGGTTTCAGCTTGCAATCCTTGAACCCTGGACGCTGAACCCTTGAATGCCCCCGAGCTGCCGTGTAGGATCGTCGGCGGGATTTCTCCCTTCTCAACATGCCTGTTACTACGGTCGGCGACTTCGGGCGCTTGATTGGCGCCCGCATGCGGGCGGATCACGAGTCGCTGGCACGCCGGTGGCTCGTGCGGCTGAACGAGCTGTTGCCGGTCGCCGCCAACGAAGTGTTCCCATCGCAGGCGTTGCTGGATCACATTCCGTCGCTGATCCAGGAGATTGCCGACTACCTGGAGGACACGGACGCCGACGAGTTCGCCGCCAACACGTTCGTGGTGGACAAGGCGCGCGAACTGGGCGAGCTGCGCTACGAGCAGCGGGCGTCGGTCCACCAGCTGCTGCGTGAATACCGGGTGCTCGGATCGATCCTGGTGACGTTTGTCGAGCAGGAGACGCGGCCGCTGGTCAGCGTCGCGCCGATCGAGGTGATTGCGGTGCTGGGGCGGGTGGCGCAGGCGGTGGGCGTGCTGCAGCAGACCACCATCGAGACCTTCATCGCCAAGTACACCGCGCGCATCGACGATCAGACGCGGCGGCTCGAGAACTTCAACCGGATGGTCAGCCACGAGCTGCGGCAGCCGATCGGCGCGCTGCAGTTTGCGCTCAAGCTGTCGGACGACTGCGAGGACCATGAGGCGCGGGCCGGGTATCGGGAGGTCATCGAGCGCAATCTCACACGGCTGGTGCGGCTGACCGACCAGCTCGCGATGATGTCGCGGCTGAAGGCGTCCGCCGACAACACGCAGACCCAGCACCTGCCGCTCGAGCTCGTCGCCCGCGAGGTGGCGCGGCAGTTGAGCGACATGGCGGAACGACGAGGCGTGGAGATCGTGATCGACAGCGACCTGCCGGTCCTCCAGGTCGACGTCGCGGCGGTGGAGCTGATTCTCGTCAACCTGGTCTCGAACGCGATCAAGTACTCGGATGCAACCAAGCCGCGGCGCGTCGTGGAGCTGGGTGGCGAGTCGCGGGCCGAGGCCTGCGTCATCCGCGTGCGCGACAACGGGGTCGGGATCGCCCCCGAGCACCTGCCGCGGATATTCGAGCGTGCCTACCGCGCCCACGCGGACCGGGACGAGGAGCTTGGCACCGACGGCTTCGGCCTGGGCCTGGCGATCGTGCGTGACTGCGTCGCCGATCAGGGCGGGCAGGTCACCGTCGACTCGGTCCTGGGCGAGGGGGCGACGTTCACCGTCACGCTCCCGACCAATCCCGGGCTTGCGCCGGCCTCCGAGCGCCCGCTATAATCTGGTGTTCGCCGCGTCGCCGTTCCGGCGGCGGTGCGGTGCATCCCTGGTGTGGGCCGCTAGCTCAATTGGCAGAGCAGCAGACTCTTAATCTGCGGGTTGTAGGTTCGATTCCTACGCGGCTCACCACTTTTCTTAACAAAATCTCACGTTTCGAGCGTGCTCAGGTAAGCTGACACACTGACGGATGGACACCTCTGGATTCATTCGGGGCATTCGTGGCTGAAGTATCGATCGCGCCGCGCACGTCATGTGCGGCAGGGTTGAAGGAGCGAACCGTGACAGGAACAATTCGTACGCTGAGAGTGGACAAGGGATTCGGCTTCATCAAGGACGACAAGGGGCAGGAATACTTCTTTCATCAGAGCGCCATCCAGGGGGAAGGGATCGCTGATCTGCGAGAGGGCGACAGCGTGGAGTTCGAGGTTGGGGAGGGTCCCAAAGGTCCCCGAGCCGAGAACGTCCGACGCACCTCGACGTAGTGCAATCGTGCGAGGACCGAGCGGTCTCCACTCATCGCGTCGGTCGCCGGCGGCACGACCGACCCGGCGCGACAAGGCGTGGGGACTGCTCGGCGCACCATCGGCGCCGGATGAATCGGACATATCGAGACGGCCGTCCTCGAACTTCGTCATGGTCAGGCGGCCTTGCAGGTCCGTAACGAACTGCCGCTTCTGCAGCAGCTCGCCCGCCGCAGCCCATTAACCGCGAATCCGGTTTCGGAAAAAGAGTCGTTGGCCAACTCCAACACGACCGCTAGACCTGCTCCCCCGTGAAGTGCCGGCAGAATCACGCCAAGCAGCGCATCAACATCATCGACAGGACGAGTTCCTCGCCAGTCGTCCGTCCTGCTTCAGCGAGCGGCCTCAGGTTCAAAGATGATCCGAAGTCGCGTGCGGGTCGCTTGAGCGAAGCGCTCTAACGCATCCGTCGAGGGTCGGACTTTGCCACCTTCGATACGCGCGATGTAGGACTGTGAGGTCTTCATTCGAACTCCTCATCTAGCGCGTCGTACGCTGCCTTGTAATCGGCGTCCTTCCTCCAACGACGCTGCTGGCGGGGTCTTCTCGGTGTTCTTCATGAAGGCTCTGAGGATCACGACGCGCTGCTCTCTCGCTGTGACGTACAGCGCACGTGCGATGCCGGCTTTCCCCTTGAGCCGAATCTCCCAGAGTTGGCCGCGGATGTGGCGGACGTGCGGTTCTTTCGCGTTGAGCACGCCTACGGATTCGATCAACTCCGAGATTCGAACCAGCCGCGCCCGCATGTCCGCCGGCAATGCCTCCATCGCACTCGCTCACGCCTTGCGCGGCTGCATCCCACGAATTGGCGCGACGTGCAGTGGCTATTTGGTGTCGAGATGCTGCAGCCGCGACAGATCCGGCAGGCTCTGGCTCAGCAAGATCAGCTCGTCGCCCTCCCGCAACGGTCCGGCCTCGCCGCCAACCGGGTTGAGCATCATGGCGTCGCCACGATACACCCCGATGAGCAGGCATGCCTTCATGGCCGTGCGATCCGGCAGGAACACGTTGGCGGCGGCAATGAAATCCATCCCGACCAACGGGGCAGGCACCGGCACCAGATACATCTCGTTGGCATCGCGGCGCACCGACAGCAGTTCCTGATACACCCTGGTCATGCCATGAAAGAGGGAGGCACGTGCCATCAGCCGCAATCCGAAGTCGGCGGCCGAGATCACCTCGTCGGCACCCGCCTTGCGCATGTGCGGCCGGTACTTCGGATCCTGGCACTCGGCCACGATGTTCGGCTGGCGTTCCTGATCGCAGACGTTCTTGACGGCAATGCAGCACACGATGGTCTTGCCGTCGGCGTGCTGCGCCTGGCGCTCATCCGACAAAATGACGACCGAATGCGCTTGCGCAGCCTTGGCGCGGCGCAGGATGACATCGCTGGCCGGGTCACCTTTGACGATATAGACGTCACTGAAGGCGCCTTCATCCTGTTTGTCAGGCAGCACGACGTCGTCGGGCGTGTCGTGAACGATGACGACCGGCCGTTTGTCGATGACGATATCGCTGTGCACTTCGCGTATCCAGTCCGGTGCTCGCGGCGACCAGTTGCACAGCACCAGATGGCCAGACATTTCGACCTTTGTCAACTCACGACTCCTTAGTGAACGTTCGATCAGAATCGACGCCACGCTGGCCGTGAACAAGCCGGCCAGGGCCACGCCAACGACAAGCACGACGGACACGACCAGCCGGCCGATCGGAGAGTTGGGCGCCGTGTTGAGTCCGCTGAACAGCGTGACCCAGACGTTCCACAGAGACTCGCGCCAGGTCGCGAACGCGGCATTCGTGCCACGCTCCGCGTAGTAGAGCCCTGTCCCGCTGACGAACCAGATCACCACGATGGCGGTCAGAACCTTCCAGACCTGGTGACGGTTCCACGCCCTCAGCATGCGCAGCACGCTGGCGCGCCACGACAGCTTGTCGCGACCTCCCGCGCGTTCACTCACGGCCGAGCCTCGGCGCCGCAGCGATAACTCGTGTCATTCCGTGTGTACAAGGCTGTCACGCGAGCAGCAGATCCTTTCGAGGTGGTCGTCCGATTGCAACCGCGCGCGGTGGCCACGCTCGCCACCATCCGATGCGGCGTGGAACTTCTCGATGCTGAGGTCGGCGCGGTTGCTGACCGCTCGACCCAGCTTATGGCAGATCTCCCGGCCGATCACGTTGGGGTGTTGGTCACTAGCCTCAACCGCTCGACCTGCGCAGCCACACAATCGGTTGCTCCTGCGTGGCAGGTCGTGCACGCGGCGACCGGCGTTCTGTGCAACGCTCGAACCGCCGCAGGTGCTCTCAGCCGTCTACCCTCGCGGGCGTGAGTCACTCACTGCATGTACGGCGGCGTGTTGTTGGCAATGCGCTCGAACTCGTCCTCGGTCAGCGGCAACAGCTTGTGCATCGCCGTCCACGCGCCGCCTGGCGTGGCAGCAGGCGTCGCGGCATCGGAGCCGAACAGAACCCGGCCTGGCACTCGCCTGATCGCCATGGCCCAACGCTGCGCATTGTCGGCAGTCGGAGGCTCGGCCACAGTCGCATCCAAATACAAATGGCGTGTTCGCGGGTCGTTCTTCGCCATCGCGTCGACGAACACTTCGAGGGCCTGCTGAGCGCCTTCGTCCTGCGGCGATCCGGCGCCCGCCAGGTGCGCGACTTGCACGACAACGTCCGGCGCCGCCGGCAGGAGCTCGTTAAGGAAAATCAACGCCTCCTCGCGCCCCCACGGCAAGTTCACTGTGACCGACGCGCGCACGTGTGCCACGATTGCCATCCCGCGGTCGTTCGCTGCCCGAAAGACCCCTCGCACGCGGGCGATGTGTTCGGGATTGTGGTAGTCGACGACGGAGTTGCCGAAGTGCAGTTTGAGGCCGCGGCGAAGGTTCGGATCGGCGGCACAGCGGGCCAGCTCCTGGAGCGCGTAGTCCTTCAACGGGTTCAGCCCGCAGAATCCGACCAGACGGTCCGGGAACTGAGCGACCTGTTTGCTGGTCCAGTCATTGTCGCGTTTGAGCTTCTCTGCGGCGTGGTCGGCCTTTCGAGAAGGCTGCTCGAAGATGTAGGCCGTCGACAGGACGACGGCTCGCTTGATGCCTGCCGCGTCGAGCTGCTTGATCAGGTCGCCGGCTGTTCGCGCCTTCACCGCGGCCACCGGCGGCGTCGTCGTCATCAGTGCGGCGAGCTCGGGGCTGAACAGGTGCTGATGGTGGTCGGCGATGGGGACCGTCGGCTTCTTGTGAGGACGTTCTTGCGCCGGCGGTTGGGCGAATGCGAGCCAGCCCAAAGTGAAGACCATTGCGCTTGCCAGTCGAGTCTGCATGGTCGGCAGCCCGTGCTTACCGGAAGGCCAGGCTCTGGAGGAACTGGTCGAATGCAGCGCCGGCTTTGTCGATGGTTGCCGCCGGGCCGGTCAGCTTGATGAAGTAGGGCCCCTTCCCTGTCTCCACGACGGTCGCGCGCATTCGAAACGCAGGCTTGTTGTGGCGTTCCGTCGAACCCGGAGTCACCTCGGCGACGTAGGTGCCGCTGACATCGAGGCTGGTGAGCGTCAGACCATTGACGACGGAGGATGTGCGGATCGGAGCCTTCGCCGATTCGAACTGCGATGTCCAGCGTTGAAGGTTCGCTTCGACGCTCCCCCCGCCGCCGCCGAAGTAGTAGACGATCAACTCGCCATCTTCGGGGTCGCCCGGTGCCCTCGGCACGACGAACTCGGCCACCCGCATCGAGCTGGCCGGCGCGCGCCCGGTCCATGCGGCCGGCGTGGTGAAGGTCAATGTGCCCGCTTGGCCGGTATGCGTCGCGAGCACCACGCTGATAAGCAGGACGGGAAGCATCCCGCCAATCTTAGCCGCTTCAGCCCACCGCGTGCTCGCGATCGAACCGCCTCCCCGTCCGCGGCCAGACGGCCTGCGCGGGCAGTTGCGACATAGCGCCGCTCCCCGCGGTTCTGAGCGACAATCGCAGCAACCAGAAGGAGACTCACCGTGTCGATGGCCGCAGAGACCGCACCACCATTCGTCGAGGACGTCGTTCATCCAACGGACCTGTCGCCTGCCAGCGAGCGGGCCTTCGCGCATGCCCTCGCCATTGCCCTGGTGCGCCGCGCGCGGCTCGTCATCCTGCACGTCACCGCCGACGATCGGCCTGATTGGGGCGAGTTTCCGGCGGTGCGCAGAACCCTCGAACGCTGGGGTCTGCTCGAGCCGGGCAGCTCGCGCGGGGCGCTCTTCGAACGACTGGGCGTCAAGATTACCAAGCGCACGATCTCAGGCCACTCTCCCGCGCGGGCGGTCGTCGATTACCTCGACGAGGCTCCGGCCGATCTGCTGGTCGTGGCGACGGAGGGCCGCGACGGCGCCGCGCGATGGTTGCACGGTTCGACAGCCGAGGCGATGGCCAGGCGTTCGAAAACCATGACCCTGTTCGTACCCGCGGACGCCGAGAGAAGCTTCGTCTCGCTGAAGGACGGGACGCTGACGCTCAACAACGTGCTGATCCCGGTGGATCACGCGCCGGACGCGAGCGCGGCCGCCGAGTTCGCCAGACGCATGGCCGACATCGGCGGCGACGGCCAGGCGACGATCTCGCTGCTTCACGTGGGGCGCGAGAGCGACATGCCGCGCGTGCGAGCCGAGGACGGGGCGCGGTGGACGTTCGTCCGGATACACCGCGAGGGTGAACCGGTCGCCGAGATCCTTGCCGCTGCGGAACTGGTGGGGGCCGATCTCATCGTGATGCCGACCGCCGGCCGGGCGGTGTTCGAGGTGTTACGCGGCAGCACGACCGAGCGGGTGTTGCGTCAGGCTCGCTGCCCGTTGCTCGCCGTGCCGGCTTCGAGCGGGACGTGAGTCTCGCCGAACCCATCCACTACCTGTGCATTTTTACGAACCAACCTGACTGTCGGCAGGGTCGCGATGGCAGTTCTGGCGTGCGCGGCAACCAGCCGCACGCGCCGGTGTACGGCGTCACGCCAGGCTATTTCGCCCCGGCTTTGACGAGCATCCGGCGGATCTCCGGGGTCAAGGTTTTCGGGACTTTGCCGAAGCCGGGATAGTGTCCGCCGGGCCCGTTCGGTGCGTTGTGCAGCGGTGTCGCACCGTCACGTCCGGCGGCATTCGGGTCGGCGCCTCTGGCCAGCAGCGCACGGACGACCTCAGGCCAGTTCTTGTCGGCAGCGACCATGAGTGCGGTGTCGCCGCCGTCGTCGCGCCCATTGGGGTCCGCTCCGGCTTCGATCAGGGCGAGGGCGACGCGCGGCTGCGCGCGCGCGAGCGCGAAATGCAGGGGGCTGAGACGCACCGCCCGGTTTTCGGTCTCGATCCTGTGAGTGGCGCCCCACGTGCTGTTCGGGTTCGCGCCGGAGTGGATCAAGTCGATCGCTCGCGCTTCGTCGCCATCCCAAATGGCTCGATACAGTTCGGAGTTGCCGAACGGAAACAACTCCGCGAGAGCGAGGCCCAGCAACAGCACGCCAACGACGATCACCAGCCGGCTCCTTGCCTCGCCGCGCGCAGATCGCCACTGCGCGCGTCCGCGGTTGCCGACCGGCAAAATCTCGAGCGCTTTGAAGACCATGATCATGGCCTCCGGCCGCCGGATTCTCCCCGCTTAACTTTCCGACCGCGGATCGACCATCACGACGCGACTCGTGCGAAGGGCGCCGTTCGCGCGAAGACGTACCAGAGCGGTTTGCCGCTACAGCGTCCCGCCAGCGACTTCCTCGACGTAGTCCATGCGCACGGAGGACGCGATCACGCCACCGCGCGCCATGGCCTCGCGCAGGACCGGCTGATTCAGGAGGGCATCGGCAGACTCCCGCGAATCGAAGGTGCTCGCAACGATCACGAGATTCGGATCATCCTGCCCGCGCCAGACCCGGTGTGCCCGGATCCCCTTGCTCCAGTCGGCAGTGACCGCACGATCATATTCCGGCCGCCAGGCATCGTAGTCGGCTACGCGGTGTTGAATGAAGACGGTGATCATCTCGGGCTCCTTGATTCGGACGCGCATCAGAGGACGCTGACACTCGGGAGTCAACCTCGCTGCCGGTGACAGGATTCGACCCGCCGCGTCGCTTCCCGCGGGGCGGGCACGCCCAGTGCAGTTGACGTTTTACGGAGTATTGCATCAATACTGACCGCCATGACGCCCGAGACCAAACCTCCGCCCACCCAGCGTCCGTGATGCCAACTTGTGCACAGCAGCTCCCCCGTCCGTCGCGACACGCACTCCGTCGGCCACAAGAGTGCGCGATCAGGGAATCGGTACCCGGTAGATGTTGCGTTGGGTCGCACTTCGAACGAACGCGACCCGAGGCGCAACGTCGGCCGGATACACGGAGCCGTCCATCACGTGCGAGATCCGCAGAGCAGCCAGGTCGGCATCTGTCTGGATGCCGTGCGGTGGAAAATGCGGGAGCGTCTCGCCGGGCACGAGCGGAACGATGAACGTCCGCGCATGACCGATGCTGCCCAACCTGAGGACCAGGGATTTCGCGTTCGGCGTCCAGTCGACCTCGCACTCCATCGGGCACAGTCGGACCGGTTGCGCGTGGGGCGTTGTCGGAAACGCGACATTCTCCTGGCTGGAGTCCATGCCTGCCGCGGCTTCGACGCGGGCGATCAGCCACGCGTCGTCTGGCGAGACACTCAAAAAGAACACGACCGGACGCGCCATGGCCTTGTGCGAGTCGCCGCCAGCGTTCATGCGATAGATGAAGCTCGCGCCACCTTCGGAACTGCGATAGTAGATGCTGCCGCGCGCACCAAAATGCGGGCTGTCCGCCTCGAGCATCGAGAGCTGGCGGGGTGCTGCCGAACGATCCATCGGACCAAGCCAGATGTGCGACACGCCACGCTCGTCCAGCGCGGCAAACACGATGTGATGGCCGTCGCGTGACACCTCGAAGCCGCTCACCCGGACCCCCGGAAACAGCGGTTCGGATTGCGCGCTGTCGACGTCCGTCCGCCACAATTCACCGGCGCGTTCGCCGGGCCCCGCGAATCGCACCGCACCCTGACGAACGAGATACAGCAGCCGGCCGTCGGCCGAGAACGGCTGCGACGTGCCGGAGTTGGGAATCCCCGGGATGAACGCGTAGCCTTCCCGGGAGACCTCATGCTCGCCGGACGCGTCGCGCACCCAAATCGACGACTGGCGAAGACCGATCGACGTCAGCAGCGATCGGTTGTCGGGCGCCACCGCGACCCCTTCCTCTTCACCTGGCCCGAAGGAGATCTGCTCGGGAATGCCGTCAGGAAAGCGCTGCCGCCAGATGTGAAAGCTGCCGCTGGTGTTGGACGAGAAATACATCCACGTCCCATCAGGCGACCAGGCCGCCGACGTGCACTGTCCGTCCGGACCGACACGCCGGCTCGTGCGCCCGTTCATGGCGACAAGCCGGCACGGTTGCCAGACGGGTCTGACCATTTCAGCAATGAGTGCCCACGCGCCATTCGGCGACGGATACGACCGGTGAGCCATCCCCTGGGAACCTTCGGGGCTGTAGACGTCGCGGACCACTGCGCGCCTGTCATCCGCCGACACGACCTTCATGTGCAGCCCGGCGGCGATTTCCGAAAACAGCACCTGCCCGCTGCCGAGCCATGTCAGCCCTGAGGCGTTCGCCAGCCAGAGCCGCGGCGTCCGCCCGGCCAGCGGAACAAGCCACGTGTCCCACAGGAACTCGTTGCTGACGCTCGTGTAGGCGATGCCGGAACCGTCCGGGGAAAAGACGGGACTCATTTTTTCTGAAGCGTCGGAGGTCAGCGGTACTGACTCTCCGTCTGGCAGCTCCTTCAGATAGATCTGTCCCAATCCTTTGAATGTGCTCTCGCCGCGAATGAACGTCAGCAGCCGTCCGTCGCGAGAAAGGGCCGGCGAGGTCACAGAGTCCGCGAAATGCGTGATCTGCGCGTACTCGCCGCGTCCGGCGGCGCGGGGCACGGGGCCTGGCCACATCGCCACGAATCCTGCGACACCAGCGACCGCAACCGCGGCGGCCGTGAGCCGCAGGCGGCGAGTCGAGAGAAATCCGGCTGAGGCGGGCACAGCGAGCGTGGCCGCGACTTGCGAGAGATCCGCGCGCACCGCTGAAGCCGTTTGATAGCGGGCGTCGCGCGACGGCCGCAGCAATCGAAGGATCACTCGCTCCAGCGCGGGAGGGACCGCTGGATTGAGATTTCGTGGAGAAGGCGGGCTCTCGTAACGCCCGAGAATTGCGATTTGGTCTCCGTCAGCGCTGACGAACGCCCGCCGCCCGGTCACCATTTCGTAAACGACGGCGCCGAGGGAGAACAGGTCAGTGCGTGCATCGATCTCGTCGCCGGCCGCCTGCTCGGGAGACATATACGCAACGGTGCCCAACACCGCGCCGGGACCCGAGACGTCCAACGCCCGCCCAACCCACGTGGTCGCGCCTACGGCAGCATCGCCATAGCGGTTGACACCCTTCGCGAGTCCGAAGTCGAGGACCTTGATCGCCGCTGCGGGGGTGATCTTGATGTTGGCGGGCTTGATGTCCCGGTGGATGATGCCGCGATCGTGCGCGGCTTCGAGAGCCTCGGTGATCTCGATCGCGATCGTCACCGCCTCGGCCAGTGGCAGCGGACCGCTCGCGAGTCGCTCCGCGAGCGTCGATCCCTCGACCAGCTCCAGGACCAGTGCGGGCACACCGTCCATGTGTTCGAGGCCATAGATGGCGCCGATCCGCGGGTGATTGAGCGCCGCGAGGATGCGCGCCTCGCGTTCAAACCGCGCCACCCGGTCCACATCCGCCGTGACGACCTGCGGGAGGATCTTGATTGCGACATCACGGTCCAGGTTGAGGTCGCGAGCGCGATACACCTCCCCCATGCCTCCGGCGCCGAGCCGGCTCTCAATCACGTACGGCCCGATGCGATCGCCGACGAGGGGACCCGGCTCGCTCGCGCTGGCCGTCAGTTCGGCCGCCGCCCCGCTTAGAAAATCGTCCACCTCAGAGGCCCGGGCCAGCAGCGAGTCGACCTCGCGGCGCAGATCGCCGTCTGCACCGCAAGCGTCCGCGACGAACGCCGCCCGACCGTCCACCGCCCGCATCAATGCGGATTGAACGATCGGGACGATGCGGGCCCACTGTTGCGGAGTCACGCGCGGTGCCCGCCCGCGGCGCGGTGGGGGTTTCCGTTCAGCTCGCGATGCAGCCAGAGCTTGGCCACACGCCAATCGCGCTTGACGGTCTCGCTGGAAACGTTGAGGACCTCCGCCGTCTCTTCCAACGTCAGGCCACCGAAGAAGCGGAGCTCGACGACCCGGCTCCGTCTGGCGTCTATGGTTGCAAACGTTTCCAAGGCGCGATCGAGTTCAATGACGTCGAGCGGCCGTTGAGCGGCTTCGAGCAGGGCGCCGTCCAGCGACACTCGTTCTGCTCCGCCGCCACGCTTTTGATAACCGCGTGCTCGCGCGTGGTCGACGAGCACGCGTCGCATCAGCCGTGCGGCAATGCCCATGAAGTGAGCGCGGTCCTGCCACTCGAGGCGACGGGCGCCGGCCAAGCGAAGGAAGGCCTCGTTGACGAGGGCGGTCGGCTGTAAGGTGTGGCCGTTGCGCTCGTGGCGCATGCAGGCCCGCGCCAGCCGGCGCAGGTCGGCTTCGACGAGCGGCAACAATCGAGCGAGCGCGGTCTCGTCGCCGTCGCTCCATGCTTGCAGCAGCCGGGTTACGTCCGGTGGCGTCGATTGCACCCACGCCCTCTATTCCAGCTGGTCGAGTGGGGTTAGCGTTTGTCGATCGTGTGACCCGGTTTGCGACGGTTTCCCGCATTCCCCTTCGAGAGGACAGAAGTATGTCACAGCGTGCTGGCCATGCCACACCCACGATTCAGGTGTCGCAGTGGCAGCCGTTCATGTCGAACACCTCTCCGAAGGAGCAGAACTCATGAAGAAGCTACTCGTGCGGATGGTGGGGGCGGCGATCCTGTCAGTCGGTCTGTCCGGCGTCACGTTCGCGGCCACCGACCGCGATCGGTGCAGTGAGCGGACGCTGCAGGGCCGGTATGTGTTCTCGGCGACCGGATTCGTGATCAACCCTGCCACCGGCGTGGTCCAACCCAAGGCCATCGTCGAGATCATCGACTTCAATGGGGACGGCACCCTGGCGGTGCCGGCCGCAACGCGCAGCGTCAATGGTGTGATTATACGGAGCGATCCGTCGGTCGGCACTTACCAGGTTTCGGACGACTGCACCGGAACGCTCACGTTCGAGGGTCCAGGGTTTGACATCTTCGTCGCGCCGCGCGGCGACCAGCTGTGGCTGATTCAGACCAATCCGAATAACGTGTTTCAGGGGTCGGCGACGCGCACATCCCGCGCAACGCCGGACGAGGATCCGCGCTAGCAGAACCAGGCGCAGGAGTCGGCGCACGAGGACGGCACGGTGCGGCGCATGACTCCTGCTCCTTCGCGACCGCAGTCCGTCCTATGGGACCTTACTTCCAGCCGTCGTCCGTGCGATGCCATGTCGGGTCGGGGTTGTAGCGATCGATCTTCTTGGCCAGGTTGAGCGAGTCCGGCCCGAGATCCTTCTGATACACGATGCCGTCGTGGCTGACGATGAACGTCTGAACGCCGCTGACGCCATAGTCCGCCGGCGTGGCGATGAGCGCAAAGCCGCCGACCATCATTCCCCCGATCACGTAGTCCATCTGTCCGAGGTGCGCGGCCGGGCCCTGGCCCTTCAACACCTGAAAGTAGTAGCCGTGATACGCGCGCATCTTGTCGATGCCGTAGCCTTCCTGGATCGCGGTCGCGACGGCTTCGCTGATCGGACCGCCGGGGCTGCCGTCGGCGTTCTTCCAGTACAGGCCGTCTTGCGTGCCCGGCGTGCTGATGATGCGCTGGGCGTACTGATGGACGCCGGAAGTGTCGTGCACGTCGAGCGCGTAGTCCTTCTGCGCCTCGACGAATCCGCGGCACACGTCGATCGCGTCGAGCTCATTCGCCCCGACGCGCCGGAACAGAATCTCGTCGCGGCCGGCCTTGGCGTCGAAGTACCACTTGCCGGAAGTCTTCACGAGCGGCACCGGTAGAGGCCACCGCTCAGCGCCGACGACGAGCGTCGCGCGAGCGGGATTCGACGGGCTGACCAGTACCGCCTGTGCCTCAGTGGCTTTGGCCGCAAAGGCCAGACTGAGGTTCCGATCCTGGACGTTGTCCTGGCTGGTCACGAGGTCCGTGCCGTCCGGCCCAAGGATCGCGACAAGCGCCGTCACATCGAACGTGGCCGCGGCCTGGATCAGCGCCTCGGCGGCGGCCTTCGCTGTCGCGAAGCCCTTCGCACCGGCTGGAGGCTTGACTGCCGCAACGGCCGGCGACGCCTTCGGAGTCGCTGGCGGGGGTGGCGTCTGACCGAGAAGCACCGGGGCGCCGGCCAGGGTCACGAGGATTGCGAGCGCGCCGGCGTAGTGGATGGCCGCCGACGATGATGTTGTTGCCACGCGTGATCTTGGCGTCATGACCGCTTATCTGCGGCGTCCGCCGCCGCCGGAGCGGGAGCGCGAAGCGCCCACGCTGGAGGAGCCGCGCTGGCTGGCACTATTCGCTGCGGCACCGTTGGACCGGCCGCTCGACGCCCCGCCGAACGCGTTGTTGCCTCCCGCCGCAGTCGCCGGGCTACTGCGCGGAATGCTGCGATTGCCGACGCGATCGGCGGCACCGGTGCTTCCGGCTGCTCGATTCGCGCCGGGATTCGCGGCGCGGTCGCTTGCAGCGGCGCTTCCGGTGCTTCGAGTCGCGCCGGTCGTCCCTCCGCTCGGCCTGCCGCTGCTCCGGTTCGCGCCGGAGGAAGGCGTCGGCCGCGCGGCCGTGCCCTGATTCTGGCGAGCGGCGCTCGCCTTCCGGTTCGCCGCCGAATCCCCCCGGGTGGTACCGCTATACCGATTCGCGGTCGCGCGGTCCGCGTACGGCGCGCCGCCGCGATGTACCGGATTGTGGTTCCAGTTGCCATTGGCGCCGCCCATCCGGTTGTAGCTGTTGTACCGGTTGTAGTGGTTCACGTAGCGGTTGTTCACATTGATGTGGACGCTGCCATAGCCCCAGCGCGGACCATAGCCCCAGCCGCCGCCCCAGAACGCGCCCATCGCCACGCCGACGCCGAAGCCGATCGCGACGCCCGCGGCGTAGTAACCCACCGGCGGGTAGTAGATCGGCGGGTAGGGATACACCGGCGGGCCGTAGACGACGACCGGGTTGTAGGCCGGAACGTAGATCACCTGCGGGTTGGCCTGTTGGATCACGATGACCTGTTCGGTCTGTACGACCTCGGTCGTCACCTTCTGCTGCGGCGTGGTCTTCAGCGTGCCGGCGTCGGACGCCTTCTTGCGCATCCGCTGAACGGCGTCCATGACGTCGCTCTGTTGGGCCAGAAACGCGTTGCCAAGCTCCGTGGTCCACTTGATATCGTCGCTGAGCCGCTTGACCGCCTCAGGAACGCCCGCCATGGCCTGGACGCTCGGGTCCCAATCCTGTTTCTCGACCGCCGCCGCCAGGGCGTCGTCCTTCAGCGTGGGATTCTTCTCGAGCCACTGCTGCAGTTGGACGATCTCCAGCGGATACGTCGACGCGGCGAGCATCTGCGCCAGCAGCGGGTCAGGATACAGCGCGATGGGCGCGACCAGCGAATCGAGCTGGTCGGCCGGAATCGTCGTCGTTTGCCGGGCAGCGGCCGCGCCGGTTGACGTGCGGGCGAGCGCCGGTGGTGATGCGATGAGTACGGAGCCCGATGGCACCATCAACACGGCGCAGAACGACGCCGTCAGCCGGGTCCAAATACTTCTGGTATTCCGGTTCATTCGGGGCGTCTCCTGGCGTGCGCACATCGCTCGCGAAGCCGGGGCTCGGATGTCAGCATGCGGTGAGGGTGCCCCAGCTTCATGAAGGTGAGCCGCTGCGTGCCAGTGAGCGCGCCGCCAGCGCCAGCATCAGCCGCGACACCCCCGCCATCAGCAGGTTTACGCCGACCAGCGTGCCGATGGCCCACACGGAACTGGACGGCCAGTTTCTCCAGATCATCGCGCCGAGCAGGATCGTGATCACCCCGTTCACGAGCAGCCACGACGCGCCGCGTTCCCGTCGCATCTGCGTATAGGCAATTATGCGAAGGAGCGCTTCGGCGATGAGAATACCGGCGAGGAGCAGCGTCAGCGAGCCCAGACCGAGCAGCGGATGCATCAGGAAGTAGGCCCCGCCGATGACGTACAGCACGCCGATCAACCCGTGCCAAATGGCGCGGCCGGCCCCGCCGCCGCCAAATGCGCCAATCACGTGCGTCACGCCGGCGACAATCAGGATCCATCCGACCAGGACGGCGACAGCCAGGCCCGCCACCATCGGCTCGACCATCGCCATCAGCCCCAGGATGATCAATACGACTGCGATGGCGATGAGCCAACCACTGGCCTTCTCAACAATCCTCGCAGTTCCCGCCAAGCCGGCCGGCGGATTTCCAAGTGTCATCGCGAAACCTCTTCAGAGAATGAGATCGTTGACCCAATACGTGGACGGTCTGGAAGACGTCTCCAAACCGGCGCACCCGTGCGCGACGTCAAAGTACGAGTTGCTCCCAGAGAGTAGCCCAGATCCGGGTCGCACTCGTGATCGAGAGCAGCACGACGACGCCGGTCGCTGCCCGATAACACTGGCGAACTTCCCCTCGAGATGGGAGCTCGTCACCGCTTTCGCGCCGGCGCTACTCGCCCTCGAGGCGAACACGTTGACGTGCCGCCAGGTACCGATCCAATTCGGCCACGTCCTTGAAGACCGCTACACCGGGAAGCGCCTTGATGATCTCGAACACGTCCTGGATATGCGGCGGCATCTGGACGAACGACGCCTGTCCGCCGCGCTCCTTGAGCGCCTTGCGCGTCATCGCGAAGACGCGGAGACCGGCGCTGCTGATGAACGTCAACTGCGCGAGATTGAACACGATATCTGTGGCCGACTGCAGCAGCGGAGCGAGTTGCGCTTCGAGGCTGGGAGCGGTGGCCGTATCGAGACTGCCGATGAGCGTGACGGTGACGACACCGGCGCCGCCGCCGGGGCCATCTTTCTGAATCCGTATATCCAGTGGCATGACGTGGGACCTTTCAGGTTGACGGTCACTCGCGCGACTACGCCCCGCCGCCGTTCCGCAGGCCGGGACCAGCCGTTTGACGAGGCGCAGAACGTTCGTGCCGGCTTCACGCCGGTAGTGGATGTCATCGACGGCGCGGCGCATCAGGGCGAGGCCCCAGCCGCCACTTGCACCATCATCGGCCAGTTGAGCGTCGAGTGGCGGAGCGGCAGACGGGTCGAACGCCGGACCGTCGTCGCGCACCTCGATGATGAAGGCGTCGTGGGTGCGCTCGGCGGCGATACGGAACGTCCGCTGCCCGTCCCGCTTGAACGCATGGTGCACCACGTTGCTGGCACACTCCTCCAGGGCGAGCGCCAGGTCAAAAATGGTTCCGTCCGGGATCTGCTGCGCGGCGGCAAATTGCTGCAGGGCCTCGACACCGCGCATGACTTCTTCCGGGGTCGCGCGCAGATCCAGGTTCATGCGGCGCCACCATTCACCTTCAACGTGAGAATCGCGACGTCGTCGGACTGTGGCGCGCCGCCGGCGAACGTACGGACGTTCCGGAGCACGCCCGTGGTGATATGGGCCGCGGACTCGCCGGCGAGTCCGGCGGCATCAGCCAGCAATCGCGGGTTGCCGTAACACTGCCCCTGCGGATTGAAGGCCTCGCTGACGCCATCGGAGTAGAGGATCAGCGCGTCGCCGGGATTCAACCGCAGTTCCGTGCGCTCGAATTCCAGGCCGCTCTCGAACCCCAGCGCCGTGCCCAGGCTCTTCACGGCCCAACGCGCCGGTTCGTTGGCCGGCAACAGCACCGGGCGGCAGTGGCCGGCATTGGCGATGGTCAGCCGGTGCGATCCTGGCTCGAACACCGCGCACAAGAGGGTGACGAACATGCCTGACGGATTGTCCGCCGCGAGTTCGTCGTTCAGCCGCGCCAGAATGCGCGCGGGATCCACGAGATCCCGCGCCAGGAGTTGCGCCAGACTGATGGCGCGCACCATGAACATCGACGCTGGGATCCCCTTGCCCGACACGTCGCCGAGAAACACCACCAGCCGGTTCCGGCCGGCGGCGCACACGCCGTAAAGGTCGCCGCCGACTTCGCGCGCCGGTTCGAGCGCGGCGCCGATGCTCACCCCGTACGCCTCTTCTACGGCCGCGAAATCGTGCGGCACCATGCCCATCTGGATGTCACGGGCGATACGCAACTCGCTGGCCATCTGCTCTTTGACCGCGTCGCTGTACGCTTTCGCCTTGAGCAGCGAACGCACGCGGGCCCGCACCTCGAGCATGTCGAATGGCTTCGTCACGTAGTCGTTCGCGCCGGCTTCGAAACCGCGCGTCTTGTCGTGAACCTCCTCGAGCGACGACAGAAACATGATCGGTACGTCAGCGGTCTCGGCCCTCTCACGCAGGCGGCGGCACACTTCGTAACCATCCATGCCGGGCATGACGATGTCGAGCAGCACGAGATCGGGTGGAGTGCTGGCCGCCAGTTGCAGTGCCGTTTCGCCGTTCATCGCGAGACTCAGCTTGTGCTCGGCCTTCAGCCCTTCGACGAGGATCTCGAGATTGGCCTTGGCGTCGTCCACGAGGAGCACGCGACAATCGGAGAGCACTTTCATCCAGGTCAATGCTCCGGGGTGGTGCGTTCATGACGCGGGTGCGGTCCCAGAAGCATACCCGTATCGGGCAGGCGCGCGACCCTGGTGGAAAGGCGGGCGGGGACGACCGTGCTCGCTGGGCATCAGCGCGACTCGTCACCCGGAGCGACTGAACGATGCGGAGGTCATCGCCAGGTTGCCGTGGCCCGAACAGCCCGTGTGGGTCGCATGGCGGTAAATGTAGCCGTCCACGGACGATGTTGCGACACGACCGACCACATCGCTAGACGCATCTTAGGGTGAAAGTGGCGCC
>Ga0207697_10000721_pt1 | contig 18793 bp, 27 predicted proteins | sample KBSSwiS5withPhiX_FD_184293 | JGI IMG/M metagenome (GOLD analysis project Ga0207697, IMG submission 184293) | Switchgrass rhizosphere microbial communities from Kellogg Biological Station, Michigan, USA, with PhiX - S5 (SPAdes) (version 2) | ecosystem: Host-associated > Plants > Roots >... | reverse complement strand
GGCGGCGATCCGCGGCCGTTCGTCTGTCGTGCTTAATAGCGACCGTCGTCCTAATTTCGGCGGCCAGGCTGATCCCCGAAACCCGGCACTCCGCGCCGGCTGCCGCCGATTCATTGTTCATGCGGAGAGCTGTCGCGGAGGGCAGCTGATGAGAACCTATCGGAAGCTCCTCACCCTGGAAGCTCTTTCCGGTGTGGCCGACATCTCGGTTCGTTACCTCCGTGAAGAAATCCGCGACGGAGGACTGTTGGCGATTCGCATCGGGCTTAGAGAGTACCGCGTCACGTACGAGGACGCTCGCGCCTACCTCAGTTCTCGGGTTTCGGATGACCGGCTCGAGCTCCTCCAGGTAATCTCACCTGTGATTATTCCGAGGGCACACGTTGCGCTCAAGTGTGCTGATGTAGCCGCGTTTCTCGATGTGTCGCGGCAACACGTTCGTAATATGCTGCGGTCCGGCGACTGGGGCGGGCTTGTCCTCATGTCGACGATCCGGATCTCGCATAGCCGTCTGGCGGACTTCCTGTCGACCCATCGAACGGGTTGAGAGTGACAGCCGCCAAGCACTTTGCAAGAGTTCGCAAGAGTTCACATTAACAAACAGAGGAACAGACATACTTTTCAATTTCTGTAACCGCGCTCACGCTGGGCGTAGCACTTTAAGGAGCTACGCCACTTGCCTACCACATCCGAATTCCTCACCACAAGCGCCACGGCGCGCGAACTCGGGCGCAGTGAACATACAGTGCGGGAGTACGATCGCACCGGCGTGTTGCCAGCCGTGCGCGCCAGTAACGGCAATCGGCTCTTCGCCCGCTCTGACATCGACGCGCTGAAGCGCTGCTGGGCAGCGCAGGAGCAGCCGACCGGAGACCACCGGTGACCCGCGCTGACATCCAGAAGGCGCTGGCGCGTCTCTTGGCCGCGGCGCTCGTCGCGGACATCCGGCGCGAGGACGAGCGGCCCGCGGACGATGGGAAGGCCGCATAGATGGCACCTGCCCCGCGGCGTCGTTACTCGCGAATCCCGGTGGGGATCATTGAGTCACTCCCGACGTCCATTGGCGAGACCAAGCCGAGTCCGTTGGTGCTCTATCTGTGGCTCCTGCTCTCGCCGTTCAGACGCACGCTGCCGGGCGTCGTCCGGGCCGGTGAGTTGATGCTGGCCGACGCGTTGAAATGGTCGCCAGCGGCGATCAGGCGCTGTCTGGGTGAGCTCGAGCGCGCTGGCGTCGTCATGGTGGACCGCGAGGCGCGCGTCCTGTTCGTGGTGTCCGCCATCGCAGACGACCCGCCGCGCAACGTCCAGACGCTCAAGTCGTGGGCCGCCGACGCCGGTGAACTACGCGGGCCGGTTCGCACTGCCATTCACCAGGCTGTGACGGAAGTAGTGGCTGGGCTCGAGAAGGCCGACGAATTGTCCCGAGAATGGGCGTCCCTGACGGCTTCGTTCGGCAACAGCAACATCGACAGCAACGGTGACAGTCACCGCAACAGCCGCGGTGACAGTAGGGGCACTCCTAAGCCTTTGCCTTTACCTTCTCCGGTACCAGAGCCACAGCCGCAGCCGCAGCCACCGAATCCGACCCCGCAGGACTTAACCGTAATCACCGATGCCTTCGAACGGCTCGGCCCGCCGTTCGAGTACGCGGCGGCGGCGGCGAAGCTCTCGCCAGAAAACCAAGAACGGCTCAGAGCCATACCGCTCGAGGAGCTCGGACCGGCGCTTGAGGGGCTTGCGACGTCCTTCTTGGCTGGTGAACGGGCGAAGGATCCACCGGCGTTGCTGAAGTTCATCAACAAGCCCGATTTGCGACGCAAGTTAATCGAAGGCGAGTACACGGAAGTTGGACGGATTTGGAGTTGCGCGCTCTGCGGGATCGCGCACGACATCCTCCGCGAGTGCGCGCCCATTTGCCGGGGGTGTAATCGGCGCCATGAGGCCGCGGTGTATTGCCGACCGCTCGAGTTCCTCACGGAACAGGAGGCGGAGCGTCGTCAGGAGCGGGAACAGCTCGAGGCGGAGGCACAGGCCGCCGGCCTGAAGGTGGAGGAACTGGCAGCCAAGCGATCCGCCAACGCTGCGGCGAAGTTCCGCGCGGATCTCGCGGCCGTCAAGGCCAGGATCGGAGCCTGCACATGACCCGCGACCGCGCATCTGAATGCCCGGCTTGCGACACAGCGGCGCCACCGGAGTGGGATCCCATCATGGTGCGATTCCACTGCCCTCGTTGCAGCACGACTTGGCGCCGGCCGCGTGGCCGTCTGGTCCCGGCCGTGACGCGGCTGCCCTACACCGCACCACCCCTGACCATCGAGACCGAGTTGCCGGCTCGACGTGCCCAGCTACCGGGACGGCAGGCCGGTTATGAGCGCGGCTATGGCCACGATGCTGACGATGAAGATCAGACTCGAAAGCAGCAGGCCATACGCCACGAGGGCCGCACGCAGCTCGCCGTCACGAGTGGAACGGATCAGTCGAGTCATACAGACCTCCGGGTCAGAGTTCACGATACACCCGCTCGGAGGCCGGCGGCGCAAATAGTAGAGGGTAGCGCCACCTCCACTTCCACCCAAGATCGCGCCCAAAGACGCTGCGCGTTTTCCGCAGAAAGTGCCGTTCAAATGAGCGTTTTGGTGGGCGGAAAGGGCAGGTTGTGACCGTGCGTCCGGAACTTCCGGCTGATTGCCCGGTCTGCCGCGGGCCGATCCCGTTGCCGGACGTTGCCCGCGCGCTGCGCGGCGGAAGCGTCCGCTCTATTGCGGCGAACGCTGTCGGCGAAGGGCCAGTCGTGGCATGGCAAAAGGGCGGCGCGCTGCCGCGCTGTTGCGCGCGTGGGGCACGGTTGCTCGAGTTCGCGCGGAGATCACACGCGCCGAGCAGTTCAACCAGGCAGCCGTGGAGATCGCGGCCTGGGCAGGAGGACGGGCGAATGGGTGACGACTACCTGCCGTACGTGAAACCGATCACGCGCGCGGAACGGGAGGCGGCCTATGCAGGCGCGGCGGCCGCATCAGAGGCATGGACTGGTCACGCGCCGCAGCGCCGAAGTCGGGGGCTGGCAGCGGCACATGTGCGACCTGGCGCTCGAGCGTCCCACTGTTGACATGCGATGGCTGCGGCAAGGAACGGTATCCGAGCGCCTGATCCGGACGTCCGCCGGCGGGGGCGCGGCGGTCATGGGTCTGCACGTGGTGGTGGTCCAGCCGACCGTCAACCAGAAGACGCTGTGCACCGTGGCACACGAGAGCCGGATCAGGTCGTCCGCACAATCCCGCCACGCGTTCGAGTTCTGGTATCTGCGCATCGGAGCGGTGGCCGAGCAGTTCGGCTATCGCAAGGTTGGATAAGGGCCGGCGCCGCGCTGGACCGTGCGTGGCCGGCCGCCTCGGCTTTCCCGCCGAGGTGAGTTAGCGCACGGTCCAACGTTCCGATGACCGGAGGGGCACGTCAGATTTCTACAGACGCACGCGAGCGCCAGACCCTCCGGGTTTTGCGCCCGCGCGTTCGGTTTTAAAAAGTTCGCTCGCCCGGGGGGCACAGGCAAATCTCTACCGCCGTCACGGGGCGCCCGACCCTCCGGGTTCTGCACAGCATTCCGCGAAATTTGCGGGGGGGGTCACAAAAAAGGCGCTGACATGAGGCCAAACATGACGAACTCGGGCGGCGAGTGCCAGGTTTGCGGGACACCTTTCCCGGAGCGAAGCCTCGATCAGGGCCGACACGGTGGCCGGCCGCGCCGGTACTGTCCCGCCGGCCAGATGCAAGGCCCGGGCGCGCGGTTCGAAACAACGTCGCAGTCCGACTTAAACGCAAACCCACAAAAGAGCGCCGGTTCCGGCTCTGTCCGAGTCGCGCCGTAGATCATCACACCGCCGCCCATGACCGTGAGGAATATTCCCCCCGCCTGCAGGCGTTGATGCGACTTCGAGGCAGGCGGGTTGGCTTGCTGAGTGCCCGCGGCAGCCAAGGCATCGCGCAAGGGTCCAGCGTGGCTAACTGCCGGCACCGATAGGCACAGCAGAGAAATCAGCAGACAGCGACGCGTGGATCTCATGGGACCAAAGAGTCTACCACTCGGCCGCAACCCTCAGGAACGTGCCGGAGTTCGGAATGTAATCACCGGCGGCTCGGAGGACTGGCTCTCTTGTGCAGGGTCACACCCGCACGACGTTGTGGCCCTCGGGGCGCATCCGCGCTGCCCCTTCTCGTCAGGGCTGCGCTCGACGTTCCAGACGGCCCCGCAGGACTGGCACATGAAATAGGCGACGTACGAGGTGAGTAAAGTCTGTTTGGGACCAGACGTACCGCACCGGCTGCACGCGTTGGACGTGGGTTGAGCCATGGCAGGCACTCCAGTAAAACCGGCCTTCGATCGCAGAAAGCCGCCGCCCTGGACGGGAGGACAGGACGGCGGCGGAAAACCGATGAGCGAAGCTACTGCCGGGCGCGTGCCAACGGCGGCCGAGGCGGGAAAGAGATGCTACGCCGCACGTCGAGCCTTTTCAATTCCGGAGGGCAACGGATGTCAAGAGCGGAATCGGAGAGCGTCTCTGGCGTCGCTAGATGACGCGTTAGGCGCACCCGCCGCCGCAGCGGTGTCCTGTGCGGTCTGGCATGGCGTTGCTGGCCGCGCTGAGCGCGTGCGTCAGGCTGTCCTCCACGCAATCGACGACGGCGTTCTCCCCGGCGGGGCAGATCCACACGATGAAGTCACCGCTCGCATTCTCAGCGACCAGGGCGCCGATCCCGGTCTCAAGCGGGCGATCGCAGATTTGAACCGCAAGCAGGCCGGCCAGCTGGCCGAGGCCCGACAGGACGGTGGACAGTGATCGGCGTCGCCCCGGCACTCGCCGCCGAGTTCACTGCGCGCGGCTACAGCGACAACGAAGTCGCCCGGCTGCTGGGACCGATGGCGCACAAGGGCAAGCTGCGGCTCGTCTACTCGAGGCCCAACGGTGACCTCACCACGGCGCTTCCGAGTTCCAAACACCTGTACTACGTCGGCAAGGGCTTTGAGGCGGTCGCGATTGCAGATCCGCCGGCTCCGGTCGATACCACGCCGATCGTCACCAGCCCAGACCTTCGCGAGCACGCCAACCACGACCGCGTTGCCGTCTGGGCGCGCGGGGCGGACCGGCTCGAGAGCTCATGCCGCAACGCCTTCCAGCTGATTGCCAAAGGCTGGGCGTTTGTGGCGTTGGCCGATGCCGATCGGCGGAAGGCTGCCGCCGAGGCGCGACCGTTCCCGGAGGAGCCCGCAGCGGCCCCTCTGGCGGATACATCGGAGGCCAAGAAGTAGCACACGCGGACGCGTGTTTCGTTTGTCCGCGGCGGATGGATGTCCGTCGCCCTCCAGTTGTTCGTGAATCAAGGAGCGACGGCAGTGCAGCAGCAGAGACAGACCGGAGAACGGGCTTGGGCCGATGTTGGCATTAGCAACTCCTGTAACGACGACGCAATGCAAGAAGGATAGTTAGGCCCACGCTAAAGAGCGGCAAACTTCCAGGCTCCGGAACGGCGGTGGCTGCCTCGACGCTAACGTCGTCAAGGTCCCAGACCCACGCGTCGTGTTGGAACGTAAAAACAAGATCGGTACTCGCCGACGAGGCCAATGCGGTGTAACTGAACAATCTGTAGACCGCGGGTTGGATCGAGGGGGCCGTCCTGATATTGGTTAGCGAGTCCAGGACAATACCGTCAAAGGACACGCTGAAGAAATTCGGCGTAACTGCAGTATTCACCCAAAACTCAATGTCATACGAAACTCCCGCAGTCGTCGCGAGTGTCTGGGTGATAGAACCTGTCGAACCAGGAGTTCTTACAGAAGTTGCTAGCCCCGCACTGAAGCGTCCCGAGTGTGGGGAGAAGTCGTCAACGGCTGTAAAGGAGAGGTCCCCGGACAGAGCCCAGCCGGTAAAGTCGCCGGTTTCAAATCCCGGATTGGTAATGATACTGGCCTGCGCAGCGCCAGCGAACAAAGTGGCGAGCACCAATGCCGTCGCACCCCAACGTATCGCTGGAAACATGCTCAGCCTCCTTGGAAGAGAGTGCGGCGCTGAACCGGTGACGCGCCTGAGCTTGCAACCAACGGAACGACGAGAGTTGCAGGGGCGGTGGGACATTGTCTGACCCCTTACCCGACATTTCGCGATTTGACGACCGTTGATCGGTCGCATCCTACACCAAACAGAGCGCGTTCCGGTACGGAGTCACCCCCGTATCGATCTCCCATCGAAACAGCCGCCGGGCGGCGCGACAATGCCGGGAGCCAGGCGCAATCGTCGTGCAGCCTGCTCGGGCTTATTGGTGGCGGTAACGACGCGCGCCTACGGCAAGAGCGGCTGCGCCAAGTAGCGCCAGCGGCGCGGGCTCCGGAACCTGATTGATGACGATGTTGTCGAGCGCCGAATCGTCCGTCGCGCTGAATCGCACGCTTGTCAGGTTGGCCCAGTTGAGGGTTTCCGAGGTAGCGGTGGACAGACCGGCAAACGTTGCAGTCAGGGTGCCGCCCCCCGAGAGAGTCCCCAGAAGGGTCATTGAAACTGTGGACGTTGACGAAAGGGTAGTCGGTCCGACGAGCAGGCTGTTCAAGGTGAACGGCGCCGCGCCGCTGAGCGTGATCAGGTTGCCCTCGGCGAACCCAAAGAAGTCTGTGGTGTCACCCGGGAAGTCAGTGACGTTCGCTGAATCGAACACCGCCGAGTTGGCGTTGGTTGGCGTGAGCGTCAAGCCCGCTTCCGCATAAGGAGCCGCCGGATTCACGTTGAGCACGTTTCCTGTCAATGCCACGTTCTCGAATGTAATGGTAAGTGCTGAGGCAGTTGTCCCGGGGAGTAAGAGAAGAATGCTCAGTGACCAGAACAGCCGGATCATCACGGGAGCCTCCATTCCTATCGAGGTGCCGTTCCAGACCGGACGCTACAAGACGCCGGAATGGGCGGGATCGTAGCACGCGAGTGGGTATCGCGCTCGCCGCGTCGTCACCAGGGCTGTCATGGACGCGATGGTAGGGTCCGCGGCGCGCCCCAGCCCTTGACCTCGAATGCGGCTCGCCAAAACTCGGCCCGATCGACCATCTCGCCACCGGAGCGGCAGACCTGAGACTTCATCAACTCGCCATCAATGAACAGCCGGAGGTCCCACCCAAGCTCCACCGCCCAGACCTGGCACACCGCGGTGAACGTCTGCTCGCCTTTCACCCTTCGTGAGGCGCCAGGCATCCGGCAGTCGTTCCGGGTCGGCGTTGTTCCAGAATTCGGGTTTGGGGACGTTCATCAGAGGGCGGATCGTAGCACGGCGGTGTCTCAGGTTGATGGTGCTGCATCTACTCGCGTCTGACGTCTCCGGCGACTTTGTCGTCACGGAGCGCGATACACCGGGAGTGCCGCAGATGATTCTCGCCCTCCTGCGCCAAACCATATGGGCCGCCCCGATGGTCGTCGGAGCCGTCGGCGCCCTTATCCAGCCAGGACATCCCCAGCGCACGCGCTGGCGGGTCTATCGATCGTCTGGGTACGGGCTGCTGCAGTCAGCCTGGTGGCTGGTTCGATGATCGCCGCCATATACGCCCGCAAGAGCACCGAGCAGAACGGCGTCGCCGACGAGCAGAAGAGCGTCGCGCGCCAAGTCGATCACGCCCGGCAGTACGCCGTCCGTAAAGGTTGGACCGTCGATGATGCCTCTGTGTTCATAGACGACGGAATCTCCGGCGCGGAGTTCGCGACTCGTCCCGGCTTCCTGCGGCTGATGAACAGCGTCAAGCCGCGGGCGCCCTTCCAGGTGCTCGTGATGTCCGAGGAATCCCGGCTCGGACGTGAGGCCATTGAGACGGCGTACGCCCTCAAGCAGTTGGTGACGGCTGGCGTGCGGGTGTTCTTCTACCTCGAGGATCGCGAGCGGACGCTCGACTCCCCCACCGACAAGATCATGCTGTCGCTGACCGCCTTCGCCGACGAACTCGAGCGCGAGAAGGCCCGACAGCGGACCTACGACGCCATGTTGCGCAAGGCGAAGGCCGGCCACGTGACGGGCGGCCGGGTGTTCGGGTACGACAACGTCGAAATGCTGGGAGCGGATGGAAAACGCGCCTTCGTGGTGAGGAAAGTGAACGATGCCGAGGCCGAGATCGTTCGCGTCATCTTCGATCTGTCGCGCAAGGGGCGCGGACTGAACGCGATCGCAAAGCTTCTGAACAGCCAGGGCGCAGTAGCGCCCCGCTCACAGCAGGCCCGTCCCCGCTCGTGGGCTCCGTCGTCAGTCCGGGAGATCCTGTACCGCCAGCTGTACCGTGGAGTGGTCGTCTGGAACCAGACGCAAAAGCGCAACGCTTGGGGTCAGGTTCAGCAGAGAGCCAGGGCTGTTGGCGAGTGGGTCAGCATCGACGCGCCCCAGCTCCGGATCGTCACCGAGGACGTCTGGGACGCCGTCCACGCGCGGCTGGACGCGTCCCGCCGACAGTACCTGCGGGGAACCAAGGGTCAATTATGGGGACGTCCCGCCCGTGGTGTGGAATCGAAATACCTCTTGCCCGGTCTCGCCCGGTGCGGGAGCTGCAACGGCAGCATCTACGTCAAGAGCCGGAGCCACGGCAAGAGACGCGCCTACTTCTACGGGTGCACATCCTTCCACCTGCGGTTCGTCGGTCTGCTCGAACAGTCTCGAGGTTCCAATGGACCGTTCCGACCTCGCCGTGCTGGCGTCCATCGAACGAGATGTGCTGCAGCCGGATGTCATCGCGGCCACGTTACGCAAGACACTTGAGCGGCTGAAACCGCAAGCAGCGGCTGCGCAGGGCGCCCGTCAGGAGGTCGAGAAGCGGCTTCAGACAGTGGAGCGCGACCTAGAGCGCCTCACGGCTGCTATCACCGCTGGCGGCCAGCTGAGCACGATTGTGCTGGCGATCAAGGAACGCGAGACGGCGCGCGACCAGTTGCGTCTTGATCTGCGGTCGATCGACCGAGCCGGCAAAGCCGCGACCGTCGACCTGCCAACGGTCGAGCGCGACCTGCGCACCACATTGGACGAGTGGAAGGTCTTGCTCCGCAAGCACGTTCCGCAGGCGCGCCAAGTGCTCAAAAAGCTGCTGGCGGGCCCGCTCGTGTTCACGGCAAACCGAACGGGCGGGGACCGCTACTACGAGTTCTCGGCCCCGATCGCAATCGGCCGGATTGTCAGTGGTTTAGCTGGGGCAAATATGGTGGCGTCCCCAACGGGAGTTGACCGCGCGTGGACACGTCCTGTGCCCGGCGTGGTTAGCCTAAGCCTTTACTGTCCGACATTGAGCAGATGCCGACAGCATAGGTTGACAATCAATCAACGCCTGCATGGATTCGCGCCGCACCTGGAGGGAAGACGCCGGTGATCACGCACGGTGAGAAAGCGGGAAAGGCGACCCCAAGACGCCCAATGTAATTGCGTGTGCTTGAACGCGGGGCCGCCGGGCCGTAAACACCCACCCGGTCGCGACGAACTTGTAGAGCGTCCGACAGCCGCGGCGTATTTTCTCCCGCACGTCGACATGTGGCCTTTCCGGCCATCCATCCGGTCGGTTAAAGTGTCCGCGTCCTGCGCGGTGTGTTCGCAATCCGCACGCTGACCGGGCTGTCGACGATCGTTTGCCGGCGCCGTCACGTACACGCCGGCTAATGCGCCGCAGCGCGTCGGCGAAGTCTGCCTCGTCGAGAGCGGCAAAGCCACCGGTAGGCTCAGCGATCGCGCGCCCGACGCTGCGAAATGTATCACCGCTTCCCATCAACCGCGCTGGCCCGTGCCGCCGAATGCAACACCGCCACATTGAACGCAATCAGCCCAAGCTGCGTGACGATTGAGAACACAATCATCCACGCCGGTGGCCGCGCCGAAGCAAACCCTTCGAGCGTGACTCCCCACAGGACAAGAGCCAGCGACAGCACCCACAGCTGCGCGCGCGTGCGGCGTTGCCGCGACGCTGTCAGGACCAGGAGCCACAGCGTGCCGACCTGCCCGTAGCCGTCACCGACGTATGGACTGCGGACAGCAGCTAGGTTCAGGAGCGCCAGCCAGACGAGCGGTGACTCGACGATCGACTCGCCGCTGTTCTCCGGTGCTCGTACCAGGAGCACCACGACAAGGACGAGAAGCAAGATGCCGTACACGGAGGCGACGACATTGCCAGTGTCCTGCGTCATGCCAGCCACCCCCAGAAGCCTCAGCTTAGCGACCAGGGCGTACACACCATAGTTGGTCGGAATCCATTCCGGTCGGTTGTTGAAGCCGAACGCACTGCCGTTGGCAATCGCGGGCAGCTGATAGAAGAGAAAATCGTCGAACGGTTTGCGCCCAAAGACGACGAGCGTCAGTGCCGTGAACGTCACCGCGGCGAGGACCGTCATCAGGACGGCGTGCCAGCGGCGCCGTGCAACCAGCGCAACGACCAGCACACCCGGAAACACCTTGCCCAGCGTCGCGAACCCAAGCAGCGTACCTGCCGCGACATTGCGTCGCGACGCAAGCGCGGCCATCGCGATCACGCTCAGCGCGATTGCTCCCGTCTGGAAGTTGCCGTATTGGAGCCCGACGAGTGTTGGCGGCATGAACCAGACGGCAGGCAGCCACGCGAACGCGCGCGTCGAGGCCTCTGGACCGGCCGATCGGACAGATATCAGAAACGCCACCCACAGCAGGAGGGCCTGAAGCCCGAACCAGAGCGGGCGGATTCGAAAGTAATCCTGACCGACAGGCGCCCCGACCGTGTACGGCAACAGGAGAAAGGGCGGCGGATACTCGTACTCGTCGACGTGAACGACCTCGACGCGGGGAATTTGACCGCCGGCAAACAGTGCCTTCAGCCGGCTTTCGTTGTACGACTCAGTCGCTCCGTCGCGGCGCACGATGTAGCGCGGGCCGCCGTCCGGCATCTTGTTGTTCGCTTCGTCGTAGATGTTCTCGCGACCCTCGAGCGCACGACGGACCGCCTCCGTATAGCCCGAGAGGCACTGGTGAACGATGATGAACGGGTTCGGGACCGCAGCATTCGTGAGCCGAGTGCCGTCGGCCATGAACCAAGACACGCGACCGTCCTGCGCGAGCGCTAGCGCGGCCAGTAACAACCAGCCCGCAAACCCGGCCCTGGACATCTCGAGCGTTGTCTTGGATGCGCGCCCGGCCCACCGGATTCCGAGACCGCCAACCGCAACGGCTACCGCGAGGGCGAGCGGCGGCGGAGCGCCGAGGCCGCTGGCCGCAGCGGCGGCCGGCGGCGCGAGCAACAACGCCGCAACAGCGAGAATGAGCCGACCTCGGACCTGCACGGATCACTCTCTTACGAGGCACAGCGGGATGTCTGGTGGGACTGAGCTAACCCGACCCGTCTTCCGGCTGTAGGCCCGTACGTACGGCCGCAACTCCGCACTCGAGGGTACCATTCTCGTGTGGAGCACCAACGCCTCCGTCTCACCAGACTATCGGGTATACGGACGCCAGTCACCTGACTGCCTTGTTCGGACCAGTGACACTGGAGCATGGAGACCTCCCGGCGCTCTCCCCCTGGTTGCTCGATCTGCCGTACCAACCCCGCATTGAACTCGGCGGGGGCCAGGTACTGCAGGCTTATGTGCGGCCGCCCCTCGTGTTAGTGAGCATCCTGCCAATCGTCGATCGTGTCTCCGAGCGGACGGAGGCCACCCGCCGGCATCTCGCCACGCTGCACCGGACATCGAAGGTCGGAGCGCTGGTGATTACCAGCCGCTTCCCGCTGCCCATCGATGGCGTGGCGCCGCTGACGATGGCCGTGAACCCGCTGGATCCCGCCTCGCTATTGCACTTCACGACCGCCTTGTTGCGCGAGCTGTCATTCCACTGCCATCCATTTAGAGCGGGGTGCAGGCGGCTCATGGCGTGTCAGGCGACTCCGTGCAGCGACTGCTGGATGGTACTCGAACGATTGTCGCGGACCAAACTCTCGAGTAACGCCGCAGGGACGTTCTACCCGCGGTCGAGCCAGTCGAAATACGCTTCGCGACGGCTCAGGAGCAGTCCTGCTCCGCATGTTGGTCGGGCGACACACCGGCCATGAGCGCTCGGGCCGATAGCCGCGAGGGTCTTGTACGGTATCGAGTCAGGCGACGAAGATCGGCCGCCTGGGCTCATTTACCCTCAACCGCCGCCAGCGCCCGTATCGCGTGATAAGTCTGATACGCCAGACCGATGACGACAACGAGCGCGACGCCATTCTGGATGGTGGCCTGGATCGTCAGTCCCATAGAACTGTCAACGCCAGGTCCCCACCGCATCGCGAACCACGCAGCAGCCGTGACCGCCAGGACTACCCAGGCGACCGAGACGCCTCTCGGGAGGCGGCGATCTCTCGCGGACGCCGCTGCTAACAACAGCAGCGCGAGCGGCGCGGTCGCGCTTGCGAGCGCTGCCGAGCGCATGTGGACGGCTGGGGAGACGTCCGCTGGGCTCACGGCTGCGCCAAGAAGGCCCGCGCCGACAATCAGGACGCCGATCGCGCCAGCGGTGGCCAGTGAGCGTGCGCGCGGCGCCGTGGCATGGAACCTCATAAACCCGACAGCGCAGCCGACGAGGGAGAGTGCAAGGAGTCCGAAACTCGCGGTAAAGATGTGAGCACCAAGGCGGTTCGACTGACCGCCATGCGTCACCGTCATCCCGAGGTCGCTCAGGAAGTTCTGCGAGAACGAATAACCGGTCGTATGCGAATCGCGGAGTGTTCCGCCCGGGTACAGAAACATCGCGAGCACGATCAGCACGACCGCCGCGGTGGCGGCCCCTCGGCTTACGCGAAAGATGGTCGTGGTCGTGAGCAACGTTAACCCAAACGGGCTAGAACGATTGGCCTGGAGGCGCGCGGAAAAGAATAATGCCATTCGCAACCCGCGCAGGGCGCCCGAGCTGTCGGCCCGGTTGTGCACGGACGTTAGTTGACCCACTGAGCCGGACATGGGTCGCGAGCGCAACCGCTGGCGGGCCTAGTGAACCGCCTGGCCGGCCGATTGCGCTATCAGGCCGCCCCCGCGGATGGGGCCCCCTCCACGCCTACGCGACCGGGGCCCTCCCGAGATCACCGCCGGCGTGGGGCCTCACGGCCAGGGGGCGCCGCCCCCCCGCACGGACCGCAACGAGACCTCGAAAACCAGGGACCCGCTGCTCCGGAACGAGAGGTACCCTCGACCCCCACCGGGGGTGCCGGGCGATCAGGTCGGTCACCGGCACCGGGGGTAGGGGTGGTGTGGGGGGGTGGGTCGTCGTCGCGAGCGCCGCCTCGGAGATGATCGGCAGGATGCCTGGCTGCAGGCTAGGCGTGCGTCGACTCGAGGTCACGTCGCCAGCTCTGATCGAGCGCACAGTCAGACGCACCCTCCGCCCGATGGCATCTGGGCATCGTGCTCGCCCGCTCGGGCTGTCGTCGGTTACGTCCGGCGGCTGAGTCGAGGCGACGGCAGCATTGTCCGATCCCAGCTCGTAGCGCGTCTGCGGGACCCGCGTTTCAGTTGTCCTTCGGCGTTCGCTTGGTGGTCGCGTCGTAACGCTGCAACGCGGCGACGACGATTCGCCATTGCGGCAGGTGCTCATCCCTCGCCAACCGCTCCAGCAGCCCGTGCACACGCGCGGGGATCCGTAACGTCAGTCGATGGTAATCCGTCGTGCGCTCGCCGGGCCGAAGGCCAGCCGGGGGCCTACCGCGCGTCCGCTTCTTCGGTGCCGTCATGGCCGGATCCTAGCACCATCGCGTCACACCGCCACGCACCGTCCGATATTTGTTGACGTCAGATATTATGAGCGGTTAGGCTATACCTCGACGATGACTCCCATGCACACGGCCTTATACGTGAGAGTGTCAACAGTCGACCAGGAGCCGGAGAACCAGTTGCTCGAGCTCCGGCGCTATGTCGCGGCCCGCGGCTGGACCGCCGTCGAATACGTCGATCACGGTGTCAGCGGCGCGAAGGACCGTCGGCCCGCGCTCGACCAGCTCGTGGCAGACGTGCGGGCCCATCGGGTGCAAGCCGTCGTGTGCTGGCGTCTCGATCGTCTCGGTCGAAACCTTCGGCACCTGGTCATGTTGCTCGACGATTGGCATTCGCGCGGCATCGCGTTCGTGACGATGGGCGAAGGGATTGATACCAGTACGCCCGCCGGCAGGCTCGTCGCTGGCGTCCTCGGCTCGATCGCGGAATTCGAGCGGGCGCGCATCCAAGAGCGCGTGCGCGCTGGCCTCGCGCGGGTGCGTGCCCAAGGTCGGCGCCTGGGCCGGAAACCGTGCGCCGTCTCGGACGAGCAGTTCGCGGCTGTCGCGACTCTCTCGACCCGGCACGCGGCGGAGCGCCTCGGCGTGTCACACACGATCGTCGCCCGCTGGCGGGCTGTAAACAAGACCTGTCAGGAAGCCCTCGCAGAAACACCCGTGTTTCCGGCCTCCGCCCAACAGCCGTAAGGCTGTAACAGAATCAGTTCTTACGTTTCCAGGCGCCAGCCGCGCGCGCATCAACGCGGCGGCGCCGGCCGGGATCGATCAACACCGCGCGACAAGGGGATTAAATCACCATCGCTCGGCACAGTTACTGAGCGTCCATCCGAAGTGCGGCACTGAATTCCGCGGAGTCGCACACCCAACCAAAAAACAGGTCGATCCGCTCCAAGGCCGCCTCGTGCAGCTCTGGAGTAATATCGCGCGCGCAATCCGAGAAGACGACACCGTTGTATTCGAGAAAGACGGCATCTCGCAGAGTTGACTCGACGCAGACCGTGGTCGTGCCGCCGGTGAGAATGAGCGAGTCGATGTTGCGGGCCCTCAGCACGTCATTCAACCGACTGCCCCAGAAGCCGCTGAATCGAGTCTTGGTGACGACGATATCCGACTCCGCCGGTGCCAGCTCCGCTGGCCCGTCAGTCAGAGGAGCACCTCTCACCAGGGCCGCACCGGTGCCGTCCATCATCTGACGCGTCCGCGACCCCAGCCGTCCAGCGTCCACCAGGTCCGGCAGAAACTCAGTTCGCAGGTGCACGACCGTAATCCCGGCCTCACGCGCCGCCGGCAGGAAATTGGCGATCGGTCGCACCGTTTCGCGCATTGCGGCGAAGGGCGGCGTGTCCAGAAAGTATCGTTGTACGTCGATGATGACGATGGCCGTTCGCCTGGGGACCAGCCGCAGCGCGTGGCCCATGCCTGGTGGTCGCCCCGCTACTGCCCGCAGTGGAACGACGACCTGCCCGTCCTCAGCCGTCACCTGTCGCGCTTCTGGCACTGTGCCTCCAACGGCGATCTCACTGTCGCGTACGGACCTGTACACGAAGACCAATCACCGGTGATGATTCTGGACGATCCGGCATGTCGGCGATATCACACGAACATGTGATTCTTCCTTCACATGCGGCTTACCGCCGGCCCGCCTTGCCGATGACCCCCTCCCGGCAGACACTGAGCCTGTGCGCTGAACAGTGCCAGTGGTAATGGTAAAGTCGATGGTGCGTGCCGGCTCCCACGATTCGATACGCACACGCGAAAGACGGCGGGCGCGTCGCGTTCCACACCTTGGGAACGGGGCCGGCGTTGGTCATGTTGTTCCCGCTTCACGTCAGTCACCTGACGTTGAACTGGCAAGTGCCGCTGCATCGCACTGGAATCGAATTCTTCGCCCGCCACTTCCAGGTCATCAATCTCGATTGTCGTGGCGGGGGCCTGTCCGAACGACGCATCGCGTGCTTGTCGGTAGATTCGCTCGTCGCTGACGTCGACGTGGTTTTGGCTGCACTCGGCGTGGAGCGCGTCGCGTTCTGCGCGCTCGGCGATGCCGCATTGCTCGCCTGCCATTTCGCCGCGATCGCGCCGACGCGTGTCGCAAGCATCGTTTTTGTACAAAGCGGCGAGTCCGCGGCCAATCGGAGGTTGCTGAGTCTGCGGCACATCACGCCGAACGTCGAAGCACAGGTCCGTGGCGCGTTGTTTGGCGGTCTGGGCGACAAGCACAACTCTGCGGCGCTCGCTTCCGTCGCGCGCGACGCTCTGGACCCGGAGGCCCTGCGCCAGTGGGAGCAACTGCTGGAGATCACGTCGTTGTTGTTGATAGCGAGACAGGTGGCGGCGCCGGCTCTTTGCTTACACGCCTCAGACGACGAACTGATCAGCCGGGCTGCTGCGCAAGACTTTGCCGATCACTTGCAACTGGCGACATTCATGCCGATCGCCGTCAGGTCAGGCATGGACATTTGGCGTCATCGGGCAATTCTCCACGCAACTGCCCAATTTATCGCAAGTGGTTTCAATCTCCCGATCGACGTTCTCGGCCGACACACGGGGAAACGGGCCGGCAGAGCCCCGAGCCCCGCCGGCCTCTCGCATCGAGAAATGGAAGTGTTGCGCCTACTGGCTCGCGGCCTCAGCAACCAACAGATCGCCGAATCACTGTTCGTCAGTATCAACACGGTCTCATCCCACCTGCGCCACATCTTCGCAAACACGAGCGTGTGTAACCGCACGGAGGCGGCGGCATTCGCCTTCGATCAGGGAATCCTGTAGATGATGCGACACGCTACGAACATGCCGCATCGACCTGCGCAGGCCAGCGGATGTCCAGTTGCATCGGAGCCGGCTGATTGACTGCGTCGAGCGGGCCGTGCGCCTGATCTGAACCGCCTGACGTCGGAGCTGTCTGAACGGCGACTGATAGGTCCCGAATCAACGCCGTTGCGGCTACTGAACGCGTCCGACGCCAATAGCGCGCTGGTCGTGTCTGATGCGGCGCGGTGGAGCGCGAGGCGCGTGCGACCCGCCGGCGCAGGTCGTCCGACGCTCGAGCCAGGCCGAGCCCGACCCTTCCGGCACCGGCGTCCGCAGCGGCCTGATGTTGGCCAGGACGAAGCCGTGGGGCCCGAAGAACCAATGGGCAAACGCCGCCCCCCGCCGCCGGTGAGGACGGGCACAAGACCACGAACAGCCGTGGGTGCCCACAGAGGCCGCCGACGTCGCCGGACGATCGCCGCGCCCTTCAGCGCTTGCGGCTGCCCGACGGCCCGACCTCTGCACAAGGGAACATCACGAACAATGTTATTCACCTGCCGGCGTTCGTGGCGTCACGGCCCCCCGGTTTGCGACCGCCGGGCCGCGCCACGGCGGCGCACGAGATAGACAGGAATGCCCGAGACGACCAGTAGGAATCCCATTCCAGAAGTGGCTGGCGCAAGATACGCCAAGTCCACGACCAAGAGGAGGGCAATCGAGATGTAGATCAACGGCGTTACTGGATAACCTATGGTCCGGTACGGCCGATCGGCCGCGGGACGCCGTCGCCGAAGGACGATAACCGCGCCGATCATCAAGGCGTCAGAAGACAAGCTCGGTCGAGATGATGTACTCAAGCAGTTGTGTATAGATGTTGCCGTACACGATTGATCCTGCGGAATCGGCTCGTACGGTGCGTGGCAGAATGAGTAGCGAGGCCCAGACCCCTTGGGTCAGTAGCGCGACGGCCGGAACATGACGCGCGTTGACCGTACCGGCAGGGCTGAAGAAGAGTCCGTCGCGGGCCATCGCATAGTAGACGCGCGCGCCAGCGAGAATCAGGCCGTTGTTACAGCTAAATGTCGAGATCACAATGGCGGCCATGACCAGCGCCCCGCTAGTCTCCAAAATCGCCTGCATCATCGCCGTTCCCACACGATTCTGCGGCGCATACTGGATGTCTGCCAGCGGCAGGGTGGCAGCATATGCCAGGTTCGCGAGTAGGTACAGCGTCACGACGATCGTCGTGCCGACGACCAGGGCACGAGGAAGATTCCGTCCGGGGTTGCGGATCTCGCCGCCGGTGAAGGTCACGTTAGCCCAACCGCTCTGAGCGAACAGCGGACCCACCATTCCCAACCCGATGAGCAACACGAGAGCCGGCGCGCCGGTCATCTCCAAACCGGGCCTAGCTTGCTGTGGAGTCCAGCCGTTGGCGGTCGGATTCCACCACGACGACGACCACAACGCGCCGTCGCGACTCCAGCCCACGGTGAGGCCCAGCACGATCATGGCGATGAAAGCGGCCGTTTTAATGACAGTGAGCGTGTTCTGGATGCGTTTGCCAACGTCAAGACCGCGCGTATTCACCGCCGTCAGGAGCAGAATGACCACGATCGCGACGAACTGCTGTGTGGACAGGCTCACTGCATACCCGCCGACAACGATTGGTTCGGCTATGTAATGGTCGGCAGAAATCCACGGACTCAGCACACCAGAAAACGATGCGCACGCCACGGCCACCGCGGCAATCTTGCCGGTCTGGATGATCAGGAACAGCGCCCATCCGAATAGAAATGCTGGACCCGGTCCGTATGCCTCACGCAGGAAGACGTACTGGCCGCCCGCGCGTGGCAACATCGCGGCCAGCTCGGCGCCGCACTGAGACCCCGTGACGGTCATCAGACCCGCGAGCGCCCAGACAACGAGCAGCCAGCCGGTGGCTCCCACCAGTCTCGCGGATTCAGCCGACACGATGAAGATGCCTGACCCGATCAAAATCCCGACCACGATCATCGTGGAGTCAAGCTGACCGAGCGCGCGCACGAGGTCGGTGGTCGTGGATAACGTACGGGCACCCGTCGTGTCTCTGGCGTGTGCCCCGTTGGCTGATAACATCAGGCGTCTTTCCTTCCCCGGTGGCTATAGAACACCTCTCCCATTGAGACAACGGAGAGACCAACGCGCCAGCCAGACGGTCGTGTGTATCGTTGCCCGCGGCGCGCGGCCTAGCAAACCTTACAGCGCGATACACGCCGTTGCGGCTATTGCAGGCTCGTCGGCGCGACTAGT
>Ga0207697_10000720_pt1 | contig 18834 bp, 15 predicted proteins | sample KBSSwiS5withPhiX_FD_184293 | JGI IMG/M metagenome (GOLD analysis project Ga0207697, IMG submission 184293) | Switchgrass rhizosphere microbial communities from Kellogg Biological Station, Michigan, USA, with PhiX - S5 (SPAdes) (version 2) | ecosystem: Host-associated > Plants > Roots >... | reverse complement strand
TCAGTGGCTGGGCCTCTCGCAGGCGACCTATCCGATTGCCGTGTTCGTCGTGTCGGCAGGCTTGCTGGTCACTCTGGCGTGGAGCGCCGCGCATGTGGCCGCGGGACGGGCGATTTACGCCACCGGCTCGAACCCTGATGCCGCCCGGCTGGCCGGCTTCGACACTGCCTTCGTGAAGTGGGCGGTCTTCACCGGCGCCGGCGCGTTGACCGGCCTCGCCGCCCTCCTGAACGCCGTGCGCTTCAACCAGATTCCGAGCAACACCGGCCTGGGCCTGGAGATGAAGGTGATCGCCGCGGTGATCGTCGGCGGCACCGCCATTCGCGGTGGCCGCGGCACGTTCGCCGGCACGATGCTCGGGGTGATTCTTTTAGGGGCGATTGGTCCGGCCCTCACGTTCCTCGGCGTGAACGCCTACTGGGAGCGGGCCATTCAGGGGGCGATCATCCTGACCGCCGTCGCGATTGACGCGTGGCGGCAGCGGCCGCCCACGCACGCACGCGCGCTCGCCGCCGGAGCGGGCGTCTGACCGCCCTGACCTGGCAGCGGCGCTGGGCGCCCAACGGCGAATGGCGCGTGGCGCTCGCGCTGGTCCTCGAGATCGCGCTGTTCGCGGTCCTCGCCCCGAGCTTCTTCACCATCGGTAACTTCTTCGAGATCACGCGCCTGAGCGTGGAGCTCGGCCTGCTGGCGATCGCGTTGACGCCGGTCCTCGTTGCCGGCGGCATCGACCTGTCCGTCGGCGCGATGCTCGGCCTGGCCGCAGTGACGTTCGGGGCCGTGAACAGCGCCGGGGCGCCGGTGCCGGTCGCGGCGCTGGCGGCGCTCACCGTCGGCGCGGCCGGCGGCGCGCTCAACGCGGTCCTCATTGCCTGGTTCGACATCCCGCCCTTGATCGTGACCCTCGGCTCGCTGTCGCTGTTCCGCGGGATCGCCGAAGGCATCACGCGAGCGGCGGTGAACTACACCGGCTTTCCGTCCGGTTTCCTGGCCCTCGGCCAGGGCTATCTCTGGGGCGTGGTCCCGACGCAACTGCCGCTGTTCATCGTGGTGCTGGCCGGCTACGGGATCCTGCTGCACCGGTCGATCGTGGGCCGCGCGCTCTACGCGATCGGCTTTTCGCCCGCCGGCGCGCGCTACGCGGGGATTCCGGTTCGGCGTCGCCTGGGACTCGTCTATCTTCTGTCCGGGCTCGCGTCGAGCATCGCCGCGATCATCTACGTGGCGCATCTCGGCCAGGCCCGCTCCGACGCTGGTAACGGCTACGAGCTGGACGCCATCACCGCGGTGGTGCTCGGCGGGACGTCGGTCTTCGGTGGGCGCGGCACGCTGTCGGGCACGGTGCTCGGCCTGTTCGCGATCTCCGTGCTGCGCAACGGGCTGCAGCTGGCGGCGCTGCCGACCGAGCTGGCCGGCGTGCTCACCGGCGGCCTGCTCCTCACTACGATTGCCCTCGACCGGCTGCGCCTGCGAGCCCGGCCTAGACCCGACGTCCCTCCGGAGGAAGAAGTGAAGAACTCTCAGGTCGCCGTGCTCTGCGCCACCATCGTCGCCGGCGCGCTGATCGTTGCCAGCACCAATGTGTGGCTCGTCCGGTCGCTGCAGCCAGCGGGCGGGCCGGCCGGTGGAAGCGCCGCGGCCGCGGCCCGGCCGCTGCCGGGCGGACGACGACCGGTGATTGCGATGATGCCCAAAGCCAAGGGGGATCCGTATTTCATCAGTTGTCGAGCGGGGGCCGAGGAAGCCGCCAAGGAGCTCGGCATCGAGCTGCTGTGGGATGGTCCGACCGGGCTCGACGCCGCAAAACAGAACGAGCTGGTCGAGAACTGGATCACCCGCGGCGTGGACGCGATTGCCGTCGCGGTCGAGAATCGCGGTGGCATTTCGAGCGTGCTGCGCAAGGCGCGCGAGCGCGGCATCAAGGTGCTCACCTGGGACGCGGACGCGGATCCGGACGCGCGCGACTTTTTCGTCAACCAGGCGACGCCGGAAGGCATTGCGAACACGCTGACCGATGAAGCGGCGCGGCTGCTGAACGGCTCCGGCGAGTTCGCGATCATCACCGGCGCGCTCAGCGCCGCCAACCAGAACGAGTGGATCGCGTTCATCAAGAAGCGGCAGGCGGAGAAGTACCCCAACCTGAAGCTGGTGACGATCCGCCCGAGCGACGATGACCGCGACAAGGCCTTCGCCGAAACGCAGACGGTCATGCGGGTCAACCCCGGGGTCCGGCTGATCATGGCGATCTCGGCGCCGGCCGTCCCGGGCGCGGCGGAAGCCGTGCGGCAGGCCGGGCGCAAGGACGTCAACGTCATCGGCCTGTCGCTGCCCAACATCAACAAGCCCTACGTTCATGGCGACGTGGTTCAGGCCGTGGTCCTGTGGAACACGCGCGATCTCGGCTACCTCACGGTGCTCGCCAGCACGCTCGTGGTGGAAGGCAAGGTGCCGGCCGGCGCTACGTCGCTCCAGGCGGGCCGCCTCGGCGCCATCACCATCCGCGGCACCGAGATCATCCTCGGCGCGCCGCTGCTGATGAACAAGGGGAATATCGACAAGTATGACTTCTGACGGGACCCGGGACCCGGGACCCGGGAGCCGGGAGCCGGGACCTTGGACTAGGGACTGGGGACTAGGGACTGGGGTGGTTCAGGGTGCAAGGTTCAACGTTCAGCGCCGACCGCCGACCGCCGACCGCCGAGTCCCTAGCCCCCAGCCCCTCGCCCGGCCGGCAGCCACAGGCGCGCAATCAGCATCGCGAGCCCCGGCAGGATCACCGCGCCGGCGAAGGTCAGAAGGAACGAACCGGCGGTCATGGAATAGGCGCCGATCGCGGCGTAGGCCACCGCGATGCCCAGGTTTGATGTCGCGGTGAGCGCGAGAAATCGCGGCCATGGCGTGTGCACCAGACCCGCGAGCACCACGCTCGCCTCGGCCAGGACCGGCACGGGACGGCAGACGACAATCGCCCAGTCGCCGTAGGTGGCGGCGACGCGCTCGGCGCGGGCGAGGCTGTCCGCTCCCACGAACCGCCCGGTCACCCCAGTTGCGCGCGCGCCCAGCGCATAACCGAGCACCGAGCCGGCCATCATCCCGACCCACACCACCGCCGTCCCGCGGGCCATGCCCATCACCGCGCCCGCCGCGGTCGAAACCATGCTCGACGGCACGGGAAGAACCACATCGAGCGCGAGGAACCCGCTGATCAGCGCCGCCGCCGGCCAGCCCGCGAGGTCCCCGGACATCATCCGCGCCCCGAGACGCTCGAACGTGCCCTCGAACAACGCGAACGGGATCAGGATCGCCGCGAGCAGGATGCTGCCGATGATCAGCCAGCGCATTGGGGGGAGACTTCGTTACCTCCGTTTACCGCGTCCCGCGTCAGCTCCCCGCTCCGTTCTGGAATTCGCCGGTTCCCGGGGCTCTCGCGTTTTCACGTCGATGTGTTCAGAACCGCGAAGCCGGCGTGAGCGAGGAAACGCCGGCCAGCACGAACCCTGAGAACCCATTGAACCAGCACCTTTCGAACCCCCGAACCCATCGAACCCGTAGAACCGAGTCCATTCACTGAAACACACTTCTGACAATGAGCGAGAACACATCCACCGAGTTCATGTGGTCGCTGCGGAACACGTCCGCCTCCTGCCCGATCACGCACGGGCCGTCGTCGCTCCACTCGCCATAGCGTCCGTGGGAGCCGTGGACGAGCGTGGCGTCGAGCGGCGTGACGTCGAGGAGCGTGCGGAACCCGGCCTTGCGCCGGGCGAGCTTCCATCCGACCTGGAGGGTCGGGGCGCGCATCGCCGGATTGAGAATGAGCTCCACGGGGTCGTAGCCTGGCTTGCGATGGATGTCGACGGTGCGCGCGTAATCCGGCGCGACGCGATCGTCCAGCCAGTAGTAGTACGTGAACCAGGCATCGGGGTCCGCGACCGCGATCAGATCGCCCGAGCGGCCGTGGCGGACACGATGATCGCGTTGGCCGGTCTCGTCCAGCACCGCTTCGATGCCGGGGGTTGACGAGAGCAGCGACGCGATCTCTGGCGTGCGCCGCGGATCCGCGACGTAGACGTGCGCCACCTGGTGATCGGCGACCGCGAACGCCGCGCTCGCGCCAGGATCGAATACTTCGCGCCCCATCTCGCGACGTACGGCGATCAGCCCCGCCTGCCGGAGCACGCGGTTGATGTGCACCGGCTTCGAGACGTTGACGATGCCGTATTCCGACAGCACCAGCACCCGCGCGCCGCGCCCCTCGTAGAACGTGATCAGGTTGCCCGTCACCTCGTCGGCGTCGGCGAGATCGCCGGCAATGGCGGCGGGATCGGTGCCGACGCGCTGCAGGTTGTAATCGAGATGCGGCAGGTAGACCAGCGTCAGCGTGGGGTTGTGCTTCTGCTCGACGCGCTTCGCGGCGGCGGCAATCCATCGCGTCGAGTTGATCGACGCGCGCGGACCCCAGAATTCGAACAGCGGAAAGGTGCCGAGCTCCGCTTGCAACTCGTCACGGAGCAACGACGGCGCGGTATAAACATCGGGGATCTTGCGGCCGTCCGCCGGATACATCGGCCGCGGCGTGACGCTGACGTCCGCGGTCGAATACATGTTGAACCACCAGAAGAGATTCGCGCAGGTGAAGCTCCGGTCGGTGGCCCGGGCGACGTCCCACACCTTCGCCGCGTGCACCAGCCGGTTCGACTGTTTCCAGAACCTGACCTCGCAATCCTCGCGCGAGTACCACCCGTTGCCGACAATGCCGTGGGTGTCCGGGTACTGGCCGGTGAGGTAATCGGACTGCGCGGTGCAGGTGACGGCGGGAAATGCCGGTTTGATCCGCGCCATGGTCGCGGCCTTCGCCCACGAGGCAAGCCTGGGCATGCCGGTGCGGAGCAGTTTCGGGGTGAGCCCGACGACGCAGAGCACGACCGTCTTGTGCATGGGATCAGCGCTCCGGCGCGACCGCGCGGATCGTCGACAGCACCCAGTCGTACTCGCGGCGGATCGATTCGCCGAGGTCGATCTTCAATCCACCAGGCAGCACGTCCCAGGTGTAGGTCTCGATTTCGACATGGGTCGTGAACGGCGCATGCAGCGCCAGTTCCAGGACACGCCTGACGTAACCCTGCGTGGACCCGAGCCCGTCGTAGTCCGCCGCGAACAGCGGCACGTGGAAGTGGATCCGCCACTCGCGGTCGCCCGTAGCTGGTGAGTCCAGCGCATCCCCCAGGTCGGGATAGTGACGGAGTTGTTCGCCGCGGCGCTCGATCACCTGGTGCAGGTACGTCGAATCGGCGAACGGCCTCAGGCGTTCGATCACGTTGGCCGCTTCCGCGGGCGGCACGGTCACGTCGATTGCGGAGCTCAATTGCACGCGTCCGACCCGCAGGCCGGCGGCGGCGAGCCGCTGGAGCGCCACCGCGGGATCCTCGTACTCCACGGCGAAATGGCAGCAGTCGAAGCACACCTGCACGTGCTCGAGCAGGGCCGCTTCCGCTTCGGCTGCGGTGATCCCGGCGGCGTCGCGCACGAGCGGGCCGCCCACAGGGAGGAGGGACTGCTCGACGAACGCAATCGTTTCCGAGCTGGTCTCCAGCAGGCAATCCGGCTCGGGCTCGATGTCGAGGTGGAGATGAACGCCACGTTCGTCCCGCGCGCGGCGCATCGCCAGCGCGACCCGCGCAACGTTCCCAGCCATCGTCGTCAGCGCGTCGGCATCGCCGCCGCGCATCCACGCCTTGTACGTCAGCGGAGCGGTGGATACGCCACCATTCAGTCCTTCGGGCAGCAGGCGTTCCAGGATGTGCACGAGGTCGAGCGTGTAGTCGACTCTCTCTGTCGTGCGCCAGTCGGGCGCATAGACGTCCGCCTTGACCGGCGTGCCGTGAAACGGGCCATAAGGGAAGCCGTTGATGAGCGCGACGTAGAGGCCCTGGTCATTGAGCCAGGCGCGGAACTCGGCGAGCGCCGAGCCCGTGCGGAGCTCGCGCGCTTCACGCGCCGACAGACGCAGGCCGATGCCGAACGGCTGCGCCGGCGACAGCTGCGCCTTCAGCCGGGGCGCGTAGCGGCGGATGTTCGCGTCCACCGCCGGCCAGCCGTCGCCCGGGTGGATGTTGGTGCAATAGGTGAGGTGCAGGCCGTTCGGACCGGTCCCCGCTGATGTGGGTAGCTCGAGGCGCACGCCGGTCCCGTCAGCCCAGCCGGGCCGGCACCGCGTCGTCCACGCCGGCGGGCAGCGAGAACTTCGGCGACTGGCTCAGGAACGTCACGGGATTGTCGAACACCACGCGGCGGATGAGCGACTCCGGGTGCCGCCGCCGCCGCATCTCCATGACGAATCGCGGTACGGCGATCGGATCGCTCGGGCCCCAGTCGCACGCGCCGGCGACCAGCATTCGGTCGGGCCCGTAACGCTCGATGAGGTCGACTGCGCGCTGCGGCGAGATCTTGGTCTGCGGGTAGAGCGTGAGTCCCGCCCAGAAGCCATGATCGAGGATCGACTCGACCGTGTGCTCCTCCGCATGATCGATCAGCACTCGTTCGGGTTTCAGCTCGGGATAGCGGCGCAGCACTTCGATCGACAGCCGCGTGCCCTTGTGCTTGTCCTCGAGATGCGGGGTGTGGATCAGCACCAGCTGGCGGTGTTCGGCGGCCAGCTCGATCTGCTCCGTATACGTTGCGACCTCGTTGCGGGTCACGCGATTGAGGCCGATCTCGCCGACCCCGAGGACCGTCGGTAACGCCAGGAAGCGCGGGAGCCGTTCGATCACTTTGGCCGACAGCTCGCGATTGTCGGACTCCTTCGGGTTCATCCCGACCCAGGCGTAATGTTGGATGCGGTACTGCGCAGCGCGGCGCGGCTCGAAGTCGGTAATCTGGCGGAAGTAGTCTTCCATCCCGTCGAGGGTGCTGCGATCCCACCCGGCCCAGAACGCCGGCTCCGTGACGGCCACGCAACCGCTCAGGGCCATCTGCTGGTAGTCGTCGGTCGTGCGCGACACCATGTGCGCGTGATGGTCGATGTACCTCACGGGCGCCTCCCTTCGCGATCGAAGGCGCCAACGGCGCCTTTGCGATCGAGGGCCTCGAGCGGTTCGGTCCGCGGATCGCTGAAGATCATCTGCACGGTGCCGATCCGGTCCGGGCCGGCCAGCGCGGCAAGTGCGTCGGTGAAGGCGCGGATCCGGAAATCGGTCGAGGCGCACGCCGGATCGGCGCGATCGAGACGATCGAGGAAGGCCGCGATGTCGAGCAGTTTGGTGCGGTTCTCGATGAAGTACTCGTCGACCAGCTCGGTGGCAGTCAACGGCGAACTTCGCGGCGACGTCATGGGTGGCCTCGACTGGCCGGGCCTCAGGACGCCCGGCGGGCGGCGCTCGCGGCCCGCGCCGCATCCTGCGCGCGGGCGAGCACCTCGATACTCCGCATCATAGCGTTCCGGTCGATTTCGTGCACGTCGAACGGCTCGCCGAGGCCGCGGATCAGCATGATTGTCAGCGTCCCGCCGAGGTGCTCGCGGAACTCCTCGAGCCCATCGAGGACCGACGAGCCGGGCGCGGGCTCCGAGAGCGTTTGCGCGAGCTCCGGCGGGAGCAGCTCGAACCCGACGGCGACCAGCAGATCGAGGACGCGCCGGAGATCGCGCTCGGGCAGGAATCCCTGTACGTGCGCATACGCCGAATCGAGTGCCATGCCGACCGCCACGGCTTCACCGTGCCGCAGCCGGTAGTCCGTAGACTGCTCGAGCTTGTGCGCGGCCCAGTGCCCGAAGTCGAGGGGCCGCGAGGATCCCAGCTCGAAGGGATCGCCACCGCTGCTGATGTGCGCGAGATGCAGCGCTGCGGAGCGCCGGATCAGCCGCTCCATCGCCGCAGCGTCCCGGGCGACCAGCTTCGCCGCGTCGGCTTCGATCGCCGCGAAGAACGCCGGGTCGCGAACGATGGCCACCTTGATGGCTTCGGAGATGCCCGATCGCCAGTCGCGGTCCGACAGGGTCGCCAGAAAGCCGACGTCGTTGATCACCGCGAAGGGAGGCGCGAAGGTCCCGAGGAAATTCTTCTTGCCGAACGCGTTGACGCCGTTCTTGACGCCGACCGCGGAGTCGTCCTGGGCCAGCACGGTGGTCGGAATGCGAATCAGCCGGATCCCGCGGTGCGCCGTAGCCGCGGCATAGCCGACCACGTCGAGGACCGCGCCGCCCCCGATGGCGGCCACGTAGGAGTGACGGCACAGACGGGCATCATGAATCGCCTGATGGACCTGGTGGAGCACCGCCGGGTCGTTCTTCGACGCCTCGCCGCCGGTGATGACCAGCGGACGGGCAGCCAGCTGCACGGCGGCCGCATGCGCGGCGGTATAGCCGTCGATCGCCGCGGCGAGCCCGGGATGCGCGTCGTGCACGCCGCTGTCGATGATAAAGAGCACCTGGCCCGGGCCGTCGACGTCCGTCGTCCGCGCGAGAATCTGCCGCAGCGTCGGGTTGTCCGGCTGGAAGAGACCGTCCGTGAACAGGACCGGATAGTCGAACGTGACCTGAATCCGCTGCTGGGAAATAGAGTCCATCACTTATCAGGTAACGGCAAACCGGCGCGCCAGCCATCCCGCCGCCAGCGCGGTGACGACGATCCCGGCGGCATACACGGCGCCGGCGTAGACCGCCCCGAGCACCGCGTCGAGCAGCATGAGGGAGAGCACCCCGCTCCGGACCGCCAGCCGGGTTGTCGAGGCAGTCGGACTCTGCCAGGCTCGCGCGAAGGGCGGCAGGACCCGCACGACGAGTGCGGCCACGAGCAGGAGCCCGGCGGGCGACCAGTGTGGCCGCGAGCACAACCACAAAAGCGCCAGCAAAACCGCCCCCAAGGATACCAGAGCGAAGGCCGCGACCGGGCGATTTCCCCCGTGCACCTCGCCACGGCTGACCGCCGTCACCGCGGTGATGTAGGCCAGCGGCAGGAACGCCAGGGGCCACGCCCATCGCAACGCCGCGGGCGTTGCGGCGACGCCGAGCAGCAGGTTCCCGGCGCGGCACGCCCCCATGTTGACGGGTCCCCACGGCTGACGCTTGCCGAGGCCATCGTAGAGCAGGATGCACAGCGCTGTTGCCGCGGCGACCAGGGCGGTGGCCTGGCCACCGCCCCACGCCAGCCCCGCACCCGCGGCGAGCAGGAGCCCGCCGAATCGCGCGGCTGCCGTGCGCGTCACGCGGCCGCTCGGAATCGGCCGTTCCGGCCGCTCGAGACGGTCGATGTCGAAATCGAAGACGTCGTTCAGGACGATGCCGCCGGCGTACAGGCAGACGGTGGCGCCGAGGAGCCAGCCGACCGAACCGGGCCACGGCGCGCCGGCCACGGCATATCCCGCCAGCACGTCGGCCGTCGCGGTCGTGACGTTCGGCGGGCGCACGAGCTCCACGTAGGCCCGGGCCGTCAGTCCGCGGGTGGTTGGTGTTCGCTCAGACACGCGGTCTCATTCTGCTGGAACCGGCCGGCCGGCGGCCAGCGCTCGGCCCGCACGCGGCGGCCGAGTGAGCCGACGTTTCACTTTCCCCTGTCTCGCTGCGACGAAATTGTCGGGTGAGGGGAACGTCCGACGAAAATGTGACGCCGAGTGCGCTGACGCGTCAGACACCCCGACCAAGACCCCGGTTCCAGCAGCCGAGCTCGGCCGGCGGGCAGGGGTGGCGTGACGGACCACCACGCCCGAAGCCACATCATTGTTTGAATGAAACACTAGTGGGACATAAACGTAGGACCAAGCGAATCCTCACCCGTGACCAAATCGGCCGAATCATTCGGGTTTTCGCAAACCACGCCCCCGCTCTCCCCGGCTCTCCCTTTGCTCAACTGAGGGCAGCGAGCACGGCGACCCGGCTCGCGGCGACATCTTTACTAGTTTGTCAGCTCGTGGATCGGCCGAGCACGCCGGTCCAGGGAGAGATTCCATGACCTCTTCTGTTCGCGCGATTCGTTATCTGCTCGGGGGGATCCTCCTCGCGCTCGTCGTGTCATTTGTCGCCCCGCCGGCGCTGGCCCAGGCGCCAGCGCCGGCCGCAGCCGCCGCCCCGGCCAACGATCCGTCCGGTGCGGCCACCGGCACCGCCAAGGACGTCACGGTCAAGGACGCCAACAGCCCGCAGCTCGCCGAGGTGATGGAGACGGTCGGGCACAACAAGATTGCCATCAACATGATGTGGACGCTGATCGCCGGCTTCCTCGTCATGTTCATGCAGGCCGGGTTCGCGATGGTCGAGACCGGCTTCACGCGCGCCAAGAACGTCGCCCACACGATGTCCATGAACTTCATGGTCTACGCCCTCGGCATGCTCGGGTTCTGGATCTGTGGCTTCGCAATTCAGATGGGGGGGGTCGGCGCCGTCGGCGCGCTCGGCGGGACGCCGGGCCTCAATCATGAGGCCGCGATTACCCTGTTCGGCAAGAGCTTCGGGCTGTTCGGCACGAAAGGCTTCTTCCTCAGCGGCGACACCTATGACGTCGGCGTGTTTGCCCTGTTCCTCTTCCAGATGGTGTTCATGGACACCGCCGCCACGATCCCGACCGGCTCGATGGCCGAACGCTGGAAGTTCTCCTCGTTCATCGTCTTTGCCTTCTTCATGTCGATGTTCGCGTATCCCTTGTATGCGAACTGGGTGTGGGGCGGCGGCTGGCTGTCGGCGCTCGGGGCCAACTTCGGTCTCGGCCATGGCCACGTCGACTTCGCCGGATCGTCAGTCGTGCACATGACCGGCGGCGTCGCGGCGCTGGCCGGGGCGATCGTGCTTGGGCCGCGGATCGGCAAATTCAACAAGGACGGCTCGGCCAACCCGATTCCCGGACACAGCATTCCAATGGCGGTCGCGGGGACCTTCATCCTGGCCTTCGGCTGGTTCGGGTTCAACGCCGGGTCGACGCTCGCCGGCGGCGACTTGCGCATCGCGGTGGTCGCGGTCAACACCATGCTGGCCTCCGCCGCCGGCGCGCTGACCGCGATGATTTACGTGTGGGCCCGCTACGGAAAGCCGGATCCCAGCATGATGGTCAACGGCATGCTCGCGGGACTGGTGGCGATTACCGCCCCGTGCGCCTTCGTGAACAGCGTCTCGGCGGTCATCATCGGCGGCATCGCCGGAGTGCTGGTGGTCCTGGCGGTGTTCTTCGTCGAGCAGACCCTCAAGGTCGACGATCCCGTCGGCGCGGTCGCCGTGCACGGTGTCTGCGGCGCCTTCGGCGTCCTCTCCGTCGGACTGTTCGCCGACGGCACCTACGGCGACGGCCTCAACGGCGTCCCGGGCACGGTCCGCGGCCTGTTCTACGGCGATGCCTCGCAGCTGGCGGCGCAGTCAATCGGCATCCTGACGAACATCATCTTCGTCTTTACGGCCTTCTACGTGTTCTTCAAGGTGCTCGACGCGGTCCTCGGGAACCGGGTCAAGGCGGTTGACGAAGTGGAAGGGCTCGACGTCCCGGAGATGGGGGTCCTCGGCTATCCCGATGTGGTCCTCCTGCCCGGCGGTTCTGACGGTCACATCATGGTGCCGGTGGATCCGACGGTGGCCCGTCCGGGTCTGCGGCCGGTGACGGATCGGCCATAGCGGCGACATGGAGGTGCGCCGCCGCGGCGCACCTCGTCGGTGCTCGACCCGGGCGCCGGCGATCGACTTGAACACGAAACACGTCGTCCGGTGAGGGCGGAGTCCGGGGCTGCTCCGTCTGCGTCGAGGATCGCCGCGAAGCCGCCCCGGATGCCAGGTGTCCGACCCGGTGAAGGCGTCCTGCCCCGCGAGACTGGAGCGCACGCGGTCCGCGCGCGCCTCACGATCGCCGGGGACGCGTGGACCGGCGCCGAGCGTGCCCGGCACGCGACTGACTGGAGGTAGGAGGGGTTCGGGGATTTCCGGAGATGGAGGAAGAAGTGGGGCCACTCCGCTCGCGTTTTGAGGACCGTGGCGAAGAAGCCCCGTCGCTGGCCAGTGAGACCGTTCGACGGGCGTCCTGCCCAGCGGGGTCAGGATAGCACGGCGCGTGGCGCCGTGGGCACACTCTGACCCTGCAAGGACGCACATGGACCTTGGGCGCCGGACCGCCGTCCAGCGCCTGAATCGATCCGCGGCGAGCCGCCGGGGCAGGGCTCGCGGCATCAGAGGAGCCGTATGCGAAACCTTGCGTGGAGTGTGATCGTTCTGGGGATGACCTCGACCGCTGCGATGGCACAGGAGCCCGCTCCGAGAACCAGCCTCGCCTCGGCTGCCGTGTCGCCCGCGGCCCTGCCGGCCCTAGCGGCGTCCGTTGTCCTGGGCGCGGACCAGGCAGCCGCCCCCGCGCCGGCACCCAAGCGCGCGACGCTGACGACGGGCATCGATTTCCCGACCGCGTACATGTTCCGGGGGATCTTTCAGGAGGATGAGGGGTTCATCACCCAACCGTTCGTCGATCTCGGGATCGCGTTGTATTCCGGCAACGGGGACCTGAAGGCCGTCACCGCCAACGTGGGTAACTGGGACAGCATTCATTCTGGACCGAGCGGCAGTGAGTTGAACGACAACGCCTGGTACGAGTCGGACTACTACGGCTCGGTGACGTTCAACATCAACAAGTTCAAGCCGGGCGCGCTCTACACGGCGTACACCAGTCCGAACAACGGGTTCGGCACCGTCCACGAGCTCGCCGCGGTCCTCGCATACGACGACAGCGGCGGCAGGTTCGCGCTGTCGCCGAAGGTCATCCTCGCGTTCGAGCTCTCGGGCCAGGCCGACGCCGGTGACAACAAGGGGACTTATCTCGAGCTCGGAATCCGGCCTGGCATCAAGCTCGGGAAGACGCCGGCGACGCTGTCGATTCCGGTGAAGCTCGGCCTCAGCCTGCACGATTACTACGAGCTCCCGGAGGGCAGCGACACGTTCGGCTACTTCGACACGGGCTTCATCGCCGGTGTGCCGCTCCCGATCAAAGGAAAAGTGAGCTGGGAGGTCCATGGCGGCGTCGACCTGCTGTGGTTCGGCAACAATCTGACGCTGCGTAATCACGATGACGGCTTCAAGGCCGTGGGCTCGTTCGGATTCAGCCTCACGTACTGAACGAGGAACCGGCGGAATGGCCGGTTCGGTTTCCGCGCACTGAAGGCTCGCCGGTCAGGCTCGACGTGTCGGGTTCCGATGAGCGCGATCTGACCGCCGGCAACCGTAAATTCGAACCAGTCATGGCGATGGTACCCGTGAGCTCCACCGACGACCCGGTCTCCGGCAACGGCGGACACCGGCCGATAACAGACGACCGCGCACGATGGCGAGGCCTCCTCACCGAGGCGCGGGATGACTATGCGGCGCGCGCACGCGAAGGTCGCGCCGGCCTCGACGTGCTCGCTCGCTATGCGGATCGTATGGACGGCCTGGTGCGTGACATCGCGGGCCAGGTCCTGCGCGACGTCCCGACGCCGATTGCGATCGGCGCGATCGGCGGTTACGGGCGCCGCTCGCTCTGCCTGAACTCCGATCTCGACCTCTTGATCGTCATCGGCGGCAAGATCGGCGCCGTCGAGGAACGCGTTATCGGGCGGCTGCTGCAGCCGCTTTGGGATCTCCGGCTCACGGTCGGGCAGCACGTCCGCGAGATCGCCGACTTCACCCAGGTCGAGACCGACAACCCCGAGCTGCTGCTCGCGCTCTACGATCTCCGGCCGCTGGCTGGCGATCCCGCGCTGTTTGCGGATGTAGAGACGAGCCTCGCGGCCACGGCGGCGGCGCGCGCGACGCTCGCCCTTAGCGTGCTGCTGGACCTGGTGGAGGTCCGCCACGGACGCTTCAACGGGACGATCTACCAGCTCGAACCGGACATCAAGGAGGCGCCAGGCGCCCTGCGCGACATCGAGGCGCTCCGCCTGCTGCGAACGCTCCGCCCGGACGTGGTGGCACCAGAGAACGGCGGCATGCCCGATCGCCCCGCGGCGGCCGAGGACTTCCTGTTCCGCGTGCGCTCGCTGCTCCACGTCCTGAGTGGCCGGAACGCCAACCTGCTCACGCACCCGCTGCAGGAGACAGTGGCTGAAGCGATGGGCCTCGCCGGTGCCTCCGCGCAGCAGCGGGTCGAGACGCTGATGTCCGAGTATTTCGGCCACGTGCGTCCCGTGTCGCGCCTGCTGGCGTCCGCCCGGACCGCGGTCCAGCCGCCGGGTCCGGTGATGGTGCCCCGGACGGTCGGACGGTATCTCGAGATCGCCGCTGACGGCGTCCGCTTCGTCGATCCCGCCCGCCTGGCGGCCATGCCGACGATGTGGCTGGAGGCGTTCCGCGTGGCGCTCGCCGAAGGCTGTCCGGTCTCGGAGCAGGCCCGAACCTGCATCGAGCAGCACGTCAACGAGTACACCGCCGATGATTTCGTGGCGACCGAAGGCGACCGCCAGCAGTTGCGCTCGCTGCTCGTGCCGAAGGCTGGGCTCTACGCACGGCTGTCCGAGATGCACGACTGCGGGCTGCTCGGCCGGCTCTTCCCCGAATTCGCCCAGATCCAGTCGCGCGTCATTCGCGATTTCTACCACCGCTACACGGTCGACGAGCACACGCTGCTGACGATTCGCAACATCGAGTCGCTGCGCGCCTCGGAAGTGACCGGGCGCGAGCGGTTCGCCGGCATGCTCAGTGAACTCCATGCGCCGGAGCTGCTGGTTCTGGCGCTGCTTTACCACGACGTCGGCAAGTGGCGCGACGAGGAGCATGCGGCCGAGAGCGTGGTGATGGCCCAGCCGATGATGGAGCGGCTGCAGCTCGCGCCGGAAGCGCGCCAGACCGTCACCTTCCTGATCAATCAGCACCTGGTGATGTCGCGCGTCGCGTTCCTGCGCGATTCGGAAGACCCCGACGTGGTGTCCCGCTTCGCCGCGGTCGTCAAGACGGAAGAGCAGCTCAAGATGCTCTGCCTCCTGACGTGGGCCGACATCGGCGCGGTCAGCCCTGACACGCTGACGCCGTGGAAAGAGGAGCTGCTCTGGCGGCTCTACGTCGATACCTACAACCGCCTCACCTACGGCTACGCCGACGACCTGATCGCGATGGACCACGCCGGTTTGGACGTGGTCGTCGCCGGACGCCCCGAGGACATCACCGAAGCGGAGTTATGGGCCTTCCTCGACGGCCTGCCGCGTCGCTACCTGGCGCTGTTCGGGCTGGCCACGATCTACCGCCACGTCCGTCTCGCTCGCCACATCCGGCCGGCCGAAGTGCACGCCTCGCTCGAGAAGCACGAGGACATCTGGGAACTGTCCGTCGTCACGCTCGACAAGCCGTTCCTGTTCTCGAACATCTCGGGGGTCCTGTCCTACTTCGGGATGGACATCCATCGCGCCCAGGCGATGACGACCCCGGCGGGGCTGGTGCTCGACGTGTTCGAGTTCTCGGACGTCGAGCAGTTCCTGGCCCAGAACGCCGCCGGCGCCGCGGAGATTTACCGCGTGCTACAGGCAGTCGTCTCGGGCGCGCTCGACGTGACGGAGCTGTTGCGCGGCAAGGAGAGGAGCGTCCTGTATCGCCGGCGACAGCCGCAGGCGCCGATCATCCACGTCGACCACGACCACTCGGAAAAGTACACCGTCCTCGAGATCGTGGCCGACGACGCCATCGGCCTGCTCTATCGCCTGAGCCGCGCGCTGTCGCGGCTCGGCTGCGATCTCGACCTGGCGCTCATCAGCACGGAGGGCAAACGCGCAATCGACGTACTGCATGTGACCAAGGACGGCAACAAGCTGTCACCACTCGACGAGGCCGCGCTCCGGCAGGAGCTGCGCGCGATGCTGGAGGGAAGCCATGAAGCTGATTAAGAGCGTGATTCGCCCGAACAAGGTCGACGACGTGCGGGCGGCGCTCGAGCGTCTCAACCTGGCGGGCATGACCGTCACCGACGTGCGCGGGCACGGCCGGCAGAAGGGCCACACCGCCGTCTATCGTGGGAAGGAGTACGAGGTCAGCCTCTTGCCGAAGGTCGAGATCGAGGTCGTCGTTCCCAACGACGTAGTGGAGGAGGTGATTCAGGCGGTGATCGCCGCGGCGCGGACGGGAGAGATCGGCGACGGCCGGGTGTTCGTGCTGCCGGTCGAAGCCGGCTACAACATCCGCACCGGCGAGCGGGACGTGGTGTAGGAGGCAGTGAGAGTCCAGATCCACTCGCTCGAGGCCATCGCCTGCCTACCCATGTCGTTTCAGGGCGGGCGCGACGGGATCGACGTCCACCAGCACGGCATCGTGCGCTCTCCCGCTCTCCCGATTACGTCAGCCGCAGTTCGTCAGCCGGTGGCGCGCCCGGTCGGCGAGGCTCGGCCGGAGCCGGCACGATGAAGGACCGGCGTTCAGCGTGATGATCAACAAGGCAGCCCGGCATCGCCCGGGCTGCGCCTCGCTCGGGACGCTATGGCGTCTGGTCAGCTGCGCCCTGCTCGCGGTGATCGCGCTGGCGGCTGCCGCGCCGGCCGACCGGGACGACAGCCTCGGCGCGTTCCGCCACGGCAAGCACGTGTCGCGTGCCGTCGATCCGATTCTTGTCGTGCGCACCAGCCGCGGCGTGCACGCTGACCGATCGTCCCACCGCCGCAGCGGCGGCAAGACACGGGCCTTCAGCAGCGATACGCCCATCCCACCGGTGCGCGCGACGCTGGCTCGACTCGCGCTCCGTTCGGTCGACACGCTCCCCGGCCATTGGGGAGCCCGCCATCTGATCGTCTAGGCGGCCTCGCGATTGCCACGCGACGCCGTCCGGCATCGCGTTTCACGTAAAACGGCGGGCCGGTGTGTCTGGATGCAGTGCCACTGCTCCGCGCAGGCCGGTGCACGCCCGGCACTTCGGTCAGGAGGACACGCATGAAGCTGGTCAAAGCGATCGTTCGCCCCAATAAGGTCGATGAAGTACGGGCGGCGCTCGAGGCGCTGCAACTCGGCGGGATGACGGTGACGGACGTGCGGGGGCACGGCCGCCAGAAGGGGCACACCGCGGTGTATCGGGGGAAAGAGTACGAGGTCAGCCTGCTGCCGAAGGTGCAAATCGAGCTGGTCGTCGGCGATGGGACGGTGGAGGACGTGATTGCGGCGATCGCGAAGGCGGCGCGCACCGGGGAAATCGGCGATGGCCGGATCTTCGTGCTGCCGGTGGAGCTCGCCTACAACATCCGGACCGGCGAGCAGAACGTGGTCTGAGGCCGGGAGCGCGAGCGATGGTGTCGCGCCCGCGACTGGCGCGGCGGCTGGTGATGACGGTTGGAAACAGGGGTGAATGGACATGAACCAAGCGGATACGGCATGGATGCTGGTCTCGACGGCGCTGGTGCTGCTGATGACACCGGCACTGGCCTTTTTCTACGGCGGGCTGGTCCGATCGAAGAACGCACTCAATACGATGATGATGAGTTTCATCTCGATGGGGTTCGTCGGGGTGTTGTGGGCGGTGATCGGCTACTCGCTGGCCTTCGCGCCGGGGAATAACTGGATCGGCGATACCTCGCGGATCTTCCTCCATGGCGTATCGCTCGAGCCGCAGGGTACGATTCCGCACCTGCTCTTCATGTGTTACCAGGGCACGTTTGCGATCATCACGGCGGCCCTGATTTCCGGCGCCATCGTCGAGCGGATGCGCTTCTCGGCGTACGTGGTGTTCATCTGCCTCTGGGCGCTGGTCGTCTACAGCCCGGTGGCGCACTGGGTCTGGGGCGGCGGATGGCTCGCCGACATGGGCGCGCTCGATTTCGCGGGCGGCACGGTGGTCCATGTCAACGCCGGCGTCGCGGCGCTGGTTGCGGCGCTCTGCGTCGGGAAACGCAGAGACTTTCCGTCCTCGCAGCTGTTGCCCCATAACGTTCCGTTCACGCTGCTCGGTGCCGGGCTGCTGTGGTTCGGGTGGTTCGGCTTCAATGCTGGCAGCGCGCTGACCGCCGGCACGTCCGCGGCGCTCGCCTTCACCGCCACCATGCTCGCGCCGGCCGGGACGCTGGTCGTCTGGACGCTTCTCGACACGGCGCGGCAGAAAAAGTGCACCGCGGTGGGCGCGGCAACGGCGATCGTCGTCGGGCTCGTGGCGATCACGCCGGCCGCCGGGTTCGTCGGGCCGATGAGTGCGATTGCGCTCGGCGGCCTCGCCGCAATCCCGAGCTACTTCGGCTTGATCTGGCGCAGCAAGACGGGCCTCGACGATTCGCTGGACGTGGTTGCCGCGCATGGTGTCGGCGGGACGGTGGGCGCGCTGCTGACCGGGGTGTTCGCGCAGAAGGCGCTGAACGGCGTGGCCGACGGCCTGCTGTTCGGCAATCCGGGCCAGCTGGGGATCCAGGCGGTGGCAGTGGGCGCCTCGATCATCTACAGCGGCGTGATGAGCTTCATTCTGCTGAAGGTGATCGGGATGGTCATACCGCTCCGCGCCCGGTCCGAGGATGAGACGAGCGGTCTCGACGTGACCCAGCACGGTGAGGAAGCGTACATCCACGAAGGCGGCGTGAGCGGCGTGCACGCGTAGGAACGCCGGGCGCGCCTGCGGCGCCCGGCCATCGGACGATTGTGGGGCTCCCGGGCCACGCCCGGGCGCCCGCGATCGTCATGGCCGGCTCTACGCTCGAATCCCTCCAGCCGCGGTCAACGGGAGTGGCGCCAGCGTCGTAAGTCATTCCGGCCCGCGATTCCGATCCATTCGCCACGGTTCTGTCACGCCCTGGCCCGGCGTGCCGCAGTAGAGTGTCTGTTCGACGTGGGCCGTACGGGTGCCTCTAGCAGGATGCTGAAAAACGCATCCTGAATGGCGGATGTCAGATGGAAGATGGCAAAACCCCAGTGTTTTCACATCTGCCATTTGCCATTTCACATCAGGCCGCCCTTTT
>Ga0207697_10000718_pt1 | contig 18875 bp, 13 predicted proteins | sample KBSSwiS5withPhiX_FD_184293 | JGI IMG/M metagenome (GOLD analysis project Ga0207697, IMG submission 184293) | Switchgrass rhizosphere microbial communities from Kellogg Biological Station, Michigan, USA, with PhiX - S5 (SPAdes) (version 2) | ecosystem: Host-associated > Plants > Roots >... | reverse complement strand
AGCGGGCTTCAGCATTTGCTGCCGCAAAAAATGAAAACGCGCCATGACTTCTGTGCGCGATTCATCGCGATAGATTTCCACATCGTCGCCTAACGAGTTCGCGGGCCAGAAGCCGAACACGCCGCGCGCGGTGAGCAATTTTTCCGCGACGATCCGCGAGAGAAGTTTTTGCGCATCCGCGAAAAGTTCGCGTGCCTGCTCGCCGACGACCGGATCTTCAAGAATCGCCGGGTAACGTCCTCGCAACTCCCAGGTATGAAAAAAGGGCGACCAATCGATGTATTCGACAAGGGTCTCGAGCGAGATTTCGATACTCGACGGCGCGGCGAGACTTCCTGTCTGGGGAGCGCACGCGCCTCGCGTGCTCTTCTCGGCGCCTCGCCGAGAAGTCTCAAGCGTCCAAAGCCAGGGATAATCTTCATTTTCCCTAACAATTTTCGAATCCCAGGGATTTCTAGTGATGTACTCGAATTTTTCCTGCAGGTCCGATTCCGAACGAATCACGCGATCAAAGGATTCGCGTTCCCATACCGAACCCGTGCGCCCCGCTGCTTTGTTGATGCGATGTGCGGTCGAGGATTTGATCCCTCGCAAAATTTCGGTCAAGGACCAGAAGACCGAGTTTCCTTTCGCATCCGTTGTTTTGATTTGCGGCTCAAACAGCAGATGCACGTGGTCCGGCATCACACAGGCGGTGTAGAGTTCGATCTGGTTTCGGTTTTGTGCGGTGAGGATGGACTCGAGGACGATATCGCGCGCGGCGGGAGAGAGCGGGTGCCGTTCGTGAGTCGAGAACGCGACCGCATACTTGGCCCATGGACGCTCGAAGTGCGGAAGATGGCGTTTCGAGTAATGCACATCCTCCCCCGATGTTTCCGGCGAGGCGCCGGAAAATGCACGCGAGGCGCGTGCGCTCCCCAGAGCTGTCGCCAGAGCCCGCGCGCCTACAAACTCGGGCACGGGCGGCTCATAGGTGCTCCAATCGATCTTCAAACGATTCGCTCTCGCCTGCTCCAGCGTCAGCATCTTCTTTTCCCGAGCCCGACCGGCGTGCTCCGCTCGTAAACGCTCGTAATCGGCGCGCGTGGTGGCATCGAATTTTGCCTTCGCATCCGGGTTGAGCAGCGAGCTAACCACCCCGACAGCACGCGAGGCGTCGAGCACGTGTGCGACGGTTGCGTGATAATGATGCGCGATTTTGACCGCAGTGTGGGCGCGGCTGGTTGTCGCCCCGCCGATTAACAACGGCAGCTCAAATTGCTGCCGTTCCATTTCCTGCGCGACATGCACCATTTCATCGAGCGACGGTGTAATCAGGCCGCTCAATCCGATGATGTCCGCTTTTTTTTCGCGAGCGGTCTCAAGAATTTTCGCGGCCGGCACCATCACACCGAGATCGATCACCTCGTAGTTATTACATTGCAGCACAACGCCCACGATGTTCTTGCCGATGTCGTGGACGTCGCCTTTGACTGTTGCCATAACGATCCGCGCCTGCGCTTTGGCATCGGCCGCTTTCTCCGCTTCCATAAAGGGCAGGAGGTAGGCGACCGATTTTTTCATTACTCGCGCCGATTTCACCACCTGAGGCAAAAACATTTTACCGGCGCCAAAAAGGTCGCCGACCACGCTCATCCCCGCCATAAGCGGTCCTTCGATGACTTCGAGCGGACGAGCAAAATGCTGGCGTGCTTCCTCTGTATCCTGCTCGATGAAATCAGTGATACCCTGCACCAGTGCATGCTCGAGACGCTTCGCTACCGGATCGGCTCGCCAGGCTTTTTCTTCCACTGGCGCCCGCCCCTTTGCTTTCACATTTGCGGCGAAATCGACCAGCCGCTCGGTCGCGTCCGCGCGTCGGTTGAGAAGAACATCTTCGACGCGTTCACGTAGTTCTGGCTCGATCTCTTCGTAGACCGCAAGCTGACCCGCATTCACAATCGCCATGTCGAGTCCGGCCCGGATGGCGTGATAGAGAAAAGCGGCGTGCATCGCCTCGCGCACGGTGTTGTTGCCGCGAAAGGAAAACGAAACATTGCTGATGCCGCCGCTGACGCGTGCTCCCGGGAGATTTGCCTTAATCCACCGAGTCGCCTCAATGAAATCGACCGCGTAATTGCGATGCTCATCCAGTCCGGTGGCAACAGTCAGAACATTTGGATCGAAAATGATGTCGCTCGCGAGAAAATCAGCGCGTTGCGTCAGGAGCTCGTAAGCGCGCCGACAAATTTCGATGCGGCGCGGCAAGCTATCGGCCTGTCCGGTTTCGTCGAAGGCCATGACGATTGCGGCGGCTCCATATTGCCTAACGAGTCGCGCCTGGCGGAGAAATTCTTCCTCGCCCGCTTTGAGTGAGATGGAATTCACAACGCATTTACCCTGCGCGGATTTCAGCCCGGCCTCGATGACCGTCCATTTCGAGCTGTCGATCATCACCGGCACGCGCGCGATCTCTGGCTCGCTCCCGATCAGGTTAAGGAACCGCACCATCGCTGCTTCGGAATCGAGCATGCCCTCGTCGAGATTGACGTCGATGAGGTTGGCACCGTTCGCGACCTGCTGCCGCGCGACCGCGACCGCGGCGTCAAAATCGCCGCCGAGGATCAATTTCGAGAATCTCGGGGAGCCCGTGACGTTAGTGCGTTCGCCGACGATGACGAAACCGAATCCCGGCGTGACGTTCAACGGTTCGAGCCCGGACAGTCGCAGAGTGTCATCTGGGGTTTTGGCCGGAAGTTGCCGGGGCGGCAAATCGCGCACTCTCGCGGCAAATTTTGCAATGTGGGCGGGCGTCGTTCCGCAACAGCCGCCGACCATATTGAGCCAGCCATTGCGCGCCCATGCTATGACTTTGGGAGCGAACGAATCGGGCGTTTCCGGAAAACCGGTTTCAGAAAGCGGATCGGGCAGGCCGGCATTTGGATAGGCGCTCACATAAGTGGAAGCCTCATGCGCCAATTCCTCGAGGAACGGCGCCATCTCGTCCGGTCCCAGGGCACAGTTTAACCCGACCACAAGCGGTCGCGCGTGCCCGGTGGAGTTGAGAAATGCTTCCACCGTCTGTCCGCTCAACGTTCGACCGGACCGATCCGTCACGGTGCCCGACACGATCAGCGGCACCTTGCGCCTGTGTTGCTCAAACGCATCCGCGATTGCGAAGAGAGCAGCCTTTGCGTTCAACGTGTCGAAGACGGTTTCGACGAGCAGAAGATCGACGCCACCCTCGAGCAGTCCGTCGATCTGGTCGCGATAACTTCGTTTGATTTGATCGAACGTGACGGCGCGAAACCCGGGGTCGTTGACATCCGGCGAAAGCGAAGCCGTGACGGGAAGGGGGCCGAGCGCGCCGGCGACGAAGCGTGGAGTGCCGGACGCGATTCGCTCGATTGCCTGCCGCGCCAGGCGCGCGGCGGCGACATTCATCTCATGCGCAATTTCGCGCAGTTTTGAATCGTTAACGACACGCTCAAAGAATTCCGGGTCCTTACGTCCGTTCGCGGGTGTTTCGTCAAAGAGAAATTCGTGCAGGCCGATGGTGGTTGCGCTGAAGGTGTTGGTCTCGAGGACATCGGCACCGGCCTCGAGATATTCTTCATGGACGCGTTCGACCGCTTCGGGACGCGTGAGGAGGAGGAGTTCATGCGCGCCCCTGAGATCCTTTCCTTTCCAGTCACGAAAGCGTTCGCCACGATAATCCGCCTCCCCGAGATGCAGGCGCTGGAGGGTAGTGCCCATCGCTCCGTCGAGCACGACGATGCGCTGGCGAAGCAGAGCCTCGAAAGGATGGAGGTCGTCCGGCATGGAAGAGAAAGAAACCAGTTTCTGTGCCGTTCTCAAGAAACAAATTGACGCATCATGATGCGTCAATGTGTTGTCTAATGTGGGAGGAGCCTTTGTGCCCCGATCCCTTTCGGGTGCGCGAGCCTAACAAAGCGCCTCGGAGTTTGAAAATAGCCCAGCCTTTCAAGGCTGGGGTTCTAAAGGGTGTTGAGACAAGTCCCGCCAGGGACGAAAGAACTGCCTGCCGTCCCTCCGGGACTTTGTTTTCTTTCACCTTCGAGGATCCCAGCGCTAAAGCGCTGGGCTATTTTCGCATTGTGTTATGGCCCTTATCGCCGATCGCGGCGCAGAGGCCGCTCCCCACCTTTGCCGAAGCGAGACTTTCCATTATGGCGCGTCGCATCTTAAATGCGGCCATGGAAGCGCTGCGCATTTTTCGGTCTTTGGACAAAACACAGCGCGCGACTTTTCTGGCCTGCTTTCTCGGGTGGACCCTCGACGCCCTCGATTTTTTTCTCCTGACTTTTGTGGTCAAGGATGTCGCCGCCGAGTTTTCCGTCTCGATCGTCAAAGTGACATTTGCGATCACCCTCACGCTCATGATGCGCCCGTTAGGTGCGCTCATTTTTGGATTGTTAGGCGATCGATTCGGACGGCGCGTTCCCCTGATGGTGGACATCATTTTTTATTCTTTGATGGAGTTGCTGACCGCGTTTTCGCCTAACTACACAATCTTCCTGGTTTTCCGCGCGCTTTACGGGGTCGGGATGGGCGGCGAATGGGGACTCGGAGCCTCGCTCGCCATGGAAAGCCTGCCGGCGCGAGCGCGCGGGCTCGCCTCTGGCGTTTTGCAACAAGGCTACGCGTTCGGTTTTCTGCTCGCCGCGGTGGTTTACTGGGTGGTCTTTCCGCATTTCGGCTGGCGCGCGCTCTTTGTCGTCGGCGCGCTTCCAGCCCTGTTGGTGATCTACATTCGGGCGCACGTTCCCGAGTCGCCGGTCTGGGAGCGCCAGCAAACGACAGGCAGCCCGTCGTTAGGTTTCGGTCGTTTCATGAAAGAACACTGGCGGCTCTTCATTTATGCCGTGCTCCTGATGACCGCTTTCAATTACATGTCGCACGGGACACAGGATCTTTACCCGACCTTCCTGCAAAAGCAGCGCGGCCTTTCTGTTAATCAAACCGCGTCAATCGCGATCATTTACAATCTGGGTGCGATTTGCGGAGGGACGCTGCTGGGTTATTTGTCGCAAAATTTGGGGCGACGCCGGACTATCATGATCGCGGCAGTGCTGGGGATCTTTCTCATCCCGGTCTGGATCCTTTCACCAACGATTCCGCTGCTGATCGTGGGCGGATTTTTCATGCAGTTCATGGTCCAAGGCGCGTGGGGAGTCGTTCCGGTCCACCTCAACGAACTCTCGCCTCCGGCCTGGCGCGGCACGTTTCCGGGTGTGGTCTATCAGCTCGGAAATTTCTTTTCTGCCAATGCCGCCATGTTGCAAGCGAAGTTGGCGGAACATTTCGTTAGGCCGAACGGTCAGCCAAATTATGCGCTCACCATGGCGTGCGTGACGCTGGCGGTTTTTCTCGTGCTTATTTTCCTGGCCGCGATCGGGCGCGAGGAGAGGGGCAGGGAATTTTAGCGATAGTTTGGCAGGAACGAAGCGTTGCCTCCGCCAGTCCGCGCAACCATGATCGGCCGCGAACGGTAAGCTCCCGTGCCGTAACGATAATCGACGATCGCCTGTGCGATTTTGTCCGCCAATTGCTCGCGATAATCAGCATCCGCGACGTCGCGCGCCTCCGATCGATTGCTTAGATAGCCGCATTCGACCAGAACGGAGGGATAATGAAGATTGCGCAGCACGCGGTAACGCGCGACGTGAATGCCGCGATTCACCGTTCCTGGCATCGTGGAAAGATTCCTCTCGATCGCGGCCGCGAGATCGTAGGCGTAGGGTGAATGATAATACGTCTCAAAACCCTGGATGCCTCGGCTCCGCGAGTCGTTGAAATGAATGCTAACGAAAATCGAGTTTGGTTGCTCATTGCCAATATCAACCCTGCTATCGAGCGGGATGAAGGTATCGCCGGAGCGGGTGAGGACGGTTTTGAGCTGCGAGCGACGCAGCTTCTGGTCGACCCGCAAGGCAACATCGAGCGCGACCGCCTTCTCCGGCGGGGCGTGACGCCGCACGGCGCCGCTGTCTTTGCCACCATGACCGGCATCGACTACGACCGTATTGAAGCTATGGCTGGTGTTCGTTGCGACCGTCGCACAACCGCCGAGAAGAAGGGTGGCCGCCAGAGCGATGGGGGCGCCAAATCTGGACAGTGATTCCATGAAATTCATACAGCTATTCGCGTGCCGGGGATAGAGGGACGCAGGGTAAACAGAACTTCCGCTGGAAGAGCGAAAAGCGCTTGTTTTTTTCCCGGCTACACCTAATGGGTCAGACTTCCATTATGCGCAAGTCGTTCACGATTTTTTTGCTGTTTGTTGGCCTCGCCTTGGGCGGTTGCAAAAAGGGTGGTTTTTCTCTGAAACCGAAGCCGACCCCGACGCCGAGCCCGTCAACCACGGCGACTCCGACCCCGGTCCCGACGCCCACCCCCGCACCGACCAAGCCGCCAATCGATCAGACCGCGCAGGTGATCGTTTTTGGTTATCATCGCTTTGAGCCAAAAGTTCACCGGCCTGACACAGAGATCACCCCGGAGGCGTTCGAGGCACAGATGCAGGCGCTGAAGGATCACAATGTTTCGGTCATCGGCATGCAGGATTTTCTGGCTTGGAAGCGGGGGGAAAAATCTATCCCGGCGCACTCCGCCATTATCACGATCGATGACGGCTGGAAGACCGGCTACGAAGTTGCCTGGCCGATTTTGAAAAAGTTCGGCTACCCGGTCACGCTCTTCATCTATACGGAGGGAATCAAGGGCGGAAAATTCGGCGGTGGCGCGGCCATGAGTTGGGAGCAACTGGCGGAAATGCGTGATGCGGGTGTCGATATCCAGGCGCATAGCGCCACGCACCAGGATTTACGCAAAGCCTACGACAAAGTGACGAAACGCAAACTCAACGAACAGGAATACACCGACTGGCTCAATGGCGAGGTCGGCGGTTCGAAAGCGACCCTTGAGCAGAAACTTGGCATCAAGGTGAATTGTTTCGCCGTCCCGTTCGGTTACTACAACGAGCGGGTGAAAAAGGCCACGGAAGACGCGCATTTCGAAGCGGTCTTCACCGTTTACGGACAAAAGATCACCTACGGTTCACCGAACGATTCGTTAGGCCGATACATGATCGAGGCGAACAAGCCGAAAGTCTTCGAGGATGCGATCGGATTTGGCGGATCGTCAGGCGCCGGCAGTGCGCCGGTCACCGAAATACCGCTAACCAGTATCAATCCGGAGCCCGGCGATGGCACAACCGCTGGCGCGAAACCGTTGATCAAGGCGAATCTTGGCGCGGTCGGCGGGATCGACGCTGGGTCGGTGCAGATGCGGGTGAGCGGCCTCGGTCTTGTCCCGGCCAAGTACGACACGGCGAGCAAAATCATCTCGTATCAGGTGACTCAGCCTCTCCATGGCGACAAATGCTCAGTGATTGTTGAGGCGAAAATCGGTGGAAAAAAAGCCGAAGCGCAGTGGTCCTTCAGCTTGAAAGAAGGCGCGGCAAAAGCGGGCGAAGCGCCGGCAGCGAGCGCGCAGCCTACGCCGAAGAAGTGAGAGCTCCTCCGAGAGGGCTCTGTCCGGAGCAGCTAAACTCGGGATTTCCACTGGCATCCGTTTTGCATATAGAGTGACGAATGGATTTGAATCTTGAGGTCCTCTCGCGCGCGGCCGACCAGGCACGCGGTCTCGCCATCGACGCGGTGCATGCATCGCAATCCGGGCATCTTGGCCTGCCGCTGGGCTGCGCGGAAATGGGCGCGGTGCTCTACGGTTACGCGCTCAAACACAATCCGGATAAACCGCGCTGGATTAATCGCGATTATATGGTGCTTTCCGCCGGGCATGGCAGCATGTTCCTTTACGCCTGGCTGCATATGAGCGGCTTCGATTTGCCGATGTCGGAAATCAAGCGCTTCCGGCAGCTGCATAGCAAGACGCCAGGGCATCCGGAATTTTTTGAAACGCCGGGAGTCGAGTGCACGACGGGCCCGTTAGGCCAGGGCGTCGCTAATGCGGTTGGCATTGCAATGGCTGCGAAAATGGCCGCGGCCCGTTTCAACACCGCCGAGCATCGCGTTTTCGATCAGCACATTTTTTGTCTGGCGGGTGATGGTTGTTTGCAGGAGGGCGTCTCAGCGGAAGCGAGCGCGTTCGCCGGTCATTTCGGCCTCGATAATCTGATCCTGATATATGACTCGAACGCCGTCACGCTCGACGCGATGGCGAAAGAGACCCAAAGCGAAGACACCGGAATGCGCTTTCGCGCCTACGGCTTTGACGTGCAGGAAATCAACGGGCAGGACATGCAGGCGTTTCTCGACGCGCTCAATACCGCAAAGGAGCGTCAAAACGGGAAACCGCAGATGATTATCGCGCATACCTTGATCGGGAAAGGTATTCCCGAAGTGGCCGGAACGTCGAAGGCGCACGGCGAAGGCGGCGCGAAATTTGCCGAAGCCGCGCGCAAAGGACTGGGACTGCCGGAAGAACCCTATTTCGTGTCAGATGACGTGCACGAATATTTCGCCGCGCATAAAAAGAAACTCCTGGCTGAATACGATCGTTGGGAAAAATCGTACAACGATTGGCGGAAGAAAAATGCAGATAAGGCGCAAATGCTCGATAACGCGATCGAGAGAAGGGTGCCGACCGATCTTTTCGCGAAGATCCCAAACTTCCCTAACGACACTAAGATTGCGACCCGCAAAGCTGGCGGGGAAGTGCTCCAGCCACTCGCTCAGGCCATGCCGTTCCTGATCAGCGGCAGCGCCGATCTGCACGGCTCGACGTTGAATTACATTAAGGATGGCGGCGACTTCACCCGGACGACCCCCGCCGGGCGCAATATTCACTTTGGGATTCGCGAACACGGGATGTGCGCGATCATGAACGGCGTTGGTTATCACGGCGTTTTTCGCGCTTCCGGCGCCACGTTTTTGGTGTTCGCCGATTACTGTCGCGCATCGATCCGGCTGGCCGCGCTCTCGCGTTTGCCGAATATCTACATTTTCACCCACGATTCGATCGCGGTCGGGGAAGATGGTCCGACCCACGAGCCAGTCGAGACGGTGGCGAGCCTGCGGGTGATGCCGCAGCTCGACGTGATTCGGCCTGCGGATCCCGAGGAGACTGCGGGCGCGTTCGTGGCGGCGCTTGAGCGGACCGACGGTCCCACCTTACTCGCGCTCTGCCGGCAGAATTTGCCAACTCTCAATGAAATCGATGTGCACCTCCGACGCGAAGGCGTGCTGCGTGGCGGCTACATCGCCAAGAAAGAATCGGGCAAGCTCGATCTCATATTGCTGTCGTGCGGAAGCGAACTACAGCATGCGCTCGCGGCGGCGAAGGAATTGGGTGCGGGAACACGCGTCGTTTCGATGCCTTGCTTCGAACGGTTCGAGCGGCAACCGGAAAGCTATCGTGCGGAAGTTTTGCCTAACGAGTGTAGGCGGCGGGTAGCGATCGAAGCGGGCGTGCCAGAGATTTGGTCACAATACGTCGGGCTTGATGGGAAAATTGTTGGACTGCACCGCTTTGGAATGAGTGCCCCGGGTGCAGAAGTAATGAAGGAATTAGGGATCGATGCCCAACATGTGATCGACGCGGCGCGCGCACTCAGCGCCTAGCTACTCAACTTCGATTGTGCCTTCGCTGACGAGGAAACAAGCGCCCCCGACGTGGGTCGAGCGAACGACCGAATCCATTTTTTCAGCGCGAGCCGACAGAAGACTCGGCCGGCCCATTTCCACGCCTTGTGCGATTCGGAGCTTGAGCGAATCCGTTGGCTTCCCGTCAAGCTGTGCCAACAGGCCGACCACGCCACAGGTTGCGCTGCCAGTGGCGGGATCTTCTGGAACGCCGCTCAGCGGCGCAAGCATCCGGGCGCGGAGATTCACTTCACCGGTAGCTCTTGTGTAAAGATAGATCGAAGCGCGCACAGCTTCGCCGGCGAGATAGTCGCGGACCTTTTCAAATCCGGCCGTATTGATCTTAACCCGTTCGAGCGTGGCGCGATCTTTCAGTTCCGTGATGATGAAGGGAAGACCTACTGAGACGAGCTGGGGTGGATGTGCCTGCGTCGCGATGTCTTTTTCATTGAGGGAAACAGCAGTCGCGATCAACTCGACCGGCACTGTTTCGCCTAACGACAGCGGCGCCGGGGCGGTTAGTTCGCACGAAGTTACTTTGCCGTTTGCGCTCTCGATTTGGATTGGAACAAGACCGGCCTTCTCTTCAAAGGTCACCACTTGTGAAGAGCGCAACTCGCCCAGTTCCCCGATCGTTCCGAGCACGAAAGCCGTGCCAACATTCGGGTGACCGGCAAATGGAATTTCCTGCGCCGGAGTGAAGATGCGCACCTTGCGCGTCTGACCAGCTTCTGGCGGGAAAACAAACGCCGTTTCCGAGTAATTAAACTCGCGCGTGATCTGCTGCATTTGCCGATCTGACAGGCCCGTGGCTTTGGGCAACACAGCCAGCTGATTTCCACCGAAGCGCTCTTCGGTAAACACATCACAGGTGTAGAATTGATACTTCATGGCTCGCCAACCATTTAACACAGGACTTCTACCCGCGCTTGTGTGTTATGTGCGCGGGCGAGAGTGAATCGGGCTTAGGCGCTGGAAATACTCAGAGTGGCTCGCGCTCTTCGCGCGCGCGATCTTCGAAGCGGGTGAATTCCTTTCGGAAAGTAAGCGGAATGTCGCCAGTCGGGCCGTTGCGCTGCTTGGCGATGATCAAGTCAGCTTTGCCCTCAGTCTCGTCTTTTTCCTCTTCGGTATCGGCGTAATATTCCTGCCTAACGAGGAGACCCACCACATCGGCGTCCTGCTCGATGCTGCCTGATTCGCGCAAATCGCTCAAGCGCGGCCGGCCTTTACTGTCACCGGTTCGATTTTCCGGATTTCGATTGAGCTGCGCGGCGACGATGATCGGAATGTTTAATTCTTTCGCGAGTCCTTTGATGCCGGCGGAAATCTCTGAAATTTCAATCTGCCGGTTTTCCTGTCCGCGCCGTGAAGTCGAGCGCAGCAGTTGCAGGTAATCGATCACGATCAGCTCAATCTCATGCTGCGCCTTGAGTCGCCGCGCTTTGGCGCGCAGTTCGAGAATGTTCAATCCCGGACTGTCGTCGATGAAGATTTTCGCCTCGGCTAGCTTGGAGGCGGCCGCAGTCAGTTTTGGAAAATCGCGCTCGGCGAGAAAAGTGCCGTCTCGAACTTTTTGCGAATTCACTCCGGCGCGTGAGCAAAGGAGGCGCTGCACCAGTTGCTGCGCGCTCATTTCGAGGCTGAACACGCCGACTGGCTTACCCTCATTGACCGCGACGTGCTCGGCAATATTCATCGCCAACGCGGTCTTACCCATGCTCGGTCGCGCCGCGATCACGATCATTTCGGCCGGATGCAATCCGCTCGTTAGGCGATCGAAATCCTTGAAGCCTGTCGCAAGACCAGTGATTCCGCCGTGTTGCTGGTAAAGCTTTTCGATCGCCTCGATCGCATCCATGACCTGGTCCTTCATGGAAAAGATCTCGTCCTTGAAGCGATCTTCGCCGACCGCGAAAATTCTCTGTTCTACTTCGTCGAGCAGATTGTCGACTTCATCTTGTTCCTCGTAGGAACGTCGCGCGCCCTCGGTGCAGGCGCTGATGATTTCGCGCAGAATGTATTTGTCGCGAACAATTTCGAGGTAGTAGCCAACGTTGGCAGCGGTTGGGACGAAGGTGAAAAGGCTCGTGATGAACGCCGCGCCGCCCACCGTCTCCAGCAGATTCCGATCGCGCAGAACCTGCGTGAACGTGATCAGGTCGATGCCTTGGTTGCTGTTCCAGAGATCGACCAGGACGGAGTAAATCGTCTGGTGGGCGGGAATGTAAAAATAGTCCGCGTTGACCTTTTTCTCGACCACGGCGTTGATCGCGTCGCGTGGCGAGATAAGCATCGACCCGAGCACGCCCTGCTCCGCTTCGACGCTATGCGGAAGCGCGCGGTGAATATCCGGTGAAGAAGATGTGAGCTTCTGCCGAACCAGCTTAGTCCCTCGCTCGGCCCAATCTCGGCTCGACCCGTTTCCGGGCTCTTTCCGAGTCTTCTCCCCGGCCCTGGGTGAGCCTCGAGAATCTCTCGGCATCTATTTATCTCGTGCGCTTGCGAGGACCCCGGCCCTTTTCAGCCGATTCTTCGGCCTGAGCAGCTTCCGGTTTTGGTTCTACGGAGGGATTGACGAAAAATTTGAATTTCGCGGTGACGTCCTGATGCAACTTGAGCGAGACCTCGTGTTCGCCAGTCGTCTTGATCGGATGTTCGAGAACGAGCAAATGTCGATCGATATCGCGATTCAATTCATGCTTCAAACGTTCGGCGATATCGTTCGCGGTAATCGAGCCGAAGGCTTTGCCGGTTTCGCCCGTTTGGAGGACGAACGCGACTTTGAGTTTGCCGATGCGGCGAGCCAATTCCTCGGCCTCATTCAATTCGCGCGCTTCGCGTTCAGCGCGCTTCGCCTTCAACATATCGAGCTGCCGCATCGCGCGCGGCGTCACTTCATAGGCTTTGCCGGTGGGCAGAAGGAAATTCCGGGCATAACCGCGCCGGACTTTCACGACATCCGCTTCGGCGCCGAGGCCGGGCACGTTTTCGGTCAAAATAATTCGGGTCGAAGGCATGAGAAATTTCTATGATTTTTACTGCGCCCAATGCAAATCCGGGCGGCGCAGGGGACGTGATTATAGGAAGAGGGGAAGCGGTGTCAATCCTCGGCTTTTGGCGCGATATGACAAATCACCTGTTGTTCGGAGGCGGCGAGACCCCAGCGCGGGGGGTTATTCGAGATTGTAGATCTCGACCAGGGCGATTCCATTGGAATCGCTCGCGTCTTGGACCACTGCTGTGTAGGCGCCGGGAGGCAGGTGCAGAACTGTGGCAGATTCCTTATCGTTGGGTGGTGCGATCTGGTTCTGTTCGATTGCGAGAAAATTTGGATCGTCCTGCCAATTATCATTCCCTCCAAGCGAGAAGCCGTTTTGATCGTAAACGGCAAAACTTGGATCGGGCAGGGGATTCGCGATGCCAGCTGAACTCAACGACGGGCCGATCGCCCGCACGATCACAGTCGAGCTTTGATTTGATCCAACAATAAAACCGCCGATGAGTGGCGATTCGGAGATAGAATCGACGAACGCACGGGTGCTAATATTGGCGAGCTTGGAATCAACTGCTGGTGAGAGATCGTATACTTCAACCAGCGCAGTCCCCGAAGAATCTGTGTTTCCCGTAACCACGGCCGTGTAAGCGCCGGGGTTTAGGCTGATTTGAAGCGCCGCTTCCTTCGCATCCGAAGGCGCGAGGCCATCAGCGATGATCTGACTGGCGTTACTGTCGGTCTCCCAGTCATTGTTCGACGCCAGCACGTGGCCGGTGGAGTCAAACAAATTGATGACCGGGTCAGCCAGAACTGAGTCTACGCCTTGGTCTACGAGCGATGGACCGAGCGCGCGCAGGACCACCGTCGTTGGAGCGCTGCCGCTAACAATAAATCCGCCAATTAGAGCCGATTGATCGGGAGCAACCCGACCGCGGGTAGAAATGTTGAGTGACTGCGGGCCGATCGCCGGAAAAGCAGTGTTTTCGAGATGAATCGGCGCGGCGTTAAAGATTTCGAGACAGCCGGCGGTGACATACTCGTAGTCGAAAATTTTCGCCTCGGTCGCATCGAGGCCGATGATGCGCGCGTGCAACGGATCGCCAACAGCACCTTCGATATAGGCGTAATCGATGAGGTAATTCAGCGGTAAGTCTTCATAGACACTTCCGCAAAAAGGGCTGTTGACCAACTCATCCATTGGATAATTCCAGACCTCGGTGGCGGTCATGGTTGCAAGATCCAGATGATATTTGCGAGGACTGGCGTAGCTCCGAAATGCGCCGGGTGGTTGTTGGAAAAAACTGTTGTATCCATTATCCAGCAAAAGCAGACCTTGGTCGTAAGTGACCGAAACCGCGTGCTGACCAATTGGCGGCAAACTACCGGGAGCCAGACTGAGAGCGTATTTTTTTAAGGACGGAAATTGATACCAAGCCTTGGTCGGGTCGCCCAAAATCCACTTGATCGTTCCGGTGTTGTAATCAAACGCGATAACAAAGTCTTCTCTGCTGGAAACAATCAATGAGTCGTCGGCGCGATTGTAAGCGACCGCATTATTGTGAAACCAGTCAGTCGGGCTCGGATACACGAATTTTGACGGGTCATCGCCTCCGGCGGTCATGGCGGCGGAAATGATGTCCGCCGGGTTCCAGGTTTTGAGCAAGGTTCCATCAACATCGATTTCCATGAAGATGGTCTCGTAGTAATCATTGGTGTCAGCCTCATAGATGAGTCCCGTCTTTCCAAGATCCACATTGTGATGAAAATCAATCACCCCGTCGCTCTTGCCATAATCTCCGAGGAAAGTGACGGTACCATCTAGATCGTTTCGGTAGATTTCGGATCCGTGAGCGACAAAGAACGAGTTTTGGAAAAACGCGACGTCGAAGCTCGGGAGGACTGCGGTCCCAACCCAGCGAAGAGCACCATCAGTATCTAGGACAGCCGGGGAAAAATCGCTGCAAGCTCCTTTCAGGACCATGTAGTCATAACTCAATGAATTACCTTCAGCTCGTGCTTGAAGGACTGTTGGTGACTCGTAGCCACAGGGGTCATCAAAGGTATCGGTCGAGATTGTGGTGCTGGCCTGCTTTGAGGAGCCGTCATTAAAGACATAGTTCAGGGCGACAGTATTGAGATAGTTAGCGTAGAGGCCATAAACAGGCAGAAAGATTTGTCCGTTTCCTATGTCTCCGCGTTCTGCCAGGTAACTACTGGTGTAAGTCGCCGATAACGGACGCACGGAAGAACCGGGTTTGGATGCAACGGTGAATTGAATGCTCTTAACTGCCGATGTATCGCTGACAGCAAGGGTGACCTGGCTAAGGAACGGCGTCGCGCCCGCAGTTTTGCCCGTGACGGTGATCGTCACATCGTCCGCCTGGGTTCCCATCGTGATCCGGGCAATGCCGCCCAAAGCTACTGCCAGGAGCAAGGTTTTCATCCGTTAGCGCCGGACGACGCTTTAGATCATTCCGAGCTTCATGCGTCCGGCCTCGCTGATCATGTTCTGATTCCATGGCGGGTCCCAAACGAGCTGGACATCCGCTTCGTCCACTCCTTCGATGCTTAGGATTTTGCTCTGAGCATCATGCGCGATGGCGGGTCCCATTCCGCATCCTGGAGCGGTCAACGTCATCTTGACCTCGACCTTGGTGCCGCCGTCCGGGTTTTTCGTCAGGTTGCAGTCATAGACGAGACCGAGATCGACGATGTTGACCGGTATTTCCGGGTCGTAGCATTGACGGAGTTGATTCCAGACATCTTTTTCGTCGACCGGTTCGTCCGCACCCTTAGCGACGGGCTTTTCTCCGTTGGCGGCGGCCGGTTTTTCCAAGCCGAGCGCATCGAGATCTTTCTCGGCGATGCGCGCCAGACCTTGGTACGTCGCGATCGTGTAACTGCCACCGAGGGTTTGGGTGATAACACCCGGGGTTCCCGCAGGGATGGTGGTCTTGGTTCCGCTCGGAATCTGGATCGCTTCAACGTCGCGGGAGGTGGTGAATTCGGTGTTTTCGTGCATGATGAAATTCGTTAGGCTAGGAATCGAGAACAATCTTCATTTTCTTCTGCGGCGCCGCCAGAGACTCCGCTAATGTGTGCGCCGTCGCGGTCGGGGGAGCCGGCGCAGGGTCTCCGCCGAGCGCGGAACGCAAGGCGCCTTCGACGAGCTGGGCGCAATGAATCTTGACCGGCGGCAGAGGGCCTAACGGCGCCGCCAAATCTTCGCCGGACATAGACATCGCTTCGTCAACGGTTTTGCCGGCAAGCATTTCGGTCGCAACACTGGCGACGGCGATCGCCGTCTGGCAGCCGAAGGTTTGAAATGTTGCGCGATCGATCACTTTGCGGCCGCCTTCTTCCTTGAACTTGACCCACATGCGCAGCATGTCGCCACAGTCGGCGCTTCCGACCGTGCCGATTGCGTCGGCGTTCTCCATCTCGCCGAGGTTCTGCGGGTTTTTGACCGCTGCTTCAATGCGTTTTTCCAAGTCGTCGCTCATTGGCTTACTCAAGATGATAGCGGGGCAATTTCGGATCCACGTCGATGCTCCAGGCATCGATTCCGCCGCGCAGGCTCTTGATGTTTTCAAAGCCGTGCCCTTGGAAATACGCGGCTGCATCCATGCTGCGCGCGCCTTGGTGGTCGTAGATCGCGAGGAGATCCGTCCGCGACCAATTGGCCAGGATTTCCTGCATGAATTCCTGGGTAAAAAGGTGCGCATCGGGCAGTTTGACAGCGTCGAATTCCTCTCGGGTCCGGATATCGAGAAGGTGAATCGTTTCGCCGGCGGCGAGACGCTGCGATAAGTCGCGTGGCTCAATCTGCAGGGCGCGATCCGCGGCGTCGCTCGTGAGGATATGTTCGGTCACTTCATCGACATCGAGGTTTTCATTCCGCGCGCAAACGCCAGCCAGAGTTTCGTCCGGGCTGAACCCGCAACTCGCGCAACCGCCGATGTGGTAGCGACGGAACAAAGCGCGCTGTGCTCCCGGAAAATGTTCAAGGAGTTCACGCATCGTGATGTTTGAGTCAATTGTCGCGGTGGAATTCATTAGCTTGGTAAACTTAAGGTTGCGGGATTTTTTCGCAAGACGCTCTCGGTAGCTCGGGGGAGCGCACGCGCCTCGCGTGCTCCGTTCGGCGCCTCGCCGAACTGATGAAAGTTCGATCACGGCTTCGTGGTCCTCTTCTGCGAGTGACCATGTTTGCGGCGAGGCGCCGCAAACTGCACGCGAGGCGCGTGCGCTCCCCGAGCCATCCGCGAACGCCTAGAGTTTGGCGGGTTCGCTCAATAGTTCCACAATCCGCTGCAAAAGACGTCCGGCGCCGCCCCCGTCGAGACTTCGATGATCGAAACTGAGCGTAAGCTCGGCCTGCGTTGTTGGCAGAAACTGCTGTTTCTCGTCGCTCCACGACGGCGCTTTCTTGCCGGCCCCGAGCCCGACGAGCAGCGTCTGATCGGGCAGGGGAATCGGGGTTCCCCAATCTAGACCGAACGTCCCGAAATTGGACACAGACGCGATTCCTCCAGAAGTCATTTCTGCTGTAACACGCCGGCGGCGAGCGAGTTCGACCAGCTCAGTGTAACGGCTCGTCAGGTCAGAAAGCGAAGTTTTGTCCGCGTTCCGAATGACCGGGACCATGATCCCGTCCTGCGCTTCCACTGCGACCCCGATATCAATCGACTCCGAGCGCAAAGCCCGACCGCCGATAAGGCGCGACGCCGCAGCCGGCGATTCTGCCAGAGCGAGGGCAAGAGCGCGCAGAACGTACAAAGCCGGACCCGGCTTCGGGTCACGCTGTTTGCGATCGTCAAGCACTGGGTCGAGACAAACGGAAACACCGACTGTCGCGAGCGGTCGCGTCCAACTGCGCCGCATCGCGTCGGCTACTCCGGTGCGGATCGCGCTCGCATCTTCGGCAGTTTGTTTCTCGAGCCCACCGAGAAACGCTTCAAGATCTTTGATCGTAACGCGCCCGGCGTTTCCGCTTCCCTGGATGGACGCGAGATCGGCGTTAGTCAGTTGCAACTCTGCCATGCGCGCCTTAACCCGCGGCGAAAAGTAGCCCGCACCCTTTGCTCCTGCGGGCACCGGCAGAACGCCTTTCTGGTCGACTTGGAAATGCGAACCCGTCGCGACTTGCGGCAGGCTTGTTTCATCGACCTGGAAGTGCGATCCGCTTCCGTTCTGCGTCTTCGTGGCTATCGCTGACTCCTCCTGGCGGCCCGGAACTTCTTGCGCCACTTCGCCTTGGGGCTGCTCCGGGGTTTGCTTGACGAAACGCGCTGCATCCGCTTCGCTCGCCTCGATGTATCCGAGGACGGCGCCGACCGAATAAACGCCCTTCACCTCCGCATCAATTTTCGCGATCTCACCAGGGCAGGGTGTGGTCACACCCATGACCGCCTTATCCGTTTCGACCTCGATGATTTCCTGGTCAGCCACGACTTTTTCGCCGGGCTGGACCTTGATCGCGACAATTGTCGCCTCAGCCATCGATTCGCCGAGTTGCGGCATGGTGATTGGAACTTGTGGCATTACAGAGATTGAGTTGAGAGTTAAAAGTTGAGTGACTACTCGGCGAGAATCTGGCGGGCCTTGGCGGCGATCGACTTGGCATTCGGGCGATGGTCGGCCCAGAGATTCGGATGATAAGGGATGGGCGTGTCTTTGGCGTTGATGCGTCCCGGCGCGGCGTCGAGCAAATGGAAACCTTCCGTCGCGACGCGTGCAATAACTTCAGCTGTCGCACCGCCCCATGGGAATGATTCACCGACGCAGAGCAAACGACCCGTCCGAGCGACCGAAGCGAGCACCGTATCGGTGTCGAGCGGCTTTACGCTGCGCAGATCGACGACCTCGATCTCAACGCCGCTGCGACTGAATTCCTTCGCGACCGCAAGCGCTTCGTGCACCATCGCACTGTAAGTCACGATGCTAAGATCGCGTCCTGGCCTAACGATACGCGCTTTCCCGATGGGCAACCGATCTTTCGGGAGTGCGTCCGCTTTAAGGTGGTAGTAAAGATATTTGTGCTCGCAGTAGATGACTGGGTCATCGATCGCGACCGCATCGATCAACATGGTGTAGGCGTCCTCCACCGTGGCTGGCGCGACCACGATGAGCCCGGGGTAGTGCGAGTAAATCCCTTCCATGCTCTGGCTGTGGAAGGGTCCGCTGCCTTTTGTTCCCCCAGAAGGTAAACGGACCGTGATCGGACACGGGGTATCCGTGCGCCAAAACTGTGTCCCGGCGTTATTGAG
>Ga0207697_10000716_pt1 | contig 18882 bp, 16 predicted proteins | sample KBSSwiS5withPhiX_FD_184293 | JGI IMG/M metagenome (GOLD analysis project Ga0207697, IMG submission 184293) | Switchgrass rhizosphere microbial communities from Kellogg Biological Station, Michigan, USA, with PhiX - S5 (SPAdes) (version 2) | ecosystem: Host-associated > Plants > Roots >... | reverse complement strand
CCGGGTAGCGCACGCGTCTCGCGTGTTGGTTTCGGCGTCTCGCCGAAACAATCTTTAGAAAAGTCTGCGATGACGAGACGTCATCGCCAACACGCGAGACGCGTGCGCTACCCGGCATTAGCGTTGCCGCGCGTTTCCTTACCCGCTCACACAATCTTCTTCGTCAACACCAGTTCGGTCCCGCGGCGCCGCAAAATATAATCCACCTGATCGAAGGCGTTCCGGATCATCATCAGACCGAGACCACCCGGTCTGATAACCTCATCACGTCGTCGTCGGCGATGCAGCGCTTCTACTGGCGGTTGCATGCCATAGTCCCGAAGTCGCATCCGCACACAATCGTCCCGGATTTCGAGCGAGAGGGCGATCAGTTTATCGTCACGCAATTCGTAAGCGTGTCGAATGATATTCGTGCACGCTTCATCCACACCCAGCACCATCAGCGTGCGATCGCGCTCCGAGATGGGCATATTGTCGAGAAAATGGCGCACAAAATTGCGCATCAGCGCGAGGTTGCCGGGATGGCTAGAGAACTCGAGCTTCCTTTTTTTCATTTCCGACCGCATCACGCTGGCGAGGGTTAGCATGGCTTCAAGTTTCGATCATAGAAAGATACGTGCCGCGGAGCGATCAGATGCGCTCGCCAGAGCATACCGCCAGATCGTCTCGACGTCGTTACAATTCCTCCTATCCAGCGTTTGCGAAGCCAAAACCTCAAGACCGCGGTGGACACAATTCGAAAGCGAGGTTCAATTCCGGGCATGTTGAAAAGTTTCGCTGCGCTCCTGTTCTCTGCCTCAGCCGTTTTCGCACAAGCAAATCCTACCGCATATGACGCTCTTCGCACCGTCGGCAATCAAGTAAACCGCGATTTCGTTAACCGTGTTGTGTCAGTCACCGGAGTCGATGGAAATCCGCAACCGTCCACTTGGAGAATTTTCATCGATGATCCGAATGCGCGCGGTGGAATCCGCGAAGTCGAAGTCACGGATGGGCGTGTCACTTCCAATCGTGTTTCCAGTCGCCAAGTTACGGGCACGCCGCAAGGCGCTACCGTCAACCCCGCGCGCTTGAATCTCGATTCCAGCGGAGCTTACGAAGTGGCAAGCCGCACCGCCGACTCATCCCACGTCCCTTTCGCGCTTGTCAGTTATACCCTGCGCACCAACGAACGCGGCGATGCGACTTGGATTGTTACTTTGCAAAATCAAAATCGCCGGCCTGTAGGCACGATTTACATCGGGGCAAATAAGGGAACGGTCACGCGCACCGAAGGAATGTTTGCCGGAGCGCCCATGAATGCGGTGGTAGAAGATCACCGTGAGGGAGACGTTGAGGACGAGGAGCACAGCGGCGACAATCGAATCATGCGCAACGTTCGTCAGATGTTTTATCGCGCACGCGAACAGGCGCAGGAAACCTTCAAGCGAGTGCGCCATAATTTTGCCGATTACATTCGCGGCAACGACTGACCGTGGCTGAAGAATCACGCGAGCAAGTCTGGCCATCGCTCGATTACGCGGCGTGGCGCGAGACCTGCGCGACATTGCAGCTGTGGACGCAGATTGCCGGCAAAATCCGCCTGGCCCTCGGCCCCTGGATTAACCACTCGTGGGGCGTAACTCTCTACGTCACGTCGCGAGGTTTAACCACGTCACTGATTCCGTATGGGACGCGCGCTTTCGAAATCGAGTTCGATTTTATCCGGCATCAGCTGGGTATCAGCACCGCAGAGGGCGACGAGCGCGCGATCAGATTACAGCCACAGAGCGTCGCGAGTTTTTACCGCGAGGTGATGAGTAAACTGCGAGAGCTCGCAATTGAGGTGCAGATCGGAATGAGGCCGAACGAAACGCTGGAAGCGATCCCGTTCGACCGCGATGAGAAACACGCAGCTTACGATCCGGAATACGCCAATCGGTTCTGGCGTGTGCTTTTGCAGGCTGATCGGGTTTTCAAGGAATTTCGCTCGCGTTTCTGCGGCAAGTGCAGTCCGGTGCATTTTTTTTGGGGCAGCTTCGATCTCGCGGTAACCCGCTTTTCCGGCCGGCCCGCGCCGCCGCATCCCGGCGGCATTCCCCATTTGCCCGACGCGATCACGCGCGAAGCCTATTCACAGGAGGTGAGCAGTCTCGGTTTCTGGCCGGGCAACGACCAGATTCCCACGGCGCTCTTCTATTCCTACGCCTATCCTTCGCCCGATGGTTTTGCCCAGGCAAAAGTAAAGCCGGCCGCGGCTTCGTTTCATCCGCAGTTAGGCGAGTTCGTTCTCCCCTACGATGACGTGCGTGGCGCGGAATCACCTGATGATGCGGTTCTGGAATTTGCGCAAACTACTTATGACGCCGCTGCTACCCTGGCGAAGTGGGACCGAGCCGCCTTCGAGGAGAAGAAACCAGCTTCGCTTCCGGCGACGCAGCAACATTCTAATTAATCAGCGGCGGATCAGGCCCCCATTCCTTTCGGTTCTCGTAAATGACATCCAGATCCTTCGGCGGTGTTCTTGCCCCGCATTTCTGTCATGTCGAGCGAAGTCGAGACATCTCTAATTATTTCCTGGATAGCTAGAGATTCCTCGACTTCGCTCGGAATGACAAAGGATGCTGCTTTCCAGAAGCTTGCGGCATTACCGGCGCGGTCTCTGATCGCGTGGGCAAACGCTTTTGCGGTGAGTTGGAAAGCGAATTCGCTCGCTAGGCCAGTGAGGTCGGGAAATATTCGAGAAAAGGAACCCAGCCTTGCATTTCGCGTCCCGACATTCGTAATTACGTGAAATGATTTCCAGATGCGCGGCCGAGGTGGATGCTTGGCGTGAGGTGAAAGATGGATGGCGCCCGCTCTACGGCGATGTTGATCAGTTCGGGGTTGCGGTCGAATGGCATGACTTTCGGACCGAGCGTTCGTTCGATTGGGGCCGCAGTTTTCATCCGCGCAGCCTCGAGTTTTGTTTGAACCTGCAGGGTCACGGCGCGGTCGGTGCAGTTGGACGAAGGCAGAGCGACTATGTGCCGGGTGATTCTGGCTATTACGCAGTAGGGGACGAGCGGTTGCCGGCGTCGCGTCGCGCGCACGACCATCACCAGTTCGTCACCCTGGAATTTTCCCGAAAACATTTGCAAAAGCAGCTCGTGCAGAACGAATCCGATCTCGAACCGGAGATTCGGCGTGTGATTTTCGGCGACAAGAACGAAAACGTAGTCGCGCCGGCGCGGCCCATGTCGATCCAACAACGAAATGTGGTGGCGACGCTGGCGGATCCGCCGGTGGCGAAAGCCGCCCAAATTCTCTGGTATCAAAGCAAAGCCCTCGAATTGATGGCGCATTTTCTCTTCGAACCGAAGGACCCGGAATTTTTTTGCATGCGACAAAAAAGAGTGGCGCGCGACCGGGTGGAACGGACCAAGGAATTGTTGGCGCGCGATCTGGCCAACCCGCCGCCATTGGAGATGCTCGGACAGGAAGTTGGTTGCAGTCCGTTTTACTTGAGCCGAATTTTTTCGCGTGAAGTCGGCCTTACCATTCCGCAGTATTTGCGTAACATCCGGATGGAACGCGCGGCCGAACTCTTACGCAGCGGTCGATTTAATGTCACCGAAGCGGCAATCGAGGTCGGCTACTCCAGTTTGAGTCACTTCAGCAAAGCGTTCTGCGAAACGATCGGTTGTTGCCCGGTCCTCTATCCGGCGGCGAAGAACGTGATTCTGGATCGTTAAAGCGTTGAGGTCATTCTAAGCGAAAACGCCAGTCCGGCTCGGACCGAAGGATCCCATGGAGTTACCTTAAACCTTTCGCAGCGGGATTCCTCGACTACGCTCGGAATGACGGACTTCTTCCTATGAAAATCACCCGCGCGCTCATCTCCGTTTCCGACAAGAAGGGGATCGCGGAATTCGCGCGCGCCCTCGAGAAACAGGGGGTCGATATCATCTCGACCGGCGGTACCGCGGAGTTACTGCGCAAAAAAGGCGTGCCGGTGCGCGAAATATCCAGCTTCACTGGCTACCCGGAAGTGTTGGAAGGGCGCGTGAAAACTTTGCATCCGCGCGTGCACGGCGGATTGCTCTACAAACGGGCTAACCCGAAGCATGAAAAGGAAGCGCGCGAACAAGGTTTCGAGCCGATCGATCTGGTCGTGGTCAATCTCTATCCCTTCGAACAGACAATCGCGAAACCTGATGTGACCCTGGCAGAGGCGATCGAAAATATTGATATCGGAGGGCCATCAATGATTCGAAGCGCCGCCAAAAATTATGAGAGCGTCACAGTCGTGGTCGATCCGGCAGATTACAATCTCGTGCTCGAAACCATGCGTGATAACGATGGGGAGACGACGCTGAAGTTGCGTGAGCGCCTCGCCATTAAGGCATTCGTTAAAACTTCTTCCTACGATCGCGCCATTAGCACATTTCTGAACCAGGAGCAAACAACTGATGCCTCCTTTTCATTGACGATGCCACTGGTGGCGCATTTGCGTTACGGCGAAAATCCCCATCAGAAAGCGGCGCTCTACGGTGATTTTGATCGGCACTTTGAAAAACTGCACGGCAAGGACCTGTCGTTTAACAACATTCTCGACATCAGCGCGGCGACTAGTTTGATTTGCGACTTTGAGGAAGCGACGGTTGCAATCTTGAAGCATACCAACCCGTGCGGGGTCGGGAGTGATTCTGATCTTCGCCAGGCTTGGGAGAAAGCATTTGCCACGGACAAGCAGGCGCCCTTTGGCGGCATCATTATTTGCAATCGCGAGATCGATGAGTCGCTCGCCAAAGTTATCAGCGAAATTTTCAGCGAGGTAATTATTGCACCTGAATTTTCTGGAGAAGCGCGCACGATTTTGCAGAAGAAAAAAAATCTGCGCCTCATTCGGTTGCTGGCTCCCTGTCCGGAATTATTGCCGAAAAAGGACGTGCGGTCCGTTTGCGGCGGTTTGCTGGTGCAGGACCCGGACACGGGTGCGGAAGACAAGGAACGTGTGGTTTCAAAACGCCAGCCGACTCAAAGCGAACTGGAATCGATGCGGTTCGGCTGGCGGGTGGTCAAACATGTGAAATCAAATGCGATTGTTTACTCTGCATCTGACCGCACCCTCGCTATTGGAGCGGGCCAAATGTCGCGGGTTGATTCATCGCGGATTGCCATCTGGAAGGCACAGGAAGCTGGGCTCTCCCTCAAGGGTAGCGCCATTGCCAGCGACGCGTTTTTCCCATTTGCGGACGGCCTCATTGCCGCCGCCGATGCCGGTGCGACCTGCGCCATTCAGCCGGGCGGATCAATGCGCGACGCAGAGGTGATCGCGGCTGCCGACGAACGCGAGATGGCAATGATTTTCACCGGCGTCCGTCATTTTCGGCACTGAAACGCGCCTTTGGCGCCAAGCTCCAAATCCCAAGGAAACTCCAGCATTCAACTCAAAGGAGTTGTTCATTGAGTTTTGTTTGGAGCTTGGGATTTGCGTTTTGGGATTTCCGTGGGCTTCGGGCCGCGGCGCTATGGTTTAAACGTAATTGGTACAACCAGACTCCACTCCCGCCCTGGTTCCGAACGCCAATCGTGAAGAGCCGAAACGGCGGCTTGGTCGAGCACTGGATCGCCGGTCGAGCGCAGCGTCTGAACTGCGGCGGCATGCCCATTTGCATCGAACAAGACGCGGAAACTGCCCCTGCCTGGTGCTGTTCCACGTCTTGCCTCCGCTGGGTACCGTGGCGCCGGTGCGTAAATCAATTTTGATCCGCGGAGCGGAGTCTTTGCCGGCGTTGGACTTCGCGTTGCCGTTGGTGATGCCGTCGGGGTCGTCAGCGTTTGCCAGGTCGCGATCGTGTTCGATGAAACTTGTGCCAGCAGGGTGCCAGCGGTAGCAGCGGGCCTGATCGCGCACGAATTGTTTCCGGCACGAAAGGAGACGATGCCAATGACCTCGCCTCGATGATCGATGACGGGTGCACCGGCGCTCGTTTTCGGGAGAGCGGGTGTCACGTCACACCATTCTCCTGCTTCGCCGGAGAAGCGTCCGCTGATTTTTTCCTCGAGCACTACGGAGTTTGCGCGTTCGAGCGGACTGAGAACAACCGCGACAGTACCGCCGATATCTGGCAGGGCCGTCGCACTCGGCGCAAGAAACGGTGACGCCCGTGTCGTGTCAGCCTTCAAAAGAACAAGATTTTGGGTGGGCGTTTGGGCGAGCGCGCCCGAAACATTATAAATCGCGCCATCAGCCGCTTTCGCAACCGCATTAACACCACCGGCCAGCACACTCCGATCGGCAATGAATTTGCCGTCGCCGGAAACGAAGAAGCCATGGCCGTTTGCACTTAAATGTCCTGTTTCGTCGAAAACAGAGACGATTATGACAGCCGGCCGAATCGATTGAGCGACTTCGGCGAAATGATTTGTCGCCTGCGAAGGCTGTGTCGAGGGTGCGACAATTGATTCGACCGGGACGGAAGATGTTGGCGATGGCGAGGGTTCAGGTGCGCGAGCCGCTGAATTCCTGCGCTCGCATGAAACGAAGGCGCACAAGGCAAGAAGGGAGTAGAGCGGAAGGTGCCTCATGCGATCCATTTAACGACATTCCCGGAACGCCGCCCACTCAAGAAAAAAAGGCGCTTCCCTATCGTCATCCCGAGCGCCAGTCGAGGGATCCCGTCGCGCAATGGAGAAGGCTAAGCGGGCAGTCTCGTCCTTCGCATCGACGCTGTCTGAATGAGAACGCCGAGAAGCAAGAGCGCCGTAAATAACAACACTGCGCCTGTCGGTGGCAAAGTGATCGCGCTCGTAATCAGATGGGCGCCGATTAGCGACGAAATAAAAATGAGAGCCCAATCAAACAACATCAGAAGCAATATCGCGCCAATCAATCCGCCGATAATAAAAGTAAGCCAGTAATACGAGGCGTATTGCGCCATAAACGTCGCCACCAAACCAACGGCAAGCCGACCGCCGGCGAGGAAACCGGCCAGCCCGATTGCCAGTTTTTGCAGAAACAACGCCAGTAATGCGCCAATGAAGCCAAGCAGGATCGCGAAGGTTAATTGCAGCAACGGTGTTGGCTCATTCACGAGGTGCGAAGCGAGCGTCACGCCCGCCGCGAATCCAATCGCCGCCACGCAAAGCCAGAAGAGTTTGCGTCCAAAAAGCAGCACGACCGCTCCGATCACGACGCTCAGGATGGGAATGGACGCATTCATGGATGTCTTGTTGCCCCGCCCGGCCCCTGATCAACGGCTACTCTACCCGCACCCTATCGTAATTTTGTCTGCCGTTTCGTCATCCCAAGCGGAATCTAGGAGTCTTTAACTATTGGTCTGCCGAGAAAATAGCAAGAGATGAGTCGGAATGACGTATTCGCTCGACATGACAAAAATTTCAGTGCGAGTCGATCGCGTTAAGGCCCAACAGGTCCTTCACATGTGGCCAAAAAATGATTGCGCCGATCACTGATGACGCGAGCGCAGTTATCAGCACCGCGCCGGCAGGTACATCCTTGGCGTCGCGCACTACAGGATGAAAATTCGGTGACGCCGCGTCGGCCAAAAATTCGAACGCCGTGTTTAAAGCCTCCGCCGTCCAAACGATCGAGACCGCGAGTACAATCCAGCACCATTCCGGGGGCGAGAGATGGAAAAAGAATCCGGCCGCGATCACCATGGCTGTGGCGACCAAATGAATCCACGCATTGTGCTGCCAGCGTACCATCCGGATTATCCCCGCAATCGCATGACCGAAGCTTCGGATGCGTCCCGTAAATTGAAACGGGCGAGTCTCCATCAGATTCAGCTGCCAGCCTTACGGTTTCCTCGTCATCGCATCGCGTTTCGGCTTAAACTCGTTGCCTGGTTTCCATTCCGGGAAGTTGGCGCCGTTCGCGACTTCGTCGCCGACCACGAACAGAAGTTGCGCGTCCTGCACTGCGCCGGACAAATCCCAATCCGGTTTCACTTCGTCGGAAACCTGATGGTAATCGTGGAGGTCGAATTCATCGGCTCGCAGCGGCGCGTCGGGCGCACGCGCAACTAGATGCTCCTTGTCACCGATGTAGAGCGACGGAACCCCGGCTTTCGCAAATTCAAAATTATCCGCGCGATAAATGCTGCCTTTTTCCGGCCGCGGATTGGGGATGGCGATGCGTTCCTGTTCTCCTGCCACCCGCGCGAGGGCATCGTCCAGAGTAGACATGCCGAAACTGGTGTCCTCGATGTCGCGCGCTTTCCCCCACACGTTCATGCTGTCGATGTTGATATCAGCCAGCGTTTTCTCGAGCGGGTAAAGTGGATGCGTGGCATAATATTTTGCCCCGAGTAGTCCCGCTTCCTCTGCCGTGGTTGCTAAGAAAAGGAGAGTGCGTTTCGGCGGCGGGTTCAATTTTGTAAATGCGCGTCCCAGCGTGATGACGGCCGCGACCCCAGAAGCGTTATCCACCGCGCCGTTGAAAATCTGATCGCCCTGTAGCTCAGGATGTTTGCCGAGGTGATCCCAATGTGCGCTAAAAATGACGTATTCTTTCGTTAACTTCGGATCGCTGCCTTCCAGTTTGCCGATAACATTGTGCGATTGGAATGAACGAACTTGCTGTTTGATATCGAAGTTCGCCTTCGCCCCGAGCGGAACCGGCCGGAAGTCTTTGCTAACCGCAGATTTTTTCAATGCCTCGAAATCCTGTCCGCAATCAGCGAGCAATTTCTTCGCGACATCTAGCGTAATCCAGGAACGCACCGAAACCGCGCTCGCGTTCTTGTCCGGGGCATCGAGTTCGAAATTTTCCTTCGACCAACTCGTGCGCACGACCGAATACGGATATGCCGCCGGTTCGGTCTCATGAACAATGATGGCTGCGGCCGCGCCTTTCTGCGCCGCAATTTCGTACTTGTACGTCCAGCGTCCGTAATAAGTCATGGCGCGGCCGCCGAACATTTTTTCGTCGAGCTTGGTTGGATCGTTCGGATCCGGAATCGGGGGATCGTTAATCAACATCAGGAGCGTTTTCCCGCGCACGTCGACATCTTTGTAATCGTTCCAGCCGTATTCGGGGGCGACGATGCCGTAGCCGACGAAAACGATATCGGAGTTCTTCACTTTGATTTCGTTCTGCAATCGCGCAGACGATGCGACGTAATCATCCGGATAATTTAAGGTCGTTGTCTTTTCGCCGACGGCGAAGGATGCACTCGGGGTCGTTTTGATTCCAGCGAGTGGGACCTTTTGAAAGTAAGTGCCATCTGGGTTTCCCGGGCTCAATCCGATCTGCTTGAATTGGTCGCTGATGTATTTGATCGAAAGCTCTTCACCTTTTGACCCCGGGGCGCGGCCTTCAAATTCATCCGAGGACAACATCTTGATATGCGCAAGCAATCCGTCCGGTGTAATCGCATCAAGCGCCGGCTTGAGCCGTTCCATTTCCGGATCAGCAGCGAACGCTTTCGTGAAAAGAGTCAGGGTAATGAGATAAACGAAGAGTTTCATGTGAGCTCCTATTGATCTTCTGTAACGAGAGGCCACGCCCTTGCAACTCTAGGGCCCGTTAGCCGCGGCCGGGGAACGCGGCGCAAAACCACGCCGGCGGTGACGTATTAGGGGGACGCCGAAGGCGCACTCGCCTCGCCAATCCCGATCTTTTTCAAAAATGGTTGCACGGACTGCTTACGACCGAGGAATTTTTCAATCGATTCGTTGACATCGCGCGAATCCCCCATGGCGTAGATTTCATTACGCAACCGCATTCCCGCTTGTCGATCGAAATAACCTTCCGGTGCGCTCTCGAAAACCGTTGCCATGTCCGCCGCAATCGCATCCGCCCAAGCGTACCCATAGTAGCCGGCGTCATAGCCGTTCAGATGGCCGAAATAAGACACGAAAGTTGTGCTTGGGTCGATTGGCAGAAAAACTTTCTCCAAAATCGGATTCGAAATCGCCACGCAATCATACGGAGCATTCTCCGGGTGTGGTCCGTGCAACGCGAGATCAAGCGAAGCAAAGGCGAATTGCCGTCGATAGAATACGCCCGCGGTCGCGAGTTTGGCGTCTTTCATTTTCTGAATGGCGTCGCCGGGAATCTTCTTCGATGGCTCACGGTAATCCGCCGCGAAAGAATCGAGCACATTCTTATCCCAGACCCAGTTTTGCAGCATTTGTGAGGGAGCCTCGACGAAATCGGTTGGGACATGGGTGCCGGCAAAGCGCCCATACTTGGCGCGCGTCGTAATGGTATGCAGGACGTGACCAAACTCGTGGAACAAGGTTTCGACTTCGGAGTGGCTTAAGAGCGACGGTTTGTCCGCGGTCGCCGGCGGAAAGTTGCAAAGCAATGTCACCGTCGGCCGCTGATATTTTCCATCCGGCAAAAGCTTGCCGCCGATAATTTCGAATTCGGCGAAGTGATTATACTTTCCGTCGCGCGGAAACATGTCGAGATAGAACAAGCCCAGTGGTTCCCCACTGGCGGCGTCGCTGACCGCCCAGAGCTGAAGATCGTCAATCCATTTATATGGGACCGCGATTTTCTCGAACTTCAGACCAAAAATTCGCTGGTAGATGGCAAACATTCCATCGAGCACTTTCTGGAACGGGAAAAAATTCCGTAGCGCCTCAGCATCAACAGCAAATTTCTGTTTCTTGAGTTGGTTTTGATAGTAGCGCCAATCCCAGATATTAATTCGCGGCGCCGCGAAAGCGCCGCCCTCGGACGGTTGCGCATCAAGCTGCTTCATTTTCTGAAGTTCACTCAATTCCGCCGCGAACTTCGGTTCAATTCCGGCTATCAGATCATCGATATACTTCTGCGCAGCCGTGCCGGTTTTCGCCATCCGCGGCTCGGTTTGGAAGTCGTCCCACGATTTGTAGCCGAGCCGGAGTGCGATCTTGTTGCGCAAGGTCAGCATCTGATTTAGCAGTGGCACATTTTTCTCCTTCGCCAGTGTCTCGCGCGCGATGTAAAGTTTCTTCCGCGTCGCTTCGCTCTTGGCATTTTCTTCTACCGCATTGAACTGCCAGGTAACGTTGGCCAGCACGGTGTAGGCGTCGTCGCCAGTTTTGATTCCAGGCTTGCTCAAAAAATCCTCCGGCATTCCCTCGAGCTCGGCTTTGGTAAATACGACTGGCCGTTTGGCGTTGGCGATGTTGGTGCCGAAATCGGTGCCGAGTTTGGCCAGCTGCTTGCGGAGCTGTTCCACTTCCTTGCGCTTTTCTGGCGGCAAGGCCAAACCGGCGCGACGGTAATCGCGCATCGTTTCATCCAGCAATTTCTTGTCCTCGCCGGTAAGTTGCGGATTTGTCTCAGCGAAGGCCTTGATCGACTTGTAAACGTCCTCGCGATAATCGATTCCAACAAACCAATCGTTCATTGCTTTGACGGCCTTCTCCGCCGCCGCACGCATTTTCGGATCGGTATTCGCTTGCTTAATGATGGTGGCCTTGTTTCCAACGTTGTTGGCTTCGTAAGCGAGATCATCCAGCGCAACGACCGTATTTTGAAACGTCACCTTTTTCCGATCGAGCCTGCCAATTGCATCTAGCGCGGCATTGCCCTTTTTGATTGCCTCCTTGGCGGAAATCTCAACCGCTTCGGGCGTTTGCGGCCAATCGGGAATGGTCAGCCGTGCGTTTGCCTTAGCAACCGCATCACTATAGCTGTCGATTGATTTCAAATTCTCCGCCCGTGCACCCAATGCGAGCCCGAGAACTAATAAGAAAGAGGAACGAAACCTCATAAACGTTGAATGGGCCACATGGATTGTGTAGAAGCGCGACGTTAAATCCAAATGCGCAATCTCGCCGACAAATTTTTCCTCGCTTTCATTCCAGTATTCGTCGCGATTGACCCCATTGGTCTCGTTGCGCTTTTTATCGGGCTCGGCACGAGCGCCTCACCAGAGAAACGCAAAGAACAGGCTTTTCTGGGAATCTTCACCGGCTTGTGTGTCGCCATCGGCTTTATCTTTCTCGGCAAAATTATCTTTGCGGCACTCGGAATCACAGTCGCTGATTTCCAAGTCGCTGGGGGTTTTATCCTCCTCATCCTGGCCGCGCGTGAACTGGTAACGTTTGGACCGCCCGATCGCGGTGGTGGCGATGAATTTGGGATCGTCCCGCTTGGTATGCCGTTAATTGCAGGCCCTGCGCTCCTCACCGCTCTGCTTATCTTGATCGATAGCGTTGGCCTCGTTTACACGCTGTCATCGTTGCTGGTGAATCTGGCACTCGTGGCCGTCGCGCTCTGCAACGCCGATCGCTTCAGCCGCTGGATGGGCAAGCAAGGATTGCGCGGGGTTTCGAAAATCATTGCGCTTTTGCTGGCAGCGATCGCGGTCAGTTTGATCCGGCGCGGCTGGCAGATGCATTGACTGACTTCGAGGCCCTTGACTCACCGGTGCGGCGGAGGTTTTCACGTAAGGCGGCGTCTTCGCTCGGACGCCGTAGCGTGGAAGCGCAAAGGAGGCCACGCCGCCGGGCATTGCGAAAAGAGAGCGACTCGGCCGCGGGCTCCACAGAGCCAACGACTCGGGGAGAAGTCGCTCTCCCAATCATCACCCTCAGCTGATTTTAGATGTGTCGACGTTCTTCCGGCCAGGCGGGCTTCAGTTCCGCGGCTTTATCTCCAGCTTGATAACGGCGAGACAGTTCATTCTCGACCAAGCGTAGGTCATCTTGCTGGGGTAGCGGCATCCCGCGGTAGGTGTACTCGGCCACACCGTGCCGTGACTGGCTCTGCGGCACCATGTTGTACAAATCAAGGCGGCGCTGTTGCAATTGGGCGGTTGTCCAATCGCGATAGTACGGACTTCGCGGAATAGGAACATCCCTTCCTCCTTGATAAGTCGCATATGGATAGCCGGTGGTAACGACCGGCGGCTGCGGTCCGGCTTGGGTGCAACCAAAGAGCACGCTGGTAAGAATGCCGGCACCAATAACTGCCATCATTTCTTTCATAATTTGTTAGTTAAGTTTGATTTGTTCGAATCCTATACTCATTCAACCCCGCTTAAATATAACCGATTCGGCAAAAAAGCACGCGGTCTATCGGTTGACTCTGGTAACACCACCGTTACCGTCCGGTTTCTATGAGGTTTCCTTTGGCATTAACCAGCAAGATCGCTGCGTACATCGTCGGCCATAAGATTCGTGGGACGAAGAAGTTCGCCACCGTATTGCAGCTGGAACCGTTGCACACTTGTAACCTGACTTGCACCGGCTGTGGCCGGATTCGCGAATATTCGACCTCGCTCAAAGACATGATGCCGCTGGAGGATTGCCTCGGCGCGGCCCAGGAATGCAACGCGCCGATGGTCTCAATCTGTGGAGGCGAGCCGCTCATTTATCCCCACATCGAAGCGCTCATTAATGGACTGCTTGGGCAGGGCCGAATCGTCTATGTCTGCACCAACGCCATGTTTATGCGCAAAAAAATGCGCGAGTGGCTGACCGAAGAATTGCGGAATGCGGACAACGCCAGTCCGGCTGGGACCGGATTGCGCAGGAATTTGGAAAACAAACTGGACGGATTGATTGCGGAAGGCCTCGTTTCAACAAAAGATTCGGAGGCAATTCGTAACCCGAAACCCGCGACTGGCAAACCGATCATCGCGCCGTCGCACTGGATGTATTGGAACGTGCACCTTGACGGGCTCGAGCGGACGCATGATCTGATCGTCGAACGCGAAGGCGTATTTAAGGAATGCATTCTCGCGATCAAGATGGCGAAACGCCTTGGCTACCAGGTCGCGACCAACACAACCATCTACAAGGAAACGGATATGGACGAGGTCGAGCAAATGTTCGACTTCCTCGCTGATCTCGGCGTTGACGGCCATACCATCACGCCTGGCTACGAGTATGATGCGGCAAAAAAAGACATGGTGAAACGACTCAATTTGCAGCCGGAGAATTTTTTCCTCACGCGCAAGGCAACAGTCGAGAAATTCTCCCGCATGGAAGAGTGGATGAACCGCTACACGTTTTTTGGCACACCTATCTATTTTGAGTTTCTCGCGGGCCATCGCGATTTGACTTGCTCGGCTTGGGCCATTCCGACTCGCAACCTGATGGGATGGAAAGCGCCGTGCTATTTCATGACCGACACCATCGGGACCGAGGGCCATTACAAAACCTACGCCGAGTTGCTCGAAAGAGTGGATTGGGACAAGTACGGCGTGGTGGATGGGGTGGCGCGTGATCCGCGCTGTGAGAATTGTATGACCCACTGCGGCTACGAACCAACAGCAAGCCTTGGTCTCCACGCTAAACGAGGCGACACTTGGAAAACGTTGAAGTTTAATTTCGGACCCAGACCGAAAAGTGCGGGTCGGGGCAACGAGATCGCTGCTTATAACGGCGTAAGCTCGGGCAACGGTCATCTGACCGGCAAGCAGCCGGCTGGGCTCGAAGCAAAAGTTTCCTGATCCGTTATGGCGACGAATTCGCCCAACCTGATTTCTTTGCCAAGCGCGCGCCCCGAGACCGGTGTAGTCTACACAGCTAACGATTCTCAGATTGCTTCAGCCATTTCGCGGGCGCAGGAAAATTTGTTGGGCCAGCAAAAGCCAGACGGCCACTGGTGCGGCGAGTTATATGTCGATAGCACGCTTTGCTCTGATTACGTGCTGTATATGCATTGGCTGGGCGAGGTCGATCGCGAACTTCAGGAGCGTTGCACTCAACATATCTTGCGACGGCAATTGCCCGATGGGGGCTGGAACATTTATTATGGCGGCCGCAGTGAAATTAACGCTTCAGTCAAAGCCTACTTCGCACTGAAACTTGCCGGCTACTCAGCCGATCTCCCATTCATGCGCGAAGCGCGCGCCAACATTTTGCGCCTTGGCGGCGTCCCCCGCGTCAACACGTTCAGCAAGCTTTACCTGGCGCTCCTGGGCCAGTTCCCGTGGAAATATCTGCCGACGATACCGGTGGAAATGATCCTGCTGCCAACGTGGGCGCCATTTCACATTTACAAAATGTCGTCGTGGAGCCGCGCCATGTTGGTGCCTCTTGCCATTATCAATCATTTCAAACCAACCCGCGAGTTGCCTGGCGAGAAACAGCTGCATGAATTGTATCCGCTCGGGACCGAGCACAAAGATTTCCGGTTGCCGCGCGACGAGCGAACCTTTACCTGGCGCAATTTATTCCTCCGCGGGGACGACGCGCTAAAGATGCTGCATCGAATTCCATGGAAACCATTTCGCCGGCTCGCGCTCGAGGAAGCCGAGCGCTGGATGATCGAGCGCATCGGCGATGGCAGTGATGGCCTGGCCACGGTTTATCCAGCAATGCTCAATTCGCTCATTGCCCTGCACGCTCTCGGTTATCCGAACAGCCATCCGGCTTTGGCAAAGGCGCAAAAGGATTTCGAAGGATTGTTCGTGAACGATCCGGAAGATTTCCGGATTCAGCCTTGCCTTTCGCCAGTTTGGGATACCGCCATTAATATCATCGCATTAGCCGAAAGCGGCCTCCCCGCCGAGCATCCTTCACTACAGAAAGCGGCTGCGTGGTTGTCGAATAAAGAAGTTCGTATCCGGGGCGATTGGGCGAAAAACAATCCTCATTCCGAGGCCAGCGGCTGGGCCTTTGAATATAATAACGTTTATTATCCGGATACCGACGACACCGCGATGGTGCTAATGGCACTGCGCCTGATTCATCCGGAAGATAAAAACAGCTACCAAGATTTGTTCCAGCGCGCTCTGGCCTGGCAACTGAGCTTTCAATGTCGCGATGGCGGGTGGGCTGCCTTCGACAAGGACGTGATTGACGGTTGGCTCGAAAATATGCCTTTCGCCGATCACAATGCGATTCTGGATCCGACTTGCAGCGATCTGACGGCGCGGACACTCGAGCTTTTCGGTTACATCAACTTCGACCGGCACGATGCCAGTGTAGAGACCGCGATTCGGTATTTGATCGCCACCCAGGAAGATGATGGCTCTTGGTACGGGCGCTGGGGCGTGAATTATATTTACGGCACCTGGCAGGTCCTGAGGGGACTGCGCGCCATCGGTCAGGATATGACGCAAGACTGGATTCTACGCGGGCGCGATTGGCTGGAAAGTTGTCAGAACGACGACGGAGGCTGGGGCGAAACGTGTGCCACATACGAAGATCCTTCGGCCAAAGGAAAAGGCGAAAGCACTGCTTCACAGACGTCCTGGGCAATCATGGGCATTTGCGCGTGTGGCGATATCAATCGGCCCAGCGTACAACGCGGGTTGCGTTATCTTCTTTCGACCCAACAGGCGGATGGGTCATGGAACGAACCGCAAATCACCGGCACCGGTTTCCCCGGGGTGTTCTACTTAAAATACGACATGTACCGGCAAAACTTTCCGCTCCTTGCGCTCGCTACCTACGTGAATTACCGCCGCGGCCTCGGTCATCCGCCGAGCTTTTTCCGCTGCGGCTAACGAACAGCGCGGTTAAATCGCGGTCATCCCGAGCCACGCAGACGGGCGTTCGCTCGGGATAACGGTGCTTTCTTATTCGCTCAAATAATTCCGGCCGATTCTCGCGCCCCTGGCCCCGTGCAAAAAATAAATCCTGTTCAGCACGCTAAAGCGAACTAACAGTAAAGATTATGGCTTACGAATTACCAAAACTTCCCTACCCATACGACGCGCTCGAACCGCACATCGACGCGCGCACGATGGAAATTCATCACACCAAACATCATCAGACTTACATCACCAACGTTAACAACGCGCTCAAGGATCAACCTGAGCTGGCGAAGAAATCCGTTGAAGATTTGATTCGCGATTTGAATGCCGTGCCCGAAAACATTCGCACCGCCGTCCGGAACAACGGCGGCGGCCACGCCAATCATTCTTTCTTTTGGAAGATCATGGGTCCCGGGAAAGGTGGCGAGCCGAAAGGGAAGCTCGCCGATGACATTAAATCAACCTTCGGTAGCTTCGATCAGTTCAAGGAAAAACTTGCTGCCGCGGGTGTTGGCCGTTTCGGCAGCGGTTGGGCGTGGCTAATCAAAAATAAAAGCGGCAAACTCGAAGTGATTTCGACGGCCAACCAGGATTCGCCGTTAATGGACGGCAACACGCCGATCCTGGGCGTCGACGTTTGGGAGCATGCCTACTACTTAAACTATCAAAATCGTCGCCCCGATTACATCAAAGCGTGGTGGAATGTGGTGAATTGGGACGAAGTGGCGAAGAATTATTGAGTCTGAGCATCTTGCCTGCTGTCGCCGCCGCCGCTATTGAGCGCCGCGCGGGTTGCGATGGATAGCCACGATAAGTCGGCTGTCACCGCCGAACCTGCTCTACGATTGTTTTTCCTGCTCTGGGGAACCGTTTGCGGTGCCGCGGCGCTGGTTCCGTTGGTCGTGCGCCTGCTCGAGCCCATCGCAGTCAGCCCGTGGGAAGCGCAAATCGCCATGGAAGGGATTCGCTTCAACGCCGGCTTGCCCCTCTACGAGCCCGGACATGCCACGCACCTCTACGGGCCGCTGCTCAGCTTAGTGCTTGGAATAATCTTCAAGGTAGCGGGACTAAATCTCGTCCTGGCCCGGATGGTTTTTTCCATTGCTGGAATCGCCCTAACTTTCCTGCTCGCAGGCCTTGTCTGCCGCACGAAATCACGGATATGGCTTCTGGCCCTTTTCTTCCTGGCCTTGAATTGGCGGACGAACTTTGTCTTTTATTCTACGCAACCGGACTGTTTGGCCGCCCTTCTCGGAATCGCCGGTTTGCTCGTTTGGCTTGGACGGGACGCTTCTTCCCTCCGATATGCGCTCGCTCTGGTGCTCTGGCTCGGCGCGATGTTATTCAAGCAAACCAGCGCTGCTTTTGCTCTTATCCCTCTTGTCCACGAGTTGATCTGGGAACGACCGCCTCAAGGTCAACGACTCTTAGTTGCGATGATTCCGCCGGCGTTTCTTTTTCTCGTCTTAATGGCGGTGGCTGTAATGTGGCCGCAGCTCTTCTCCGGCATGGTTGTAGTGCCGGCGAAATTGAAAGTCCATTACGATCAATTCGCGCCCATGCTCGTTTATCTGCTTGGCACTTTTCCGCTCTGTTTTTTGGGACTGTTTGGGTTGCTGCTCACAAACGAGCCACTGAGCAAAAGCGAGCGTTGGATTGTTTCCGCCAACGTTGTCTTAATACCGATCAGCGTCTGGACGGCCGTCAAGAGCGGCGGTGGTTTGAACTCGTTGCTGTTCGCCTATCTCGCCATGGCCGCATTCGTCATCTCACAGCTTGAACGCTTTTTCACGATCGGAAAATTTCCTGGCAGACACCAGCTGGTCGCTTTAGGCAGCATTTTCCTCGCTCTGCTCTGTTCACTTTTTTTTCAGTATCAAAATTCGCTCTCAATTCTTTTCCTCCGCCTTGGCGACGACAAATACGAGCGCGCTGTTGCGGTGGCAAGGAAGCTAGGGCCTGGGGTCGTTAGCCCGCAGGATACGACGATTGCCTTTCGCGCGAACGGTTACATAGGGCGCTCCGTTTTTCTGGAACTCGACGGACATAGCGAAAACGGTGACTGGCCGCCGCTTTTGCCCGAGAGTATCAGGCAAGAATTAGCTGGCGCTAAACACGTCATCGAAATCCAATGTTATGTGCCAACGCCGGTCTTTCATGACGCGTTGCAAAGTCAGGGTTTTGAGCGTGCACCCGTCCCGGCTTTCGAGAATTCTGTCTATACTCTTTGGGCTAGGAAGAACTGAACAATGGCTTTCCTTAACGAGAATTATCTCAAGCTTCAGGCCGGTTACTTGTTTCCGGAGATCGCGCGCCGTGTCCGCCAATTCTCAGAAGAAGACCCCGAGGCGGCCAAGCGATTAATTCGTTGTGGAATCGGCGACGTAACCGAGCCCTTGCCGCGAGCTGCAATCGAGGCAATGAAAGCGGCGGCCGAAGAACTCGGGCTACGTGAAAC
>Ga0207697_10000715_pt1 | contig 18888 bp, 10 predicted proteins | sample KBSSwiS5withPhiX_FD_184293 | JGI IMG/M metagenome (GOLD analysis project Ga0207697, IMG submission 184293) | Switchgrass rhizosphere microbial communities from Kellogg Biological Station, Michigan, USA, with PhiX - S5 (SPAdes) (version 2) | ecosystem: Host-associated > Plants > Roots >... | reverse complement strand
GATTAATTTGCTGCATAACGCCGCCGAAGCGTCGCTGCCAACGCGCGGCGCAATAACCATCGGTTGGAAGGAAGCAGGCGAGTGCGTGGAAATTTTTGTGCGCGATGAAGGCGAAGGAATTATGAACCCGACAAATTTGTTTGTTCCATTTTTCACTACCAAACCCGGCGGGTCTGGAATTGGCTTGGCCCTTTCGCGGCAAATCGCGGAAGCGCACGGCGGAACGTTGACGCTGGCAAATCGCGTGGGCGCCCCCGGGGCCGAAGCGTTATTGCGCTTGCCGAGGTAATTTTTAGCTAGCCAAACGCGGCTACAGGCGTTCCAAAATCGGGACGGCATTTTCCCACAAGCGAATCCAGGCACACCGTCCGGTCCTTGGGTCGTCAACTACAAGCCGCTGATTACTAGTCGCTTATAAATCTCTTTGGCCAGCTGGCACGGGCATTGCAATAGGGGGCGGGTGACAGAATTTATTTTTTGAATCCGAGAGCGATTCGAAACGCATCTCAAGGGAAAGGAAAAGAAATGAAACCGACAGTTGAACAAAATAATTTGAGCAAGCGAGCGGACGTTGCGGAGAGAAATGCGGGAGCGTTTCCCTCCATCGATTGCAATTATCAAACCGTAGCGCTGCCGAGTTATCGAGGCAGCTGCCTGCGGCCAAAATTTTCATCGTTCCGCAATATCAGCGGCGAGTATTTTCGGAATGAAGCGCGCAACGAATTCCGCGTCGAGGCGATGGCGTTCGTCGCGATCATTATCACGGCGGCGATTCCAATTTTGAACAACATGCACGCGCTCGCAGATTTTCTGCGCGCAACTGGTAATCTTTAAGTTGGAAATGATGCGACAGAAATCGGAGGCGCACGCGGAAGAGACAATTGTGCGACCGGCTGGATTTTCCCCGGTAAGCTCAGGGATGGACATCGCGCGCCCGCACATTGCCAAACAGAAACGGCGCCGCCGGATCCTGTTCGCGTCCGGCGGCGTGCTGGCGTTGATCGTAATTACGGTCGCCCTGTCGCATTTGAAACCGGCAGTCCCGAGCGTCGATCGCTCGACGGTATGGGTCGATACCGTGAAACGCGGCCCCATGGTGCGCGAGGTACGCGGCCTTGGCACCCTCGTGCCGGAAGAGATTCGCTGGATTCCGGCAAATACCGAAGGCCGGGTGGAAAAGATTGTCGTTCGTCCTGGGACGCAGGTGAAGGCGGACACGGTGATTTTGGAATTGTCGAGCCCGGAGTTGGAGCAAGCCGCACATGATGCGGAATCGAAATTGAAGGCGGCGGAAGCGGAGTTCACGACGCTCCAGGCGAAGCTGCAACGCGATTTACTCGATCAGGAATCAACCACCGCGCGGGTGCATTCGGAATATGAGCAGGCGCGGATAGAGAGTGATATGAACGAACAGCTGAAGAAAAACGGTTTGGTGGCCGAGCTGCAATACAAGACTTCGCAAGTGAAAGCGGCGGAGCTGGTGAACCGTGACGCAATTGAAGAGAAGCGCCTGAATTTCGCGCGCGATTCGATCGAGCCGCAATTGGCGTCGAAACAGGCTGAAGTGGATCAGGTGAAAGCGGCCGCGCAGTTAAAGCTCGATCAGGTGGAAGCGTTGCATGTGAAAGCAGGAATGAACGGCGTGCTGCAACAGATGCCGGTGGATGTGGGACAACGGGTGAAGATCGGCGACAATCTCGCGCGGGTGGCTGACCCGACGAAATTGAAAGCGGAAATTAAAATCGCCGAGACCCAGGCGAAGGATATTCAGATTGGCGAGAAAACGACCATCGATACCCGCAACGGCGTGGTTACGGGCCATGTCACGCGAGTTGACCCTGCGGTCGAGCAGGGAACGGTGAAAGTGGATGCGCAGATTGACGGGGAACTTCCGCGGGGGGCGCGCCCAGACTTAACGATTGATGGTACAATCGAGCTGGAGCGTTTGGACGATGTGATTTATGTCGGGCGACCTGCGTTTGGCCAGGAAAACAACACCGTCAGCATCTTCAAACTTGTTTCCGGAAGCAGCGAAGCGGTGCGGACCCCGGTTAAACTAGGCCGCAGCTCAGTGAACTCCATCGAGATCATCAACGGCCTGCAACCAGGCGACCAGGTCATTCTTTCCGATACCAGTGCGTGGGATGCCCACGAACGAATTCGGTTGAATTGAATCAGCATTTAGAAATCAGCAATCAAAAATATAACCATGAACAACGGATCCAAACCTCTCATTCACTTACAGGACGTGACCAAAGTGTTTCTCACTGACGAAGTGGAAACCCACGCGCTCTCCGGTATTCACCTTGATATTCGGGATGGCGAATATATCTCCATCGCCGGACCTTCCGGTTGCGGAAAATCGACGTTGCTCTCGATCCTCGGCCTGCTCGATACCCCGAGCGGCGGAAGTTACGCGCTGAAAGGATCGGAAGTCGCCAATCTTTCATTCCCGGAGCGGGCTCGTATTCGCAACCGCGAGATCGGTTTCATTTTCCAAAGTTTCAATTTGATTGGCGATCTCACCGTTTATGAAAATGTGGAGCTGCCGCTGACTTATCGCGGGATGAGCGCGGGCGATCGCAAGAGCGCGGTGACACAGGCACTCGAACGCGTCGGGATGGGCCATCGTGCCAAACATTTGCCGAGCCAGCTCAGCGGTGGACAGCAGCAGCGAGTCGCGGTCGCGCGCGCCCTTGCCGGTAAACCGGCGATTTTGCTCGCGGATGAGCCGACCGGAAATCTCGATTCGCGCAATGGCGAAGCGGTAATGGATCTGTTGAAAGAATTGCACGCCGGCGGGGCGACGATCTGCATGGTAACGCATGACGCGCGCTTCGCGCAGCATGCGGATCGGACGGTGCATTTGTTCGACGGTCGCGTGGTGGAAGACAATCGCATCGCGGCATAGCTGGAGCGCGCCGCATGTGGAACGATGTTCGTTTCGGCGCGCGAATGCTGGTCAAAACACCGGCATTCACCATCATCACAGGGTTGGCGCTGGCGCTCGGCATCGGCGCGTCGACCACAACGTTTTCGGTAGTTAATGCGCTCCTGCTTAAACCCTGGCCTTACATTCAGGACCAGGAACGGGTCCTCTACGTCAGCGAATATTTTCCAAAAGTCAGCAGCGATCATGACAACGGCGTCGCTTATCCGGACTATTTGGACTTCAAGGAACAGGCGACGACTCTCGAAGGTTTCGGCACGACCAGCATCGCGACGATGATTCTAAGCGACGGCGAAAAGCCGGACCGCTATCTGGGTGCGTACATTACAGCGGACGCCTTTTCCTTTCTTGGAGTGAAGCCAGTTCTTGGTCGGACTTTTCGCGCCGAGGAAGATCAGAAGGGCGCGACGCCCGTAGCGTTACTTGGCTACGAGATTTGGCAAAATCGTTTCGGGTCGGATGCCAACATCATTGGCCGCGTCACCACGATAAACGGCAAGCGCGTTACCGTTGTCGGGGTGATGCCGAAAGGCTGGCGTTTTCCGGAGGCGTCCGATTTGTGGATGCCGCTGCAAATCGACGAGAAAGAGAATTCGCGCGGCAATTTCAATTTTTCATGCTTCGCGAAGATGAAGCCCGGAGTCTCGATCGAGCAGGTGCGGGCGGAGTTGCAAGCGATTGCAGCGCGCATCGCCGCCGATCACCCCCAAACCAATACCGGTGGGAGTGTGCGAGTGAGATTTTTCCGTGAGGAAGCAGTGAAAGACGCTAAACCTTTAACGCTGCTGCTAATGGGCGCGGTGCTTTTTGTGCATCTGATCGCATGCGCGAACGTGGCCAATCTGCTGCTCGCCCGCGGAGCCTCGCGCGCGCGTGAAATTGGAATTCGTCTCGCCCTGGGCGCCGGCCGTCGCGTGATTGTCCGGCAACTACTGAGCGAAAGCCTGGTGCTCGGCATTGTGGGGAGCGCGCTCGGTTTGCTTCTGGCCATTTGGGGAATCGATCTCGTCATGCGCGCGATTCCGGTCGAGCTGCCGTATTGGATCCGCTTCGATTTCGACTGGCGCGTTTTTACTTTTGCGCTCGCCCTCGGCGTCGGCTCAGCGGTGTTGTTTGGATTGTTCCCCGCGCTGCAAGCATCGCGTCCGCAACTGGTCGATGCGATCAAGGAAGGCGGCCGCAGCGGCATTGGCGGCGGCAAAGGCCAGCGTGTCCGCAACGGTCTGGTCGTGGCGGAAGTGGCCCTGGCCCTCGTCTTACTGGTAGGTGCCGGATTGATGCTTCGCAGTTTTCTGAAACTTCAGGCGACCGATATCGGAATTGATCCATCGCGCACTTTGACCTTCCGCGTTGGTCTGCCGCCGACCCAATTCAAACAGGAAGATGCGGGCCGATTTTTTACCGCGTTGATGCCGCAAATCGCCAGCATTCCCGGAGTGGAATCATCCGCGGCGACCACGTCGCTTCCAGCATCGGGAAACATCGGAGTGAGCGCACTCATTCTGGAAGGTGAACCTGAACCGCAACAATTACAGGATGCGCGATTGGCGCACGGCCTTGCCATCACGCCGGGGTACCTTGCCACCTGTCACATACCTCTCTTACGCGGGCGTGATTTTACGGTTGCCGATAACAAAGACAACCAGCGCGTGGTCCTGATCGACGACGTGGCCGCGCGCAAATGGTTTCCGAATATCGATCCAATTGGCCATCAACTGGCGCTTCGCGAAAAACTGGATGAGCCGCCGAAGTGGGCGACGATTGTCGGGATCGTGCACAACGTCATATATGATCGGCTGACGGAGCGGCGCGAATTTCCCTGCGTTTATGTCCCGCAATATCAGAATCCCGACTGGTTCATGTCGGTAATGCTGCGGACAAAAACCGATCCGGCGGCGTTTGCCAATCTTGCCCGCACCGCGGTCCTGGCGGTGAACAAGGAAATTCCGATCTACAGAGTGAAGACGATGGACCAGGTGGTGATAGAATCGTTTTGGGAACGGAGGTTTTTCGGAACGCTCTTTACCGTCTTCGCGGGCCTGGCCCTTTCTCTTGCCGCCATGGGATTGTATGGCGTGATGGCTTATTCCATTCGCCAGCGCACCCAGGAAATCGGGGTACGTATGGCCCTCGGGGCCCAGGCCGCCGATGTTCTGCGCCTTGTCACGGGCCACGGTATTCGTCTGATTGCGCTCGGTCTCGCCATCGGCGTCGTTTTCGCTTTTTTCCTAACGAGACTTTTGCAGGGAAACCTGGAAGGCGTTTCCGTCCACGATCCACTGAGCTTCGGTGTCGTCTCTGCTGTTTTACTGATTGTCGGTTTGCTGGCGTGTTATCTGCCCGCCCGCACTGCCACCCAGCTCGATCCAGCGGAAGCGCTGCGTTACGAGTAGATTGACAATGCAAGCCTTATGGAACGACCTGCGCTACGGCGCGCGCATTTTACTTAAACGGCCTGCCCTTAGCACGATCGCAATCGTAGCGCTCGCCCTCAGCATTGGTGCAAACACTGCGATCTTCAGCGCGATCAACACGCTTCTGCTTAGTCCGCTACCGGTCAAAGACATTGACCGGTTAGTCTTCAGCATCGCGTTGCGGGAAGGGTTCGATCCTTTTGGGTCGTCATTTTTGGAGTACGCCGCCTACCGGGATCGAAGTCACTCCTTTGTCAGCAGCGGTGTGGCCACCCAACGTTCCTTCAATTTGCTCGGGCTGAGCGAACCGGAACATGTGCGCGGTGCCACCGTCATGGCCGATTATCTAACGACTTTGGGCGTCGAACCGGTCCTTGGTCGCACATTTTCCGCTCAAGAAGACCGTCCAGGCGGCCCGCCGGTGGCTCTCATTAGCTATGCGCTTTGGCAAAGACGTTTTGCTGGGAGCCCCGTCGCCCTTGGTCAATCGTTAAATCTCGAGGGGCGCAGTTACAACATTCTCGGCGTGATGCCGCCCGGATTCGATCTGCCCGCGGCCGCTGAAATTTGGATACCGCTCCAGACCAACATTGACAACCTGCCATTGAGCGATCGCGCAGCGACGAACAACGAAATCGTAGCGCGCTTAAGACCGGGGGTGAGTTTGCAGCAGGCAGATGCCGAATTGAAGGCGATCGATCGTCAACTGGAGCAGGAATATCCTGCTTTCCGCCGGGGCTGGAGCGTGAAAGTCATCTCCCTCCGTCAGGAACTGCTTGGCGATCTGGAAGGCCACGTGCGCAGCGCATTGTTTATCCTCATGGCCGGCGTCGGCTTCCTCTTGCTCATCTGTTGCGCGAACGTGGCCAACCTGCAATTGGCGCGTGGCATTTCTCGTGAGCGCGAGCTCGCACTCCGTCGTGCGCTCGGTGCTGGCCGGTGGCGTCTCGTCAGGCAACTTCTCACCGAAAGCATGCTTCTGGCGTTGCTTGGTGGCGCGGCTGGGTTGGTTCTGGCGAACTGGCTGCTGCCGATTCTGGCTGCGCTCAATCCGATTCGCGGAATTTCTTTCGCCGCATTTTTCCACAACTTCGAGCTCGACCAGCGGGTGCTGGTGTTCGCATTGATTATTACTTTAGTTACCGGTGTCATATTTGGACTACTCCCTGCGCTGAGAGGCGCGGGCGCGGATGAGCTCATGCCGCGCATAAAACAGGGCGACCAACGTAGTGGTGGCACTGCGTCCGGCCGGCGCTGGTTTAATGCGTTGATTGTGACCGAGATTGCGATCGCGCTGACGCTACTCGTTTGCGGTGGACTGATGGTGGAAAGTTTCCATCGACTTCAATACGTCGAGCTTGGATTCAAGCCTGACAATCTCCTGACCATGAAAATGGTCCTGCCGGATTCAAAATACTCGCAATATCGCGCACGAGTAGCGTTGGGCGATCGAGCGCTCGAGCGCATCCGTAATCTGTCTGGAGTGATCGCAGCCGGAATCACAACAAACATTCCGCTTGAGCGAGAAATTGCGTTCGACGCAATCTTCAATGTTGAGGGGCGGCCGCCAGCGAACCCAAATGAAGTTCCGATTACTTCGCATCGCGTTGTTAGCCCTGACTATCTTGAAACGCTTGGTGTTACATTACTCAATGGACGGTTGATCGACCAAAACGATCGCGCTGAAAGTCTGCCCGTGGTTGTGGTCAGTCAGGAATTCGCGCGGCAAGCGTGGCCGGGAGAAGACGCCATCGGCAAACGAGTCCGGCGCGTTCGTGCCGGACAAACCTTTCCGTGGATGACCGTGGTCGGCGTAGTCAAAGACGTGAAGGAGGATCTATTCAATTACCGTATCAATCGCCCGGTTTGGTACGTGCCCTATGCGCAGGTCGAAAACAATTTTCCAGTCAATCTCGTCATCCGCACGAGCGCCGATCCAACCTCGTTGATCGGAGCGGTTCGCGACATTATTCGCAGCGTCGATCCCGATCAGCCGATCTCAAATATCATGACGATGAACGCGAATCTGAGCGGTGTTCTGGTTACCGAACGTTTCGGCGCGATTTTGATGGGAACGCTCGCGGTCACGGGATTATTGCTCGCGTCCATCGGGCTCTACGGCGTCATGGCCTATTCAGTGAGCCATCGGACGGGTGAAATCGGGTTGCGTGTGGCGCTTGGCGCACAACCGAAACATATCCTCGGGCTGATTATGGGCCACGGCATGAAGCTGACTTTGTCAGGCGTGGCTATTGGATTAATTCTGGCTTGGAGCACGACACGGCTGCTGGTCAGTTTGCTTTTCAACTTAAGCACGACAGACGCTGCTACGTTCAGCGTCATCTCTCTTCTTCTTGGCCTAACTGGGTTACTTGCCTGTTATCTGCCGGCACGCGCTGCCATGCGGCTGAGCCCGATGGAGGCGCTACGTTATGAATAAAAAGGCCGTGCGATGTTAAACGATCTACGATTTGCCTTTCGTTTGCTGCTGAAGAACCCCGCCTTCACAGCCGTGGCCGTTGTCGCTATTGCCCTTGGCATCGGTGCCAATACTGCCGTCCTAAGTCTCGTTAATGCGCTATTGATTCGCCCATTGCCGTATCGCGATCCGGCGCGGATTGTTTTGATGCTGGAGCACTTTCGCGCACAACATCTCGACGCCATCCCCGTTTCCGCGCCGGAATTCGTCGATTATCAAACGAACTGCCGCAGTTTCGACAAGATGGCGGTGTTTCAGCCAGGCACGTTCAATTTTGCGGGCGGTGATCGTCCCGAACGCATTTTTGGCGCGGTCGGGTCAGCGGACCTTTTCAACGTCCTCGGCGTGACGCCCATTCGCGGACGCGTCTTCGAGGCGGCCGATTGCACGGCTGGACACGACGACGTGCTGATCATCAGTGAACGGCTGTGGAAGAACCGGTTCAATAGCGACCCGCAGATTATCGGAAGTAAGATTGTCGCGAACGGACGCGGCTTCACCATCATCGGCGTGATGCCGGCGAGTTTCGAATTTCCGATTCCACTTTTTGGAATCCAAGGTGCGCAGTTTGGTGAACGAGCCGATGTCTGGCAGCCGCTCGCTTTCACCGCGCAGGAATTGAAAATTCGTTACTCGCGCGGCTACGCCATCGTCGCGCGTCTGGCCCGCGGTGTTTCCGCAAAACAAGCGCAGGCCGAACTCGATACCGTGACCGCAACGATGCGGAAAAATTATCCGGATAATTATCCGAAGGATGACAGCTTCGGAATCACCGCCTTCCCGCTTAATGAAGTCGTGCTTGGGCCAATGAAACCGTTGCTGCTGATTTTACTGGCCGCCGTTTTTCTGGTCCTCCTGATCGCGTGCGCTAACTTGACCACGATGATGCTGGCGCGCGCTGCCTCACGAGAGCGCGAGATGGGAATTCGCGTGGCTCTCGGCGCGGGCCGCTGGCGTTTGCTTCGGCAGGTCCTGGTCGAAAGCGTTTTTCTCTCCCTTTGCGGCGGAATCGCCGGAGTCCTCCTTGGAATCTGGGGACTCGATCTGCTCAAGCGCATCGGTACGCAAACCGTCCCGCGTCTGAGCGAAGTCAATCTCGATTGGCATGTTCTGATCGCCACCTTCGTCATCGCGGTCGGGACCGGAATTGTTTTTGGTTTGGTTCCAGGATTAGTTAGCGGCGATCCGAACCTGACCGAAACACTAAAGGAAGGGGGCCGTGGTTTGAGCTCAGGCGCGCGACGCAATCGTTTGCGACAAGCACTTGTCATCGCCGAGGTAGCGCTCGCGCTCGTCCTACTCACCAGCGCGGGTCTTTTAATTAAGAGCTTTGTTCAACTTCAAAATGTGGATGCAGGATTTAATCCGCGAAACGTCCTTACGATGGAGATTTCGCTGCCGGCGTTGACCTATACCGACAACGCAAGCAAGGCACGTTTTTATAACGAAGCGCAGAAACGAATCGCCTCCATCCCGGGAATCAAAAATGCCGGTTTCACTAACATTCTGCCGATGAGCGGAACGAACAGCGATTCTTCCTTCAGCATTGAAGGCCGCACGTCGGACGACAAAAACCCGAGTCCGGACGAAGAATTCCGGCAGGTTTCGCCCGGATATTTCGAGGCAATGGAAATTTCACTGCTGCGGGGCCGGCAATTCCGCGAATCGGACAATGCGGATGCACCGCCGGTTACAATCATCAACGCCGCTCTGGCGAAACGTTATTGGCCGAACGAAGACGCCATTGGGAAACGAATCAATATTGGCGCGTCGGTGATGAAGGAAAAATGGGCAACGATCATCGGCATTGTCGGGAACGTGCGGCATCGCGGTTTGGATTATGATCCGCTGCCGGAGTATTACATGCCGATCACGCAAACACCGAACAGCCAGGCTGTGTTGGTCGTGCGCAGCTCGCAGGATCCGGGAAGTATGATCTCCGCCATTCGCAGTGCGCTACGCGAGGTCGATCCGGCTCAGCCGATAGCTCATGTTCGTACCCTTGAGCAAGTAGTCGCCGACTCGGTCGCGCCGCGGCGACTTTCCATTTGGCTGCTGGGATTGTTCGCGGCGATTGCGCTCGCACTTGCCTCGATCGGGATTTACGGGGTCATGTCGTTCTTGGTCGTGCAACGAACCCACGAGCTCGGTGTGCGCATGGCCCTGGGTGCGCAACGACACGACATACTGCGCCTGGTTGTCGGTCACGCCGCCAAATTAATTTTGACCGGCACGCTAACCGGTCTGGCATTTGCATTCGCGACTACGCACTTGCTCGCTGCAATGCTGTATCACGTTAGCCCGCACGATCTATCAACATTTGCCTTCGTCACCGTCGTGCTAGGCGCGATTGCGCTGGTCGCCAGCTACATTCCGACCTCCCGCGTCATTCGGACCGACCCGATGCTCGCACTCACCCACACCGCATGATCCGACTCCACAACATCGAACGATCCTATCCGCTCGGACGCGGACAAATGTTTTACGTCTTGCGCGACATCGATCTTAATATTGCTAACGGCGATTTTGTTTCGGTGATGGGCCCATCAGGGGCGGGCAAATCGACGCTCCTGCACATTCTCGGCATGCACGATCACGGATGGACCGGCGAGTATTTTTTCGACGAGACCGCGGTGCATCTTTTGAAGGCAAAAGAGCGCGCCACTTTGCGAAATGAGCAAGTCGGATTCGTTTTTCAGCAATATCATTTGCTCGACGATCTGACGGTTTACGAAAACCTCGATATTCCACTTTCGTATCGGCATTATAGTAAGAGCGAACGGGCTGCTCTGGTGGCGGACGCGCTCGATCGTTTTCAAATCGTCGGCAAAAAGGATTTATATCCGCGGCAACTTTCCGGCGGCCAGCAACAACTCGTCGGGGTAGCCCGCGCTATCATTGCCTCGCCCAAACTCCTGCTGGCGGATGAGCCAACTGGAAATCTGCATTCCAGCCAGGGCGAAGAAATCATGGAGCTGTTTCGAAGATTGAACGAAGAGGGAGTGACAATCGTCCAGGTGACGCATTCGGAAAAAAATGCGTCGTACGGGAAGCGGATCATTCAGTTGCGCGACGGCTGGATCGTATGATGGCTGATCTAAAATACGCTTTCCGCATGCTGGTAAAAGCGCCGGCATTCGCCAGCATCGCGATCCTAACCCTTGCCCTTGGCATCGGCGCAAATACCGCCATTTTTAGCCTCATTCACGATCTTTTCCTGCGCGGGCTCCCGTTCAAAGACCCTTCGCGCATAGTGCGCATTTACGGTGAAGCTAAGGAGCGCGACCTGAAGCAGATGCCATTTTCAGTCCCAAAGTTCTGGCATTATCGGGACGGGCAAACGGTTTTTTCGAGTATAGCCGCCGATTGGGGCAACGGTTACATCTTGACCGGACTTGGCGAACCAGCACAGGTGCTAGGCGAGAACGTCACCGCAAATTATTTCGATCTGCTGGGCATTCATCCGATTCTTGGCCGCAATTTTCTTCAACAGGAAGAAATGCGGGATGATGTCGGCCTGGTTACGGAGAACTTCTGGCGCAAACGACTTGGCTCCGATCCTGGTGTGATCGGCCGGAGCATCGCGCTCAACGGCGTCGCCACGACGATCATAGGGGTTTTGCCCAATCTTCCGATTTCTTGGTTCGGCCGCGACACGGAAGTATTCATCGTCAAGCCATTTGAAAATGCGAACACAACCAGGGACCGGTTGATGCGCGGTTATAGTTTCATGCGGTGTATCGGGCGCTTGAAACCGGGTATCACCATGCAGCAAGCGCAGTCGACCATGCCCGCGTTGGAGCAAAGCTATCGCGCGCAACATTCCGAGACGGCGGACTGCACCTGGACGTCGGTGCTGGTGAGCGCAACGGAAGATGTGACGGGCGATTTGCGACCAGCTTTCGTTACCCTGCTGATTGCAGTCGGGGCGGTCTTGATGATCGCTTGCAGTAACGTCGCAAATTTGTTGCTGGTTCGTTTCAGTGGTCGGCGCCGCGAGATTGCATTGCGCATGGCTTTGGGGGCCAATCGGCGCAATGTCGTTCGACTATTCGTTCTCGAAAGCGCCACCGTGAGCGTTATCGCCGGAATTATCGGATTGTGCCTGGCGCTATGGATTGTTGATCTTGTTCCAAAGATCGCGGGCGACAATGTCCCCTTGGAGGGCGGGATCAGGCTGCACTGGGCCGTGCTGGTCTTTACATTGCTGCTGTCGCTTCTGACCGGTCTCGCCATGGGCTGCTATCCGGCATGGCAAAGTTCCCGCGCCGATCTGATTGAAGGATTGAAAGAGAGCAATCGAACGATGAGCGCAAGTCGCGGTCAGCATCGCTTTCGCCGCGGGCTTGTTTCTGCACAGGTGGCTCTCTCGATGGTGTTGCTGGCGGCGGCAGCGATGCTCGCTTCCAGTTTCGTTCGCCTGAGCAATCAGGAAACGGGGTTCCGTTCGGACCACGTTTGGGCAGCCGGGATCGGTCTGCCAGCAGGAAGATATCCCGATCCCGCTTCACGCGCTCGCTTTGCCCAACGTCTTGTTGAGGAAGTACAGACCTCTCCCGGTGTTGAGGTAGCCGCGACTGTCGATGCCGTCCCACTGAGCGGCAACTATTCGCAAACCCCATACGCTCGAACCGACGGAAATCCTTTACCGGTCAACCAGCGTCCTCTCGGCCTAACCCGAAGCATCTCGCCCGGATACTTCCGAGCCTTACGAATTCCGCTCCTCGCTGGCCGCGAATTTACCGAACGCGACGGCGCGGATGGGCCGCTCGTCGTGATTTTGAGCAGTTCGACGGCGAAAAGATTATTTCCTAACGAGAACCCGCTTGGGAAACAGCTCCTTTTCGGCGTGGATAATGGTAATGGCTTGGTGGCCGAAGTGGTGGGCGTGGTTGGCGATGTTCGATCGCGCGAACTGGCAAAAACGAATGATGTCGAATTTTACCGGCCCTGGCCACAGCGCAGTGTTTCGTTTTTCAACGTCATCGTCCGCACCTCGATGAATCCGGAAGCAGCCGCGCCCATGGTTCGCGCTGCACTCGACAGGATCGACAAGGAAATGCCGATTCTTCAACCCAATACGCTCGACACGATCGTTGCTCAGTCGCTTGGACAACGACGATTGACGATGGGGCTGCTTGGCGCGTTTGCAGGAGTTGCGCTTTTGCTCGCGGTTGTCGGAATATATGGTGCGGTTGCCTACACGGTGGAACAACGCACCGCCGAAATCGGGGTGCGAATGGCACTCGGCGCTCAGGTCAAAGACGTTTTGCGTCTTGTCGTGAGGCAGGGGATGGACCCGGTTTTGATCGGATTGGGTTTCGGTCTCGTTGCAATTTTTGGAACAGGTCGATTTCTGAGCGCGCAGCTTTATCAGATCTCGCCGCATAATCCTATATTGCTCGCTTTCACCGCCACCGGTTTGGCGATTGCGGCGCTGCTGGCGTGTTTAATCCCGGCGCGCCGGGCGACATCGATCGATCCAATTCAAGCCTTGCGCTCGGAATAATTCTCTATGATGGGCGACCTTCGTTTTGCTTTGCGGATGTTGGCGAAGGCGCCCGGGTTCGCCATCATTGCTGTGCTCACCCTCGCTCTCGGCATCGGCGCAAATAGCGCAATCTTCAGCGTGATCGATGCCGTGCTGCTTCGGCCATTACCATTTCCAAAGCCGAATGAGCTCATCGCGGTCTGGAGCAAGGTGCAGGGAGATACCGAGCGCGAAACCGGGTCGTTTCCCGATTACGCCGATATTCGCGACCAGTCGCAGACGGTTGCGAGTTTGTTCGCCTTCACACGCGCGGGCACAGTGCTCGGTACCGGCAGTGACGCCAAGGAACTCTTTGGAATCGCCGTGACCTCCGATATTTTTCGCGTGCTTGGGATACCGCCGCTTCTCGGTCGAACGTTTACCCAGGACGAGGACAGAACCGGTGCGCGTGTACTTGTTCTGACCTACGACGCCTGGCAACGCTACTTTAATAGGGATCCGAGTATTATCGGCCGCGAAGTTCTTTGCTCATTGCGGCCCTACACCGTGATCGGCGTAATGCCGCCGGCCTATCGTTATCCCATCGGTCCACGCTGCGAGTATTTCATGCCCTTGCAGCAGCTCGTTCCGGATTCAGAAAAGAATCGCAGTTCACATTTTTTGCGCTTGGTCGGTCGTTTAAAACCGGGCGCTAGCGTCAAACAAGCCAGTGCCGAGATCTCTGCCATCGGCGGTCGGATGGAGAAACAATTTCCCGACAGTAACACCGGCCGCACTTACTACGCGATTTCACTCCACCACGACCTTGTCGGTGATGTCCGACCGGCTTTGCTGACCATTGTCTCTGCCGTCGTTCTTGTTTTACTCATTGCCTGCGCCAATGTCGCAAATTTGTTGCTCGCGCGCGCAAACCAACGGCGGCGCGAGATCGCGATTCGCACCGCACTCGGAGCCAGTCGTCTCCGCATTGTCGCGCAGTTATTGATTGAGGGTGTTGTCCTTGCAATCCTCGGCGCCTGCTTTGGCCTTCTCCTGGCTTGGTGGGGAATCGATTTGCTCCGTCTATTCGGTCCGCGCGATGTGCCGCGGCTCGATGACATCCAAATCAACGCGGTCGTCGTCGTCTTCGCCTTGGTCGCCGCTGTTGCCAGCACCTTGCTCTTCGCGGTTTTTCCCGCTCTGCAAGTGTCGCGCCCGAACGTAAACGAATCTCTGCAAGAGGGAAGTCGTGGCGCAGTCGGTCCGGAATCGCATCGCGCACGCTCTCTCCTGATCATCGCGCAAGTAGCCTTGTCGATGTTGCTTCTGGCCGGCGCGGGATTGCTGATGAAGAGCTTCAGTAATTTGCGGGCAACCAATCCTGGATTCGAACCATCGCAGGTCCTGACCCTCGATCTTGCTTTGCCGCGGGCGAAATATGCGGATTTACCATTGAAGCAGCAGGAATTCTTCGAACGGCTCGATGGTCGGTTGCGTACCCTTCCGGGTATCGAAGCTGCCGGGGGAGTGACGCCATTGCCGTTTTCGGGTAATGATCGAGCCGATTCTTTTTGGATCATGGGCCGACCCGATCCCGGTTCCGGCAACCATCCGAATGCGTCGCATCTCAGCGTCATGGGCGATTACTTTCGCGCGATGCATATTCCGCTCCTGGCCGGACGCACTTTCGACTCTCGCGACGGCAGGGAAGGGATGCCGGTTGCGATGGTGAACGAAGCCTTCGTGAAAAAATTCTTCGGCGGACGAGACGCGCTCGAGCAGCACATCATCATTGATCATGCAGAGAAAGCGAAAGACCGCCCGCTTGAAATCGTTGGCGTTGTCGGCAATACCCGACATGACTCGCTTGCGATCGAGCCGATTCCCGAGTTTTATATTCCCTTCGCACAGGATCCCGATCGCCGGATGTATCTGGTGTTGCGAACTTCGAGCGAGAAGTTGACCGGTCTTGAAAACTCTGCGCGCGGCGCGATTCACGAAATCGACCGCGACATTTACGTTCCCCATCTGAAACCGCTGGAGGAACTGATCGGGATTACTCTGGCCCAGCCCCGTTTCAATATGATGCTGCTTGGTGTCTTCGCCGGAGTCGCAATGACACTCGCCGCGATCGGAATTTACGGCGTGATCGCTTACACCGTAACGCAGCGCACGAAAGAGTTCGGCATTCGCATGGCCCTCGGTGCGCAACGAAGCGACATGTTGCAAATGATTTTGCGGCAAAGTTTCAGTGTCGTTGCGATCGGTTTGGCTATCGGCCTGTTCGCCGCGCTGGCTTTAACCCGATTGATGGCAAGCCTGCTTTATGGCGTGAGTGCGCACGATTTTTCCATTTACGCGCTCGTTTTATTTGTCCTGAGCGCTGCTGCGTTGGTCGCGAGTTATTTGCCGGCTCGCCGCGCTATGAACGTCGATCCGATCGTCGCGCTTCGTTACGAATAAGTCCGAATTATGTTTGCTGATTTCAAATATGCATTGCGAATGCTGATCAAAGCGCCCGCCTTCACTGCAATTGCCGTGCTTACTCTCGCGCTCGGCATTGGCGCCAACAGCGCGATCTTCAGCGTCGTTAATCCGCTTTTGCTTAAACCATTACCGTTCGACCAGCTTAACCGTTTGGTCGTGCTGCGGGAAAGCTTGCCCAATCAAGGCCTCGACGAGGCGGGAGTTTCACCGGCGGACCTTAACGATTGGCGCGCCCAGAGTACGGCCTTCAAAGAACTCGCCGCCTATCGGATCCGAGACATCGTGATCACCGGGAAGGGTGAGCCTGAATTGCTGCGTGGATGTTTTGTATCAGCCGATTTTTTCCCTGCGCTGCAGACGAATTCTCTCAAAGGACGAGCTCTTCGATCCGATGAAGATCAACCTGGCCGCGATCAAGTAGCAGTGCTCGGATATGGTCTGTGGCAGCGCCGGTTCGGAGGCGATTCAAGCGTCTTAGGCGCGACCGTTACTCTCGATAATCGCGCCGTGACGGTCGTCGGCATCATGCCGCCCGACTTTGATTTCCCATATGACACCGAGCTGTGGATGCCGCTGGCCTTGACGCCGCAAGAGATGAGCGAGCGTTCGAAACGCAATCTGCAAGTGCTTGGCCGGCCCAAGGGCGGCGTCACGGTCGCGCAAGTTCAGGCGCAGATGCTCGCTATCGCCAAACGAATCGAGCGGCAGCATCCCCAAACAAATACCGGCGTTAATGTGCAGGTCGTTCGCCTGCGCGATCAGCAGGCTGATTTCACGCGACCGCTACTCTCCATTCCCATCGTCATGGCTGGATTCTTATTGCTCATCGCTTGCGCTAACGTGGCCAATCTATTGCTCGCGCGCGCCACCACTCGACAGAAGGAAATCGCGATACGCGCGGCGCTCGGCGCCAGCCGCTGGCGCGTGATTCGGCAATTGATGACCGAAAGCTTTTTGCTTTCGTGTCTCGCCGGGACAACGGGATTGCTCGTCGCGATTTGGGCTGTCGATCTTATTCGCGCGAGTCTGCCACCCGACGTGGCCAGATTCATCGCCGGCTGGAAAGATATTGGAATCGACGGCCGCGTGCTCGTTTTCACGTTTGGCGTCGCGTTTTTAACAACCCTCGTTTTTAGTCTCTTGCCTGCTTTGCAAGCGTCCCGGTTGGATCTGAATGATGTTCTTAAGGAAGGCGGCAGGTCCGGCGAGCGCGCACAAGGTCGTCAGGTCCGCAATTTTTTGGTGATCGTGGAAATGGCTCTGGCCCTCGTTTTGTTGGTTGGCGCCGGCTTGATGATCACAGGTTTCTGGCGCGTCCTGGATGTCTTTCGCGGCGCTGATCCGGCAAGCATTTTGACGATGCAAACGCTCCTGCCGGAATCGAGATACAAAGATCTGCCAAGAGTGGCGGAATTCTATCAGCAAGCGATCGGGCGAATGGAAACGCTTTCCGGCGTGAAATCTGTAAGCGTGGCCAGTAACACGCCGCTGAACAACAGTCCGAATCCTACTATTGAAATAACTATCGAGGGGCGTCCGCCGTTACCGCCGGGCGAAAAACAATTGTCAGACCTCGTGGTCGTTAGTCCCAACTACTTCACAACGATTGGTGCGCGGCTGCTTAAGGGACGCGATTTCGATAAGAGAGATGGCCGGGAAGCGCCGGCCGTCGCCATCATTAGCGAGCTGACGGCGCGTCGTTATTGGCCAAACGAGGACCCGCTGGGCCGACGCTTCCAGCGCGACAGTTCGGATGTAAACGCGCCGTGGCTCACCATCGTGGGCATTGTGAGCGATGTGAAGCAATCGTGGTTCGACCGGGAAACCCGACCGCAGGTGTATCTGCCTTACCTGCAAACGCAGCAGCGAAGAATGACTTTCCTGCTTGGAACTTCAACCGACCCGATGAGTCTGATCGCGGCCGTCCGTTCGCAGATTCTTGCGGTGGATCGAGATCAGCCGGTGGAAGACGTCAAGACATTGGCACGACTGTTTGTGGACGAGGCTTCTCCGTTTCGCTTCGCCGCCGTTCTGATGCTGGCCTTCGGTGCGGTTGCTCTCGTTCTGTCGGCCGTCGGAGTTTATGGCGTCATGTCCTATTCAGTCCTGCGGCGGACACGCGAGATCGGTGTTCGCATGGCCTTGGGCGCACAACGTGCGGACGTCCTTCGCTTGATTGTCGGCCAGGGCATAAAGACAACGGCGCTTGGTCTAACGATCGGTTTGCCGCTGGCGTGGGGCATAAGCCGTCTTATGGCAAGCATGCTCTTCGGCGTGGTCCTATTGGAGTACAGCATCTTAGTGGGACTCGTGTCGCTTCTTGCCGTGGTTGCATTTTTGTCCAGTTACTTCCCGGCCCGTCGCGCGATGAATGTCGATCCAATGGTAGCCTTGCGTTACGAATGAAGTTCGCACCGACTAATAGCTCATCCATTTTGAATATATGTTAGGCGATTTGCGTTACGCGCTACGCAAATTGGCGAAAGCCCCGGCTTTCGCCGCAATCGCAATTCTCACCCTCGCGCTCGGCATCGGAGCGAATACTGCCATCTTCAGCCTGGTTAATGGCGTTCTGCTTCGGCCGTTGCCCTTTCCCGAATCGGAACGCATCGTCTATTTCGAAGGAAAGAATCCTGCGGCGGGCATTACCGATAGCAACATTTCGTATCTCGATTTCACCGATTGGTCGCAACAAACCGATCTCTTCGCCAGTACCGCCGCCTACTGGACCGGGAATGCCGATCTCAGTGGCGACGGAGCGGAGCCGGAGGCCGTGCCTCGCGCAGGTGTGACGCCCGGCTTCTTCGCTGTGCTAGGTGTCCAGCCTGCTCTCGGCCGAGCGATCCTTCCCGAAGACGACAAACCAGCCTCATTTAACGAAGGCCGGGGTACCGTCGCGATCATCAGCCATGGCTTGTGGAAACGCCGCTTCGGATCCGACCCGGCCATCGTCGGGAAGGTGGTCCAGATGAAATCGAGGCCTCTCACGGTTATTGGCGTGATGCCCCCGGGGTTTGAATACCCGGAGCAAACCCAGATTTGGGTAAACAGCGCGGTCAATCTCTCAGAAGAGCCGCGCGATAACCGC
>Ga0207697_10000713_pt1 | contig 18947 bp, 20 predicted proteins | sample KBSSwiS5withPhiX_FD_184293 | JGI IMG/M metagenome (GOLD analysis project Ga0207697, IMG submission 184293) | Switchgrass rhizosphere microbial communities from Kellogg Biological Station, Michigan, USA, with PhiX - S5 (SPAdes) (version 2) | ecosystem: Host-associated > Plants > Roots >... | reverse complement strand
GAACGAGTCAAACGCCCTACAAAAATTAACTGAACCTAAAACGCCCCGTGTAAAGAAATCATCCCGTAAGGTGCCCCGCCGTCCTCGTGGTAGCGAATGTCGGCGCGATAAAAATCGAATTCTCTATACGGCTGGTATCCGACCTCGCTGGTCAACGTTATAACAGAAGAAATTTTCCAATCGATTCCGGCGCCGGTTCGAATTTCAGTATAGGTGACCACGGCGTGATTGAGTCCTGGGGATCCCGTGTTGTCGCCGAAATTATCGTCAACACGATAATTAGCTTGCTTGAGATTTGCGCCAACATATAGCGTGAGGCTCCCGTTCATTTCGAACTCGAGACGCGGGGTCGGCAGGACCGCATCGAGCAGCCACTGGGGCGCCATTTTCCACCGAATACCGGCGGCGGGAACAACAGGATACTTGCGCTCGATATCGACACTTACCCCGAGAACCAGCTGTAGATTCGGGCTGAAGATGTAAGTGCCGCCGGCAACGAACGGAGCGTTAAAGTCGTCCGACAAATTATCAAACCCCGTGTTATAGACGCCGGGCTGGGCTTCGAGGCGGATCAGAATGGAATCGGAAAGCTGGGTGTCCAGTCCAATAACCAGGTTGACCGCTTGCAGTACATCTGGCAGCGGGGCGCCGTCTGGAATGCCAAATGAAAAGCGTTCCCATTCGGCGCCAAGCCGCAACACACCGGGTTTGATCCGCGGAGTGAATATGAGACTCAGGACCGAGTCGTGCTCGTCAAAATCGCGAACGCTTTTTTTGGAGTTGCGTTCGACATCGCCGCTGCCGACGTACGTTTCCTCAGCAACAAATTCGCCCGAACCGAACCAGTCCCGCAGGGCTCCGGGGTTACCTTCCTCGGCAAAAATCGATGTCGCAAAGAAAATCGATGACGCGATACAAAGCGACTCAAGAAAAAATCGACGCGCCGAACTTTTCACTCGCTTAACGGCTTCCACTTGTGTCACGGCGAAACAGGGTAACGGCTTTGGAGATCTGTTTCATCATGACTGATTCGGACCCGAGCCGTTCAACGCCGTGCAAATCCGCCAGGGAGGGTGCGGAGATCATATCACCGCGCCAAACCAGGATGGAAGGTTTCCCTTCTACCGTAACGGGCCACATCTGGTACAACGTAAGCGCTACATAATAACCGCCGCTCGCGTAGTAGAGCACGTCAGCGGTCTGATAGGTCCCGCCTTCGCCTGCCCGGCTGTAATCCGCCCCAAGGGTTACCACCCCGCGATCATCGACATCGAGCAACTCCCAATAAAGCGCCGGTGTAAGCGATCCCGCGCCGCGACCAATGCCGGTAGCTCCAAGTAATCCGGAAAACTGGCGCTGGATTTTTCCTTGTTCCCGCAGCAGACCGTTTAATTCATCGCTGGCTCGGATGGCTTTGCCGGAGTGATCGTATGGCGGCTGCGCTGAAGTTCCCCCGGATACAAAGCTCTTGGTCCGCGAGAGCAATACCTCCGTCCAGAACGTAACGACAGATGCCGGCATGGCGCCGCCTCCACCGGCACTTCCAGGAGAAACCTTCTTTGCCTCAACCTGACTGATTTGAAGCTCAGGACTGAGTTTTTGCGTGTCGGCTACCAAAGCGCGCACCGGCCCGCTATTCGGAGCATTTTTCAATTTTTCAAAATTCGCGGCCGTCGGGCTGGAGGGTAGATCGGAGTGCAGAAAAACCTTTAGTTCACGATGCCTTGTTGGATCCCATCGGCGCAACGCTGCGATTAGCTGCGCCGGCGTACCTGGCGACACATAACAGCTTTGGACGGCGAGAAAACGGGGGTTACTCATCGGTGGTCCGTGAGCCGTTTTGACGTCGCTCTTCGCAAGTTGCGCGAGGTCCACCTTGTCGAAAATGGAAAAGGAGGCGAGCTCGGAAACGGCGTCGGCGAGTGCAATTGTCGAGCCCCCAAACAGGATTAGGAGCAAGAGAACGACAGAGATTTTCGCAATCGGCAGGCGAGCCGCCCGCCTGCTCCACAGGCAAGTTGCCTGTACCCCGTTCTGATGCGTTTCAAATTTCATGAGAGAAGGTATGTGACGGGCTGTGACGGATGGTTGCAAATTTGAGGGATCATCGCAATAAGGATTCAAGATGAACGAACCGGTAATCGTGCTGGACCATCTGAGCAAAAGTTTTGGCGATGTCCATGCCGTCAAAGATCTTTCACTTACAATCGCGCCGGGAACCATTTTTGGTTTTCTGGGTCCGAATGGCGCTGGCAAGACAACCACCATGCGGATGTTGTGCGGCCTGACTCACCCGACCGGTGGCCATGCGACAATTGCAGATGCGGATGTTTGGAAAGATCGACAGCGTGTTCGGACGAAGTTCGGCTACGTTCCGCAACGCTTCAGCCTCTACCGTGATCTCACGGTGCTGGAAAACTTCCGCTTTTTCGGCGGTGCCTATGGTGTGCCGGCGAGGGAACTGGAGCAACGGATTGAGCGCTTGCTTCGGCTGAGCGACTTGGAAGAAAAAGTTAATACCGCCGCGGGAAGTCTATCCGGAGGTATGCGTCAATTGCTGGCAATCGGTTGTGCGCTCGTGCACGATCCACCGCTCCTTTTTTTTGATGAACCGACGGCAGGTCTTGATCCCGTGCACCGGCAACAAATCTGGAATCTGCTTTACGATCTGAGTAACGAGGGAAAAACGATCTTTGTTACTACGCATTACATGGACGAGGCGGAGCGCTGCACCGAGGTCGGCTTCATCGAAAGCGGCCGGCTACTGGCAAAAGCTTCGCCGCGCGCTTTGAAATCGAGCTTTCGCGTTCGATTGCTCGAGATCGATGTAGAGCCGCTGATGCCCGCACTGGTGCGGTTACGAGGTGTGCCCGAGCTGCTGGGCGTTTCTTTGCGTAGCGGCAGCCTCCGCCTTTACGCGCAGGAACCCGAGAAATTGATTGCGCAGTGGCGCCAGCAATGGCCCTTTCCGGATATTCGCTTGTTAGGTGAACGCTGGGTGGAACCCGACATGGAGGATGTCTTCACCGCATATTCGCAAGGCTACGACGGCGTTTTGAAAAAAACGGAATTATGAAATGGCCATCACTGGGCGCGATTGCGAGCGTTGCTTACAAAGAATTCCTGCACATCTACCGTGACCGGCGCGTTTTGCTTTTATTGATCATTCTTCCGCCGTTCTTTACCCTGATTTTTGGGCATGCGTTCGAGAACACGCAGCTCACCGGCGTCCCGGCCTTGCTCATCGATCGCGATCAGACGGAGCGCACCGCGCGTTTCATCGAGATCATTTCCAAGGACAAAACTTTTCACTGGCGAATGCCAGGGCCTGATTTTCAAAATGAATCGGACCTGATCGGGAATAGAGTGAAGGCGGCACTGGTTATCCCCAGCGGCTGGACCGATAGTCTGAACAAGGGCGATCCGAAGCCGCTACCTCTCTATCTTGATGACAGCGATACTAACACCGCCAGTGCAGTCGAAGGCGCTGTGCAACAGAATCTGGGTACCTTCCAAGCCAAAGAGCGCGACCTCATTGTCGAGTCGCTCCCGGAAGATGTGATCGAGCTGGGCAAGAAATTGCCCGTCGATATCCGTAAACAGTTCGTCTCACTCATGACGGCGTGGAACGCGGAGGGGAAGAACCTGTACAATCCGAAATCGCGCTTCATCGATTACGTCGTGCCGGGCGTGATCGGGTTGATTTTGCAATTGCTCACCGTGACCCTGATGGCCTGCACGATCGCTCGCGAACGGGAATCGGGCACGCTCTATCAATTGCTCGTGACGTCGCTGCAGCGAGGTGAAATCGTCATCGGTAAAATCCTACCCTATCTGGCGGTCTCTATTTGTTTGGTGGCAGCGATCATGGTGCTCAGCAGTTGGCATTTTGGGGTGGCGTTTTATCAGCTGCACGTACTTGCCCTGATTTGCCTGCTCTTCCTCCTTTGCTCGCTTGGGCTTGGTTTGTTGATCTCGGCGTTTTCACGTACTCAAACCCAGGCGATCCAATTTTCGGTTTTCTTTTTGCTGCCGGTCTTTGTTCTCTCAGGCGCGTTTGCGCCGCTGGAACAACTGCCCCAGGCGATTCGCTATATTTCGGAGCTTTTTCCGCTCACGCATTTTTGCCGTGCGTTTCGGCTCGTGAACATGTACCACGCCGGTGCCTCCTTTTATATTGTCGACCTGATTGTCCTCCTAGCCGGAGTGCTGATCACGTTTATCGGGGCGGCCTTTCTCCTGAAACGAATTGAACAATAAGGCCATGGGATTGACGAAGGACGAATGACAAATCACGAAGGAATGCCGAAGCCCGAATTACCCGCCTATCGATTAGGGAAGCGCTATTTATTTCTCATAATCAGAGCGCTTGCCGTGGCAATTTGTATGCGCGCGGCCAGCGCTATTCCGGCCGAACACCAGGACTCCACGCCGCAAGAAGTATTCGATTCGATGCGGCAAAGTTTTCAGGCCAACCAGGCAAAGGGAGTACATGCCCGCTATGAATGGAACCTGAGTGGTCCGAACGGGGGACAATGGTGGATTGATGTGAATGACGGCGCTTACAAGATGGGAAAGGGAAAGATCGACAATCCGAATGTGACGTTTGTAGCCACAGACAAAGATTGGGTCGCCGTTTCAAACGGAAAACTCGGCGGTACCTGGGCGTATATGACCGGTCGGCTGAAAATTCGTGGCGATCAGGGATTGGCGAGAAAGCTCGGCCAGATTTTCCCTTAGAATTTCACCTCGGCTGCAACCCTGACATACGGCGCCGGATCGACCCTCTTGGATTGATTTGCGCGGAAGAAGTCGTAATCGCGTTCCAGGGTGCAGCCCGCACCGGCGGTCAATTTGAGGTGTTTGATGCCGGAATATCCTATCTGCACTCCGGCCCGGTACTCGCTGTACTGAAGCACCGCGTTGTGCAGATCCAGCTTGTGTTCCGTGTGCGACACGACATCGTCGGTCCGAACGCCCAGATAATTGAGTTCGCCGATAAGCTTTAGCTGCCAATCGTCATTCGGTTCGTAGACCAACGCCGGTTTGGGAAAGACTGCCTGCAGTCGTAGTTTATCGCTGATCACCCAGATGATTCCTCCACCGGGCGCGACCGGCGGGTCTTGGAATAACGACCAACCCAAGCCGACGACCGCGAAGATTTTGTCCTTTTTGAGCGGAAAGCTGACGAACGCTTTGATCGGAATGTCGAACGCATCACCGGAAACGTGGTTTTGAAAGTAGACTCCAGGATCAAGTTCAATTCCTACGCCCGGAAAATCCTTCACCACGTACTCGTAGGCGATGTGAGCATAGGCCCCTTGCAGATGGTCCGGCAAACCGTTGTCCGTGCCGTTGAAATCGTAGCGTTCGTATTCAAGGCCGAGGCGAAGGTACCATTTTCCGGTAATCAAAAAGCGATGGTCGTAGCTGAAATCGTCGTAGAGCGAATCGCCGTGACCGAGCTTCGACTCCTTGAAATCGCTCTCGAACGTATACGTTGTCTCGTACGAAAAAAGATCACGCGAGTTTTCTTCCTCTGGTGTAGGGGCAGGTTGCGCTTCAAAAGTCGCTGTGCCGGCAATGGCGGACGTGGCCGCACTGAGAAACAGGCCGATAAAGAACGGTCGTACGTTTTTCATAGGTTAAGGTGCGATCAACGATTTATCGGATGGACGACCTAATCCCGATGTATCAGAGTGAAAATATTTTAGCAAGGAGTATTAACTGGAATGCCTGCTCTTGGACGACACCGCAGGAGGTATTCGATTCGATGCGCCAAAGTTTCCAGGCCAACAAGGCAAATCAGAGTACCATGCTCGTTATCAACAGGAGCTTAGTGGTCCGCAAGGCGACCAATGGTGGATCAATTTGAAAGGGGAAAGTACAGGATGCGAAAAGGAAAGATCTCCGATCCAAATTTCGCTTTTATGGCCAGGGATAACGATTGGGTCACCGTTTCGAACGGAAAACTCGGCGGCACCTGGGCCTATCTGACCGGCCGGCTAAAAACTCGTGGCGATCAGGGACTGGCTAGAAGGCTCGGCCAGATCTTCCCTTAAAATTTCGCCTCCATGGCGATTCTGACGTAAGGAGCCGGATCGACGCGCTTCTTTTGGTTGGCCCGGAAAAAATCGAACTCGCGTGCGATCGTGACGCCTGCGCCCACAATGATCTTGAACGGTTTGAATCCAGAATAAGCCACCTGCGCACCAGCGCGGTTCTCGCTGTATTGAACGACCGCGTTGTGTAATTGCAATTTGCGCTCCGTCGTCAGGACGTCGTCGGTGCGAAAGCTCGTGTAGTTCAGCTCGCCTGTGATTCGCAAATCCCAATCGTCATTGGGCTGGTAAACTAACGCGGGCCTCGGGAAAATGCCTTGAAGCCGAAGCTTATCGCTGATCAGCCAGATGATGCCGCCTCCGGGAGCGGCAATCGGGTGTTGGTAAAGAGCCCCGCCGAAACCGATAACACCGAAGATTTTGTCTTTTTTTAGTGGCATGGTCGCAAAAACCTTCCATGGGAAATCGAAAGCATCACCCCTGACGTTGTCTTGAAAGTAAAAGCCTGGATCGATCTCTATGCCTGCGCCGGCATAGTCTTTGTAAACGTATTCAACCGCCACATGGGCCATGGCCGCTTGAAGATGATCGGGCAGCCCGTTGTCCGTTCCGCCGAAATCATAGCGCTCGTATTCGACGCCGGCGCGAAAGTACCATTTGCCGGTGATCAGAAAACGATGGTCGTAACTAAAATCATCATAGAGCGAATCGACATGCCCGAGTTTGGATTCCTTAAAGTCGCTCCGGAACGTGTAGGTTGTCTCGTAACAGAAAAGGTCGCGCGAGGTTTCCTCCTCTGGTGTGGCTGAAGGTTGAGCCTCGAAGGTTATCGTGCCGGCAAAGGCTGAGGCGGCGCTTAGAAAGAGGCTGACAAAAAATACTCGACTGTTTGTCATAGTGTGGTTAGGGGGAGCGGATATTGACATATCGAATGAGCGCGGCGCGAGATCGATGTATCCGGCTGGCAATATTTTAGCAAGGAGTAATTCGAGAAACCGCGAGATGCTCCGCTGCGTGTTTCTCAACCGTTGCTCAATCTTGAGATGGAATGGTCATCTCCGTTTGTTTATGCGGCGTCGATTCGCGCGCGGCCATGGCGAACGGATTGAGCTGCGGTAGCGCGTCGATGCGCTCCGTACCCTTACCTTAAATTGTTAGAATCTGGAAACGCGGATAATCCTTATCGTGCCAAAGCTTGGATGTATAACGGCCGGCATCGCTCGCTTCCAGATAGTTTTTACCGGCAGTTGGATTTGAATGCAATTTACATGTTTCCCCGTTTGACGGGTATTAAATTGGCGCTAGGTGACGCAGGCGCATCTTCTCTCGCGCGCCCGAATTGGTCTCGAAGACGATGAAAGCGCCGGGCAAAATCCAAATAACGATATGGTCGCTTGGCCTTGCTGGAGCGGCACTTTTCACCTTCCTGCTGATTCATCAGGGCGCGCCCCAGGTTGGTAAGGCATTCGCCGCCGCCGGCTGGTTTATCGTCGCAGTGGTGGCTTACCATTTCGCGGTGCCGTTGTTTCTCGACGCGCTGGCGTGGTGGGTTCTCTTTCCGAAATCCGATCGTCTGCCGCTGCGAAAGCTGCTTTGGATGCGTTGGATCGGTGAGTCGGTCAGCACCCTCGTGCCCTCGGCTGCTGTGGGTGGAGACATTGTTCGGGCGCGCTTGGCCGCGATAAACGGCGCGCCAGTGCCAGTCGCGGCCGGAAGCGTCCTGGTGGATCTTACGCTTGGAGTTTTCACACAAGCCGTTTTTGCTGTGGTGGGTCTGGTGTTGCTTGTGAATGTGACCGGACAGAGAGAGTTTGTCCGCCCAACCCTGGTCGGAATCCTCATCGGTGTTGTTGGCATTGGGGGCTTCTACTTTGTGCAACGGCGAGGGATGTTCCGTTTTCTCGCGCGCATCGTCGCGCGCCTGGCGAATTCGCCGGAGTGGCAATCACTAGTGCAGAGTGGCGAGACGCTCGATCGGACTATTCGCATGCTTTACGCCCGGCGGCGTGCGGTCACGATCTGTTGGCTGTGGACGATTATTTCGCTGGTCGCCGGCTCCGGCGAAATTTGGATCGCACTTTACGCGCTCAATCTCCACGCGACGTTCCTTAACGCGCTCATCTTGCAAAGCATGGTGTTAACGATTCGATCGGCGGCTTTCGCGGTTCCCGGAGGTTTGGGCGTCCAGGAAGGCGGTTATCTGTTCGTCGGGAACCTTCTCGGCATTCCCGGAGACGCCGCTTTCGCCCTCTCGCTGATCGCAAGAGTACGGGAACTTGCCCTTGGCATTCCGGGGCTCATTTCCTGGCAACTGATTGAAGCGCGCCGGCTCTGGCGTGTTCGTTTGGCCGCAATGGTTCGATAGCGTGCCAGATTGGCGATGGTCTCAAAGCAATTAATCATCTCTCCAGAGTGATTGTTTCACCGATATTCATCACCCGCAGTTCCGCTTTCAGATTTCGCTGCTTCAGTTCGTGATCAAATGCTTCCGGTGTGCCAGTCAGCACTGGAAATGTCCCATAGTGCATCGGAATTACCATGCGCGGATCGACCAGCTTCACCGCTTCAGCGGCGCGCGCTGGTCCCATCGTAAAATGGCCGCCAATGCAAACGAGCATGATGTCGATCTTGTTAAATCGCGACACCAGCGCCATGTCCGAAAATAAATCTGTATCGCCCGTGTGATAAATTGCCGGTCCGTTGCGAATGGCAATGACAAGTCCGCTCGGAGTTCCGCCGTAAACGGGCACCGAATTTTCGGCCATCTCAACTCCTGCCCCGTGCCACGCTGGAACGAATGTGACGGCCACCTCGCCATTCAACAGGTTGAGCGTGCCGCCAAAATGGCCGGTCGTGTCATTATCGGCGAGTTCGCTCGGATACCCCAGACCCGCAACCATCGCCGCGGACAAATCGAATGTGGCGACAAGCTTTGCCCGCGTCTTCTTCCCAATTTCCACCGCATTGCCCACGTGATCAGAATGCCCATGCGAGACCAAAATAAGATCGACGTTTTTCAGCGAGGAAAGTTCGTCCTTGCCTTTATCGTAAACCGGGTTCGTGAGCCAGGGATCGATCAGAAGAATTTTTCCGGCCGGGCTCACGATCTTGAAAGCCGATTGCCCATACCAGGTGAGTTGTGTTTCCATGCCAGTGATGAAACCGAAAACTTTCGTTCGAGCAAGGACGGTTCAACGCTTCAACGGTTTTACGATTCAACGCGGGGAAGATTCGACATTTGGCATTCGTCATTCTAGTTGAGGCCCTGTGAATCACGACCACGCCCATCGCCATCTCAGTGCGAGCGATCCGCGTCTGGCCGCACTGATCGCCCGGTCACGGCGCTATGAAATCAAGCCAGCGGTTTCAATCCGCCCATTCGACGCGCTTGCCGAATCCATTGCCTATCAACAGTTGAGCGGCAAAGCCGCGGCCACTATTTTTGGCCGTGTCCGCGCTCTGTATCCCAAAAGAAAATGGCTCGATCCCGAAAAACTTCTCGCGACTCCGGACGAAAGACTTCGCGCGGCTGGCCTCTCGCGCGCCAAGACCGCGGCACTGAAGGATCTCGCAGCGAAAACAATCGACGGGACGGTGCCGTCGGGGCGCGCACTCATCCGAATGAGCGATGACGAGATCGTTGCGCGTCTCACGACCGTGCGCGGCATTGGCCGCTGGACAGTCGAGATGCTTCTCCTGTTCGATCTCGGCCGGCCTGACGTCTGGCCGGTGGACGATTACGGAGTTCGCAAAGGTTTCGCCAAGACTTTTGGCAAACGAAAACTTCCCACGCCCAAGCAACTCATGAAGCTTGGCGAAAAATGGCGGCCGTATCGCTCGGTTGCGGCTTGGTATTTCTGGCGGGCGCTCGATACAGCAAACAGGTTACAGGGATAAAAGGTTAAAACGTTAAAAAGTCTTGCCTTTGTAACCTTGTAACCGTTTAACTCCTAAACCGTTTAGCCTTGCGCAAAGCGCCACGCCCCACTAGAACGCGTGGATTATGGCAATGATCCACGTTAACCGGGGCGCAACAAGTCTGGGCGCATTTCCTGAAGAAGAAATCCGTGAAGGGCTGCGCACCGGCCGCTTCGCTTCCACCGATCTCGGCTGGCGCGAAGGGATGCCGAGTTGGAAGCCGCTCTCGCAGTTTGAAGAGTTTGGCGCAACGCCTCCCGGCGAGCCGCCGCCACAGATTAGCGCGGGCCCGGCACCACAAACTCCCGCACCGCGCAGCGGATTGCCGTGGGAACACAGACAGGAGCGCGGATTTGTCAATGCATTTATCGAGACCCTCGCCATGGTGTTGACCAAACCCGATCTGGCCTTCAGAACGATGAAAACAGAGGGTGGCCTGGCTGAACCTCTCATCTACGCTTTGATCGGCGGATGCGTGGGCGGAATAGTGTCGCTTCTTCTTTCGCTCGGTCTTCAGTCGATGGGTCTTTTCACGGGCCAGCGAGATGCTTTCACAGCGATGGCCGGAATGGGCATCGGCATGATCGCGCTTATCGTCCTTGTGCCGGTATTCATCGTAGTCTTGTTGTTTATCGCAGCGGCGATTGTTCATCTTTGTTTAATGATTGTGGGTGGCGCAAGCAAATCGTTCGAGACTACGTTCCGCGTCCTGGCATTTTCCCACGGCTCGACCGGCCCACTGCAAATCATTCCAGTCTGCGGCGGACTAATCGCCGGTGTTTGGGCACTGATCGTAAATTGCATCGGCCTCGCTCGAGCGCATGAGACCAGCACCGGACGCGCCACTCTTGCCGTGTTGTTGCCCGTCATTGTTTGTTGCGGTGGAGGATTGTTGCTTCTATTTCTATTCATGTTCGGCGCGTTGGGGGCGTGGAGCGGGTCGCACCACTAGTTAGCAGCGAATGCAACTTTGCCTTCGTCAGCTTGATCCGGGAGAAACCGATCATGAGCTGATCTGGCTCAGTGTTTCGGTGACATCGATCGGCCTCGCAGCGACCTGGTTTGCGTTCGGCTTGCCGTGGCCGCACTGCCTATTTCACGTCCTTACTGGCCGACCCTGTATGACATGTGGTATGACGCGGTCAGCGATTCAATTTTTTCACGGACATTTCCTCGGGGCCATCCAATGGAATCCACTCGTTTTTGCGGCTCTGTGCGGGTTGTCCATCTTTAATGCATACGCGTTTATCGTTTTGGCTACGCGCGCACCGCGGCTGCGGATCACGTTGTGGACAAAGCTAGAAAAGACGTACGCGCGAATCTTTGTGATTACAGTCCTCTCGCTAAATTGGGTTTATCTGCTCCTGCACTGGCGCAATTTTTGAATTGTAGGGCGTCTAACGCCTTGCAATGGGCACAGCCGCAAAATCTGTGTCCATCTGTGTTCATGTGTGGCTAATTTGGCCTCATGCGGATCTTAGTCACGGGCGGCGCCGGTTTCATTGGGTCGCATCTTGTCGAGAAGCTGCTCGCTGCGGGGCATGAGGTCGCCATCCTCGACGACTTCAATGATTTTTATGATCCGCAAATAAAGCACGCAAACATTGCCGGTTTCGCCAAAGACGTGACCACGTACCACGTCGATCTTCGTGACGGCGCGGCGGTGCGAAATTTATTTCATCGCGAAAAGTTTGACACCATCGCGCATCTGGCCGCGCGCGCTGGGGTGCGTCCATCAATTCAGCAGCCGCAACTTTACTACGATACCAATGTCGGCGGGACCCTACATCTGCTCGATGCAGCGAGCGTAACCGGCGTGGAGAGATTCGTTTTCGCGTCCAGCTCATCGGTTTACGGCATTTCGAAAAAAGTCCCATTTTCTGAAGGTCAACATCTCACTCAGACGCTGAGTCCTTATGCGGCGACAAAAATAGCTGCGGAATTTCTTTGCTCGACGTACTCCCATCTTTATCGAATGCGCGTGGTCGCGTTGCGATATTTCACTGTTTACGGTCCGCGGCAACGGCCCGATCTGGCGATTCACCAATTCACCCGGCGGATCTACGCTGGCCAGCCAATAGAGCAATTCGGGGACGGTACGACGCGCCGGGATTACACTTACATTGACGATGTGATTCAAGGGACAATAGCCGCGCTCAAATATGACGGCCCTCTCTTTGACATTTTCAATCTCGGCGAGAGTGAAACGATTCAGCTCAAGGATTTGATCGCAGCAATCGAAAATGCGCTGGGAAGAAAAGCGAAAATCAACCGGCTTCCGGAGCAGCCGGGCGACATGCCGCTGACTTGTGCGGACATTTCGAAGGCGAGAAAATTACTCGGTTACGATCCAACCACTCGATTCAGTGACGGCCTGCCGCGTTTCATAGAATGGTTTCTTCGATCGGCTCGCGGGAAATGAAGATGAAAAATCTGCCATTTGATCAACGCGCCTGTTTTATTGCGGGCCAGGCGAAATCCGGCACCACGCTTTTAGTGGCGTTGCTCGATAATCATCCTGAGCTGCTCGTGTTACCGGAGGAAACCGCGTATTTTCCGACTGTCCTCACAAAGTATGCGCCGCGCGGCCGCCGCGCGCAGTTTGATTACATCACAAAAGAGACGCTCTCGAACGTCCTATTTGGCGGGCCCTGCAAATGGGGCAAGCGCGACTACTCTTATTTTCCGACCTCGCGCTTTCTCCAGACGTTTGAGCAGATGGCGTTTGATCCCGGGAATCTTAAGAGAGACTTGCTCGTAATCATGCTGGAAGCGTATGCCGCAACACTGGGCCGATCGCTCGATTCAATCACGCGTTGGATCGAAAAGACACCCGCCAACCGCAAGTACGTGCCTGAGATCCATTCCCGGTTTCCGGATGCCAGGATCCTTGTAACGATGCGTGATCCGCGCGCGATTTTTGCCGCGCAGATCGCTTTGGAAAAAACCCGCCAACTGGGAACGTTCTCCACCTACTATTGCATTAGTCACTGGCGTGAGGTGGCGAAAGTGGTGCTTCGCGCAAGGCAGGATGGAGACACGACATTGTTCCTCGTGCCGTACGAGAAGCTTGTTCTTGAGCCGGATGTATGGATGAAGAGAGTCTGCGCGTTTCTCGAGATAGAATACGATCCGGCCATTGTCCTGACACCGACAAAAGCCGGGAAATTCTGGGAAGGAAATTCCGCCACGGAGACCGCGTTTTTCCGGATCAGCACCGAGCCGTTGACCCGTTGGGAAAGTGATCTTTCAGAAGAAGAAATCGGTTGGGTTGAGTGGCATTGCCGCGATCTGATGCCGGAATTTGGTTACGAGCCCAAGCTGGGTGAACGCGCGTTGCGACACTTCATGAAACCAACTCGATACGAGCGTCCCAAGCAATATCTCAAATCGCGATTCTATTCATTGCGCGACGACTGGGTCCGCCGATCGGCGGAATGATCTGGCTGTTGCTGTATCTGCATGCGCACTTGCAATCGCGTACGCGACGAGCCATACTCCCCGCGAGATGTCGGGAATCTTCTTTGATCTTCCGGGCCCCCGTCTTCTACGACGATTCAGATTTTTTGAAACCAGGATGCGAACTTTTGCATCCTCACTGCTTCGTTGGTTAAGGGCGCTGGCTTGCGATTCGAGACAAGTCCATTTCCGGCCTAACGAGGTGGAGTTTCCGCCGGCGTCGCAGAGTGCTTGCAAACTGTTTGAATGGACCTTGGGTGATTCGCGCGCCGCGGACTGTGCATCGATCGATGCGCTCCGCCCATTTAACAATTGGGTCAAACTTAGGAATCAACATGAACTCTTATTCATCTGGGAGACGCTCCCGCCGTTCGCGCGGCGGGGGTCGCCGCAGGGACAACCACGAACGCTTCCGTGGTCAGCAGGAGAAAGCGAAACCTCAGAAGAAGACATTCTGGCAGCGAGTGGCCGCATTTTTCGGAGACGGCACAGGCACAAAGAAAACCGCAACGGCCACGCGCAACGGTGCGCAGCCTTCGCGGCCGCCACGAAAACCTGAAACGGTCGAAGTCACTTCGCCTCGTCTTTACGTTGGCAACTTGTCCTTCGACGCCACCGAGAGCGATCTCTTTGAATTGTTCAACGGCGTCGGGCACGTGCAGAATGCGGAGGTTGTAAGCTACCGGCACAATCAGCGCTCGAAGGGTTTTGCGTTTGTGCAAATGCAAACCATCGAGGAAGCGAAACGGGCCGTGCAGGAATTACACGACAAAGAATTCCTCGGCCGCAGACTGGTCGTGAGCGGCGCCAAATCCAGCGAACATCAAATACGAAGCTAACCAAGCTTCTCACTTGGATCGGGAGACGTAGCGCACTTGGGCGCGCGTCTCCCGATTTTATTTGGAACGAATCGTTGTAGGGCGTCTGTATCAGGCGCCGATCTAGGTTTGCGGCGTTTCACAGAAACGCCCTACAATTGTTTATGAAGGAGGCATTCTTTATTGTCGGCCCCACCGCTGTCGGCAAGTCCGAGTTGGCGGCCGATGTCGCGGACGAAATGCGTGCAGAACTTCTCAGCGCGGACGCGTTTCAAATTTATCGCGGGCTCGATCTTCTGACCGCGAAGCCAGATGCAGCAACGCTCGCGAAGGCTCCGCATCACTTGATTGGCACGACGCCGCTTCATCAGGAGATGAACGCGGAAAAATTTCGCCGCGCCGCGTCGCACGCCATTGATGAAATTCATTCACGCGGAAGACCGGCGATCATTGTTGGCGGCAGCGGGCTCTACATTAAAGCGCTCACACATGGCTTGGCACGTCTGCCACAAATCAATCCGAAGCTGCGGGCGACATTGAATGCGCTAAGCACAGATGCGTTGCGGTCACAACTTGCCGATCTCGACCCGGAAACCGCGCGCAAGATCGACCCAAAAAATCGGCGTCGTCTCATGCGTGCTCTGGAGATTTGTCTCAGCACTGGAAAGCGCGCGTCTGATCAGCGCACGCAGTGGGCAATAGCCGGCGTCGGTGACCGCAGCCAGCCGGGGTCAGCGATCCGGGCTACAGGCGTCTTCGTCTTTCGCGACCGCGACGAGCTTTACGAACGAATCAATCGAAGAGTCGAAGCTATGTTCGAAAATGGGGTCATCGAGGAAGTGCGCGCCGCTGGACCGATGAGTTTGGCTGCATCGCAGATGATCGGTTTGCGCGAGATCCGTCAATTGCTCGAAGGCAAGATGTCGATCTTGCAGTGTGTCGCCGCGATTCAGCAAGCGACGCGGCGTTATGCCAAAAGACAGTTGACCTGGTTTCGGCGACAAACTAATTTTCAACCGCTGAACTTGTCGCTTCTCAGTCACAACGAAGCAAGGATTCTGCTCCGAAAACGTTCGGAGCCGCGAAAGCTTTCGGCGCGGGATGATTGAGACGCATCCGCAAAAAACGCAGGAGCGTGCGCTCCTGATTGGCCTCGAAAAGGAAGGCGTCTCGAAGTGGGATTTGCAGGATTCGCTCGACGAATTGCGAGAGCTGGCGAATTCCGCCGGTGCGAAAGTAGTCGATACGGTCACGCAAAAGTTGCCGAAACCGACTGCTCCGTACTATATCGGTCGCGGCAAAGCTGAGTCCATCAAAGACTCGTGTCGGGTTCAACAGGTGACCTCGGTCATTTTTAATGATGAACTTTCACCCGCGCAGGGCCGGAACCTGGAGAATTTGTTCGCCCGTAAAGTTCTCGATCGGACGCAGTTGATTCTCGATATTTTTGCGCAGCGCGCTCGGAGCCGGGAAGGCCGCTTGCAGATAGAGCTGGCGCAATTGCAATATCTTTTGCCGCGGCTTACCCGGATGTGGCATCACTTGTCCCGGCAGACCGGCGGTATCGGCACGCGTGGCCCGGGTGAGACGCAATTGGAAGTCGATCGCCGCCGCGTGCAGGAACGGATTGCCCGGCTCGAACGGGAGTTGGAAGCGGTCCGCAAAACACGGGCCGTGCAGCGACAAGGTCGCAAACGGCATCAATGGCCTGTTGCCGCGGTTGTCGGCTACACTAACGCTGGCAAATCAACCCTTTTGAATCTACTCACGGGTGCCGATGTCGTAACCGAGAACAAGCTTTTTGCGACGCTCGATCCTACCACGCGCAGTTTTGTTTTGCCTAACAAACAGCGAGTCCTTCTTACTGACACGGTCGGGTTCTTACGAAAACTTCCGCACACACTAATCGAATCGTTTAAGGCGACGCTCGAAGAAGTGAGCGAAGCCGATCTGCTCATCCACATTGTCGATCTTAGTCATCCACGTGTAGACGAGCAGATGGAAGCGGTCGATGGCGTCATTAAAGAACTGGACGCTTACGGCAAGCAAACGCTGATTGTGTTCAATAAGATTGATAATTTGCCGAATCGCGAACTGGCAGAGTCTTACACGAAGCGCTTTCCGGGGAGTGTCGCGATATCCGCGCGCACGGGAGAAGGAGTTAACAAACTTGTGCAGGCGCTCGAAGAGGCGCTTAGTTCGTGGCGGTTGCGCTCGCGCTTTCGTATTCCAGCGAACGAATCTGCCTTGATCGCCGAGATCCATCGCGTCGGCCACGTCCTAGAACTGCGGTACGAAGGCAACGACGCTGTGATTGTCGCCCACGTTCCACCGCATCTGGAACAGAAACTGGCTGGCTACGCAGTGCGGGACTGAGCGACTAAGTCTCGGACACAGGATTCAACGGTGGCCGCGATCTGTGACCAGCCCTCACGATCATTGGCTGTTAATGCGAACTCGAGTGCATCTCCGATTTGTAGCCTGATCGCCAAGGGCCGCGGAAGCTTTCGGTGTGGCGGCAGGGCCTGGAAAGTTCCAACGAGACCGCAAGGGACAACCGGAACGTTTGTCTCCGCGACGAGCATCCCAAGTCCGTGTTTGAACGGCATCATCGAGCCGTTCCGACTCCGTCCACCTTCCGGGAAGATGATGAAGATCGCTCTTTCTTCCTGTAATTTTCGGCGCAAATCGGCGAGAGCATGCGGGCCGCAATTTTTCCGCCACATTGGCAAAGCGTTGAGCATGATTGCCGAGAATGTGCTGGTCACAGGGCTTTGAAAGAAAACGTCGCCTGCGGCGATGGGAAAGACGCGCTCGCGATGGCGCGGAGTAAGCGCCGCTCCAAGAACGAGCGCATCGAGATGACTGCAATGATTCGCAACGAGCACGAACGGCCCGTGCGCGGGCAGTTTCTCCCGGCCCGTTATCGTGAGTCGGTGCGCGATCGCGAAATAAGTTCGCAGCAGCGAAAAAAAAGCGTGATGCGCGAAGCTTTCGAGCAGGCCGCTCTCGCGCCGTACGCTGCGGAATCGTTCAGCTGGTGTTAGGCCAGTATCACGCGCTGGTTGGAGTCGCCAGGGTTCCACCGATTTTTAACCTCCGGTGAAAATTTGCTGCGGTTGGCCTACCGCGAAACCGACAAAGTAGTTGACGTAGTGAAACACAGCAGGCGCGACAAGAATCAGACTATCGAAGCGATCCAGAATACCGCCGTGTCCAGGAATGAGTTTTGCCGTGTCCTTGAGACCAAGATCGCGTTTGATCGCCGAGAGCATCAAATCGCCGAACTGACCAAGTACGCTGATGATGATGCCGAGACCAATCAAGCGAATTGGGCTGTCGAGCGCCGTGTCAGTCCAAATGAAATGAGCGATTACTGCTACCAGCGGCGTAGTTAAGACGAGCGCGCCGAGTGCGCCACCCACAGTTTTGTTCGGGCTGGTATTCGGAACAAATTTCCGGCGCCCAAAAAGATGGCCACAGATGTAGGCAAAAATATCGTTGAGCTCGACGGCGCCGATGATCAGCAAAAGGATCGGCCGATAGTTCCAGTCGTTCGAGATGTAGCCAAGATGGCCAAGCCCGCTTCCAAAGAGAGCGAAGCCGAGGACACCCAGGCCAACGCGTTGAATGTAGCCTTTCGGCTGGTCGGCGATCAAGCCGCCAATGGCAATCAACCCGACAGTCAACGGGAATAACGCAACAAAGAGTCGATACCAATTGTCCAGTTCGGCCAAAGTAATGAAGAGAATACCGATAACGACGATGAGACTGATCGTTCGTTCTCGAAACAAACCACTGATTCGCGCGTATTCGCGATAGCAGAGAAAGCTAAGCGTGGCGACTGCGGCAATCGTCCAGAAAGCGCCCGCGAGAATGGGAATGAGAATCAACAACACCAGCCAAACCCACGAGCGATAGCGGTCCCAAAGTTCCTTTCTCTTGTCGGCAGTGCTCTTGGCCGCTCGGGTGGTGATGAAAATCAGAAGCGGTGCTAACAAAAGCAGAGCGACCATTGCAAGCGTCAGGACGACGGTGACCGGGTCGTCAAAAGCATGACGGAACCCAAACAGCCTTTGCCATATCACATTGTTCATCTCAACACATGCTCGATTCGGTTCAGCCTTCGAACAATTGTGATACAGCAGCCGACGATTATCACGCCGAGTCCAAGACTCATCGCACCAACTTCGAGCTTATCGGAACGCAAAATCTGCCACGATTGCGGGACCACCGCGGAGTACACGCAAATCACAGTGATAACCAGCATCCGGTGTTGTTTTGCCATCGGTCCGCAAAACTCGTTAGGAGCGCCCGCGATTTTCCCGGCGGCGCGAACATAAGCAGTAAAGATCGAAAGGATGGTCGCGATGTAACCCAGCGTAATATTTCCGCCCCAGGCGAAACCAGCTCCGATGAAAACGGCGGCGTCCGAGATGCGGTCCGGAACTTCGTTGTAGAGTTCGCCCGTTTTTGAAGCGCGACCGGAAGCGAGCGCCACCATCCCGTCGAGCATGTTCGCGGTCAGGCGCAGCTGCGCACCAAGCGCGGCAACAAGCCACAAGATTCGATAGTCACAAATCGAAGTCGCGGCGAGGGCAATTCCGGCAACTATACAAGCGCACATGCCGGCGATTGAAATTGCATTTGGCGAAACGTTTCGTGACGCTAGCCACGCGGTCGCTGCCTG
>Ga0207697_10000708_pt1 | contig 18998 bp, 20 predicted proteins | sample KBSSwiS5withPhiX_FD_184293 | JGI IMG/M metagenome (GOLD analysis project Ga0207697, IMG submission 184293) | Switchgrass rhizosphere microbial communities from Kellogg Biological Station, Michigan, USA, with PhiX - S5 (SPAdes) (version 2) | ecosystem: Host-associated > Plants > Roots >... | reverse complement strand
TGTCTGCGGACCGCCGCCGAACAGCAAAGGCGACGGTTAAGAAAGGCCAAGGAGACCGAGGGGACGTGAGGAACTAGCCGGTCCGCCTTTGCGAAAGGCCCCCGCGCTTCCTTGAAATAATCAGGGCCCGAACCGGGTGGCTGATGTCCTCCCCACCAACGCCCGTTCCGCAAGCAGGAAAGGTTTGTCAGATCAAACACTTCCTGTCACACTTGCTTTGCCAGAGGAGACCGTGTCTGGGCATGATTTCGCAGAGTCAACCATCCAAAATTGGAGGAAAGCGATGAAAACAGCACGGATAACAACGGAAGATTGGAAGAGAATGGGGAAGCCTCGGTCGATAGGACTTTGTGCGCTCACAATTCTGTTCGCCTACAATCTGCCAGCCAGGCCGATTCCCGGTGCAACTGGCAACGTTTGCCAACAAACAGCGACCGCCGCATTCACTTCTTGCAAGGGGGCGGCGCAAAGTGGCTACGCAGTTGCCTTGGGCAAATGTATGAATATTAGCGATTCGCGGGCGCGGCTGACCTGCCAAAAGCAGGCCGAGACTGAGCGTAAGGACGCGCTCGATACGTGTCAGGGCGGCTTCGAGGTGCGACAGAATGCTTGCGAAAAGTTCGGCCCCGATCCGTACGATCCGCTGATTGACCCGGCGAACTTCGTCAGCGAGGTCAATAACCCGTACTTTCCGCTCGTTCCGGGAACGACGATGATCTACAAGGGACGCAGTGAGGGTGACGTCATTACCGATTCGTTTGCCATAACTCATAACACGCGTGTGATTGGTGGTGTGAGCTGTGTGGAAGTCCACGACTCGGTTTACACGAACGACACTCTGACCGAGGATACCCTCGACTGGTTTGCTCAGGACAAGAACGGCAATGTTTGGTACTTCGGCGAGAACACGGCAGAGTTAGAGGGAGGCTTACTGGCGACCATAGCCGGCAGCTTCTTGGCCGGGGTGAATCATGATAAGCCGGGAATCATAATGAAAGCTCACCCGGCGGTTGGTGATTTTTATCGCCAGGAGTTCTCTCTCGGGAACGCGGAGGATAACGCCCTGACGATTGGCCTTAATGCGACAGTCACCGTTCCCTTTGGCACGTTCGATCACTGCCTGAAGTCGGCCGAGACCACGCCATTGGAACCCGACGCTCTCGAGGATAAGTTTTTTGCTCCCGGAGTGGGCAACGTCCTGACGATAGATCAGGTCACAGGCGAAAGAGACGAACTGGTGAAAATTATGACCGAGGGAAAAGCAGTTGCCGATCGACGCGGACACTAGTCATTCGCGATCGGACCTGGTTGCGAAGGTTCCGCAAGTAACTCTCCTTTTCTGGATCATCAAGATCCTGGCGACCACACTCGGGGAAACGGGAGGCGATGCCGTCACCATGTCGTGGCTTGGTGAAACGACGGACGAAGCCACAGGCTACGGCTATCTTATCGGCACGGCGATCTTTGGCAGCATTTTCGTCGCCGCGGTGATTGTGCAAATCAAAGCGAAAGAGTTTCACCCCTTTCTCTACTGGTTCACGATCGTCGCGACGACCACGGTCGGGACGACGCTGGCCGATTATTGCACGAGGTCGCTCGGTATCGGTTATACGGGCGGTTCAACTATTCTTTTGGTCCTCGTGATTGCGGCGCTTCTGACCTGGCGCTGGTCGACCGGAAGCATATCGATCACGACGGTGAACACGCCAAAGGTCGAGGTCTTTTACTGGATCACGATCATGTTCTCGCAGACGCTCGGGACGGCATTAGGCGACTGGGTCGCGGATACCAATGAGATGGGCTATGTCGGCGCCGCCGCAGTCTTCGGGGGATTACTCTTGGTGACCGCTCTTCTTTACTATTTCACGAGCCTCTCGCACGTCGGTTTGTTTTGGGCCGCCTTTATCCTGACTCGCCCGCTCGGAGCCGTTGTCGGCGACTTTCTCGACAAGCCACTCGCGAGGGGAGGATTGGCTCTAAGCCGTTACACAGCCTCGTTGGTGCTACTAGTGGTAATCGTCGCCCTGATCCTGATCCTTCCGCAAAAGCCTGCGTCCAAAGCGCATTGATCAGTAAAGCAACTGAAGTCCGCAGTAGCCGATGAATGCGAGGGACGCGTCCTCGCCGGAATGGACCTCGTGGCCTAACGACGCGATCCAGATCGTGTGCTCGTTGAGGGTGTGGCGAAAACCGAGATTCAGGGCCACTACGTCGCGAGTGAAGTTCGTGCGCGAAGTCGCATGCACTTCGGCCATAACCGATGTGGTCTTCGACAGATCCGTGGCGCCGACCACACCGTAAATCAATTCGCCTGGCCCAGCGGAGTTAATCAATGGACCAAACTCCACATCGAGATCGATCGGTCCAAATTTCTTCGCTGCCTGAAATGGAATCTGAAACCGCGTGCCATCTTCTGCCAACCCGCGGCGAACCGAAGAATGCACTACATTGAAAAGGATTCGGGGAAACATCGATACATCGACCCCATGCGTTTCTTGATCGAGAAATCGCCACTTCACCGCCGCTTCGGCGCCACCAACCCCCCCGATCAGGCCGTGGTCGCTGCGCTTCAACAGGGCGACAGAGCTTTGCAGGGTGAGCTGAATATGATCGCCCCAACCGTAGTTAAGATCGATCGCGGGCGCATCGAGCGACCACTCGTTCGGCACATGTGAGAACGTGATGGCGAGGTTGTTTTCCCATTTTCCGTTGCCCGGCGTGCCTGGATCATCCGTGATCATTGGCGGCCCACCTTGAGCGAAAGCCAGCCGGCAGACGGAAAGGAGAAGTGCGGTGAGAAAGAATCGTCGTGCGCACATTACCATCTAATCGTCTGCCGCGTCACCCATGATGGTGCCGGCACTCATCCCCGGAATCAGTTAGCTAAGGCCGTGGTCAGCGGGCTAAGGAAAGTCGCACCGTAGTTACTGCTGATACGCGGATGCGTTTCTAAGTGGATTATAGGGGATTTTCCCATTGCGGCTGGTCGCATAGACAAAGCCATAACGGTCGTTTTTTTCATCGACAGGCTCCAGAAGTAACCCCTTGTAACGCGCTCTGTGGGAGTATTCGATTAATACGCGCGCAGTTCCATTGAATCCCCACATCTTGAAGCCAGTTCCGAAGAGTCCGCCGTTTGGGTAAAGCTCTTCCAAGCCGGCCATGGCGTGAAAACAATTGATCGCGATATGGTCTTTTCGGGTGAGACGGTCGTCTGCCTTATACTTGATCGTTCCTCCGTCGAGCAGATTCTTGCGCCTCACTCCAAGATCAAAACCTGGTTTGGCAATTTCGTACGGTCCCCACATCGCGAGCGCGAGCTTGTCGTGTGAACAGAGTTGAAGTGTCTCGGCGAGATTGAAGTTTCTGCCAGGTGACAGGGGGCAGTCGTTTGCTTCCGGGATGATCCGGGCCGCAGGGCCGTCAAAGACACAAAGATGTGTGTTGGTCGCGAAGTCACGCGGCAACCAGCTAATGGTAAAGGCCTCAAATTCGCGGTTCGCTTCGCTTCGTGTCTTAAGACCGGGGGTGAGTTGTACCTTCTTGTTATCGGGAAAGACGCGAATGACAGAGATAAATGAATGTGAAAAGGCCGGGTCGTTGTTTCGGTTTTGATAAGCGAACGGAATGATGAAGTACCGTTCGCGGGTATTGATGCCTTCACCAAGGCGCGCCAGGACCTTAGCCTTGATACGATTCACCACTTGGGCATAGAGCGGCTGATCATAGCTTGAAAAATCGACATGGCGCTCGACTAGCCCCGCCTGTGCGAATGACGCCGAACAAACGATTACGAGGAGAATTCGGAAAATAGACATAAGGTTTTACGTATTAAAATGATGGTTACCGTTGACGGTAATTGGTTATCCGCGGGTTTTCGAATCGCAAATAGATTCGTGATTTTCGAGCTGTTTAATCTTCGATTTCAAATTCTCGCACCATGCCAAGGTCGTCGTGTTTCATCTTGCTGTCGGCAGGGGCGTTTGTGACCGGCATTTCGCAATGCAGGACGTAATGACCTGGAGTAAAGTTTTTGCGGAGCCAAACGACATGGGAGATGTCATGGCTGTCAAGCGCGCCGCCTAAAGCTTCCGCGGGGCCCTGCATGTCGGCTTCATCCTTTTTTCGCCATTCTCTCAGGTCAGCGACGGTGCGCCCTTCGTGCAGGCGGTAAATATCCATCTCGTGCATGGAAGGTCCGGGCGTTTCTACCCTGATGACTTGCTCGCCTTTGCGCAAATCGCCCGCGATCTCGAAGCGGTAATCGATCAGCTTCACAATCACATCTTCTCTCGGTACCCGGTCATCGGCCGCGCCAGAGTCTTCGACGGTAAAGGTGTGGACGGGTATCGTACTGGCGTGGTTACCATTCCAGCAAATGATGATGTATTGGCCTGGGTCCACTTTTAGCCACATTTCAGCGCTGTTTCCCGGCGACGTTAGTCCCGGGCCGGAGTAATCGGTGGCTCCTTCGGGAAAAAGAGAGCCTTTTCTTACGGCCGCGATGTAGGCATCGGGGGTCATGCCTTTGGGAAGCTTGACTAGCATCGCTTCGTGGATCATCGATCCGCGGTTCTCCATCACGACATGTCGCAGACCAGCGGACATGGTGTTGGGTGCCTGGAAGCCTGCATCCGTGGCAATGATGCGAAAAGGTGAGGATTCCGTGCCGGCGGTTTGTCTGTGGCAACCGAAGCCAATCGCGCCAGCGGCCATTAACGTTAGATAGAGGGCCGCGTTGCGATTCATCGACTGAAGATGCCACGGAAGTTGTTCATGCGGCGTGAGAAGTGTCAAATGGATGCGCCAGGATTCGGGCAGAGATCAGAGCGCTCCGAATTTTTCCTATAGATCGCTCGGGGTGCCTCCCATTCAACTCGGCGTACTTTCTGTCCGTTGTGCAAACGTTAGCAGAGAATCGATCGGTCAGATGCCGCGACATCCAGCGGGTGCCTCTCCGATGTGCCATCTGTCGAAGGAACATCGGTGATATCGAAGTGGCAGCGACGCGGAAGGTGAGGTTTATAGCGACGGTGTGTCGCGACTGTGCCCAGCCGTCGATCGTTGCTCAGCACCGCTTTGCCTTATGGCCGGGGGGCTAGTAAGCGTTCGGGGAGGCTCGGTCTGTTTCGTCATTGCGTGCCTGTGCGATCGGTGGTGGTTGCTTAACAGCCTCCTTGCGAGAATGTTTTGCGATTGGGCACACCCGTTTTGGCCACTTGATCCGAATAAAGTAGCAACGACGGGTTGCATTCTATTGACTCGATGTCTTCCTTTGAATACGTCGGCCGCGATCGCGTCTCACCTTATTAAACACACCATGAAAACGAGAAACGGTTTTTTAACTATCGTGCTGGCGGCGTTGCTCTTTGCGGGGCTGGCGCCGACTTCGGCAAACGCATACGTCGGCGTATCGGTGGGGATTGCGCCTCCGGCAATCCCCGTCTACACCCAACCTTATTGTCCCGGCCCCGGGTACATTTGGACGCCTGGTTACTGGGCTTGGGATGGTTACGGCTATTATTGGGTTCCTGGCTCGTGGGTTTATCCGCCTACGGTCGGCTTCCTATGGACCCCCGGATATTGGGGATGGAACAATGGGCTCTACGCTTTTAACGAGGGCTACTGGGGCCCGACGGTAGGCTTCTACGGTGGAATCAATTACGGTTACGGCTATGGCGGCCATGGCTACTACGGCGGCCGATGGGTCGGGAATTCGTTCCACTATAATACGGCGGTGACCCGGGTGAATAACACGGTCATTACCAATGCCTACACCTACAAAGCTCCGGTAAAGACTTCCGGAAGCCGGGCGGGCTTCAACGGCCCGGGAGGAGCGAAAGCCAAGGCGACTGCGCAGGAACAAGCGGCCGCGAAAGGCAACCACGTGCAGGCTACCTCGGAGCAGCGAGCACTTGCTGATCGGGCGAAAGACAACCCCGATTTGAAGGCGAAGAACAATAACGGCAAACCCAAGGCTGCGGCCGTCGCTGCGGTCAGGGGCGACAATGGCGAGGGTGCGAACAATGGAGGGGCAAATGAACCTAACGCCAAGGCCAAACAGGCTCGCGCGGAGAAACGGGCTGGCGCTGCCGACCAAAATACGGCTGGTCCTTCCAAACAAGGTCGGACGGAGAAAGCGAAGACGACCAACCGCACCGCCAACACGACGGAACAATCGAAAGCCAAGGCCCACCGCACGGCAGAAGCAACGTCGCATGCTCGCAAGACAACCCAGCCGGCCCACAGAACCGCAACTCAGCATGCCACGAGCGCTCCGCGCACCGTAAAACACCAGCCGACCGTGGTTCGTCACCCGCAACCCCAGCAGATGAAATCTCGACAGGCGTCAGCCGGTCCTTCCGAGCAGCAGCAGAACGCCAAGAAGAAAAAGAAAGAGAAGCCAAAAGGCTAATTTCGAAGATCGGGAATTGAGGTTCGGAGAACCGGTGGTCGGAGATCGGCAGGTCAGGGTCTCACGATCACCGGTGTCCCGATATGGACGGCCGCATAAAACTGGCGAGCCTTCCAGTAGGGCATGCGGATGCAGCCGTGCGAAGCGGGTTCGCCCGGGAGATAACCCTGGTGCAATCCGTAGCCGGGCGAAAACTCGAGGAAATACGGCATTGGGGCGCCCACGAAATGGGTATGGGACGGTTGGCGATCACGGCGGATGTCCACGTCGGCCTTGACGATAATGTTGTCGGGGCCGGTGCAGTAAGCGCCGTAAACGCTCGAGCGATGATTCAAGTCCTTCCGAATGACCGAGAAATGGCCTGTTGGGGTGCGATGCCCCTCACGACCGCTTGAAATGCGAGAGGTAGCGGTCAAGTGACCGTCGCGGTACAGATAAGCCTCCTGCTCGCTCAGATCGACCACGATCTTTGGCCGACCGCCGTGACTTTCAGGCAGGTTGGATGTCACCATTTCGCTGAGCGTGTCGCAGCCAGCCAGCAGGGCGGCGACGAGGCCGAGAGGGCCCAATTTTAACAGAATCTTCATAGCGGATATCAGTTTAGAACGTGATTGGTGTCCAGTTCGAGCGTATCGGATTACGACACGTGATCCCGAACGACAGCCTTCCGCAAGCTACCGTGGAGCAAGCGAATCGACGGCCCCAAGCCGATTTCAGGCTTGCAATAACATGCTATTTGGGAATAGTGTGCCAAGTACCGGGGAGCTGGGCGCATGTCTCCTTTCCGCGATCTCCAGTTTTGGAATATGATGCCGGCCGGCTTGTCCATTCAAACTAGTTGGCGGCCATGGATATCGCAGATGAACAGGCTCGTTTCCCGGTCCCACGAGGCGGAGTTTCCTCCGGCTGCGCAAACTGCTCTTGAGCTGATTGACTGGACCCTTCGGGGTTCGCGCGCCCTGGACCGTGCATCCTTCGATGCGCTCCGCCCAAAAGGTAACTGGTTTAAAAACAAAGATTATTATGAAATCCCAATCCACCGGGAGAAACTCGCGGCGCCAGCGCCGGGGAGGATCCCGTCGGCGGTTCGACCAGCGCGACGATCGCGCCGGGTCGAGAGCTCCCGCAAAAAAGAGCTTTTGGCAAAAGGTAGCGGCCTTTTTTGGAGGCGCTGATAGTTCTGTTAAATCGGCCGCGCCCTCGCGGAACGGTTCATCCCAACCGCAGTCGCGCAATGGTGCCCCCCGGTCCGAGCGCGTCACGCGCAAACCGGAATCGATCGAAGTAACAACGCCGCGTCTTTACGTCGGCAATCTCTCCTTCGAAGCCACGGAGAGCGACCTGTTTGATCTCTTCAATGGGGTCGGCCAGGTGCAGAATGCGGAAGTAGTGACCTACAAGCATAACGAGCGTTCGAAAGGGTTCGCTTTCGTCCAGATGCAAACGATTGAAGAAGCAAAACGAGCGGTAGCGGAATTGCATGACAAAGAGTTCCTGGGCCGCAAGCTGGTCGTCAGCGGCGCGAAATCGGATAATCAATCGCGTAATTAAGAACGACTATCATTTTAACCGGGAGATCGGTTGCACTTTGCGCTGGTCTCCCGGTTTTCTTTTCTCGTCCTCGTCCTCCTTCTCGAGTCGGGTAGGGGAACGCAGAATTCGAAGACGAGGAGGAGAACGATTAAGGAGTGGAAGCCGTTAAGCCATTGAAGCGTGTCTTCTTCATTGCGGGTCCGACAGCCAGCGGCAAATCCGAGATTGCGGCCGAGGTGGCTGCGCGCTGCGATGCAGAAGTGGTGAGTGCGGATGCTTTCCAGATCTATCGCGGGATGCCGATTCTCACTGCGCAACCAGATGAGGCGACGCTGCGGAAGGTGCCGCATCATCTGATCAATTGTGTCCCGGTGACGGAGCAAATGAACGCGGAAAAGTTTCGAAAGCTGGCGGAGACAGCGATCGCGGACATCAACGCGCGCGGAAAACTTGCGCTGGTCGTGGGTGGCAGCGGCCTTTATTTGAAAGCGTTGACGCATGGATTGGCGCCACTCCCAGCAGTCGATCCAGAGCTACGTTCAGAATTGACTGCGCTGCCGCTCGACGAACTGAACTCGCGGCTCGCCCAGGTGGATCCGCAGATTGCGACGAAGGTGGATCAGAAAAACAAGCGCCGTGTCGTTAGGGCGCTCGAGATCCTGGTGCAAACCAAAGAAGCGCCTTCACCGCAAAGGCGCGATTGGGAGCAGCCTTCATCGCAGCCCAATGGCGTCTTCATTTTTCGAGATCGCGCCGATCTCTATGCCCGGATCGGTCGACGGGTGGAAGGGATGTTTCGCGAGGGAGTAAAGGAGGAGGTCGCCGGGCTCGGCCCAGTGAGCGAGACTGCGGACAAAACCCTTGGGCTGAATGAGGTCCGACAAATGCTTGAGGGGAAACTAAGCTCGTCTGATTGCATCGCCCAGATTCAGCAGGCGACGCGCCGCTATGCCAAAAGACAGTTGACCTGGTTTCGGCGGCAAATTACACTTGAAACACTGAATTTGTCACTCCTAAAGGATCAAGCAGCGGCGGTCGAATGGATCCTGCAAAAGGTTCTGCCTTTTGCTCGCTCATGAATGATTGAGATTCGGCCGCAACGGAAGCAGGAGAGGGCGCTCCTGATCGGACTGGAAAAGGAAGGCGTTTCCAAGTGGGATTTGCGCGATTCTTTGGACGAACTGCGTGAACTGGCGAGCTCGGCGGGCGCAGAGGTCGTTGACACCGTTACTCAGAAGTTGCCGAGGCCGACCGCGCCCTATTACATCGGGAAGGGCAAAGCTGAGTTGATCAAAGAATCGTTCCAGGATCAGGAAGTGACCTCGGTCATCTTTGACAACGAGCTTTCACCGGCGCAAGGGCGGAACTTGGAAAACCTCCTATCGCGCAAAGTGATCGATCGAACGCAGCTCATTCTCGATATCTTCGCGCAACGCGCCCGCAGTCGCGAAGGGCGACTTCAGATCGAGCTGGCGCAGTTGCAATATCTGCTCCCGCGCCTAACGAGAATGTGGACCCACCTTTCGCGGCAATCCGGCGGCATCGGCACACGGGGGCCGGGTGAAACTCAGCTCGAAGTTGATCGCCGCCGCGTCCAGGAACGGATCGCGCGCCTGGAGCGGGACTTGCAGGAAGTGCGCAAACATCGCGCCGTGCAGCGTCAGGGACGGAAGCGCCATCAATGGCCGGTCGCGGCGGTGGTTGGCTACACCAATGCGGGCAAATCGACTTTGCTAAATCTCCTCACCGGCGCGGGCGTGCTCGCGGAGGATCGCCTCTTCGCAACGCTCGATCCGACCACCCGCAGTCTGACTTTGCCTAACAAACAGCGCATTCTCCTCACCGACACGGTCGGCTTCCTGCGCAAACTGCCGCACACCCTGATCGAGTCTTTCAAGGCCACGCTCGAGGAGGTGGTGGAGGCCGATCTCCTCATTCATGTGGTTGATCTAAGTCATCCGCGACTCGACGAGCACATGGAAGCGGTCGATACCGTCATCAAGGAGATCGGCGCCTACGGCAAACAGACGCTGATTGTTTTCAACAAAATCGATGCGCTGACCGATCGCGATTTGGCGAAGGTGTACCTCGAAAAATTCCCAGGAAGCGCGGCGATTTCGGCGCGCACTGGCGAAGGCGTGAGCGAATTGATTCCGATCCTGCAAAATGCTTTGAGTTCGTGGCGTCTGCGCTGCCGTTACCGCGTGCCTCAAAGCGAATCCGCGCTGCTCGCGGAAGTGCATCGGGTTGGGCACGTCCTCGAGTTGCGTTACGAGGGAGAATTTGCCGAACTGGTTGCGCACGTGCCGCCGCAGCTTGAGCAAAGGCTCGCGCCCTATCTCGATCCTGCCTCGGTCGCCAGCCCTCCTCCCGCCTAACGAACGGTGAATTGGTACTGGAGATGGGTCAACCGCCTCGGTCTCGCCAATCGGCCGCGGGTGCGCAAGATGATCGTAGCAGTCATTGGGAGCACGATCGTTTTGTTTGGACTGGCACTGATCGTCCTTCCGGGGCCGGCGATGCTGGTTGTGCCGCTCGGTCTCGCCCTCCTTGCGACGGAATTCGCCTGGGCCCGGCGCATCATTCGGCGCGGCGGCGTGGCTTGGGGTAAAGCTCGTCGCAGCCGATTCTGGCGGCGATCAACCGATCCGGAAAATTCGTTAGGCAATGACGCGCGCTGAACGAGCCCAGGCGTTGGTCAAAGCGTTTCCGAAGGTCTATCCGGACGCGCATTGCGAGCTCGATTTTAAGACGCCGCTGCAACTTTTGATTGCGACGATCCTTTCCGCACAATGCACCGACAAACGGGTCAACATGGTGACGCCGGCGCTTTTCGCTCGCTATCGCTCGGCGGCGGACTTTGCCGCCGCGCCGCCCGCGCAACTGGAGAAGGCGATTCAATCAACCGGTTTTTTCCGGAACAAAGCCAAGAGTATCCGCGGAGCCACGGCGGCGATCGCGAAAGATCACGGCGGCAAAGTGCCGCAGACGATGGCGGCGTTGCGCACCTTGCCTGGAGTCGGACGCAAGACCGCGAATGTGGTGCTGGGAAATGCATTCCAGATCGATGAAGGCATCGTCGTCGATACACACGTCATCCGTTTGTCGCAGCGACTTGGCCTAACGAAAGAAAGCGATCCGGAAAAGATCGAGACGGAACTGATGAAACTGGTGCCGCGCAAACATTGGACCGACTGGAGTCATTGGCTCATCTGGCATGGGCGTCGTCGTTGTTTTGCGCGCCGCCCGGATTGTCGACACTGCGAGGTTTCTCGGCTTTGCCCGAGCGGAAAAGTCTTTATTCGCACCGGAGAAGCTCGGCCGGAGGAGGGGGATCCCGCTTCAGCGTGACTCAAGTTCGTCTTCGATCTCTTCCTTAACCGCTTGGACCCGACCGTTGGTCTGATCTGCCTTCTGGCTGATGCGCTGAAACTGCGCTTGCAGCTGTTTCAGTTCCTCATCCGACATTCTTTCCAAGTCGACCATCGTGTTGCGCGCCCCGCTGACGGCCCGAATCAATTCATCGAGCTTTAAGTGCACGGCCTTTGAATCGCGGTTCTGGGTGTTTTGAATCAGGAAAACCATCAGGAAAGTGACAATCGTCGTCCCGGTGTTGATGATTAATTGCCAGGTATCCGAGTAATGAAAGATGTGGCCGGTTGCAGCCCAGACGACGATGATGAGAAGAGCGATGACGAACGACCAGGCGCTGCCCAAGACTTCAGATGTTTTGCGCGCGAAAACGCGAAATGCGTCCTGCACCAGGCAGAATACGTTGCGCTCTACGCTATCCGCTTTGCCCTTAGTGGTTTGAGTCGGCACGTTGTTTATTCGGTCTTCGACCATGGCCCGCGTGTATCAGGTTGTCCGAGAGGGAAATCGTAGCGACGCTAGGTCGCTTTGAAGTCGGCGATTCATCTTGACCTGGACAACGCCTGGGACGTTGAAACGCTTTCTTTGCAAACTGTGGACGCCCGTCGTTGGGGGCCACGAGTCCGTTTCTCGGCGCCGGCGGCTGAGATCGAGGATTTTTATCAGGAGGTAGAATCGCGTCTCGCGCCCTTCGTCGTTTATGGCTCTGGCGATTTCCATCACCTCACCGCGCTCTGGCTCAGGCGGCTCAATCGCCCAACGACCGTCGTTTCTTTTGATAACCATCCCGATTGGGATATCCGACCGCCGAAATGGGCTTGCGGCGGCTGGGTGAATCGCGCCCTCGAGTTGCCCGAAATTGAAAAGGTGAGCGTCTGGGGTTGCGGCAACTTCGAGTGCTGGTGGCCCGGGAGGATTTTCGGCAACAATCGAGCCGAGCGTTCCGGGCGGCTGGAAGTACATCCGTGGGCCGATGATCGGAGCACAAAGGACCGCGCGCGACGCGGTGCGATTTTGCACACGGACTGGCGGGAAAAATTCGAGCGCTTTGCCGATTCGCCCGATGGAACCGATGTTTACGTGACGGTTGACCTGGATTGCCTTCGCTCGGAGGAAGCGCTGACCAACTGGGAAAACGGTCGATTCAGCGTGGAAGATGTTGGCTGGGCGATCGCCCACCTTGCGGAGAAAAACCGAATCGTTGGCGGTGACATTTGCGGGGCCTGGTCGCCGCCCGCGTTTGCCCGATGGAAACAACGTTTCGCCTCGGAAATGGATCACCCCAAATTACCGGGGCGCAATCCAATCATCGTTAGGCAAACGAACCTGGCCACGTTGCAGCGTTTGCTGCCGGTGCTAACGCAAACCGATTGAGGGCGTCTTCCGCCTCTATGGGGAGCGCGGGCATGTTGCCCGCCCTGTCCGGAATTTTTTCGGACAGCTTTTTCCGAGTGCGACTCTCGAGAAGACCTCAAACGTGGTGATGCTTTGCGCGCACAAAGTCGCCGGCAACATGCCGGCTCGAGCGAGCAGAATGCTCGCGCTCCCCAATCGTGGGCGAGCCCACACGCGTTGCGACGTCCGCTGTCTCAGCGGACAAACGACGAACCGTTTGTTGCGTCCAACCCAACGCGCTGAGACAGCGCACGCTACAGAATTTCCGTTAGCTCAGCGAGACGAGCACGACACCCAGGCCGATCACGATCGAGCCGATCGTTAGGCGAAGGCTCAGCTTTTCTTTGAGAATGAAAGCGCCGGCAAAGGCGATGAGCACCACACTCATGCCTTGGAACGGGAAAAAATAACTGAGATCGAAGCGCTGGAGCAGCCCGATATTGACGAAGAAATTCACCGCAAACACGGCAATGGCCAAGGCGAAGACAAGGACCGCGTGCGATCGGGAGTAGGCCGGCCGTGCGGTGATGTCCATCGCGTGCTTGAGCAAAATCTGACCCGCGACGAAACAGCTGACGGAAACAAAAATCAGGAGTCCAGCGAGCAAGGTCACATTTTTTCCTCCAGACGAGCGGCGGGTTTGGCCACAATCATAAGTCCGATCAGAACGAGCGCGATCCCGAGCCAGCGCCGCGTCAGGATGGCTTCGCCGAGAAAAATCCACGAGCACAATGGAACAAGGATGTGGACCGCGTTGCCGACCGGGAATGCGATCGTCAGCGGAAGTTTTCGGATGGTGGCGAGCCAGTTAAAGAGCGCCACGATCGACGCGACGATGCCCCACCAGACCCACCGCGAATTGAGCCCGGTCAGACCGGTCCATGACCACGCGCTGGTTGGATCGGCGGTTTCGGTCGCGCCGAGTTTGATAAAGATTTCAGCCGCGGTCGAGAGGAGGACGCAAATCGACAACTGCACCCAAGCGTTGGCAAACCAGCGCCGAAAAAAAGCGATCACACTCGTCGTGTTCGCGCAGACCTGAGAACAACGATCAAACCCATTCTAGAGTTCGTGCGCGTTGGGGAACTGCTTCAGAACTGGGTCGTGCTTGGTCGGCTGGAGGAAGCGGAGGGCGCGGCGAAAGATTGGATTGAGGAGGGCGCCGGTGTGCATGACGTAGAGATCGAGCGGCACGAGCTCGCAGCCGAGATGCAGCTTGGGATCGTAATTGAGAGGCGTGCTGCAATAGGAGCGCAGACCTTGTTCGAGCGCCCAGGTGAGAATGTCGCGAAGCGTGTAGAAATAGAGGTTGAGGTCATATGCTACCCGATAATCGAGCCCGAGATATTCGTCGTAGATCGTGCCGTCGTGCACCAGGCAAAGGCTGAAGGCGATCGCTTTGCCATCTTGGCGCCAGACAAAAAAACGCGTTCGTTCCGGCATCTCCCGCCCGAGCCGGCAGAAATATTCCGGCGTCAATTTTTCGAAATGCAACTTGGAGCGTGCGTAAACTTGAAGATAAAGCGGGTAAATCTCATCGATGATTTCCGAAACATCGGTCAAGACCTCGCACTGAATCGGCGCTTTTCGGGCGGTCGCGCGAAATTTGCGCCGGAGATTTTTCCGGGTCGCTGCGCCTAACGAAGCCACGTAATCGTCGAAGCCGCGATAGCCGAGAGAGAGACGAGTAGCGGGCATGCTCGCGATGCGCGTGTAACCGTTGGACGAAAAATTTCGGAGCGGTTCTCGATAGGTAGAGGGGAAATCCTTTAGCACCACAAGCGAGGCGTGCGAGTCCCGGGCAAAAACTTTGAGGCAGGAGTGCAACGCCTCCGCCACCCAGCTTTCATCTTCGGGGCGAACAGTGCCGAGATGACCTTCCCCCGCCGTGCAACCAACCATGAGCGTTTTCATGGTCAGAAAACGAGGAAACTTTCGCCGGATACGGTCAATCGTTTCTCGCACCGGACCGGAGACGCCCTCGGTCAGATTCTGGCGAACGAAGAAAAGCGGCTGAATCGCGCGCACCCGCCGTTCCTCATCTTCAAGAACGAGGAAAAAATAATCGAACGTGTCCGTCAGGGTCGTGCCAATGAGTTCGTAAAAGCGATGATCTTTGCACTTGTCCTGAAAGGCTTTTTGCCACTCCGGACGGCCTTGCAGTTGGGCTTGGGTGACAATTGTGGCGAAGCCCTTTGGAATGGAAATAGTTTGGCCGGAAGACATGTGATTCAGACCGCGGGGACAGGGAAAGAAGACCACCCTGCGAACCGGACAATTTATAGCAGGAATTGAGAAATTCTCAAGGCGCTGACGCTCCCGAAAGGTGCCCGGAGTCATTGTCGTTCGGCTTGGGCGAAACCGCCTCCATCTTCAAAATCCCGCCTCGAATATTCACGTCCCGCTGTGGGAAAGGAATCTCGATCCCGGCTTCGCTGAGTTTTCGATTGATGGCGAAATTGAGATCGCTCCGATAGGTCTGTGGCCGGTTGCTCATTTCATCGCTCCAGGCGACGAGCTCAAAATTGAGCGAGCTGTCACCGAATTCGACGAAGAAAACGCTCGGGGCCGGTTCTTTCAAGGTGTGCGGAACTTCTTCTGCAGCTTCGATTAACTTCCGGCGTACCAGCTCCACATCGCTCCCGTAGGCTACCCCTACCGGAACTCGAAAACGCACTCTCGGATCGCCGTAGGTCCAGTTCGTCACGGGCGAATCGATGAACTTCTGGTTCGGTACGATCATGGTGATGTTGTCGTTCGTGACAATCACCGTGCTGCGGGCCCGGATCTGTTGCACCTGTCCGGCCACCCCCGCGACTTCGACGCGATCGCCGATCGTAATCGGACGTTCCGCCAGGATGACGAGACCGCTGATGAAATTGCTCGTGATATTCTGAAGGCCGAACCCGATCCCGACGCCGATCGCCCCGGCAAAAACCGTCAACGCTTCGAGGTGAATGCCGGTGTTTTGCAGAACGATGAAAACGCCGATGACGAGAACGGCGTTGGCTGCAATCTGCGAGATGGCGTACTGGAGCGAACGATCGAGCCCGCTCTGAGCGAGGAAACGGTTGAAAAGAAAACGCTTCGTTCGCGAGGAAAGCCAGAAGACAAAGACAAGCAGCGCGACGAGGAGGAAAATCTGGAGCAGGCTTATCGAGACGCCGGGGAGAGGGGCGCTCCAGGCGAAGGGGACTCCCAAGCCGTTGATCGCGCTGACGACGAAGAAGAGGAGCGCGGCGAGGCTGAACAGCGTCGTGACAATCGCGACAAAATTAGCGTCGAGTTTGAAGCGGCTGAGAAACCGCCGCACCACCGCACTTTGAAAAAGCTTGGCGAAGATCAGCCCGAGCCCGACCAGACCGACGAAGGCGGCCACTCCGAGAATCGAAATGTGGTGCCCGCCGAGTTCGAAAAGCGGCTCGTCCAACCTGGAAAGATTCACCTCGGCAATTTCAATCGGGAACACGGCTCTGCAAAAGGCGAAACAAAAAACACGGCCGAAGCCGTGTTTTCTTCGTCACGAACAAAATTTCCGCGGAAAGGCCGGTTACGACTGCTTGCTCGCTTTTTCTTCGATGTATTTCACCACATCGCCGACGGTCTGGAGTTTCTCGGCGTCCTCATCGGGAACTTCCACCGAGAATTCCTCTTCAAAGGCCATGACCAGCTCGACGATATCGAGGGAATCCGCTCCCAAGTCTTCGATGAACGAGGCGTTCGGGGTCACCTGCTCCGGATTCACGCCTAATTGCTCGACGATGATATCCTTCACTTTTTCATCAACCGGTTTGTCCGACATAAAAATGTTTCTCCTTGCTTGCTTCTGTGAGTGACGGCTTAACGGCGTCGCATCACGTTGGCAACTAAATTAATTGGACTGGTTGTCAATTTATTTTGCTCTTTTCGCCCATCAGAAGTCGCTGCCGAATTGCATCGCCGATTTTACATCCACCGCCTAGCGCGTACAGACTCTCATGTCCGAGGAGAAAGCCGCGCCGGATCTTTTTGATCTGAAACTTCTGCCCGCCTGGGTAAAGGAGACGCCTAACGAGAACCGCTACGCCGATTTTGCAGGTGAGGAAAACAGCGAACGTCCCCAGCGCGACCGACCTCCTCGCGATCGGCCGAGAGGGGAGCGGCGCGATCGGGGTCCGCGTCCGCCGAAAGGGAAAGAGCGAAGGCGCGAAGGGCGGCCGCCTGATCGACAGCCCGGGCCGGAGCGCCCGCGCCCGCCACGCCGGGAAGAGGAACGGATGGCTCCCATTCCTCCTATGGAGGTGCGCTTTGTTCCCGCGGCTCACGTGCTGGAAAGCGTTCTGGCACAAATCAAGGCCGGCCATGTAGCCTATTCCGTCTTTTCGTTAGGGCGAATGTTTCTCGATAAGCCGGAGCGTTACGACGTGCGTCTGAAAGCGAAGGAGGCCCAGCTTTTTCAACTGGGCGAAAACGGACCGGTGGCCTCGGACCAGCGTGTGCTCGAAAACGGCGCGTTCGTGGGGCAAAAGGACAATTTCTATCGCACCGACGTGACGCAATCCGAGCCGATCAAGGGCAATTTCACCTCGGTCGCGCGCTGCCGATTGAGCGGGACACTCCTCGGACCGACCAATCATCATGCATATCAGCCGCAATTGCGCAGTCTCTACGAGCAGCGCTTCAGCCGGCGGATGAGCTTTCCCGATTATCAGCGGCAGATTGAAATTGTGAGCGATCCCGAGACGGTCGCGCGCTGGAAGGAAGAAGCGCGCAACGTCACGACCTATGTGACTTTGAAGGAGGAACCTCCGCTTACTTTCAACAGCGCCGCCGAAACCGAGCGGCATTTCCGGCAAAACTATCTGCCCGGTCTGCTCCGCCAGAGCGAGGAAATGGCCGTCGATGGAGTGATCAGTCGCCGCTTGTTCGATCGATCGTTAGGCAGATTGATCGAGGACGCCTGGGCGCAGGAATATCGATCGCCGTCCAAAATGATGCAGGAACTGATCGGCGCTTTTCGTCAGGCCGGCCTGCATGTCTTCCGGCATCGCAAAGGAATGCTTTTCGTCTCGCCCGTGCGGGTGCGGCCTTTCGGCCATGGCAATGAAACCGTCTCGCCCAATGTGGTTGCGATCCTGCAGGCGCTCACCGCCAACCCGGGAATCACTCGCAAACAATTGTGGGAGAAACTCACTCCGGCGAAAGCGAGCGAAGGCCAGGCGGACGAACCTGCCGAAGCCGGCACGGAGAAACCTGCCGAAGCCCCGGCGCCGGAGCGCGCCGAGGGTAATGAGGATGAACAAAAGAAATTGGCGCTCGCTTCCGATCTGCACTGGTTAATCAGTGAAGGCCACGTGATTGAATTCAACGATGGCGCGCTCGATTTGGCGCGGACGAAAACGCCGCAGCCGCCAGCCCCAACTGTGGCCGCGGCTGATGCGACCTCGTCGAGCGAACCAGTCGTTGCTGATACCCCAGTTTTGTCGCCCGCCCAAAGTATTCCGGAGGCTACCGTCGCGGAGACTCCCGCGGGTCAGTCCGCTACCGAAGAGGTCTCTGCGCCGTCCATGGAATCGAGCGAGGTTTCTGCGGCAAAGGAGGAGCAACCTACTCAAATGGCGCGGATGCTCGTTGAGGATATCAGCGCCCCGCAACAATTTCCGGAGCCTCCCGTCACCGAGGCTCTCGTGAGTCAGTCCGACGCAACAGAGGGTATTCTGCCGTTAGCGCAATCCAGCGAGGTTTCGCTGCCAGTGGAGCAGTCCCCGATTCAAACCGAGCCGACGATCGTTGCCGAAGAAAAGTCTGCGAAACCCATTGCGAACGAAAGTTTCACGGAACCTATGGTGGAAAAAAGCTCAGCGGAACCGATTGCAGAAGAGAGCTCCGAGGAACCGGTTGCGGCCGAGAGTTCTACTAAGCCGTCGTAAATGTGGGAGGGGCCTTAGTGCCCCGATGGGAGTGGAGCCTGCCAACAGATCGGGGGCACAAAGGCTCCTCCAGCCTTGTAAAGAAAAGTCAGAACTAGGCGGCGATCAGGCCGGCCTTTTTCAACGCAGCGTAGGCGCCGTTCTTGTTGATCGTCTTTAGCCCGCGCGCCGACGTTTTGACCCGCACGAATTTCTTCAATTCCGCCACCCAGATGCGGTGTTCGTGCAGATTAGGCTTGAAGGTGCGGGGGACATTCTTGGTCACGTGACGACCGACCCCGCCCTTTTTCTTCGCCATACCGCGACGATGAATGTGGCTGCCACGAGTGGGCTTCGATCCAGTGATGCTGCAAACTTTTGACATAAGCCGGTTT
>Ga0207697_10000702_pt1 | contig 19049 bp, 16 predicted proteins | sample KBSSwiS5withPhiX_FD_184293 | JGI IMG/M metagenome (GOLD analysis project Ga0207697, IMG submission 184293) | Switchgrass rhizosphere microbial communities from Kellogg Biological Station, Michigan, USA, with PhiX - S5 (SPAdes) (version 2) | ecosystem: Host-associated > Plants > Roots >... | reverse complement strand
ATCGCGGGCGAGCGGGCCGGGTGTATCGAGGCTCGACGCGAACGCGACGAGCCCGTAGCGCGAGCAGACGCCGTACGTGGGCTTCAAGCCGCAGATTCCGGTCAGCGCCGCGGGCTGGCGGATCGAGCCACCCGTATCCGTGCCCGTGCATGCGGGCACGAGTCCCGCCGCCACCGCGGCGGCCGAGCCGCCCGAACTGCCGCCGGGGACGCACGCAAGGTTCCACGGGTTGTGCACGGCGCCGAAGTACGAATTCTCGTTCGACGAGCCCATTGCGAACTCGTCCATGTTCGTCTTTCCGATCAGCACAGTGCCGGCGTTCCGCAGCCGCGCGACGACATCAGCGTCGTAAGGCGCGACGAAATGCGCGAGCATTCGCGAGCCGCACGTCGTGCGCAGCCCTTGCGTCATCAGCACGTCCTTGTGCGCGAGCGGAATGCCCGTCAACGCGGCCGCATCGCCGCGCGCGAGTGCGGCGTCCGCGGCGCGCGCACCGGCGAGCGCACCCGGCTCGTCCACAGTGATGAACGCGTTGAGGTGCGGCTGTGCGGCCGCGACGCAATCGAGCGCCTGCTGCGCGAGCTCGACGCTCGAGAGCGTTCGGGAGCGAAGCGCGGCCGCCAGTTCCGCGATCGTGCGCATCAGCGCCGGCTCACCCGCGGTGTCGTTGCACCGTTTCGCATCTACTCGATCACTTTCGGCACGAGATACAACCCGCCGGCGACGGCGGGCGCCTGCTGCTGGAAGATCTCGTGCCGATCGGTTTCGGTGACGACGTCGTCGCGCAACTCGAGCATCACGTCCTGCGCGTGCGACATCGGCATCACGCCGGATGTGTCGATCGATTGCAGGTCGTCGATCAGTCCAAGGATCGCGTCGAGCTTCGCCTTGACGTCGCGCGCCTCGCCGGCGTCGATGTCGATGCGGGCGAGATGCGCGAGGCGGGTGATGTCGTCGGCGGTGAGGCCCATGATGGGTCAGGCGGTCATGGACGGCAGGGGCGCCCGGAACGGGTTGGCGACGACGGGATCCGGCGGCGCAGCGGGTCGCCGAACGCGCGGACCGGCGTTGCAAACTTGCCGCGGTTTCGTGCCGGGTGCCGCGCAAAAACCTGCATCGAATCAGCGTGGAAGAAAAGCATCTTAGGGTATCATAGCGGGCAATTTTTCTTCCGCCCGCGGACCGCTCGCAACGAGCATATTCGAGGTGGAAGACCTCACGGGCCCCATCTCTTCATGTTCGAGTCCTTCAAAGGCTACTTTTCCAGCGACCTCGCGATCGACCTCGGCACCGCCAACACGCTGATCTACGTCCGCGGCAAGGGCATCGTGCTCGACGAGCCATCCGTGGTTGCGATTCGGCAGGAAGGCGGACCGAACGGCAAGAAAGTGATCCAGGAAGTCGGGCTCGCCGCCAAGCAGATGCTCGGCCGCACGCCGGGCAACATCACCGCCATTCGTCCGATGAAGGACGGCGTCATCGCCGACTTCACCGTGACCGAGCAGATGCTGAAGCAGTTCATCAAGAAGGTGCTGGATTCGCGACTGTTCTCGCCCAGCCCTCGCATCATCATCTGCGTACCGTGCGGATCGACGCAGGTCGAACGCCGCGCGATCCGCGAGTCGGCGCTCGGCGCCGGCGCGTCGAAGGTGTTCCTGATCGAGGAGCCGATGGCCGCCGCAATCGGCGCGGACCTGCCCGTCGGCGATGCGACCGGCTCGATGGTCGTCGACATCGGCGGCGGGACGACGGAGGTCGGTGTCATCTCGCTCGGCGGCATGGTGTACGCGGGCTCGGTCCGCGTTGGCGGCGACAAGTTCGACGAGGCCGTCGTCAACTACATCCGGCGCAACTACGGGATGCTGATCGGCGAGACGACGGCGGAAATCATCAAGAAGACGATCGGCTCCGCATTTCCGGGCTCGGAAGTGCGCGAAATGGAAGTCAAAGGGCGTAATCTCGCGGAAGGCATTCCGCGGAGCTTCACCGTGTCGTCGAACGAGATCCTCGAAGCGCTGACCGATCCGCTGAACAGCATCGTGTCGGCGGTCAAAAGCGCGCTCGAGCGCACGCCGCCCGAGCTCGGCGCGGACATCGCCGAACGCGGAATGGTGCTTACCGGCGGCGGCGCGCTGCTGCGCGACGTCGACAGGCTGCTGATGGAGGAAACCGGGCTCCCCGTCGTCGTCGCCGACGATCCGCTGACGTGCGTCGTCAGGGGGTGCGGCAAAGCGCTGGAGAACATGGAGAAGCTGCAGACGATCTTCACGTCCGACTGAATCGGGTTCCCGCAGGGCGTCGAGCGCTTCGCGTCGAGGGTACGCGCCCGCCGAGCGTCACGCGCCGAACCGTAACCGATGCGTCCCATTCCGGTCGACACACCCGCGTTCTTCAATCGCGGGCCCAGTCCCCTCGCTCGATTGGCGTTTTTCGGCGTGCTGTCGCTGGCGCTGCTGTTCGCCGACACGCGCTACCGCTATCTCGAGAACGTGCGGCAGGTCGTTGCCATCGCGCTCTACCCGGTTCAGCGTGCGCTGCAGATGCCCGGCGCGGCTTTTGCATACGTTGCCGACTATTTCGGTGCGAAGCGGGAGCTGGCGGATGAGAACGCGGTGCTGAAGCAGGAGCTCGTCGCGCGCGCGCCCGCGATCCAGGGCTATCCGCGCGTCCAGGAAGAGAACGCGCGGTTGAAGGCTCTGCTCGATGTCCGCGCCCAGTACGCAGCGACGGCGACCGCGGTCCAGGTTCTTTACACGAGCCGTGATCCATTCACGCAGAAGGTGTTCGTCGACAAGGGCTCCAGCGCCGGCATCGTCGCCGGTGCGGGGGTCGTCGACGAATACGGCGTCGTCGGGCAGGTAACGCGCGTGTTCCCCTACATGGCGGAAGTGACGCTCATCACCGATCGCGACCAGGCCGTGCCGGTGCAGGTGGAGCGCAGCGGCGCGCGCAGCGTGCTGTTCGGCAACGGCACCGGCCGCTCGCCCGAGTTGCGGTTCACGTCGCCTTCGGCCGATTTGCGCATCGGCGACCGGCTGGTGACGTCGGGCCTCGACGGCACGTATCCGCCCGGCCTCGCCGTCGCGCAGATCACCGACGTGGTCAAGGACGCGGGACAGATGTTCGCGCGGATCGTCTGCAAGCCGCTGGCCGGCATCGACCACAGCGAATTCCTGCTCGTGCTGTCGCAGTCGACGGCCATGCCGCCGCGGCCCGAGGAGCCCGGCGAGGCCGATACTGCGAAAAAGGGTGGCAGGAAGGGGCGGCGATGAGAACGACGGGTGAGGCCGAAGGCCGAGCCGAGGCCCGAAGGGCGCGGCTGCGTTCGAGTCGCGGAGGCCGACACGCCGGCACTGGTTCGTTCGGAAGGTCCAAGGAGGCCGAGCGGTGAAGGACGGGCGCAACGTCCGACCCTTGCGCGGACACAAACAATGAGGGTGCTCCCCAGCGTCGGCTCCTTTGGTCCCGCGTCGCCGGACGAGATCCTGCGGCCGGCCAAGCCGTGGTTCATCCTGCTGTCGCTGCTCGTGGGTCTGCTCGCGAACCTCGTCCCCGTCAGCGGCACCGTCCTGGCGCTGCGCCCCGACTTCCTCGCACTCGTCGTGCTGTACTGGTGCATCCAGCAGCCGCGTTACGTCGGTGTCGGCACCGCGTGGGTCGTCGGCCTGTTGATGGACGTTGGCGACGCAACGGTGTTCGGCCAGCACGCGCTCGCGTACGCGGTGCTCGCGTACGGCGCCGAATACTTCCGCCGGCGCGTGCTGCGCTTTCCGTTGTGGCAGCAGGCGGTGCAGGTGGCCGCGCTGCTCGTGTTGTGCGCGCTGATCGTGCTGCTCGTCCGCTTCGTCGGCGGCGCACCGCTGCCGACGTGGCAATACCTCGTGCCGCCGCTGGTCGGCGCGCTGCTGTGGCCGGTCGTGTCGGTGCTGCTGCAAACGCCGCAGCGCCCGTCGCGGTCGCGAACGCGGAGTTGACGGGGTGAGCATCGGCCGCCTGCTGTTCACGTCGAAGCGCGGCGGTTTCGCACGCCCCAGCGCGAGCTTCGGCGCATCCGAACTGCGTAATCCGGAGCGCGAGGTGTTCCTGTTCCGCCGCCGGCTGTCGCTCGTGGCGTTTCTCGTGTTCGTCGCGTTCTGCGGGCTGTTCGGCCGCTTCTTCTACCTGCAGGTCGTCCAGCACGCACATTTCGAGACGCTGGCGGAGACGAACCGGATCGCGATCGTGCCGATCGTTCCCAATCGCGGCGTCATCACCGACCGCAACGGCGTGGTGCTCGCGCAAAGCTATTCGGCGTACACGCTCGAGATCACGCCGTCGCGCGTCAAGGACCTGGACGAGACGATCGACCGGCTCGCCGGCATCGTCGACATCCAGCCGCGCGACCGCAAGCGCTTCCGCAAGCAACTCGAGGAAGCGAAGAATTTCGAAAGCCTGCCGATCCGCACGCGGCTGACCGACGACGAGGTAGCGCGGTTCGCAGTAAATCGCTATCGCTTTCCCGGCGTCGACATCAAGGCTCGGCTGTTCCGCAACTACCCGTTCGGCGAAGTCGCTTCGCATGTCGTCGGGTACATCAGCCGCATCAACGACAAGGACAACGAGCGCATCGCCGGCTGGGAGGAGACCGCCAACTACAAGGGCTCCGACTACATCGGAAAGGTCGGCATCGAGCTGTCGTACGAGCGCGAGCTGCACGGGACGACGGGCGTCGAGGACGTCGAGGTGGATTCAGGCGGGCGCGCCGTCCGCACGCTGAAGCGGCAGCCACCCATCGCGGGCAGCAACCTGACGCTGTCGCTCGACATCGCGCTGCAACAGGTAGCCGAAGCAGCGTTCGGCGATCGCCGCGGCGCGCTCGTCGCGATCGATCCCACGTCCGGAGACGTGCTGGCGTTCGTGTCCAAACCGGGCTTCGATCCGAACCTGTTCGTCGACGGCATCGATGCTGCGAACTGGCAGGAGTTGAACGAATCGCCGGACAAACCGCTGCTCAACCGGCCGCTGCGCGGCGCGTATCCGCCGGGCTCGACGATCAAGCCGTTCCTTGCGCTGTCGGCACTGACGTCGGGCCGCCGCACGCCCGGCCAGACGATCCACGACCCCGGCTTCTTCCAGATCCCCGGTCAGGCACACCGCTTCCGCGACGACAAGCCCGGCGGACACGGCATGGTCGACATGTACAAGTCGATCGTCGTGTCGTGCGACACGTATTACTACATGCTGGCGAACGATACCGACATCGACGATACGGCGCGCTTCCTTGGGGCGCTTGGCTTCGGCCAGAAGACCGGCATCGACATCGAAGGCGAGCTCAACGGCACGTTGCCATCGCGCGAATGGAAGCGGCAGCGCTTCGCCGGCAAGAATTTCCGCGAGGAGCATCGCAAGTGGTACCTGGGCGATTCGATCTCGGCGGGCATCGGCCAAGGGTACAACGCGTTCACGCCGATCCAGCTTGCGCACGCGATCGCGATGATCGCCGCCGACGGCGTCGGCTTTACGCCGCATCTGGTGAAGACGGTGCAGAACGTGAAGACCGGTGAAGTGCGCGACATCGCGCGCGATCCCGCGTCCCGACTCAACGTCAAGCCCGAGCACCTCGCGATCATCCGCAACGCGCTCGTCGGTGTGAACAAGGAAGGGACGAGCGCCGCCGCGTTCAAGGGCGCGCAATACGTGAGCGGTGGCAAGACGGGCACTGCGCAGGTGTTCTCGCTGAAGGGCGAGAAATATTCCGAGCATCGCATCGACGAGCGATTGCGCGACCACGCGTGGTTCATGGCGTACGCGCCGGCCGACCATCCGCAGATTGCGCTCGCCGTGCTGGTCGAGAACGGCGGCTTCGGCGCGCAGGCAGCGGCGCCGATCGCCCGCAAGGTAATCGACCGTTACCTGCTCGGCAGCACCGAGCCGGGTGCGGCTCAGGTCGTGGTGCCCGGCGGCGACGACGAAAGCGACTGACGTGAGCGGCGTTTTGCGCGTGGCGCATCGATCGGAGCATTGATGGGATTCTTCCAGCGCGCCTGGGAAGTGCTCACCCGCCGCATCGATTCGATGCTGTTCGGTTGCGCGCTCGCGATCGTCGGCGTGGGCCTCGTCACGCTGTTTTCCGCGGCGGACCAGAGCGTCACGCGCGTGACGAGCCAGGCGCTCAGCCTGTCGTTCGCCATAACGCTGATGTGGCTGTTCGCCAACGTCGCGCCGCAAACGCTGGCGCGCGCGGCCGTCCCGCTGTATGCGCTCGCCGTGGCGATGCTCGTCGGGGTGGCGATGTTCGGCATCGTCGTCAACGGTTCGCGCCGCTGGTTGAACCTCGGCGTCGCGCGGTTTCAGCCATCGGAGTTGATGAAGATCGCGCTGCCGCTGATGCTCGCGTGGTACTTCCAGAAGTTCGAGGGACGGATCGCCTGGCGCGATTTCGCGATCGCCGCGCTGCTGATCGTCGTGCCGGTGTATCTGATCAAGCGGCAGCCCGATCTCGGCACGGCGCTATTGATCGGCGCGTCGGGCTTCTACGTTCTGTTCCTCGCCGGGCTGTCGTGGAAGGTCATCGTCGGATTGTTCGCGTTCGCCGCGGCGGTCGGCCCTGCCGTATGGGCGCAACTGCACGACTATCAGCGTGAGCGGATCCTGACGTTCCTCGATCCGAGTCGCGATCCGCTCGGTGCCGGCTATCACTCGACGCAGGCGTCGATCGCGCTCGGCTCCGGTGGCATCGTCGGCAAGGGCTGGCTGAACGGCACACAGACGCACCTCGACTTCCTGCCGGAGCGCCACACCGATTTCATCTTCGCCGTGTTCGGCGAGGAATTCGGGCTGATCGGCAACGCGATCCTGCTCGTGCTCTACCTGCTGCTGATTGGCCGGGCGATGGTGATCACGGCGAACGCCTCGACGATGTTCGCGCGGCTCATCGCCGGCGCGATCACGCTGATGTTCTTCACGTACGCGTTCGTCAACATGGCGATGGTGAGTGGACTGCTCCCCGTCGTCGGCGTGCCGCTGCCGCTCGTGTCGTACGGCGGCACGGCGATGATCTCCCTGTTCATCGGCCTCGGCATCCTGATGAGCGTGCAGGCGCATCGCAAGCTCGTCCGCACGTAGGCGGCACTTTGCTTCATTCCGCAGTTAGTGCCCTTGCCAACATTTATGTTAGATTGCCAACATATATGCGGCCGGGGACAACCCGGCAGCGGCCGAGCGCGCGATGGACTTCATCTTCATGCTGACCCGCAACGACCGGACGGTCGAGGACGCCGGCTGCCTCGTCGACCAGGTCTGCGAGCTCGGCGTCACTCACGTCGGCTTCAAGGACGTCGGTGTGCCGGCCGAGACGATGCGCGAGCTCGTGGCGATGATTCGGCAGCGGGGCGGCACCTGCTACCTCGAGGTTGTAAGTACAACACCCGAAGCGATGATCCGCTCGTTGGAGACAGGCTTGGCGCTCGGCGTCGACCGGATCCTCGGCGGCACCGACCTGCCCGCGGCCCAGCGCATTCTCGGTGACCTGTCGGGCTACTTTCCGTTCCCCGGCCGGCCGATCGGCCACCCGACGCAACTCGAAGGATCCGCGGCGCTGGTCGCCGAGCATTGCGCAACGGCGAGGGCGATGGGCTGCGGTGGCGTCGATCTGCTCGCCTACCGGGCGACGCAAGCCGATCCGCTCGACCTCGTGCGCGCGGCGCGCGGCGCGCTCGCCGGGGGGCGGCTGATCGTCGCAGGCAGCGTGAAATCCGGCGGGCAGATCCGCGCGCTCGCCGAAGCGGGCGCCGACGCGTTCACCATCGGATCGGCGGCGCTCGACGGTTCGTTCTCGCCGGCGAAGGGGTCGTTCCGGGGCCAGATCCTCGACATCATCGAGGCCTGCGACAAGGCGTCCAGCCTGGCCGCATGAGCACTGCGGTCCTTGCGCGCTTGCCCCCAGGTGATCGTTTACCGGTGAACGACGGCCGGCGCTGCGAACGGGTCGGATGACGAGCGCGGTGACGCCGCTCGATGTGCTCGCCCCGCTGCTGCGTGGCGAGTGGCGCGATCCCGATGGCAGCGCCCCGATCCGGATACCGCCGCTCGCCGTTGCGATTGAACGCAGTCTCGCCGGCCGCGAAGCCGATCTTGTCGCGCCACTTGGGCTCGGGCGACGACTCGCCGTAGTCAGCGATGCGACGACGCGCGATGTCTTGGGCGCCCGTGTCGAGCGCGCGCTCGCGCGTGCGACAACGGTCGAGGCGGTGGTGCTGGACGGAACACCGCACGCGGACGCATCGACAGTCGAACGGCTGCGGCAGGCGTGTGCGGGCGCCGACGCGCTGGTGGCCGTGGGGTCAGGAACGATCAACGACCTCTGCAAATACGCTGCCGCGCAGGACGGCAAGCCGTACGCGGTGTTCGCAACGGCACCGTCGATGAACGGCTATACGTCGAAGAACGCGGCGATCACCGTCGAGGGGCACAAGAAGTCGCTGGCGGCGGCGGCACCGGTCGGCGTGTTCATGGACCTCACCGTGCTGGCTGCAGCGCCCGCGCGGATGATTCGCGCCGGCCTTGGCGACTCGCTGTGCCGCTCGACAGCACAGGCCGACTGGCTTCTTTCGCACCACTTGTTCGCAACGCCTTACCGGCGCGCGCCGTTCGTGCTGCTGGCCGACGACGAGCCCGCGTTGCTGAACGATCCCGAAGCGCTGCTGCGCAACGATCCGGATGCGATGCGTTCGCTGGCGCGCACGCTGGTGCTTTCAGGGCTCGGCATGACGATCTGCGACGGCAGCTATCCGGCCAGCCAGGGTGAGCACCTGATAAGCCATTACATCGACATGCGGGCTCCGGCGGATCGCGCCGCCTATTTCCACGGCGAGCAGGTTGGCGTCGCGACGCTGACGATGGCGCGAATCCAGGAGTCGGTGCTCGCAGCGGGACCGCCGCGGCTTTCTCCCGACGCCGTCGGTCAGGCCGAGCTGCGGCGGCGGTTCGGCGACGACGTCGGCGAGTCGTGCTGGCGCGAGTTCGCGGCGAAGCGGCTGACGGATGAAGCGCGAGTGCGCCTCCAGCGGCACCTCGACGACCACTGGGACGAGATTTGTGCAAGCGTGCGCCGCGCGATGATTCCGTCGGAGCGGATTCGCGACATGTTGCGGCGCGCGAACTGCGCGGTGACGCCGGCCGACATCGGATTGACCACCGGCTTCTACGCGACGGCGGTCCACGATGCCCGCTTCCTGCGTGATCGCTACACGTTCCTCGACCTCGCCGGCGACTCGGAGCGCCGCGATGCGGTGAACGCGGCGCTGGCGGCATGAGCCGGCGCCGGCAGCGCCTTGGCCAGCAAGAGCGTCAGGCGCAGCTGCTTGCGCTGCTGCGTCGCGAAGGCACGGTTCGCATCGCCACGCTCGCCAAGGTGTTCGACGTGACGACCGAGACTGCGCGGCGCGATCTCGACGAACTGGCAGCCGCCGGGGCGCTGAAGCGCACGTACGGCGGCGGCGCCAGCCGCTCGCTGATCGACGAGCCGGGCATCGGCATCCGCAACCGCGCCCGGGCGGCAGAGCGCGGCGTGATCGCGAGCGCCGCCGCGCGGATGGTCGAGTCCGGCGACGCGCTGATGATCGATTGCGGGTCGACGACCAGCGTGTTCGCCAACGTGCTGGCGGCGCGCAACCTTCATCTGACCGTCTTGACGAACTGCCTGCCGGTGGCGCACGCGCTGTCGACGAACGCGCATTGCCGCGTCATTCTCTGTCCGGGCGACTACATCGCGCGCGAGGTCGGCACGTTCGGCACTGACACCATCGAGTTCGTCGCGAAGTTCAAGGCCGACAAGGCCTTCATCGGTGCGGGTGGCCTCGGTCACGACGGCGTCACGGACGCCGACTCGATGGGCTGCTCGGTCAAGCGCGCGATGATGCTGCGGGCGGACCGGACGATCCTGCTGCTCGACAGCTCGAAATACGACCGGATGCATTTCGAGCGGATCTGCGAGCTTGCGGACATCGACACGCTGGTCTCCGAAGCAGCGCCGCCGAAAAAGCTCGCCGCGAGTCTTAGGTTGGCCGGCGTGCAGGTCACGGTCGCGAAGGCGTGAGCGGCTTGCCAGAAAGAAGCCTATTTGGTGAACACAACATACGGGCTTGTGAACCCCATACGCGCGTGCTATCGTGGTTTTTTAAAGTCTGTGCATCGAATGCGTAGCGCGCACCCGGGGCGGAATCACCACCCGGATGCGCTTCGATACAACCAACGGAGCCGCCCCATGACGACATGGATGCAACGAATCGGACGCCTGGCTGCGATTGCACTGGCATCGCTCGGTTTCGCGGCTCAGGCGGGCGAGATCACCGCGTATACGTCGCTCGAGGAAGACGACGTAAAGGTCTACCTCGATGCGTTCGCCAAAGCGAAGCCCGGCATCAAGGTGAACGTGCTGCGCCTGTCCACCGGCGATCTCGCCGCGCGGATGCTCGCCGAAAAGAGCAATCCGCGCCATGACGTCATCTGGGGTTGGGCGGTCACGCAGATGGTCGACCCGCGCTTTCTCGAGATGGCCGAGCCGTACAAGCCCGCCGGGATCGAGAAGGTCAACGCGCAGTTCAAGGATCCCGATGGGCGCTGGTTCGCGACAACCGGCTATTTCGCCGGATTCTGCGTGAACACCGAAGTGCTGAAAAAGAACAACCTGCCGATGCCCACGTCGTGGCAGGACTTGCTGAACCCGGTCTACAAGGGGCAGATCGTCATGCCCAATGCGGCGAGTTCCGGCACCGGTTACGCGCAGGTGGTGAGCCTGCTGCAGATGAAAGGCGAGGAGAAGGGCTGGCAATACCTGAAGGACCTCGACAAGAACATCGCGCAATACATCAAGTCCGGCTCGCGTCCGTGCAAGGCCGCGGCCACCGGCGAGTATGCGATCGGCGTGTCGTTTGCGTTCAGCGGCGTCAAGCAGATCATGGAGGGCTATCCGATCAAGCTCGTGATCCCGAGCGAGGGCGCCGGATTCGAAACCGAGGTCAACGCGCTGATGAAGACGGCGAAGAACAAGGACGACGCGAAGCAGTTCCTCGACTGGCTGCTGACGCTCGACGCGGCAAAGCTCTACGGCGAGCGTTCGGAAATGTCGTCGGTGCCGGGCGCCAAGGCACCCGACGCCGTGCTGAAGGCGGGCCTGCCGGCGGACGTTTCGACCGTGCTGTACAAAATGGACTTCTCCGCTTCGTCGAAGAACAAGGATCGCATCATTGCCGAGTGGAAGCAGAAGATCGAGCGCTAATCCTGCGCACCGGATCCGGCTGACGCGCGCGCGATTGCCGGATCCCCCGCCGGGGCCCTAGACTCGGCGGATCGACCGGTCGGCGCCGCCGCCCGGCCACCACAACGGGCCCCTTCGTGTTCCTCACGCTGCGCAATATCAGCAAGCGGTTCGGCGCTGTCCCGGCGCTGAATGACGTCACGCTCGCGATTGGCGAAGGCGAGTTCGTCTGCTTTCTCGGACCCTCCGGCTGCGGCAAGACGACGCTGCTGCGCGTGATCGCCGGCCTCGAGTCACCCGACGCCGGCGAAGTGCTGCAGAGCGGCGCAAGCCTTCTGGGCGTTCCGGCGCGGTTGCGCAATTTCGGTATCGTCTTCCAGTCGTATTCGCTGTTCCCCAACATGTCGGTTGCGCGGAACATCGGCTATGGCCTCGAGTGCCGCAAATGGCCGAAGGAAGCGATCGCGCCGCGGATCGACGAGGTGCTGGCGCTCGTGCACCTGCGCGACCAGGCCGCGAAGTATCCGCATCAACTGTCCGGCGGACAGCAGCAGCGCGTCGCATTGGCGCGCGCGCTGGCGCCGAAGCCGACGGTGCTCCTGCTCGACGAGCCGCTGTCGGCGCTCGACGCCAAGGTGCGCGACGAGTTGCGCGCCGAGATCAAGGATCTGCAGACGGCTTTGCGCGTGACGACGGTGATGGTCACCCATGACCAGCACGAAGCGATGGAAATGGCCGACCGCATCGTCGTGATGAATGCCGGCGTGATCGAGCAGGTCGGCGATGCCGTCGACCTCTACGATCGACCCGTCAGTCGCTTCGTCGCCGAGTTCATCGGCCGGATGAATCTCGTCCGGCAATCAGTGGCCCGGATTCCGCCGGCCGAGCGTCAAGCGGAGGCGGATCCGTACGTGGGCATCCGGCCCGAGCACATCGAGTTGATCGATGCCAACGGCGCGCAGTCCGACGCGCTGCTCGGGCGCATCGAGAAGTGCGTATTTCTCGGCAGCTTCACGCGTATCACGCTGAAGGTCGACGACCGGAAGCTGATGCTGGAATTGCGCGGACGGCGCACCGACCTCGTCGTGGGCGCGACGCTTGCCGTGCGAATTCCTGCCGCTGCCATCCACCGGCTGCAGGACGCGACGCGGTGACGGATCACGCCGCTGCGGCGCCGGCGCGCGCCGCGAGCCTCGATTCGGATCGAATCGCCGTCGTTGGGCTGGCGATCGCCGTGATGCTGCCACTCGTCGTGTTCGTCGTGGCGCCGCTGTTCGAAATCCTGAAGATGAGCTTCGTGACGCCGGAGGGCATCGGGCTCGGCAATTACATCCGCTACGTCAACAGCCCGAAGTTCAGCCGCGTCGTCGGCAACAGCCTCGCGGTTGCCGCGACGACGACGACGATCACGGTGCTGCTGGCCTATGCGTTCGCCTATGCGATGCGCAGGACGGCGATGCCCTTCAAGAGTGCACTCGGCTCGATCGCGCTGATGCCGCTGTTCGCGCCTTCGCTCGTGCAGGCGCTCGGCATCGTGTTTCTGTTCGGGCGCAACGGCCTTATCAACCGCACGTTCGGGCTGTCGATCGACATCTACGGCTTCTGGGGCATCGTCATTGCCGACGTGTTCTACAGCCTGCCTCACGCCTACCTGATCCTGTCCGCAGCGCTGGCCGTGGCCGACGCCCGGCTGTACGAATCCGCGCAGGTGCTCGGTGCAACCAGTGCGCGGATCTTTCGCGACATCACGCTTCCATCGACGAAATACGGCATCCTGTCCGCGACGTTCGTCGTGTTCACGATCGTGATCACCGACTTCGGCAACCCGATGGTGATTGGCGGCGACTACAACGTGCTCGCGACCGAGATCTACAACCAGGTTTCGGGACAGGGTAATTTCCAGATGGGTGCGGTTATCGGCGTCATGCTGCTGGTGCCGGCCGCGCTCGCGGTGGTCGCCGAGAAGTGGATCATGCGGCGTCACCACGCCACGATTTCCGAGCGCTCGCAACCGCTCCTGATCGTGCGACAACGCTGGCGCGACCGCATCGGCTTGACGTTTGCACTGGCGATCTGCGCGATGATCGCGGCCATCGTGCTGGTCGTCGTCGTTGCGAGTTTCGTGACCCTGTGGCCGTACAACATGCACGTCAGCCTGCGCCATTACCGGTTCGAAGTGCAGAACGGCCTGCAGCCGCTGTGGACCAGCATCGCGGTCTCGCTGATGGCGGCGGCCATCGGCGTCGTCGTAACGATCGCCGGTGCGTGTGTCACGCGGAGGCTGCGCAACGCCGCTGGCCAGGCGTTGTATTTCCTGTCGATCCTGCCGGCAGCCGTGCCGGGAATGGTGCTCGGCCTCGGCTACATCCTCGTGTTCAACAATCCGGCGAATCCGCTGGAGTTCCTGTACGGGACGCTCTTGATCCTTGCGCTTTGCAACGTGTACCACTATCACGCGCAAGGCTTCCTGATTGCGACGACGAGCGTCAACCAGATCAGCCGCGTGTTCGACGAGGCGTCGACGTCGCTCGGCGCGGGCTTCCTGCGGACGCTGTGGTCGGTGGTCCTGCCGATCATCGCGCCGTCGATCGTCAGCGTCGGCGTGTTCTACTTCGTGCGCAGCATGGTCACGCTGTCGGCGGTGATATTCCTGGTCACACCTGCGACCCAGGTGGCGGCGGTGTCGGTGCTGCTGCTCGACGATGCGGGCAACGTGAACCAGGCTGCAGCGTTTTCTGTCTGCATCATGCTGGTCGTTGCCCTGGCGCTGCTGCTGTTCCGCGTCGTGCTGCGGGCGAGCGGGCGCCGCCACGTATCGCTGATGCGCTGACGGGAGGCCGGCCGCCGATGTCACGCGACGCGCGTCAGCGGACTTGCGGCGTTGCCGCGTTCGCTGCCGCCGCGCATTTGCGAGAGATACCAGCGAATGAACGCGTCGACGTTGTATTCCTTGCGCTGCGACAACGGGCCCGGCTCGTAACCGATCGAGTCGACGCCCTTCTGCTGCCATTTGCAGATTTCCCAATCCTGCGTATTGGTCAGGTCCCAGAACGGCAGCAGCCGCTCGAGTTGATAATCGTCGCCCTCGCGGGCATTGCGGTCGACCAGCCAGTAGGCGCGCACGCTCGTCTTGCGCGGTCCGGCCGGGAGCAGGCGCGCGGCAACGGCGTGGTCGCAGCTTCCGTGCAGCCAGAAATTGGGCATGCTGCGCATCCGCAGCACGCCGACGTCGGCATCGCGATAGTCGCCCATCAGCGGCGCGACGCGGCGGCCGTCCATCGACTCGGTGTCGAAGCCGTCGACCATCACCGTGCGATCCGCCGCGTACCACACGTTGCGAACCGGATCGGGAAACGGCGCCAGGCCGCCCTTCGCATGCGTGATCGAGATGCCCTGCGCCGCCCACTTGGCTTCCGCGCGCGCGACAGCGGCCGCCATCTTCTGCCGGGCCGCCTCGGTTGCGAACGCTTCCTCATAGGCGTCGAAGTTCGCCTTGACGTACTGCGGGTGGCATGCCACGCAGTGGAAGCATTCGCGGTTGTTCTCCCACACGAGCTTCCAGTTCGCCTCGACTTCGTAGTCGACGATCTTGGCGATTCGCGCCCGATCGAATCCCTGCGGCTTGGCCGTCGCGCCGAAGCGCTCGCGCAAGCCGTCGAATGCCGGCGGCGCGGCGGCCAGCGACACGTAGATGAGGCCCGCTGTCACGCCGACGTGAACGGGCTTGAGACCGAGCTCCGCCTTGTCGATGCCATCGTGCATGCCGGCGCATGCGACGAGTGCCCCCTGCCGGGAATACGTCCAGCTGTGATACGGGCACACAATGGCGCGCACGTGCCCTGACTCATTGCGGCACAGTTGCGACCCGCGATGGCGGCACACGTTGTGGAATGCGCGCACGCTGCCCGCGTCGTCGCGGATCACCAGTACCGACGAACCGTCGACTGCCAGCGTCAGGAAATCGCCTGGCTGCGGGATCTCGATCTCGAATCCGGCGAACAGCCAACCGCCCTGCCAGATCGTCCGGATCTCCGCGTCGTACAGCGGGGCATCGTGATAGAACGCACGCGGCAAGCCGTGCCCCTCGTGGCGCGTTGTCAGGAGCGCGTCGAGCTCGGTGGTTGGCGTGACAGCGGAATTCGGCATGGTGAAGAGGTCCCCATTGGCACGACCGTCAGGCGAGCAGCCTGTTTCGGTGCTTCAGGCTGCCATGATCGCGCGGCGGTCGGGATCGTACAACGGTCGCGTGTGGCGAACCGCAGCGTAACGCTCGCCCATGACCTCGATGCTATACGTGCTCGCGACAGGTTCGTCGGCCGCGACGTACGCGCAGAATACGTTGCGGCCCACCGTGTAGCCGTAGCCTGCACTGGTGACGCGGCCCGCCACCCGGTCGCCAATCAACACGATCTCGCCACCGAACAGATCCAGCTCCGGCGCCGCGGTGAACCACGCGAGCCTGCGCTGCGGACCGCGCGCCTTGACGTCCGCGAGGGCGGCGCGCGCGAGGAACGCGCCCTTGTTCGCCGCCACGCAGAAGCCCAGTCCCGCCTCGTAGCAATTGTAGTCGCTGGTGATATCGGAGCCCCAGACGAGATAGTGCTTCTCGAGGCGCAGGCTGTTGATGACCCGATAGCCGGCGTTTGCGATGCCATGGCGCTCGCCGGCGGCCCACAGACGCTCGTACAGTTGCAGCGCGTATTCGGTCGGCACGTGCAATTCGTAGCCCAGCTCGCCCAGGTACGTGACGCGCAGCGCGAGCACAGGCGCATTTGCGACGTCGAGCACGCGCGCGCTCATGTACGGGAAACTGGCGTTGTCGAGCGGCGCATCGGTCAGTGAAGCCAGCACGTCGCGGGCGCGGGGGCCGCAGAGATTGAGCACGGCCTTCGCCGACGTCTGCTCGACGATGTCGACGCTGGCGTCCGCGGGCAGGTGGCGCTCGATGGTCGAGCGGTCGCGCACGCCGAGCGCGCTGCCGGTGACGAAGTAGAAACGATCGTCGGCGAGCCGCGTGATCGTGACGTCCGCCTCGATGCCGCCGCGCTCGTTGCACAGCTGCGTGTAGACGATCGTGCCGACGGGGCGATCGACGTCGTTGACGGCGAGGTTCTGCAGCAGCGCGAGCGCGCCTGTACCGCGCACCTCGTATTTCGAGAACGACGTCATGTCGATCAGTGCGACGCGCTCGCGCACGGCGCGGTGCTCGGCACCGATCGCATCGAACGCCGGTCCGCGCCCGAACGACGGCGCCTCGATCGCCGCTGTGCCGGGGGCGGCGAACCAGCTCGGCCGCTCCCAGCCGAACTTGTTGCCATACACAGCGCCGGCGCTCGCGAGCGTGGCGTGCAGAGGGCTGCGGCGCGAACCGCGTGCCGCATCCGCTTCGCGGTTGGGCCATGCGACATGGTAGTAGCGGCCGTAGCTCTCGACGGCGCGCTCGTACATGAACTGCTTGACCGAGTGGGGCGCGCCGAAGCGGCGGACGTCGAACGGCCACAGGTCGAGGCCGGGATCGCCGTCGACGATCCAGTTCGCCATCACCCAACCGGCGCCGCCCGAGGCGGCGATGCCCGAGGTGAAGCCGCAGCACAGGTAGAAGTTGTCAAGCTCGGGCGACAGACCGATCACCGGCTCACCGTCGGGCGTGATCGGGATCGGCCCGTTGATCATCTGTCGGATACCCAGTTCACCGACGATTGGGATGCGCGCCGCCGCGGCTTCGGCCAATGGCGCGAACCGATCGAAATCGGGCTGCAGCAATTCGGGGCCGAAATCGACGGGTATTCCGTTCGCGCCCCACGGTCGCGTGTTCGACTCCCAGCCGCCGACGGCGAACGCGCCGGTTTCGGGCTTCAGGTAGAAGTTGCCGTCGGGGTCGCGCAGCGACGGCAGCCCGGCCGGGATCCGGTCCGATTTCGCCGTGACCAAATACTGGTGCTCGACCGCGCACGCGGGCACCCGTGTTCCGACCATCGCCGCGATCTCGCCACCCCACATCCCTGCTGCGTTGATCACGCACTCGGTGGCGATCTCGCCGCCATCGGTTACGACCGAAGTGACCCTGCGGCGCTGCGTGCGGATGCCGGTGACGCGGACCTGCTGGAGCAGCGACGCGCCGCCGTCGCGGGCGCCGGCCGCGTAGGCCGCGGTCAGGCTCGCCGGATCCGCGTAGCCGTCGCCTTCGATCCAGGCGGCACCGACGACGCCGGTGAGATCGAGCAGTGGGAAGAGATCGCGTGCCTCAGTCGGTGAAACGAGGTCGACGTGGAAGTCGAAGCCCTTGGCCATCGTTGCCGAGCGACGCAGTTCCTGCCAGCGCGCCGCCGACGACGCGAGCCGCAGGCTCCCCGACCGCTGCCAGCCGGTCGCCTGTCCGGTTTCGGCTTCCAGCGTGCCATAGAGCTCGGCGCCGTAGCGCATCAGGCGCGTCAGGTTGCTGCTGCTGCGCAACTGTCCGACGAGCCCGGCCGCGTGCCACGTCGCGCCGTGCGTCAGTTGCAGTCGCTCGAGCAACACGACATCGCGAACGCCGCGCTTGGCGAGGTGGTAGGCGATGCTGCAGCCGATGATGCCGCCGCCGATGATGACAATGCGCGCGGTCGCGGGTACGGTCACGCCCATCGCCGCTCCCTCGAGGCGTCGCGCGGTGTCAACGCGGCACGCAGTCGATCGTCGCCTTGACCGAATTGGCGATGTAGCAGAGGTGATGCGCCTCGTTGTGCATCGCCGAGATGTCGTCCACCGACGGCCGCGTGTCGCCGCTCCACACGACCTGCGGATGCAGGACGACGCGCGTCATCCACATCAGCCCGGCGGCGTCAGTCTCGAGAAAACCCTCGGCGTCGTCGACGTAGTCGTCGATGCGGTGGCCATGCTTCGCCGCGATCGACAGGAAGAACAGCATGTGGCAACTCGAGATCGCGGCGACGAATGCCTCCTCCGGGTCCACCGCCGTCGCATCGGAATACGGCAGCGGCACCGAATGCGGTGACGACGACCCGGCAACCTCCGCGCCACCATCGAAGTGCCACGCGTGGCGGCGGCTATAGCGGTTGTCGGTGAACTTCGCATCGCCGCGCGTCCAGCGCACGCTTGCCGTGTAGCGGGACATCGAGGATGGCGAGCGGATCGTCGGGATTGCGCGCGGGAGCCTACGCGTCCGTCGCGGCGTGCAGCGCCACGCGGTTGCCTTCGCTGTCGATGACGATCGCGCGAAAGCCGTGCGGTCCGAGCGCATGCGCCGGCTCGACGACCTTGCCGCCACGTGCCTCCACCTGCCGCAGCGCTTCGCGCAGCCGGCCGTTGGCGTTCAGGTAGACGAGGAGACCACCGTCGCCGGTGATCTCGCCTGGCTTCGGCACGAGGCAGCCGCCGTTGCCTTCGTCGTGCTGGAGCACGCCGAACGAGAATCCCGGCGTTTTCTCGATGTGCACGGTGATTCCGAGCACGCCGCGGTAGAACGCCGCCGCACGCTCGAGATCGGCCACCGGGATGTCGAACCACACCACCCGGTTCTGCGCCGCATTGAGATCGCTCATCTCGCCCTCACAGCAATCGGTTGAACCACATCAGCGACAACCCCGCGCCGAGCGTCGCGATGATGGCCGCCGCCGCGACGAAGAGCGCCGTGATCTCGGTCTGCTGCTTTTTCAGCATCATCCGCGCGTTCATGCCCTGGTAGACCTTCTTCAAGTCCGTCGACGTTCCCGCGTAGAAGTAGTCGGCGCGCGTGATGTTCGCGATCTGCTTCAGCGCGTCCTCGTCGAGGCGCACACGCATCGACCAGCCTTCGGCGCCGATGATCTCGCCG
>Ga0207697_10000697_pt1 | contig 19115 bp, 13 predicted proteins | sample KBSSwiS5withPhiX_FD_184293 | JGI IMG/M metagenome (GOLD analysis project Ga0207697, IMG submission 184293) | Switchgrass rhizosphere microbial communities from Kellogg Biological Station, Michigan, USA, with PhiX - S5 (SPAdes) (version 2) | ecosystem: Host-associated > Plants > Roots >... | reverse complement strand
GAGACGCGCTCGAACACCTCGCGCACGTCGAGCACACCGGCGAGCATCGGGAGCAGATCGTCGAGCGCCTGGAGGCGGGCGAGCTGAGACCGTTCGTCAGAGTCGACGGAAGTGTCATCCATACGACCAGCTCGGATAGCGCGCAAGGTCGACTCTACCACCGATCGAAGGCTCACGACCGCGTGCTGAATCGCCACTCCGGGTCAGTGATCAGCGTTCACACTCAGATTGACCTTCTGCAGCCTCGGATCAATCTGGCTGGCGGCGCGAATCCACAAGGCCGGATCCGTGTTCAGGAGCGCAGCGATCTCGGCGCGACTCAAATCGAACCCGAGGGCGCACAGGTCGTTCAACGTGTCCTCTGGTGCCGAGAGGAAGTCGGTTCGGAATCGTTCGTCGGTGATGAGCCGGCCAATAAGCATTTCGATCGATCGTTGCGCCACGGTGTCCTTCCTGCCGGGAGCATCGGCAAGTTCCACGCCGATCCGTTGTCGCCTTGACAGACCTCGAAATCCGCGGGGCAATGCATGTATTTGCGGGAAAAAGGCGTGGCGGTGCGAAGTAACCCTGTGCGGATCGGCACATATTGCGCCTGATCGTTCCCCCTGTATCCTCGAGCACATGTTCCCCGGCCAGAAGCCCGATAAGCAGGGTGATGCGTCCGTCATTCCGTCAGGTCGCGCCGGACCGCATCCAGATTCGCGAAGGCGGCGGATGCCTCGCGCTATTCGGCCTGCCGTTTTTTGCCGCCGGCGTATACATGCTCCTGGCCAGCCTGGGTTTGGTCACGATCTCGAGCGATGGTGACGCCCCCGGCGCGCAGGCGCTGCCCTTCATGGGTCTCCTGTTCACGACGGTCGGCGGCGTGCTGTGCTTCGGGCGGGCCTGGACGTCGATCGACGGGACCAGGCGCGAGGTCACCCGGCAATGGGGGCTGCTGGTGCCCATGCACTCCGATACGCAACGCGTCGACGACTACACCGCCGTTGTCGTCGAGTTCGTCAGGGGTGACTCCGACAGCGCCGACAAGTTCCCAGTCAGTTTGAAAGCGAGAGCGGGCAAGAACCTTCAGCTACGCAGCTCGACGGAGTACGGCGACGCTCGCGCGTGCGCCTTGGCGGTGGCCGACCTCCTTCGATTCGACTTCGAGGATGCAACGAGCGATCATCGAGTGCGCCTGTCCGCCGGACAGGCCGCCTTACCGTTACAGCAACGCCTCCGGTTAGACGGCTCGGAAATCGTATCGACCGAACGTCCCGCAGACGCGCGGAGCATGGTCCGTCACGATCAGGGTTCCGTGCACATCACGATTCCGATCCCGCGGACACACATCATCTGGATCCCGTTGTCCTTGATTCCCATCGCCTTCGTCATGTGGTTCGTCGGTCCGCTGAGTCAGTTTTTCCGTCAGACACGAACTCCCGATCCAATAGGGTGGGTGTTTCTCGGATTTCTCATTCTGTTCTTTGGCATCCTGCCGGCAACGACTCTCGTCGGCGGATTGCTGCGCGCGCGTCGTGGCGGCACGCGCGTCACCGCGTCGGCAAATGGCATCCGCATCCAGGAACAGAGCGCATGGAAGGCCGGTCCGGAGAAATTGATCACCGCGCCCAAGATCCTGGATATCGACTTCAGCCCCAGCCGATCGGTAGTGAGTTCAACACGGCACGGTGCCGGCGACGAGCCGCTCGATCCGCGAACCGAACGCCTCCTGACGGCGTTGAGCCGGCTTGTCCCCGGAGGCGGGATCACTATCAAGACGCAGCGCGGCCTGACCACATTCGGTCAGGGACTGGGTGACGATGAGATTCGATACCTTCATTCGATCGTGCGTCGCGCGCTGATTGGAAGCGCGTGAAATTCTGCGAAGGGGTCTGACCCCTTCGCACTGCTGCACGATCAGCGGGCTCTGACTTCGTGAATGACCCACCCGCTGTACGCTTTCCGCAGCGTGAAATCCCAGCGTCGCGGCTCGACTTGCGCGCTACGGCTGCCGATCTTCGGCACGAAGCGTATGGTCCCCGTGCAGTGTGCCTGCGCCAGCACGCCTTTGACGTCGATGGCGCAATTGTCGAACGAGACGTTCTGCTCGGCGAGCTGATCGAACGCTCTGTTCAGCGTTCGCTGATCGACAGTCGGCCAGACGTCGCTGGCCGCGCGTGCATCGAGGACGTTGAACGCCGTTCGATAACGGCCCAACACATTGCGAATCGCCGCATCGGCCTCGACCAGCGCCGATCGCGGCGCCGCCGACGATGCCAGGGCCGCCGCCGAAGAAGATTCGGAGGGTGCCTCGGGCGTTGGTGCTCCTGCGGCCGCGACAGTTCCAGTAGCCGCAGTCGCGCTCGCGGCAGGTGTACTCGGTGAGGGCGAGACGTCAGCGGGAGCCGGTGAAGCAGGTGACGGACGTACTGCGTTCTCAGCCGCCGCGCGCGGCGTGGGCGCCGGGGCCGTGGCCGGTGCCGGTGCCGGAGCTGCGGCGGCGGCGGCCGCCGCGGCGCGTTGCGTGGGCGTCGGGTTTGCAGACGTTGTGAGCGGTACCAGCGGACGCGTGGACGGCGCAGGGCGCGGCGGCGGCGCGGTCGTGGGCTTGGAAGTCGCAGTCGCAGTCCGAGGTGCTTCAGGCGTTGTCGCCTTGGCAACAGGTGGAGTGACAACAGGCGGTGCGGCCTTGGCTACGGAGGGCGGCGTCGGGATGCTGGCGGGCGCGGGCGTACCAACAACCGGCGGCGGCGCAGTAACTCGCCGCGCTGCAAACGGAGGAACTGCGGGCTTTGGCGGCAATTCCGGCAGATCGTCGCGACGCGCTGATGCTGCAGGCGCCGGTCCAGGCTCCGGCGTTCTTGCCGCAGTTGGAGCGGGAACCGACGGCTTCGCTAGAGACGGAGACGGAGATGGCGGCTTCGCTATCGACGAAGTTGGAGCTGGCGGGCTCGCCACAGACGGAGCAGGAGCGGGCGGTTTCTCCGCAGTCGGAGCGGGAGCCGGGGGCTTCGCCGCAGATGGAGGGGGTGTGACTGCCTCTGTTGCGCGAGCCAGAAGGCGCTTCGTTTCGGCAGGCACCTTTGCGAGCTCCTCGGGTACACGCGCGAGTTCGCCCGGCAGACGCTTGAGTTGATCGGAAACCTGTGGCGCGGGAAGCGCCGAGAGATCCGGCGTTGACCAGGTCCACGTCCGGAATGGGCTGCGATTCGTGGCATGCGCCACCAGCCACACCGAGGCGACGGCCATCGCGACGATACCGCCGGCGTAGGCCATCAGACGCACGGGGCCCAGCTTCGGCTCGTATTCGTATTCGACTTCGGTGAAGTCGATGCCTTCGGGACGATCCCAATCAGGCTGGTGCCCGGGCGGTCGCGATGCTACGGACGGCGGATCGCTGTGCGGCCGCAGTGGAAGGTCCCACTCGACCTGATCATTTGTGTCCGGCTGGTGAGGCCGTTCCGCAGGTGCTCCGATCATCGTCGTACCCTGAGTTGCTCCTCGTTTGAGGACCGTGTTTTTTCGCGAGTCCGCTTCGAGCCGTCAGGCGTACTTCTGTTGAGGTGTGACATTTTATAGTCAGTCCCCATTCACCCACCAGAGCTCGACGAAAAGCGCTCGGCAAACCCCGGGTATTTGGGACGTTGGCTTCGTAGTGCATACAACGCACCAACGCATGGTCCAGCCTGCACGCGCCTCAATGCCGAGATCTTCGAGTAACTTGTGAAATTCCTACGCCTGCAGCGTGTGCAGCCAGCACAGCAATAAGCGGTGGTTCTGGTATAGGCTTACTCGAACGCGCCGTGATGCGCCGAGTTTGTTCGCAAATCTGACTGGAGGCAAGTGAATGCGCAGTTGTCTGTGGGGCGTGCTCCTCGTTGCAGTACTGACCCTTCTACCCTCGACGGCGTCCGCACAGGCGTCGGTCGCGGGCTCTACCCGTGACAGCTCAGGCGCCGCACTGCCTGGGGTAACGGTCGAAGCATCCAGCCCCGCACTCATCGAGAAGGTTCGAGCAACCGTTTCGGATTCGAGCGGTTTGTATCGCATCGTCAATCTCCCGCCAGGGACTTACTCGGTGACGTTTTCGTTGCCAGGATTCAACCAGGTGAAACGCGACGGCATCGAACTGACCGGATCGTTCACGGCACAGATCGATGGGGAGCTTGCCGTCGGCGGAGTCACGGAAACCCTCACGGTCACCGGGGCGTCGCCCATCGTCGACGTGCAGAGCATCCGACGACAGACAACGATCACCAATGAAGTCCTCACGGCGATACCAACGGCACGCTCGTGGGCAGCGACGGCACTCCTGATTCCCGGCATCGTCACCATCGGTGGCGGTCCCACGGATATCCAGGTCACGCCGCAGATGACCGTGTTCGGCGGCGCTGGCGGACGCAACAACGAAGGGCGTATGCAGGTGGATGGCCTCAACGCGGGAGCCGGACTCGGCGGCAGCGGCGTCTCGACCTACGTGGCCGACATCTCCAACGCGCAGGAAGTGGTGACGACGACCTCCGGTGGTCTTGGAGAGACGGAGGTCGGTGGTCCCTCGTTGAGCATCATCCCGAGGAGCGGTGGAAACACGATCAGAGGTGCCGCATATCTGAGCGGCGTGCCGAAGTCGTGGGTCAACAGCAACTACACCCCGGAACTGCAGGCTCTCGGCCTCACGGTGCCAGGCAAGCTGCTCAAGCAGTGGGATTTCACCGGCGGCGTCGGCGGACCGATCATGAAGGATCGGATCTGGTATTACGTCACCGCGCGCGACGAAGGCCAGTACCGGTCGATTCCGAACATCTACCCCAACCTCAATGCGGGAGATCCGACAAAGTTCCTCTACGTACCCGATCGCACACGGGAAGTGCGTGGCACGGAGAGCTGGCGGCTGTACAGCGCCCGCTTCACGATCCAGGCATCATCGCGCGACAAGATCAACTTCCACTGGGACGAGCAGCATCCGTGCAACGGCGCCACCTTCAACAGCACCGCTGATGGGTGCCGTCAGCAGCCGGAAGACGAGGCTGTCTACGGTCCCCTTGGACTCGGCGGTCTGACGTCCACGACGTCACCTGAGACCGGCGGCTATCTGGCCACGCATCCGCGCGTACGCCTGCTCACGTATCAGTCCACGCTGTCCAACCGCATGCTGATTGACGCGGGCCTTGGCCTTTATCAGTCGCCCTTCGGCCCGAGAGAGAGCCCGGGCAACACCACGCGCCCGCTCGCGCGAATCACCGAACAGTGCGCTGCCGGGTGCTCGGCAAACGGCGGCATTCCCAACCTGACTTATCGCTCGGCGAACTGGGGACATAGCTGGGACGCGCAGTACACCTGGCGTGGCTCGGTCTCCTACGTCACCGGCGCCCACAACCTGAAGGTCGGGTACGGGGGCGTGGCGCTCGTCTCCGATCTCGAGAATCACACCAACGATCTGAACCTGATCTACACAACCAGCAACGGCGTCCCGATTTCGCTCCAGCAGAGTCTGTTGCCGTACACGATCAGCTATCGGACGCGAAACGCATCGTTCTACGTCCAGGATCAGTGGACGCTGGGGCGGATGACGCTGCAAGGCGCGTTGCGCTTCGATCACAACTGGAGCTTCTCTCCAGAACAGACGATCCCGGCGTCCGCGTTCCTCGCCAACCCGATCGTCTTCCCGAAGACGGATGGCGTGACCGGCTACAACGACCTCTCGCCACGCGGCGGCATCGCATACGACCTGTTCGGCAACGGGAAGACTGCGGTGAAGGTCAACTTCGGCAAGTACCTGGAGCCGACGAGCAACAACAACAACTACATCCTGTCGAACCCGATCGGCCGCATCGCGACTACCGCTTCGCGCGGCTGGACCGACTCCAACGGCAACTGGGCGCCAGATTGCGACCTGCGAAATCAGGCGGCGCAGAACCTGACAGCCGTAGGCGGCGACATCTGTGCGGCCAGTAACGCGCAGACGTTCGGCACGACGACGCAAACGACCGCGAACATCGATCCGAAGATTCTCAGTGGATGGAGCGTGCGCTCGAACGACTGGCAGATCGGCGCATCGGTTCAGCAGCAGGTGCTGCCAAGACTCTCGGTCGAAGTCGGCTACTTCCGCCGCTGGCTGAACAACTTCACGATCACAGACAACCTGCTGACGACGGCCGCCGATTACACGCCGTATAGCATCACGGCACCGTCGGATCCGCGCCTACCTGGCGGCGGCGGCTACACCGTGAACGACCTCAACAACGTCGTCGCCAGCAAGTTCGGACAGACCAGCAACAACATCACGCTGGCTGACGACATCGGTGAACAGTACCAGCGCTACAACGGAATGCTGTTCAACATCAGCGCGCGGCTGGGTCGTGGCGTGCAGTTCCAGGGCGGCATCAACACAGGCAAGACCACCCAGGACAACTGCGCGGTACGCGCCGTCGTTCCCGAGTTGACAACGACGGCGGGGGTCAGCCCGGCGGTGAATCCCGGCAATCCGTATTGCCACAGCGACCCCGGCTTCATCACCAAGGCGACGGCGCTTGGCAGCTACATGGTCCCGAAGATCGACGTCTCGGTCGCCGGAACACTGCGCAGCGATCAGGGTGGCGTTCTGGGGGCAACCTGGAACGCGCCGGTGTCGCTCGTGTCTGCCGCTCTTGGCCGGCCGGCAAACGTCGTGGGCACGACGGTGCCGATCAGCCTCGTGGCGCCTGGTCAGGTGTGGGGCGATCGCGTGAACGCGCTCGACCTGCGCTTCGCCAAGATCCTGACGTTCGGACGGATGCGGTACAACATCGGTGTTGACATCATCAACCTGACGAACTCGAACGCGATCCTGACCTACAACCAGAACTTCAATCCGGCAGTGACCACTGGATCGCAGGCGTGGCTTGCGCCGACGTCGGTACTCACGCCGCGCTTCTTCAAGCTCGGAGCGCAGATCGACTTCTGAGACACGAAGGCCACGAAGAATACGAAAGCCACGAAGGTCACGAAGATCACGAAGACTCATGTCTCGTGATCTTCGTGATCGCCCTCGAGAATTTTCGATTCCCATCCTGCGCTGCTCCCCATAAACGAGAACTGAGCCCGAACGGTATAGTGTTTTTGGAGGCTCTGATGGTTCTGGGTCGGTTACCTGTGCTGCTTGTGTTCGTTGGCGTCTACGGGTGTTCGGGCTCCTCCGGCAGCGCTCCCGGCTCTGCCGGCGCGCCGTCCGCAACGGCGATTACGACGACGCCGACGTTCGACGCAGCGCAACTGCTCGATCACATCAAGGTGCTCTCGTCGGACGAGTTCGACGGACGTGCGCCCGGGTCGAAGGGTGAAGAGCTCACGGTCACGTACCTCGAGGATCAGTTCAAGAAGATGGGCCTCGCCGCCGGAAATATCGACGGCACCTACATCCAGGACCTGCCGCTCGTCGGCATCACCGCGACGAACACCAAACCATTGACCATCGCCGGTGGCGGCAAAACGACGACCTTCCGATGGCGCGATGACGTGGTGGCCTGGACAAAGCGGATGGCTGACACGGCGTCCATCGAGAACTCGGAGTTGATCTTTGCCGGCTACGGCGTGACCGCGCCCGAGTTCAACTGGGACGACTTCAAGGGTGTCGATGTCAAAGGCAAGACCATCCTCGTTCTGATCAACGACCCGCAGGTGCCAGATCCGTCGGATTCGTCGAAGCTCGACGCCGCGCTCTTCAATGGCAAGGCGATGACGTACTACGGCCGCTGGACGTACAAGTTCGAGGAGGGTTCCCGCCGCGGCGCGGCCGGCATTCTCATCGTCCACGAGTCGGGCGCGGCCGGATATCCGTTTTCTGTCGTGCAAGGCAATCTCCGTGAGCGGTTCGACCTGGTGGCTCCCGACAAGAACATGGGCCGAGCCTCGATCGAGGGATGGCTCACGCTCGATGCGACAAGGAAACTGCTCGCACAGGCCGGCCAGGATTTCGATGCGCTCAAGAAGCAGGCGCTCACACGCGACTTCCGGCCGGTGCCCCTCAAGCTGCGGGCCTCATTTGGCATCCGCAACACGATGCGGACGATCGAGTCGAAGAACGTGCTTGCCAGGCTCGAAGGCAGCGACCCTCAGTTGCGCGACGAGTACGTCGTCTACACAGCGCATTGGGATCACCTCGGCGAAGGCGCACCGGTGCGCGGCGACAAGATTTACAACGGGGCACTCGACAACGCATCGGGCGTTGCGTCGGTGCTCGAGATCGCGCGCGGATTCACGACTGTCATGCCGCGGCCGAAGCGGTCCATCCTCTTCCTGATGATCGGCGCCGAGGAACAGGGATTGCTCGGGTCACAGCACTACGCTGAGCAGCCGATATATCCGCTCGCGAAGACACTGGCCAACATCAACTTCGATGGCATCAACCAATGGGGACGAACGAAGGACATCACCGTGATCGGCATGGGCGCGTCCGATCTCGACGACTACCTGCGCGATGCGGCAGCCGAACAGGGACGCACGCTGCGTCCGGACCCGGAGTCAGAGAAAGGCTTCTACTACCGATCGGATCACTTCAACTTCGCGAAGCAGGGAGTGCCTGCGCTCTATACCGACACCGGCGTCGACTTCGTCGGCAAGCCGGCCGAATACAGTCAGCAGAAGCGCGATGAGTACACGAACAACGACTACCACGCGCCGTCCGACGAGATAAAACCTGACTGGGACTTGACCGGCGCGATTGACGATGTGCAGTTGCTGTTCACGGTTGGCTATCGCGTGGCCAACGCCGAGAAGTTCCCGGAGTGGAAACCGGGTAACGAGTTCAAGGCGACGCGCGACGCAATGCTGAAGAAATAGTTCGCCCCACGATCACCGCACCCCCGCACACACGAGGAGACAGGATGACACGACAGGCTTTGTTGCTTACCAGTGCAACTGCACTGCTGATCGGAGTTGCGGCCGGTTCGCTGGCCCAGCAGGCGCCGGCGCCGGCAGGACCGCAACCGTATTTCGTCGGCAATCGCCTTGGCCTGCCGATCAATCCGGCCCCGGACGGCGCGTTCACCCCGATGTCGAACAACGTCAAGGTCTACGGCGCGATCTACTCGGCGGAGAGCTGCTCGTACGATCCGACTCGAAACGTCATTGTGGTGCCGAACCGCGGTGTCGGGCAGAACCTGCAGACCAACAACGCGTGGATCTCGTTCATCAATCATGATGGCTCGGTTCACACGGCTCGATGGATCGGCATTCAGAATCCTGGCGATCAGCGCAGCAACATGACAACGCCTCTGGTACTCAACGAGCCGCTCGGCAGCGACATCGCCAACGGCGTTCTCTATCTCGCCGATCGCGATGGCGGCACGAATCCCAATGATCCCGTGGTGTCCGTGGTCCGGCGCTTCGACATGAAGACCGGCGCCCCGGCGGGCGAGATACGCGTTGAAAAATCAAACGGCTTCAACGACCTCGAGGCGACTGACGACGGGACGATTTACGCGACGCAGACCGGCGCGGGCGGACAGAACCCCGATCCGGCGACCTGGCAGGTGTGGAAGATCACGCCCAACGGGCAGGCCTCGATCTTCATCCAGGGCGCTCCCCTGCGCCAGCCCAATGGCATCGCATTCGACGAGAAGGGCAACATCGTCGTGGTCAACATCGGCAACAACGAGGTGCTGACGTTCGGTCAGGACGGGAAGTTGCTGAAGACGGAGAACGCCGTGCAAGCGGGCAACGACGGCCTGGTGATCATGAAAGACGGAACGAAATACGTCAGCAGCGTGACGCTTGGCGGCGTGTCGCGCATTCGTCCCGGTCGACCCGCCGAGCTCATCGCGCAGAACATCCCGAACCCGGCATCGATGTGTTACGACGCGGGCGCCAACCAGCTCGTAATCCCGATGAACGCCAACAACGCGATGGCGTTCATCCCTTTGAAGTAGAGGAGCATTCACGATCTGGTGCCTGACACCGAAACGTGACGGCGCAGCGGGAGCAGATCGCGCAATCGTGGTTCGCGCAGATAGAGACCTCCCCACACCATCACTGCCACGTAAATCGGAAACAGGGTGTAGCCCAGCAATGGGCTACCAACACGAACATGCGTGGCGATGGCGCCGCCCAGATAGCCCGTGAGCAGCAGCGCTCCCGACACCGACGTGCGCGGCACCAGATACAGAACCAGACATATGAGCTCGATCACCCCGATCACGAACACGCGCTCCGCGGGGTAACCGAGCTGAGTCGTTCCTTGAACGGCCGGCGCCAGCCTCAATACCTTGAGCACCGCGTCGAACGCCAGGAACAGCGCGACCAGCGTCGTAAGCACGTAACTCGTAATAAGCCGCTTTTTGTCTGATGCGTTCATGTCACGCATCATAGATTCACGGCCGGGGCGCTGTTTTGTATAAAAACGACAGCTGCTTCTTCGCCCGGGTGATCTCGGCAGGCGTCTGCCCGATGAATCGCGTGAGGGAGCGCGTGAGGTGGGGCTGGTCGAAGTAGCCGGCCTCGTGCGTCGCGTCGAGGATCGACGTGCCACCCTTCAAGAGATGTGTCGCGTAACGGGCGCGTTCGATTTGACGGACGGCACGGTGGCTCAATCCGGTCGCTCGCAGGAAACACCGCTGATCGGAACGCTGTGAGTGCGCCCGTGGTCCACCGCGCAGCACGCCGTCGACGGCAGGATCGCGAGTGATGATCCCGGCGCGCGCCAGTCTCGCGACGAATGCTTCCACGTTCTCGAAGTCTGGATAATCCCACGCCGATCCATTCAACCAGAACGAATGCGTTGTCGCGCCAGGCAGCGTGACGTCGTGGCCATCGATCAGTCGCCCCGGGGGCAATCGTGGCATGAACGTGCCGAGCGCGAAGCGAATACCCAGCCACTCGCCATCCGCAGGACAGTGAGCCGTCGTCGCTTTCGTCTCCGGCCCGCGCAGCGTAATGAACGTCCTTCCCGCATGCCGCGTCACCGCCATCTCGAAGTTGCTGGCCGCAATCGAGAGGAACGTTCCGCCGTCGTTACTGCGACTACGCCATACCTTCTCGATAAACGGCGACTCCGACGGCCTGTGTTCGAACTCGAGGAGCACACTCACATAGTAATCGGTACCTTTCCTGCCCGGCCACGAAGCATGGATTGCGACGCACCTTCACCCATCATGCCGATAGCCCGCCCGGCATCCGGCCACATTCCCGTCGTCGCCGACGACTCCGGCCACGGATATCGACGTGCACACCCGCGAGATTACGTAGGCCCTCCAATAGGCTGGAGGCCACGCGCCGAAAAAGACCACTTGCATGTGCTTGTCGATGGCACGCTGCCTGCTATCGCAGATTCACTGCGTGACGACGGCAGTCGTCGTCATGTCCACGGCATGTCCATACTCTCCCGCTCGCTCGTCCCGGGATTGCTGCTTGCTGCCGCGATCCCTGCTTCTGCGCAGCAGACAGTGCCTGCGGCGCAGGCGCCGCCGGCCGCGCAGACCGCATCTGCTTCGCAGGCGACAACGGGCACACCGGCCACACGTGAAGAGGTCATCGCGAGCGAGCGAGCGGACAAGGTCGCGGAGCTGTGGCCGGAGCGACAGTCGCCGCTGGTGGATACGGTCAATCGGCTCGTGGAGCGCGGCTTCAGCGAAGGACTCGACTCGGGGAAGGGCGCCAACGGTCCCCAGATCGTGTTGGGCGGAATGCGCCCGGGTCAGGGGTTCACGGCCGGCGTGGGATATCGGCGCTCCGATCTGTGGGCCGAACGCCTCGGCTACCGCGCTACCGTGCGCGGCACGCTGCAGAAGGCTTACATGTTCGATTTCAATCTCGATTTTCAGGGACTGAAAACGGACCGCACGGCGGTCACTTGGTATACGAAGTACGAGAGTTCCCCGGATATCGACTTCTATGGACTGGGGAACACGACGCCCAAAGAGAATCACACAAGCTTTTCGTATGACGACCTGACCACCGACGTCGACGCCGCGTATAAGGCGTTTCGGCATCTGGACGTGGGGTTCACGACGGGTTATCTGCGCGCCAATAGCGGTCGCGGCCACGACGACTTCACGCCGATCGACGAACTCTTTCCCCCGGAGCAGCTTCCCGGATTCGACGAGGACACGCAGTTCACGCGCATCGGCGCGTTCGTCGACTTCGACTATCGCGACTCGAAAACGGGTCCGCGCAGCGGCGGCGTGCTCGGGATGCGGTATCGCGAATACTGGGATATCGACAAGAAGACATTCGCGTTCCGGCAGACCGAGTACGAATTCCAGCAGTACTTCCCTTATTACAACAAGGGTCGTGTCATCGCGATCCGTTCTGCGGTCGTGCTGACGTTCCCGAAGGAAGGCAACGAGGTTCCCATCTATCTCCAGCCTGTACTGGGCGGCAACGATGACCTCCGCGGTTTTGGGGGGTACCGGTTCCGCGACAATCATTCTGTCTATGTCGGCGCAGAGCACCGATGGTATGCGTCGAGCAACCTCGAGATGTCGGCATTCCTCGACGCCGGCAAGGTCGTGCCGCTGAAGCGGGACATCGATGTCAGCCGGATGAACTACAGCGGCGGCATCGGATTCCGAGTGCGGGTGCGCTCCGCGATTGTCAGTCGAACGGACTTCGCCGTGTCGCGCGAAGGCTTCCGGATCGCCTGGACGTTCAGCGACATCTTCCAGTCGCCGTGGTGAATCGATGACGCCCCTGAAGCTCTTCGCCGTGATGATGCTGGTTGCCGCGACCGGGTCGTCGATGCTCGCCCGGCAGACGCAGACGCCCCCTGCGGCGCCGGCGCCGCCAGCAGGGTCCACAGCAGCTGGGCCTCGCTTTTATCCCGACGATCCGATCCGTGTCGAGCCAACGCCTTTACCCGTGCCCGACGTGAAGGCCCGTGCCTTGAGCGAAATGCTCGAGCAAATCAAGAATTCCCTGCGCAAGACCGGGGAGCGTCATCCCGCCAACGGTGTCATTCCCGCACGAGCCATCAATACGCTCGGCGAAGTCATGGACGGTGAGTGGTACGTCAACCGTCACGGCACGCGCCGGCTGACGATCGAAGAGCTACAGCGAGGTCCAGGTAATGCCAACCCGCCAGCGACCGGTGCATTCCAGGTGCTGGTCGTGAAGACCTTCGGGTTGAATCCCGGTATGCTGATTGCCGACACTAAGAATCAGCTCTACCTGCTGCGCTTCGATCCATACGGCTACGAGGGGCTCGCGACCGGCGCAGAGATGGTAACGTCGCGGCTGTTTTACGCGGCGGGCTATCACGTCCCGGAAAACTACATCGTCAAGTTCGGGCGCGCGGAGCTCGTGGCCAATCCGGAAGGCCAGGCCATGTCCAGCTCCGGCCGACCGCGTCGGCTCCTCAGCACCGACATCGACTTGTTCCTGCGAGATGTGCCGGTCGGCGAGCAGCAGACCTACCGCGCAGTCGCGACGCGGCTGCCGGAAGGACGCGGGGCGCTGCTCGGGCCGTTCCAGATTTGGGGCACGCGGCGCGACGACCCCAACGACACGGTGCCGCACGAACACCGGCGCGACCTGCGCGGGTTATCCGTGTTCGAGGCCTGGGTGAACAACGCCAACGCCCGCGCAGTCGGTACGCAGGACATCCTCACCACTGTCGGAGGCGTGACGCGAATCCGGCATTACCTGATCGACTTCACCAGATCGCTCGGCAGCGGCATCCAGGGGGGAGCAAAGCTCTCGTGGGAAGGTAACGACCCCTCGCTGCCCAAACTGGGAGAGATCGGGCGGAACATCGCGGGGATGGGCGTCGTGACGCCCGCCTGGATGAAGGCCAGATATCCGAAGCTCCGCGAGGTGGGATCTTTCGAGGCGAGCACGTTCGACCCGGAGGAATGGACGACGAACCATTCGATCGCCCCATTCGCGAATCGCCTTCCTGACGATGCGCTCTGGGCGGCAAAACGGGTGATGGCGTTCACCGATGAGGAGATCCGGGCCATCGTCCAGACCGGTCAATACAGCAAAGCGGCCGAGGATTGGATCACGGCAGCCCTGATCGAGCGGCGAAATCGGATCGGTCGTACGTTCTTTGCGCGCGTATTGCCGCTCGACCGTTTTCGAGTGACCGGAACCACACTCGAGTTCGATGACCTCGCCACGACGTACGGTTTCACCGCAGCGCGCACGTATTCTGTCGACTGGTCCGGCTTCGACAATGCGAAGAACGTGCTGCTCGATCGTCTGGGCACGGGCACCTCTCTGCCAGCATCCGCGCAAGCGATCGCCACGGGCTCGTATGTCGCGGCACGTATATCTGCCGGTGATGCGGCGATGTACGTCGACGTCTTTCTCAGGAAGCGCGCTGACGGCTTCGACGTCGTGGGCGTGGATCGGTCGTGGCCGGGCAAGGTCATCGCGATACCGCCGCCACCGCCACGCGCCGATCGTCGAGTGTTCGCCGATCTCTCGATGCAGCAACGCACACTGTTCGAAACCTACGTGAAGGGGTACAACGCCTCACGAGGCACGCAGTACAGCGCCGAGGAAGGCTTCGACCGGCTCACGATCTCGGAGCAGACGACCTTTTACGGCATCACCCACGCACTCTTTCATTCCAACCTGACAGATGCGCAAGGCGCATCACTTGGAACGGCACTCGACCGCGTCGACTCAATCGAGCGAATCGCCGGGCAATATGCCGGGCGCGGTGGAGACGAAGAGTTCAGGCTCTACGTCAATCTGAAGCCGGACACGCGTGAGGTCCTGGAGAAGAGCAAAGAGTTCTTCAAGGACCACGAGAACACCGTGTACCACGTCGGCTACCCGCATTCGTATCGCCAGATCGGAAAGGAACCCAACATCCAGTTCTCGATGTCCGAGGATGGACAACGCGCCGACATCGACGTCGATTATCGCGCCAGCAAGACGCCGCAGAGCATGTTCAACGGCCACCTGACGTCCGCCAACTCGGACATCCGGGTCGCTGAAAACTCGGCCAAGCATGGCGCTCGATGGAGCGGGCTCATTACGTGGTGGCAGTCATTCGGGCGGCTCGCTGAGGCGCTACCAGACCAGCCTGATCTGCTGAACCTCGATCGCCCTGACGCGCCCACCCCGCTGCCGCCCGATCGGCCGCTCGGCGCGTCTCCCGATCGCGTTGAGGATGCCGTGCAGGAGTTCCTCACCGACTGGCTGGTTCGCCGCCAGTACGACCAGGCGCTCGATTTCCTGTCACCGCGATCCTATGCCTGTCTGAACCTCAACGAGGACTCCCGCGGCCAGGCGCTCGATGCGGCTGGAGCCCGCCGCGAGTTGAGGCGGATCATGGAGTATTCGGCTGGGAAGGTGGGAGTCCACACCAGCCTCACGACGGCCATGATCGCATTCACGCCGCGCGATCCCAAGCGCGTCGTGATCGAACATCCATTTCGCCGTGAGTTCCTCTTGACGCCGCTGACAGAGGCAGAGGCTCGGCCGTACCTGTGCGATGGGGCGACGACGACTGCCACCGGCGGAGAGTACTTCGGAGCCGTCTTTCAGTTCCGCGTCGCTGGCGGCGGATTGTTCGGGCTGCTCTGGACGCGCGAAGAAGGAAAGTGGAAGCTTGTATCCTACCAGCCGCTCAACCCGTAATGAGCCAGCCTTCGGTGATGAGCGTGAAATACCGACGACTTGCCGCGCATCTCGTACTTGCGGTTCTGATCTCGAGTTCGGCGTGGGCGCAAGGACGAATCGGATCGCCACCTGCGGCGCCTGCTGCAGCGCCCGCTCAGCCTGAGCGCCCGAAGGATCCGCTCGGACGCGATACACCCCGAGGCACGGTCCTGGGCTTCATGACCGCGGCGCGGGGGAACCAGGATGACATCGCGACGCAGTACTTGAATTCAGGGCTGCGCGGTGAACCCGCCGCTGCTCTCGCCCACCAGCTCTACGTCGTCCTCAACAGCCGGCTGCCGGTTCGCGTCAACATCCTGAGCGATCAGATCGAAGGGTCTCTCGTGAACCCTCTGAGACCCGATCAGGACGTTGTTGGAACGATCAATACGTCGAATGGCCCGCTCGAACTTGTCGTCGAGCGCGTGGACGTCGGGGGCGGCGCTCGCGCGTGGCTCTTCTCCCGCGCGACGTTGTCGGCGATTCCGCGCGTGTACCAGGAGATCAATCTCGTTACGGTCGATCGATATCTGCCGTCCTTCCTCACGCAGCCGCACTTTGCTGGTGTCCGCCTCTTCGACTGGCTGGTCTTCCTGGTCGGGTTGCCGCTTCTTTACCGGCTGCTCGGCTTTCTGGGTTGGGTGTTCGGGCCGCTGCTCGCCCTCTGCGGCCGCTACCTCAAATTGCCAGACGGCGACACGCCACGTTACGTCAACGTCCATGGATCGGTGCGACTGCTCCTGATCGCGGCGCTGATCCGGATCTTCATTCTCAACGTCGACACTCCGCTGGCAGAGCGCCAGTACTGGGCAGTGATCCGAGCCGGGCTCGTGATCGTTGGCGGGGTGTGGCTGTTCCTGTTGCTGAACAGGTTCGCTGAACGGAAGATCCAGGAGCGCATCGGCATCGCGCACTTCGGCGAGAGTGTGGCGCTGTTGCGCCTGGCGCGTCGAGTGGGCGACGTCCTGGTCGTCAGCGTGGGCCTGCTCCTCGCACTTGCCTACTTCGGCGTCGATCCGACGGCGGCACTGGCCGGCCTGGGAATTGGCGGTATCGCCGTCGCGCTCGCGGCGCAGAAGACGCTCGAGAACGTCATCGGCGGCTTCTCACTCGTGTTCGACGGGGCTTTGCGCGTCGGCGACGTGCTCAAGCTCGGAGACATGGTCGGAACGGTCGATCAAATCGGCCTGCGCTCCACGCGCATCCGGACGATGGATCGTACTGTCGTCAGCGTACCCAACGGTCAGATCTCGACGCTGAACATCGAGACGCTCTCCGAGCGTGACAAGTTCTGGTTCCGTCACGTCGTCGGCCTGCGCTACGAGACGACGCCCGCACAGATTCGGAGCATCGTCACAGAGATGCGCGAACTGCTCGCGCGCCAGCCTGAGGCCGACCTCGACTCGGTCCGCGTCAGGTTCCTTCGTCTCGGCGCGTTCTCGCTGGACGTCGAGCTCTTCACGTATTTCTTTGCGAAGGATTGGAACCGGTTCCTCGAAATCCAGGAGGGCTTGCTCCTGCAGATCATGGAAATCGTCGAGCGCGCGGGAACCCAGATCGCCTTCCCATCCCAGACACTCCATCTCGCCGACGACCGCGTGCAACGAATGGCCCCAAGCGACGCCGACCTCCCGACTGTCGCCACCTAGCAGACCCTGAAAACGCATCAACGCCGACACTGCAACTCCCCATTTCAACTCCCAAAACAGCCTCTACTTCAATCACGCGCAATCCAACGCGCGACGCCGCCCGTAGATTTAAGCGCCGCGGTCTGACCACCTCCGCCAAAGCTTCGGTGGTCCGCCGTAGCTTCAGCGAACGCGGAAGCCCCGCCTCTACCGGGAATAAAAACGAGAGACCGGAGGTCGTTGCGCTGTGGCCTTGAACCGCTACTGGATTTACTGCGTCGCCGTCGTGCTGTCTGCCTGCTCGGGAGCGGGACGCGAGGATGCAGCGATGGCCCCGGCAGCTGAGGTGGCACGGGGATCGACCACCACGCCGACGCTCGACGGTGTGCGCAAGAAGAACTTCGTGCAGTGCGGCGTGACCACCGGCGTCGCCGGCTTCTCGGCGCCGGATGCGCAAGGCGAGTGGCACGGGCTCGACGTCGATGTGTGCCGGGCAATCGCGGCCGCGGTGCTCGGCGACGCGAAGAAGGTCCGGTTCACGCCTCTCACGGCGGCGCAGCGTTTCACGGCGCTGCAGACCGGCGAGGTGGACGTGCTGTCGCGCATTACGACGATCACGCCCATTCCGGCCCTGGTCAACACCTTTATCGCGTTCTTCAAGGACACGTCTCTGGTGATCGCCATCGGGCTCTTCGACCTGCTGGGCGCCGCCAAGGCCGTCATCGTGGATGCCAAGTGGGTGGGGTTCGGCGTCGAGGTCTATCTATTCACCGCCCTCGTCTACTTTGCGTTTTGTTACGGCGTCTCGCAGTACAGCCGGACTCTCGAAATTTCAAAAACCTTGTAAGCGGAAAGGAAGACACGATGCTTCACGTCGACATGCAATCCGTCAACAAGTGGTTCGATGACCTCCACGTTCTGCGCGACATCACGCTCGAAGTCGAACGCGGCGAGCGTATCGTCATCTGCGGGCCATCGGGATCTGGCAAGTCCACGCTCATCCGATGCATCAACGGGCTCGAGTCGTTCGAGAGCGGCCGGATCGTCGTCGATGGGATCGAATTGACGGATGACATCAAACAGATCGAGCACGTGCGGCGTGGTGTGGGCATGGTATTTCAGGGGTTCAATCTGTTTCCGCACCTCACGGTCCTCGAGAACTGTACGCTGGCGCCGATCTGGGTGAAGAAGATGCCGCGGGAAGCGGCCAATGACGTCGCCATGGACTACCTTCGTCGTGTCAGGATCCCGGAGCAGGCGAACAGGTTCCCCGGCCAGCTATCAGGCGGTCAGCAGCAACGCGCGGCGATTGCGAGAGCGCTGTGCATGAATCCGCGGATCATCTTGTTCGACGAACCGACATCCGCGCTCGACCCGGAAATGATCACAGAGGTACTGGACACGATGATCCACCTCGCGGAGGCGGGCATGACGATGATTTGCGTCACGCACGAGATGGGGTTCGCTCGCCAGGTCGCGAACCGGATCGTGTTCATGGACGCCGGCCAGATCGTCGAGGTAAATGAGCCGAGGGCGTTCTTCGGCGCGCCGCGGCATCCGCGCACGCGAGCGTTCCTCGGTCAGATCCTCGATGGACGGTCGGCGCGCGCCGCGGTCGGCTAGGCGCGCTGTTCAAACAACCAAGGACGGACTGGCACTAAGGCCCAGGGACGAAGGACGCGGCTGCGCGGTCCGTCCGGATTGCGTTCACCACGTCAATTGCGCCGCAACGCTGCCGCTCACGCCGTTTAGTCGATGTTCCAGCGCGTCAGTCGCGCCGGTCACGCGATATCCGCCGCCAAACTCCACTCCGACGTGTGGAATCACCTGGACCGTCGCATTGAGCTGCGGCTCGAAGACGAAGAAATCGTCGCTGGCGAGGTACCGGAAAGGCTGCGGCGGCAGTGGGCGACCGCGATC
>Ga0207697_10000696_pt1 | contig 19118 bp, 17 predicted proteins | sample KBSSwiS5withPhiX_FD_184293 | JGI IMG/M metagenome (GOLD analysis project Ga0207697, IMG submission 184293) | Switchgrass rhizosphere microbial communities from Kellogg Biological Station, Michigan, USA, with PhiX - S5 (SPAdes) (version 2) | ecosystem: Host-associated > Plants > Roots >... | reverse complement strand
GTTTTCAGAGTTGGAAAACCGCGCGTGGCAATCTCGGCGTCTGCGTTTGCTGGGACCAATGGTATCCGGAAGCGGCGCGCTTAACCGCGTTGCGCGGCGCAGAAATTCTTTTTTATCCAACCGCCATCGGGTGGCACCCGCGCGAGAAGAAAAAATATGGCGCCACTCAATTTTCCGCCTGGCAGACGATGCAGCGCAGCCATGCCATCGCGAATGGGTGCTTTGTGGCAGCGGCAAATCGTGTCGGCCATGAAGCGCCAGCCGGGGGCGATGGCATCGAGTTTTGGGGACAAAGTTTTATCTGCGCGCCCAGTGGGGAAGTTCTGGCGCAAGGATCCATCGATCGCGAAGAAATTGTTTCGGCCGAAGTGGAATGGAAACGAGTCGATCAGCATCGCACACACTGGCCATTTCTGCGCGATCGAAGAGTGGACGCCTACGAAGGAATTCAGCAACGGTTGATCGATTAGCCCAGTTTCGCTTTCGCGATTCGCCGCGTAGGTTGGAGGATGAAAATGAAATTTCTTCTCGGTTTGTTCGCGCTTGGACTCGGCCTTTGCCTGGCCAACGCGCAGGAGCCAACTAAGGCGATCGCGGTACTGCACCCCACCGCCGGCAATAACGTCACCGGTTTAGTCACCTTCACCAAGTCCGGCGACCAAGTAAAGGTTGTGGCTGACGTCGCCGGATTAACACCAGGCAAACACGGTTTCCACATTCACGAATTCGGTGATTGCTCTTCCAGCGATGGGAATTCGGCCGGTGGCCATTTTAACCCGACGCACAAGGACCACGGCGCGCCAGACGCGAGCGATCGGCATGCCGGCGATCTGGGGAACATTGAAGCGGACGCTTCCGGCAAGGCTCATTTAGAATGGAGCGATAAAGTTATGAAACTTTCCGGTGCTGATTCAATCGTGGGTCACGCCGTGATTGTGCATGAAAAGGCCGATGATTTGAAAACGCAGCCGACTGGCAATGCCGGTGGTCGTCTCGCCTGCGGGGTAATTGGCGTGGCCAAACCGTGAGCGCAGCCGCCGAATGATCGAGTTGCTGACGATCAGCGAAGTTCGCCGGCGCACGCAGAACGGATTTGTGACGGCGCGGGTCCATGCGCAAGTGGAGAGCGCGTCGGCGAAGGCCACGCGCGAAGGGAAACCATATTGCGAAATCAGCCTGGCCGACGCCTGCGATCGAATGATGCTGCGGGTTTGGGATAATCATCCTGATTACAAGTCCTGCAGTGCGTTACAGGATGGCGATTTCATTGAGATCGACGGTGAATTTGCCCAGCACCAGCAGTTCGGACTGGAAGCGAGGACATGGAAATCTCGAAGCCTTACCTCGGATGAGATTGCAAATCTTCTGGCCGGGCCACCCGAGCTGCGAGCCAAGCAATCGGGCGATTCCGCTTTCATCATCCAAGCGGTGGCGGCGATTTCCGATCCGCGTTTGCGCGGAATTTGCGAAGTATTTCTGAAGGACTTTGGCGAACGCTTTCGTCGCACTGCCGCGGCGCGAAATTATCATCATGCCCGCCGCGGTGGATTGGTCGAGCACACCGCGCAAATGATGCGCGTGGCGGTGGCGCTCTGCCCGCTCTATCCGCAACTGAATCTCGATCTTCTCCTCGCCGGAATTCTTTTCCACGATTCAGGAAAACTTTGGGAAAATCATTTGCCAGAAGATGGATTTACCATGGCATTCGATGAGCGCGGCGAATTAATGGGGCACATCTCGATCGGGCTCGAGCTGGTCAATTCCCTCTGGCGCAAATTGCAGACGGAGGAAAAGGCACGGGCTTGGGAAAATCTGGTGCCGCCGTCGGAAGACTGCCGGCTACATTTGCTGCACCTGATCGCGTCGCATCATGGCGACATGCAATTCGGGTCTCCGGTTTATCCCAAAACCCCGGAAGCAATGACGCTGCATTACATCGATAATCTGGACGCGCGCTTGGAGATGTTCGCCGCCGGTTATTTAACCGCGAAACCAATTGCCGAGCGCATTTTCGATCGCGTGCGCCCATTGCCGGGGAATCTGGTCAAATCGCTCGAGAAAGTTGGGACGCCTTCCAACAAGTAAAACGGGGCGTAGCCGGCTCGGCTGTGGGGCGACCAGGCGTCTCGCCTGGTCTCTGTCGATCATCCGGCAGGCGAGACGCCCGCCTGCCCCGCAGGCAGGGATGCCTGCGCCCCAATCCTTCGCTTCGTTTCCGCCAAATATGCTTCGTCGATCTCGAAGCCAATAAACCTCGAGACGCCGCAATTTTTAGCCGCGATCGCAGAATTCCCGATTCCCAAAAATGGATCGAGCATGGTGTCGACGCGCGAAACGCCGTGTAGCTTGATACACCACTCCGCCAGCTCGACCGGGAACGTCGCCGGGTGTGGACGCTCCTTAGCGCGGCTTTGAATCGTCTCATACGGAATGAACCATGTGTTGCCGCGACAACGGCGATCGCGCCCACTCGTGTGTGACCAACGCGCAATATTGCTCTTGTCCTGATAAGGAACACCGAGTGCGAGTCGATCGATTTCAACGCGCCCGCTCTTGGTGAAGTGAAAGACGTACTCGTGACAGTCATTCAGAAAGCGTCGCGAACTGATCGGCTTGAAATGACCGCGCGAGACGATCCTGCCATTTTTCTCCTCGATGCTGATCGACTTGATCCAGTGAATCGTGTTCTGCAAAGCGAATAGGTCACGCAGCTCCAGCACGATCTGGTGTGGAAACATCGGATTGGCAGGAGATGCACCGACATTGAGAAAAAATGAGCTGTCGGCTTTGAGGAGGCGCGCGATTTCCGCAGCCCACGTTTTACACCAATGCAAATAACCGGCGCGATCGGCGCGATCGGAGAATTTTGAATAACGAATCCCCAGATTGTAAGGGGGCGAAGTGACGACGAGATCGACGATGCTTGCGGGAAGCGCTTGCATTCCAGCGACGCAATCTTCGTGGCGTAAGTCGAACGCGGTCACGGGACAATTTTGCCGCATTTCTGCCAGCGCGTACAGCCAAAACCGGAACACAGACTTAGAGTCTGTGTTCCATTCGCGCAATATAACCGGCAGACGGTCGAGTGCGGCTCGATGGGGTCTCGCCCTCCCGGTTGCGATCGCGCACGAGAGTTGGTAGGGCGGACCTGCGGAACCAAGGCTGTATTCGCAGCCGGCACGATTGCGAATATGTTTCCGTGATGTCGGATAAGCCATCCAAGTTAAAAATTGCCGATCGAGAATTCACCTCGCGGTTACTCGTCGGCACGGGAAAATTTTCGTCGAATGAAGTGATGCGTGACGCGCTCTTGGCTAGCGGGACCGAGATCGTGACGGTGGCGCTGCGCCGTGCCGATCTTTCCGGCAAACATGATCCGTTCGCGAACATTCTCGATTTCATCGATCCGAAAAAATTTCTTTTGTTACCGAACACGAGTGGCGCTCGCGATGCCGATGACGCAGTGCGAATCGCCCGGCTCGCCGCCAGCGCCGGATTACCAACGTGGGTCAAGCTAGAGATTCATCCCGACCCGCACTATTTGCTTCCCGACCCGGTCGAGACGCTCGCCGCTGCGGAGATTCTAGTGAAGGAAGGATTCACCGTTCTGCCCTACATCAATGCCGATCCGGTGTTGGCCAAACGATTGCAGGATGTTGGCACTGCGACGGTGATGCCGCTCGGTTCACCCATCGGAAGTAATCGGGGGATTGAAACCCGGGCACAGATCGAAATCATCATCGAACAAGCCACCGTTCCAGTGGTGGTTGATGCTGGACTGGGCGCGCCGAGCCAGGCGGCGGAAGCGATGGAGATGGGGGCGGACGCGGTTCTGGTAAACACTGCGATCGCAATCGCATCCGACCCAAATCGAATGGCACGCGCCTTTAAGATGGCGGTCGAAGCCGGGCGTGAAGCGCGTGAGATTGGCCTGGTCGAGAAGCGTTGGAGCGCCTCGGCGACAAGTCCGGTGAGCGAATTCTTTTCCGATTAGCTTGTCCTTCGTTCTAAACCTCGTTAGCCAAGCGCGCCCCGGCGTCATTATAAAACTCGATTTGTCGTCCGCCGAGCCGGGAGACAGCGCACCAGCCGTTATCCAGGGCAAATCTTTCAAGCTCATCGAGCGACATCGATTTCAAAGCCGCGAGCTCGGTCGGATGAGTGATGAGACATTCTGGTTGGATCGAGAGGACGCGCACGATTTTATTTTCGACCGCGATAAGGTTCGGGTTCATCGATGACGCTTTCTTCCCCGCGAATTAATTGGCGTTCGCAGGAGTGGTGGCGGTTTGTCGGGACGGTTCAATTTTTCCCGCAGTGCGAGGTGCGCTTTGCGCGAAGGAGAAGGGCCACGCACGTTCGGTTTTTCCATATCCGCAAAATGTAACCCGAGTCGCGACAGTGGAACACAGATTTCCAATCTGTGCGCCCAGCGGGTTTCAAACCCGCTGATCCGGGCAGCAGACAAGATGTCCGCTGGGCGCACAGGCTGGAAAACCTGTGTTCCCGGTAGCAGTGACTGGCGCGGGGAATTTCATTCGGCTAAGTTCGAGCAATGTTTTCTGAAACGATCGAATTGCGCGGCCACATCATCGATTCACTCATTTTGCCGAAGGTGCTCGATGAGATTCTAAAGGGTGGTGGGAATTTCAAAATCGCGCAGGTCAAAATCGGACAACAGCGCGCCGATCAAAGCTTTGCGCGCATTGAAGTGTCGGCGGAATCGGGTGATGCGCTCGACGATCTGATTCTGCGTTTGCGGCAACATGGAGCGGAGGTGGCGGAGAAAGGCGACGCGCAACTCGCGGCCGCGCCGGCCGACGGAATTTTTCCAAACGATTTTTATGTCACGACAAATCGACAGACGTTCGTGCGCATTGGCGGCAAGGAATTGGAAGTCCGTGCGCCGATGCTGGACAGCGCGATCATGATCGATCGGAGCAAAGAAAGAGCGAGTACGGTGCGCTTCGCCGACGTGCGCAAGGGAATGGAGATCGTGGTCGGACATCAAGGGGTGCGGGTGGTCCCGGCCCAGCGCGCGACTTCAGGCACGGATGTTTTTCAATTATTAAACACGAACATTTCGGCCGAGCGCCCAAAAGGAGTCTTGATTCGTGAAATCGCGCGCGAATTAGAGGAAGCGCGAAAGTCAGGCGGCAAAATCTTGGTCGTGACCGGTGCTTCGGTCGTGCACACTGGCGCGGCCGAATATCTGGTGGAGATGATCAACGGTGGCTACGTCGATCTCATCATCTCCGGAAATGCCCTCGCCGTTTACGATATTGAAAGCGCTCTCTTCGGGACAGCGTTGGGGCTAAATCTCGAACGCGACGGCTTGTCCGAAAGCGGTCATGAAAATCACCTCCGGGCGATCAACGTTGTGCGTGCGGCGGGTGGAATTGCGCGGGCAGTGGAGGCGGGAACGCTAACCCGTGGCATCATGCATGCCTGCGTAAAACAGAAGGTGGATCTTCTTCTCACCGGATCGATTCGCGATGATGGACCATTACCGGAGGTAGTGACGGATTCGATGGAAGCACAACGTCTGATTCGTGAAAAAATCGAAGACGTAAGGCTGGCCTTATTGATGGGAACAATGTTTCATTCGATCGCAGTGGCGAATCTGCTGCCGGGGAGTGTGAAGACTCTCGCGGTCGATATTAATCCCGCGGTTGTGGCGAAATTGACCGACCAACAGACGTTTCGCGCGCTCGGATTGGTAACCGATATCGAGCCTTTCATGCGGGAGTTAACCGAATGTCTCAAGACATTGCGTGAGGGCGTGAGAATCTCGCGCTAGAAATTCTTATGCGCGAATTACTTTTGTGCGCGCCGGATTACTACGGCATCGAGTACGAGATCAATCCTTGGATGAGTCGCGCGCGTGGCGCCAAAACCGATCTGGCGAAAGCGCAATGGCAGGGATTGCACAAAACGCTTACCTCCCTTGAGGCGAAGGTCGAGCTGGTGCCGCCACAACCGAAACTGCCCGACATGGTGTTCACTGCCAACGCCGGGCTCACCGTCGGCCAGAAATTTATCCCTAGTAATTTCCGCCATCAGGAACGGGCCGGTGAAGCACCTTATTTCGTGCGTTGGATGGAAGAGCACGGCTACGAAATTCTTCGACTGCCGGAAAATTTGTATTTCGAAGGGGAAGGTGACGCGCTCTTCGCTGACGACGCTCTTTTTTGCGGTTACAAGTTCCGCAGCGATATTCAATCGCATCGCGCGGTCGCGGACATGCTTGGCTGCCTCGTCATCTCGGTCGAGCTGGTCGACCCGCGTTTTTACCATCTCGACACTTGCTTTTGTCCGCTGCCCGATGGCAGCGCTTTCTGGTTTCCAAATGCGTTTGACGAATACGGTCAGCGCGCGATTCGCGCTCACGTGCCCGAGCTCATCGATGTCGATGAAGACGAAGCGAAGCATTTTTCCTGCAACGCCGTCGTGCTCGAGCGCGACATCGTGCTGCCGGAAGGCGCCCCAAATCTCGTTAAATCGCTAACGAGTCGTGGCTACCAATGTCACGAGCTGCCAATGTCGGAATTCATGAAGGCTGGCGGCGCTTGCAAATGTCTGACCATGTTTTTGCCGCAAAAGGAAAAATGTTAAGGCGAAATTTGCGCGCGCTTTCGTTTTAATTCCTTCTCGATCTTGGTAACCGGCAAACAATTCACGACATCTTCTTTCGTCAGCCAGCCTTTACGGGCGGCGCCGATGCCAAACCATAAATCCTGCAGACGCGCAGTGCGGTGGGCATCGGGGTTAATCACACAGCGCACCCCTTTTTCCGTCGCCAGCGGCCACCAGCGCCAGTCGAGATCGAGCCGTTTCGGAGCAGCATTGAGTTCGATCCAGGTGCCAGTCTCTGCCGCAGCGTCGAGCACCGCCGGGATGTCAATGGCGTAACCCTCGCGTTTCAACAGTAACCGGCCGGTCGGATGCGCCAGCATCGTTACGAACGGATTCGAAATCGCGCGAATGACACGCTTCGTCATTTCCGCTTCGCCGAGATTGAATGTCGAATGCACCGAAGCGACAACGAAATCGAGCTCCGCTAAAATTTCATCCCCGAAATCGAGAGAACCGTCGCGCAAAATATCGCATTCGATTCCGCTAAAAATCCGAATGTCAGACAGTGTGCTTTGCAGTTTTCGAATTTGCGCTTGCTGCACTTTCAGCCGCGCCGCATCGAGTCCGTGCGCCTGCACCGAGCTGCGGCTGTGATCGGCGATGCCAATATATTCCAGGCCAAGTTCCTGCGCGGCCGCGACCATTTCCTCGAGCGAATTGTGTCCATCGCTGGCGGTGGTATGGCAATGAAAGGTCCCGCGTAGATTCTCCAGCTCGATCAAGCGCGGCAGTTTTCCCGACTCAGCCGCTTCGAATTCGCCGCAGTTTTCGCGCAGCTCCGGCGGAATGAAATCGAGTCCGAGAGCGCGGTAGAGATCCGCTTCTTCGTTAATTTTCGGAATGGAAGGGGCGATTGACTTCGATCGCCCACGCCCGCTCTTTTTGGTAGGCGAATCGGCCCGATCGGTTTTCACTTTCGTTTCGACAATCGGCGCGGCTCCAAGTCGGTATTCGTTCAAGGTCCAGCCGCGGTTGAGCGCACGGTTTCGCATCACGATGTTGTGCTCCTTGCTGCCGGTAAAATAATTCAGGGCGAAAGGGTATTCGGCGTTTGTCACCACGCGCAGGTCGCATTGAATTCCCGATTTCAAACGCGCGCTTGTCTTGGTCGGGCCGCGCGCGATCAAACCTTCCACGAATGGATGGGCGCAAAAAAATTCCGTGATGGCATCGGGAGATTTGCTGGCGACGATGAAATCGAGATCGCGCACGATTTCCTTGCGACGGCGAAAACTTCCCGCCACGCTCACTTGCAGCGCATCATTGTGCGCGGCCAGATCGCTTCGCAGTCGCTCGGCCTCAGCAGCAATCTCCCCGAATTGAAATGAACCGGAATGCTTGGCGCGATTAGCGATGGCGTTGCAAATTTTGGTCTGTGTCGTCTCGCCAAAGCCCGGCAACGCCGCCACCCGCCCCGATTCGCAGGCCGCTTGCAGATCCGCGATTGAGCTGACTTTTAGCTGCTCGTAGAGGGCTTTGATTTTTTTCGCGCCCAGCCCGGGAATGGAAAACAATTCCAGAATGGCGGAGGGAAATTCCGCGCGCAATTCGTCGAGAAATTTGAGTCCGCCGGTGCTTGCCAGTTCACTGATTTTCGCCGCGATCGCTTTTCCGATGCCGGGGATCTTTTCCAGCGCTTCCTGATTTTGCAGATCGGAGAAACTCGCGCCGAAAGCTTCAATCGAGCGCGCGGCATTTTGATAAGCGCGAATTTTGAATGGATTCTCTTCTTTGAGTTCCAGCAGGGTCGCGATTTCCTCAAGCGCCTCGGCAATTTGTTCCTTCGTCGTCATGATTGGCAGAACGGCAATTTCCGCGTAAAATTTGACCTCCGCAAAATGGTTCGTGTGCGCACGACGCAGCAATAGGGCCTCGTCATCCCCAGCGTTAGTCGAGGGATCCCGCTATAAGACCTTAAAGGTTCCGCATCGGGATCCCTCGACTTTTCGCTCGGGATGACCGCTACATCCGGCCGCGTTTCCGATAAAATTCACAGCGCTCCAACACGCTCGCGACGTAGTTGCGTGTGCCGGGGAAATCGATGTTGCTGCGAAAAGCCCGTTCGGACATCGGTGCGGTCGCGTCGTTATTGGCCCAACGCTGGGCGCGGCTGGCACCGGCGTTGTACTCCGCAAGGGCGAAAACGGCCGGCTTTTTTTGATGCTCCCAATGTTGAAAAGCCCGGTGCAAATACCAGGCGCCGGCTTCAAGATTCGTTTTCGCGTCGAGCAGATCGTCCGCGTGAAAATTTGCGACCTGGTTTTCGCGTGCCCATTCTCGCGCGGCCCGCTCGCTCACCTGCATCAGGCCGCGTTCACCGGCGCTGCCGATTTTCCGCGGATCAAAACGGCTCTCGCGCCAGACGACGGCTTTCACCAGCATCGGGTCAAGCTGGTGCTCGGTCGCGACCGTGCGAATGAGATTATCGAATTGATGAAAGCGGGCCGGACTAATCCATTCGTAAGCGGAGTAGATGACGTCGCCAGAGCGGAGGGCTAGAAGAAACAAGCCGGCGGCAATCGCCAGGCCGAGACATATGATTAGCTTGAGCAGAAATCGGAACATCTGTGGGGCGTAACCATGCACAGTAAATTCGCGCGCGTCATTATCGATCGTGCCATTCGTCGGGAGTTAGACTACGCCGTTCCCGAATCGTTGAGTGCGCGGGTCGGCGTTGGGACACGAGTGCGGGTTCCGTTTCGCGATCGCCGAGCGCTGGCCACGGTGGTGGCTCTGCTTGCAGAAACAAAAGCGAAGGGCATTCGCGAGATTGAGGCGGTCATTGGCGAAGGCCCTACCTTAAGCGAACCGCTGCTTGAGCTCGCGCGCTGGCTTGCGAATTACTACTGCTGCCCGATCGAAGCAGTCATGCGCAGTTTGTTGCCACAAGTGATTCGACGGGCGGAAGTTGGTTGGAAAAAGCAGCAGTTCATCGAGATCGGGTCAACTGTAACAGGCGAGACGATGGAGGCGTTGCGGCGTCGTGCCCCGCGACAGGCGGAACTGCTCGAGGAGCTCACAAAGACAAGCGAGCCAATTCCGGTCGCTGAAATTTTGCGCCGATTATCGCTCAATGTTTCAACTCTGCGCGCACTAGCGAAGCGTGACCTGGTGAAAATCACAGCGCGTGCCGTCGCACGCGACCCGCACGCTGGCGAACAATTCATTCCCGGTCCGGAATTGTTACTGAACGAAGAACAAACCGCGGCCTTCGCCATGATCGTGCGTGCCATTTCATCACCGGAGAATGCGAAACCGATTTTGCTCCATGGCGTCACCGGCAGCGGGAAAACGGAGATTTATTTGCAGGCAATTCGCGAAACCCTGAAGCAAAATCGCACCGCCATCGTCCTAGTGCCGGAAATTTCGCTCACCCCGCAAACGGTCGAGCGTTTCAAAAGCCGGTTCTCTGAATCGCAGGACGACGTGGCAGTTTTGCACAGTCACTTATCCGAAGGCGAGCGCCATGATGAATGGCACAAGGTTCATTCTGGTCGCGCCCGGATTGTGATCGGCGCCCGCAGTGCCGTTTTCGCGCCCCTGAAAAATCTCGGTCTCATCGTGGTCGATGAGGAACACGAAACCTCCTACAAACAGGAGGAAGCGCCGCGTTATCATGCCCGCGACGTCGCCGTGGTGCGAGCGAAGATCGAAAGGGCCGTGGTCCTGCTCGGGAGCGCGACGCCGTCACTCGAGAGCTATCACAACACGCTCACGAAAAAATACCAGCTCGCGAGCCTCACCCAGCGCGTCGACAACTGCCAGATGCCGCTGATTCGCGTGATCGATCTGCGGCAGGAACAACGGAGCGGGCGCGCACCGATTCTTTCGGAAAAATTGCGGAGCGCGATTTCGGATCGGATCGCAAAACGCGAACAGACAATTTTGTTTCTTAATCGGCGTGGATTTTCCACGTCATTGCTTTGCAGCAACTGCGGGAAAGCGCGCGATTGTCCGAATTGCAGCGTCGCGCTCACATTTCATCGCTCGATGTCACGGCTGAATTGTCACCTTTGCGGGCATACTGCGGCGGTGCCAAAGAAATGTCCGGAGTGCGGCCAGGACGCGTTAATTTACGTCGGCTTTGGGACGGAAAAGGTGGAATCAACCGTCGCCCAAATTTTTCCGAACGCGGTGGTAAGGCGGATGGACGCTGATTCGATGACGCGCAAGGAAGCCTATCGCGAAACCTTGCGGGCATTTCGTGCGGGGAAGATCGATATCCTGGTCGGGACGCAAATGATCGCAAAGGGCCTCCATTTTCCAAACGTCACCCTGGTTGGAATCATCAATGCCGATCTGGCCCTGCATCTTCCCGATTTTCGCGCGGGCGAGCGCACGTTTCAGTTACTTACCCAGGTGGCGGGACGCGCCGGTCGCGGCGAAACGCCCGGAGAAGTTTTCGTGCAGAGCTACACCCCGTTTTCGCCCTCGATCCAGTTTGCGCGTCATCACGATTTTGCGGGCTACGTCGAACAGGAAATGGAATTTCGCGAGCGCTGTGATTTTCCACCATTCAGGCATGCAGTGCTGATAACAATTCATTCTGCACATCAGGAGCGCGGGAAATTTTCCGCGGAAACGCTGCGACGAAAACTCCGCGAAGCGTTGCCGGAAGAATTCATGGTGGCCGAGCCCGCGCCCGCGCCGCTGGAAAAATTATCAGGACAGTATCGTTTTCACATTCTCTTGCGGGGCAACGCCATCATGCGATTGAGCCGGCTAATTCGTGAGACGCTGGAAAAATTACCAATGCCCGAGGACGTGGCGGTGGCGGTAGATGTTGATCCATATCAATTGCTTTGACTCACGCGCTTCTGCTTCGCGACCATTCCGGGGACGGTTCGTTTAGCCAGAGTGGTAAAATCGGCCACGGCGGTGTTCGTCGGAGAGTCGCGCAACCGCAACAGCCCAATTTCCAATCCAAGTTTTTTTCCTCGAAGCGGGACTGCTCGCAGTTTTAGATTTTGCCGGCCGCGCAGCGTAACTTTTGGCATGAGCGCGCCCGATTGCAGCGGGCCCAGCGAACGGAGCAGCGTTTCAATCGCATTGATTTCGGCAACGATACGCGGACGGACCTGATGCTGGCGACAGATCTCATCAATCATCCGGCGCATGACGAACGAATCGGGCAACTGGAGCAGCCGTTGGTGATCTAACTCGGAGAACGGAACCATACGGCGTTTTGCCCAAGGATGATTTTCCGCAACAATCAGCGCAAATTCATCGGTGCAGAGCAGCTCGTAGCGCAGGTTCGGAGAATGACGCGTGACGAAGCCAAGACCGGCGTCCATCCGCCCTTCCTCCAAAGCCGTCTCGATTTCCGTCGATGAAATTTCCTCGACGATCAGGCTAATGGCGGGGTGCGCGACCGCGAACAAGCCGAGCAAATCCGGAATCAATGCAACATTCAGAACGGGCACAACGCCGAGGTGCAGCACGCCGCGCAACTGTCCGGGCTCGCTTCCGAGGTCTTGGTAGCATTTCTCCAGTTGGCGTAATACCGTCCGGGCATGCTCCTGGAAGATCAGGCCGGCCGGCGAAAGCAGAATGCGTTTGCCACGCCGCTGAAAGAGTCGAACACGAAGCCCGGTTTCGAGATCCCGGATTTGCTGGGATACACTGGGCTGCGAAATGCCGAGACGATCCGCGGCGCGGCTGAAGTTACCCGCCTCCGCTACGGCCAGGAAGTACCGCAGATGACGCACCTCAACCGGATCGTGCATAGCGCGACATTAGGTTGACTAAACCGCGAAAAAAATAAACTGGACTTGGCGGCACACGCTCACAATGCTTTATTTATAGGGAATGCCTATTACGCTATTTGCAAATCCCCTATGATGCATAAACATCTTTTTGCGGTCATTTTAATTCTCGCCGCGCTCACCTTCAGCGACTGCAACAAAAGTTCCACTTCGCGCCAGGCTGCTTCCAACAAGGTCCGTGTGGGATATATCGGACTGACCTGTGAAGCGCCGATTTTCGCGGCGGTCGAAAAAGGTTTCTTCAAGGAGGAGGGACTCGAGCCCGAACTGGTGAAGTGCAACTGGGCAGCTTATAAGGACGCACTGGCCCTTGGCAGCTTCGACATCACTCATCACCTCGTGATGCTCTTCCTCAAACCGATTGAACAAGGTTTGGATGTAAGGTTTCTAGCCGGAATCCACCGCGGATGTCTCCGCGTTCAAGCGGGCGTGAAAACCAATATTCACACCATTGAGGACCTGAAGGGAAAGCGAATTGGTGTGCCGGGAATGGGCACGCCCCCGTTTGTTTTCGCCAATCGTGTCTTTGGAACCCACGGAGTTGATGCCGGCAAAGACATTACGTGGAAAGTCTATCCGGCGGGTGAATTAGGTCTGGCGATCGACAAAGGCGAAATCGATGCGGTGGCAGATTCAGAACCCATCGGAAGCCTGTTGATTGCAGAAGGCAAAGTGAGAAACATCGCCGACCAGATAATGGACGCACCGTACAACCAGGAGTATTGCTGCGAGGTCATTGCCAACGGCAAATGGGTCGATGCGAATCCGAAGGCGGCCGCGGCAGCCACGCGTGCGCTGTTGAAAGGCGCGAAGTGGGTAGAAACGAATCCGAAGGCGGCCGCAATTCTCGCGGTCGAAAAGAAATATCTCGCTTCCACGCCCGAGCTAAACACCGTCGCACTCGCACGGTTGCGTTACATTCCGAGCGTGCAGCTGGCGGAGGAATCGGTGCACACGGCCGCGCGCGAAATGAAAGTCGCGAAAATGCTGGCGCCCGAAACCGATACCGAGGCATTGGCCAAGCGAGCGTTCATGCATTTGGACGGCGTGAGCGATGATTGGATCAGGAATCTCGCCGTCGAAACCGTGGCCGGCGGGCAGATATCCCCGGCTGAAGACGCTCGTTTGCTCGCGTCCCTCGCCGGCAAGGACCTGGAAAGTTCCTGTTGTCGAAGGAAAATGTTTGATCAGCCCGATCAGGAAGCGCCGAATCTCGCCGACCCGGAGGCGCCGTGTTTGTCGAGTAAATTGGTCGCCGATCAGCCTCATCAGTAACGCCGTCCGTTGCGAGGCACGACCATGAGAAATGGCGACGAGACTGCTGTCATCTTGCCGCCAAAACCACTGCCGGTTTCAGTAGCGGCAAGCCTGCGCACGTTGTCGATCTTCGCAGCCGCGGTCGCGCTTGCTGTGGTCGTCCACCTGATTGCTTCCAAAAACGAGCCGCCGCTCGAGACGCGTTTCTACACCATTTTCCTTTGCAGCGTCCTCGTGATCGCCCTAATTACCGCACCCGCGCAAATCTTCTGGCCGCGTTTGCGGCGCTGGCGACAAACCTTGCATCCGATCCTTACCGCCACGGCTTTGTTGCTGTGCCTTTGGGAAATTATCACCTCTGGCGTGCGGTTGCTGCCGTTGCCGTATTTTCCCGGTCCGGCCAAAGTCCTGCACAGTCTCATCACGGATCGCATGCTGCTGTTCGACAGCACGTGGCACTCGCTCATTTTGCTCCTTAGCGGGTACGCGCTGGGTGTGATTGCCGGATTAATCACTGGATTATGCATCGGCTGGTCACCCCCGGTCCGCTACTGGGGAATGCCGTTGCTCAAAGTGGTGGGCCCAATCCCGGCCACGGCCTGGATCCCGCTTGCGATGGTGGTATCTCCATCGGCCCTGATCTCGGCCGTCGCACTCATCGCTCTGGCGGTGTGGTTTCCGGTTACGATGTTGACCGCTTCCGGTATTTCCAATACCCGCGCCTCTTATCTCGACGTGGCGCGCACACTCGGCGCCGGACGCGGTTATCTCATTTTTCGTGTCGCCGTGCCCGCGGCGTTACCGAATATTTTCATCGGACTTTTCATGGGACTTGGCGCCTCGTTCCTGACCTTGGTCGTCGCGGAAACGGTCGGCGTCAAATCAGGCCTCGGTTGGTATTTGAGTTGGGCACAAGGCTGGGCCGAGTACGGAAAAGTTTTTGCCACGCTCGTCATTATGGCAGCGTTCTTCTCCACGATCATGACAGCTTTGTTCAAGGTGCGCGACCGCATGCTGGTTTGGCAAAAGGGAGTCATCAAATGGTGATGACGACGGATGCTGAAGGTTCCACACTTCAGCTTCGCGATGTTCGAAAAAGTTTTCCTGATCCCGGCGATCCGATTAATCGGCGGCTGGTTTTACCGGGCATCTCAGTCACCCTTGCCGCCGGCGAGCTCGTGTCGCTCATCGGACCTAGCGGTTGCGGAAAATCGACTCTGTTGCGTCTCATCGCCGGTCTCGATTTTCCCGATTCGGGTGAGTTGCTGGTAGACGGGCAATCAATCCCAGGCCCCAGCGCCGAACGAGGCCTTGTCTTTCAAGACCCCAATCTTTTTCCGTGGCTGACGGTGCGTCGTAATATTGAGGCGGGGCTAGCTGCCCGTGGCGTGCTTCAGCAAAAACGCAATGAGGTGAAAGAATTTATGCGACTCGTCGGCTTGGAAGCCTTCGCCGACGCTTATCCGCATCACCTTTCTGGTGGAATGGCGCAGCGTGTAGCTCTGGCTCGCGCCTTGATTAATCATCCCAAAGTTCTTCTCCTCGACGAGCCACTCGGCGCCCTCGACGCCTTCACCCGCATGCGTATGCAGGATGAAGTCTTGCGCCTTTGGCAAAACCGGCGCACTACCATGCTCCTCGTTACTCACGACATCGACGAAGCCATTTACATGAGCGACCGCATCATCATCCTGACGCAGCGGCCCGGCACCATCGAACAAATCATTCCTATTGCGCTTGATCGTCCGCGTGATCGCAGCAGCTCTGATTTCCTTTCCTTGCGCAGTGAAATTCTCGAGCTTCTCCACTTCGCCGGCAATCGCAGTTCACAAGTGACGGCGTGACGGACTGGCATGTTCGGTTTCGGTAAACGCCGCGTCGAGAAACTCGATTTCCTTGTCGCCGGAGCGCAAAAGTCGGGCACGACCGCCCTCAATTACTACTTAAAGCGCCATCCGCGCATTGCTCTCCCGGTTAAGAAAGAGCTGCATTTTTTCGACAACGACGAATTGTTTGCCGGCGGCAACGTCTCTTACGACCGCCTGTACGAAATGTTCCGGCCGACGCGGCCCGGCAGTATCGCGGGCGAGAATACTCCGCTTTACCTTTATTGGCGGCCGGCTCTGCCGCGAATCCGGGATTACAACCCCGCGATGAAATTCATCGTCATTTTGCGTAACCCGATTGAACGCGCCTTCTCGCAATGGAACATGCAACGCACGCGCGGAATCGAGCCGCTCGATTTCATGGAGGCGGTCCGGGAAGAGCCGCGACGGATCGCCGAGTCCGCGCCGAAACAGTTGCGGAAGTTTTCCTACGTCGACCGCGGTCGTTATGCCGAACAATTGGAGCGCGCCTTCCGCTTGTTTCCACGGGAGCGATTTCTCGTGATCAAATACGAAGAATTTCGTGCACGCCAGCGTGAAGTGGTCGAGGCGGTTTTCCGCTTTTTAGGTCTGTCGCCGCCGCGATTTCGCGCTGTCGAAGCTCATGATATTCCCTACGCGCGCAAACTTCGCGATGAAGAGCGAGCGGCGGTGCGGGAAATTTTGGAGAGCGAGATTGGCCGACTGGAGGCGCTGCTGGGCTGGGATTGCTCCGATTGGCGCTAAGCCATCGATTGATGAAATGATTCCCCGAATGCGCTTGACCGCGCCAGCCTCGCCATTTGTGAGGCAACACTTGAATGTCGCATATGCGACACTGAAATGTTAACTCGGTTTCTGACCTTACTGATAAAGCTCGCGCAAGGTTCGCTGCTGGCGGAACAATTCGATGCAGCGATCGAGTTCACCTACCAGTGCTGAATTGCCGGCTGCTTGCGCGAGCTGCCTGGCGTGCTCTGCGGCTGAGATTGCATCGGCGAACTGCCTGTTCTCGGCATAGGCCGCCGCCAGGGTGCGATACACCAGCGGATTGTCTCCGCCCGGCACTTTGGTGGCGCGTTTCGCATACCCGACCGCTATGGCGCCGTCGCGCAAGGTCGCGTCTGGCGAAGTCGCGAAAACCCACGCCAGATTATTTGCCGCATTGCCATTATCCGGATCGAAGGCCAGCGTTTGTTGCCATTGTTCGATGGCCTCCGGCGTGCGACCGATCTCGGCCAGGGCGGCGCCAAGATTATTACGCGCGTTCAAATTATCCGGCTGAAGTTCAAGGCTCTTCTGCCAATGCTCCATCGCTTCATCGGTTTTGCGTTGCTGCGACAGAGCAAGCCCTAGCCCATAATGCGCCGCGGCATTTCCATCGCGCAAACCGAGGGCGTGGCGAAAGTGAGTGATGGCGTCGTCTGTCTGACCGCGCCCCACTTCGATCATGGCTAGACCGGTAAGTGCCACGTCGTTTTCTGGCGAACGATTAAGCGTATAACTCCATAGTGATTCGGTGTCGTGCCAGTGAGTAGCCTGGCGATAGCTTAGGAAGCTTAAAGAACCGACTACTGCCAGCGACGCCGGCACCAATGCGACTGTGCGCGCGCGCCAAGGCGAAGTGAGATCGCGTATCGCCCACACCACTGCCATGATAATTCCGATTTGTGGCAGGTAAGTGTATCTGTCAGCTCGCGCCTGTAGTCCTACCTGAATAATCCCGATAACTGGAAGCAACATTACGATATACCAAAGCCAGCCGACTAATAAGAATGGTAGTTTCCCGCGCAAAAGGAAGATAGCGGCGGTAATTCCAGCTAAGAGAATGATTGCGCCAATTATTTCCCAAGTGCCGAGTCGCCACTCCGGATGGATATAAAACGCCACTAGATCAACCGGCCAAAACATTTGTCGCAAATAGTTGACGTAGGTAACGAGTGCATTGTCGATACGCGACGCCAGAGGAAGGCTCTCCGTAGACCCGATCGCCACCTGCTGCGCGATCAGCGTGGCCGCGCACGATCCAACTGAGAGAATAACCAATGGAACCTTCTCAAGAATAAGTTTCCACAAGCCTTGTTTCTTGAAACGAGCAAATGGCCAATAGTCCAACAGCAATAATATGATCGGCGTTGTCACCAGCATCGGTTTTGACATCAAACCGAAAGCGAAACAGACCGCGACCACCGCCATCCGTTGCCAGGTCTGGCCGCGGACGTACCTCAGGTATGCCAGTAAGGTTAGCATGAAGAAGAGTCCGCTCAGCACATCCTTCCGCTCGGAAATCCAGGCTACGGATTCAACCCGCAACGGATGAATTGCGAAGATGGCCGCACTAATTGCGCTCGCCCAAAGTGCATTGGTCGATTGCCACAAAAACGTGAACAAGAGTAGCGCCGTCGCCGCATGCAAACCGATATTGACCAAATGATGAGCGCCGGCATTTAAACCGAAAAGCTGGCAATCGATCATGTGGGAAATCGACGTCAATGGATGCCAGTTTTGCGAATGAACGTGAGTAAATGCCCAGATGACACCGCGCCAGGTCAACCCCGCCTTGATATTTGGGTTTTCGAAAACGTAACCACCGTCGTCGTAGTTAACGAAATTGAAGTGCCCGGTTTGGAGGAAGACGACCGCAACTAGTCCCACGAGGCCGAGATAGATGGCGGCAAGTTGAGTAGTCCGGCTACTTATTAGCATATTCCCGAAACGATCTGCGATATCACATTGGCTTCGTGGCTTCGCTTTTACGAAAATCGGTCCCGTTATTGTGAGACGGCTTCTAGGCTGCGTCCGTTAGTCTCGGAAAAATAGAACCCTCGCCGCGCCATCGCGCGATGACGAATTCAATCCCCACCTTAAGGCAGCCCAGCCCATACCTTACGCTCCGTTGAAAGTTAATCGACGAAGCTTCCGGCATGTATTTCGCAGGACAGGTAATTTCGCCAATGGGGTGGCCTAGCCAAATGATCTGGGCCAGCATTTGATTATCGAAAACGAAGTCATCGGAATTCTTCTCTAGCGGGAGTTTTTCAAGTAGATTCCGCGCGAAGGCGCGGTAACCCGTATGATACTCGGATAGCTTGGCGCCGAGAAGAATGTTCTCGGTCAGCGTAAGCAAACGATTAGAAACGTATTTCCACCAGGGCATGCCGCCACGCAGCGCTCCACCGCCGAGAATCCTGGAAGCCAGCACGCAAGGATAAAGTCCGCTGGTGATCATCGTTGCCATCGCTGGAATTAGCGTTGGCGTGTATTGATAATCGGGATGAAGCATAATGACAACGTCAGCTCCGGCGGCGAGGGCGAGGCGGTAACAGGTTTTCTGGTTACCGCCGTAACCGCGATTTTGAGGGTGAACCTCTACGCGCACACGATCGAGCGTCCGGGCGATGGCGGCGGTCTCGTCACGGCTGGCGTCATCGACCAGGATGATTTCATCCACGATGTCGTGCGCGATCACCTCTTCATAGGTCTGGCGCAGGGTCCGGGCCGCATTGTAGGCCGGCATCACCACGACGATTTTGTTTCCTTGCAACATTAAACGAGAAAGCCGGCAGACGAATTCGAACCGACGACCTGCTGATTA